>Ga0187801_10000522_pt1 | contig 10708 bp, 8 predicted proteins | sample NC_wetland_sal_i_10_FD_132465 | JGI IMG/M metagenome (GOLD analysis project Ga0187801, IMG submission 132465) | Wetland sediment microbial communities from Neuse River Estuary, North Carolina, USA - Control_1 | ecosystem: Environmental > Aquatic > Freshwater > Wetlands > Sediment | place: USA...
AATGCGCTGAAATGGCTGGTGAGCTTTCTGGTGCTGGAGTCCGGCGTTTCGCGGGAGCGCCGCGATTTTTTGTTTGTGCTGGTCGTGCCGCTGGTCTTTGCCATTCCCTTCGTGATCTTCTCCATTCCCGGTGGATACTTTGCGGACCGCTTCAGCAAGCGCAGCGTAACGGTATGGACCAAGCGGCTGGAGTTGCTGACGATGGGCCTGGCGACGTACGCGCTGTGGTTGAACCGGCTGGACCTCGCTGCGGTGGCGTTGTTTCTTGTGTGTACGCAGGAAGCGATCTTTGGCCCCTCGAAATACGGGCTACTGCCGGAGTTGCTACCGACAAGCAAACTGAGCTGGGGCAACGGTGTGATCGAGCTATGGACGCTGCTGGCAGCGATTGGCGGGACCCTGGCCGGCGGGTTCCTGACACACTATTTCCACGGGCGCCAGCAATGGTCGGGAATCTTCTTTATGGGGATGGGCATCTTCGGCCTTTTGACAAGCCTGGGGATCAGCCGGGTGCCCGCCGCAGATCCCGCGCGGCGTTTCCACTGGAATTGGCCGAAAGAGTTGCTGGAAGAAATTCAACGGATGAAGCAGGACACGGTGTTGTGGGTCGCGGTGGTCGAGAACACGATTTTATGGTTTTTGGGAGCAATCCTGCTGCTGAACATAGTGCTGTATGCGACGGACATTCTCCGCGTGGATGAGGCGCGAAGCAGCTATTTGCTGGCCGCGCTGAGCCTTGGAATCGGGGCGGGAAGTTTTGTCGCCGGGTACGCCTCTGGCCGCAAAATTGAAATGGGGATGATTCTGCCTGGATTGACGGGCATCGTTCTGGCCACGGGGTCCCTGTTCGTGCCCGGACTGAGTTACGAAATGGTGATGGTGCTCCTGTTTGTGCTCGGAGGCTGCGCGGGCTTTTTTGTTGTGCCGGTGAATGCGTTGATTCAGAACCGTCCGCAGCCAGAAGTGAAAGGGCGAGTGATCGGAGCGTCTAATTTTCTCTCGTTTGGTGGAATTGCGCTGCAACCGCTGGTCCAGTACCTGATGCTGAAGCTGGGGCATCCCGACCCGGGGCATGTGTTTCTGATCTGCTCCATAGCGTGCGTTGTGATGGCCTTCGTGTTCGCGTGGATGCTTCCCGTATTGTGGCCGAGCGCCCTCTACTGGACACGGCTGAGGCATCGGGCTAGCCTATAGCGGAGGCCGACAGGGGCCGCCGGCACAGGCGGTTTCGGCCGAGAAGGAAAACATGGCAGCGGGAAGCACAGTATCGGGCTCACACCCCGAGCACCGTGGGTTGCAGTATTGGATGGAGCGCGTCCTGAAGGAGCTGGAGAAGGTGCGCGCGGCGCCGGAACCGGATGCGGTCCATGACCTGCGCGTGGCGATCCGGCGTTGCCGCTCGGTGGCAGCAGTGATGGCAGAAGTGGACCCGGACACGACCTGGCCGGACATGCGCAGGCTGGGCCGAAAACTTTTCCGGCAACTGGGCGAGCTCCGCGATACACAGGTACTGGAAGACTGGACAAAGAAGCTGGGCCCAGAAGCCGATCCCATTCGGGAGCGGTTACTGGCCACGTTTGAGGCTAGAGAGAAGGAGCAACAAGCGACGGCACTGAAGGCAATCGACAAGTTCGACCAGAAGTCATGGAAGAAACTGGAGCGTAGATTGCAGCAGCGGAGCCGGATAGTGGCTCCAGATGGGATTGCGGCGGAGTGCCTGGTGCTGGAGCGCTTGGAAGCAGCAAAGGACCTGCATGTTCACGCGCTGCGAACGGAAAGGCCGGAAGCGTGGCACGAGTTGCGCATCGGGGTGAAGCGATTCCGTTACACGGTGGAAAGTCTGCTGCCCAGACGGTATGAGGAGTGGGGCGACAATCTGAAACACGTGCAGGATTTGCTCGGTGAGGTGCATGACCTGGACGTGCTGTCGGCAATGATTGCCGAAGTGGCCGCGGATCTTGAGGAAGCACGCACGGCGTGGGCTGAGCGCATCACCTGTGAGCGGCATGAGCGAATAGAAACTTACCGGCGCCTGACAATCGGAGAGGGCGGTTTGTGGCAGGTATGGAGACGGGCACTTCCTGAAGGGAGCCGACTGGAAGCGGCTTCGTTGGCGCGCCTGCAGGCCACCGCGCGAGCATTGGAGGTGAATTCGAGGCGGGCCACGCTGGTGTCTCGTCTGGCGATACGACTGTTCGACGCACTGGCGCGGGTGCAAGCGGCGCCCACGTTGGTGAACAGGGATTTGCGCAAAATCATGCGGGCAGCGGCGCGGCTCCATGGGATCGGTGCGGGGCTGGATGCGGACTCGCCGCAAAGAGCAGCCAGAAAATACTTAAAGGCCATGGCGCTTCCCCCCGGTTGGACGGAGCAAGAATGGGAGATCATGGCGAACGTCGTGCGCTATCATCGCGGCGGCGTACCAGATCCAAAACAAAAAGCATTTGCGCGATTCAGGCCGGAAGAGCAACAGATGATCTGTGCGCTGGCGGGGGTGTTGCGCATGGCGCGGGTTTTACGGAAGTGCGGCGTGGACTCGCCGGTTGGGATGCGTGTGGAGAAGTCCGTGGACGCGCTGATCGTGCACGTGCCAGGGCTTCAAGAATCCGAGGAAAACGCGGCGCGACTTGCGGCTGGCAAATACTTGCTGGAGAACAGCCTGGAACTGCCGGTGATCGTGAAGGCAGCGCCGAAGATTGAAAAGGTCTTGCAGTTGCCGCGAAAAGAAGAGCCGCCCCAGGCGAGCGCCGCAGCTTCCGATTAGATCTTGCGTTTGTGACGGGAAGGGCGCCCCGCATCGGACGGCGGGCCCTGCATAGAAACCCAAGAACACAGGCTGAAGCCTATGCTACTTGAGGCGGCCCGAGAGCTGGCCCTTCGTGGACCCCAAGAGCCGGCAGGATGCCGGCGCTACAAAGTGTAGAGCTTGCGGACATGGGGCGCAGCAGTGCTGCGCCCCTACCCAAAAGACCAAACAAGAACCGGCAACCCCGACCCCAAGACCCACGTGCAACAGCGGCCCGTGGGGCACCCGAGGAGAGGAGAAGGAAGAGAAGAATGCGGGCTACTTGCCTGCTTTGCGGAGGAGTTTTGGCGTAGCCAGCCACACGAGTTCGCCGCTGGGCGGCACAAGGCGCTTCAATTCCACGAGAGCGACACCCGCTTTTTTCAGAGAAGAGATATGGTGCTTCGTGCCGATGGCCGTCGCAATCAGGTCGTCCAGATGCGGAGCGTGTCCGAAAACGAAGACAGTGGAGAGGTCCTTATCCTTGCCAAGCTCTCGGAAAAGTTGCAAGGGTTCCGCGCCAGGCAATAGTAAATCCGACTTACGAATCTTTTGTTTGGGATATTCGAGGGCCGCGGCAAAGACTTCGGCCGTCTGCACAGCGCGCAAATAGGGACTAGTCAACATCAGATCGGGAACAGCAGCAACTTCCGACACGCCTTTGGCAACTTCCTGAGTCTTCTCAGTTCCCTCATCAGTTAAAAAGCGCTCGGGATCCGCGGGACACTTGGGGTCCTCGCGGTCCACCGCAATCCCGTGGCGCACAATGTACAACTGCATGAGAAGCCTCCCTCCTCCGATTGATTTTACAAAAGCCAATATGTACAGCGTGTAACAATGGGCCAATTGATGCCTATGAGTAAGGCCCGGGGCCACATAGCGGACGACGGCCGTCAGTCGTGAAGGGGACGGTGGAAGAAGAGTTGGACGTGGAATTCCTTCTCGAAAAGGTTGGAGCTGCGCTCGGCGTCGCGGAGATCTTCAGTGACATCGCCACGGGCTTCCACCTGAAATGTGACGGCGCCACGTTGAAAGGAGGCGCGCAAGCCGAGAATACGCTGGCGGTGGGAATGATCAAGTCCCTCAGCGATCCGGACGATGGAGGCAAGACGGCGCGCGATGCGTTTGTCATTGTTGTTGAGACCGGAATAAGCGGGGTGATGGCTGTCGGGTTCTGACTTGCGGTTATGGTAGCGCACAACGGCGGAAACGATGTGGCGGTCGCGTCCCTCCAGGCCGGGGATATCTCCATTGAGGGCAAGATATTCTCCATGTTTGTGGTGGCCGCGATGACTGACGCGGTGGCCCACGTCGTGGAGGAGGGCGCCCGCTTCCAACTGGACACGGGCCTGAACGGGCAAATGGTGCACGGGCTGCAGTTGATCAAAGAGCATGAGGCTGAGTTCTCGGACGTGCTCGGCATGGCGCTGATCGTACTCGAGGCGACGGCCAAAACTGCGGGTGGCAACAAGGAGTTGGCGCGCATCGGCATTGTACCGGTGCGGCTCCTTGCGGGAGAAAACATCCCGGGCAATTTCCTGGAGCAGGCCTTCGCGCAGGCCTACGCCTGGAATGGCGAACGTGTGGATATTGAGGTAGCGCCCCAGGGTAACGAAGACGAGGGCGGCGACAGCCATGACATCGGCGCGATCGCGGCGGACTCCGTAAGCTTTCATGCGCTCGCGCACATCGCGTTTAAGAAGATCGGGAAGGCGCTCTCGCAACAACGAGACTTCCAGCGTAGGCAGGCCATCCTGCCGCGGGCCGGGAGCAACATTGGAAAGAGTTTCCGCATTTCCGCCGAGCGCCACGGCCACCTGGTCCGCAAGATTCGGGCGGTTGGGGAGACGCGACTCCAGGAGCGCGCGAACGTAACGGCGCACCTGTTCGGCTTGCGCCGGGCGGATAACCCCGGGAATGTTCAGAGTACTCATCAGGCGAACGGTCCCAAGAGGAATTTGAGCGCCCTGTGCAAAGGCGTGGTCGTGAAGAATGCTGAGTTCCAGGCTGCCGCCACCCAGATCCACAATGCAGCGCGGCTGAGCTTCCGGCCCCATTGCGGCGACCACGGCTTCGCGTCCAAGCCGCGATTCCTCCTTCGCGCTGATGACTTCCAGGGCAATTCCGGTGGCCTGTTTCACGCTATGGAGGAGGCTGTTGCGGTTCTGCGCTTCGCGGGAGGCACTGGTGGCGACGGCTCGATATTTGGTGACGCCGAACTCATCCATGAGCTCGCGCAGATGGCGGAAGACCTTGACCGTCTTCTTTAGAAGCTCCTCGCTGAAGCGGTGGCGGACGAAAACTCCTTCGCCAAGACGAAGCGGGGCACGCTCTGTGATCAGCGGTTCGATATCGAGGGCGGAATAGGCGCGAGCAACGGACAGACGCACTGCATTGGAGCCGGCGTCGATGGCGGCAATGTGTACGGGATCTGGCATGGTCCGTTTTACCGCCAGAGATGGGCGAGAGCGGAGGAGGGCGTGTATTTCGTGGAGCGGATGCCCAGATGCTCACCGATGCGCTGGCGGAGCTGCTTGTTCACAGTCGAAACGCTGGCTTCACCGTCGAGTTCGATGAACGCACTTTTCTTGGCCATAACCTCGAACTCGCGTTTGATCATGGTCTGGTAGCGGACAAAGGACCAGTAGAGATCGTGAGAGAGGGACATGTCACGCCCCGCCTCCCAGTAGCTGATGGCTTGGGCCTTCTTGAATTCGCGAGCGAAGGCGGTTTCTGGCCGAACGTTGAGCCAGAAGGTGAGGTGTGGGCGAAGAGCCATGGCATATAGCCCCGTGAGGTAGTCTCGATTGATGCCACGAACAACGCTCCGAGCGATCAGGGTAAAAATGAAGCGGTCGGCCAGGACGACGGTGCCGGAGCGAAGAGCGGGGACGATGCGATGCTCAAGCTGGTCAAAGAAGTCGGTGGCGTACATGAGTGCCAGGGTGAGGCGAGTGACGGCGTTCTTGGCAAGAAGTTCGTCAATATCACGGCCAACCAGATTGGAACGGCGCAAGCCGCTGGTTTGCACGGCAAAGCCCTCGGATTCGAGCCACTCCTGAAGAAGCGCGATCTGGGTGGACCGGCCAGAACCGTCCAAGCCTTCGATGACGATAAGAGTGCCGTGGAGTTCGGAGGGATCGAGGCCAACGAGGTGCTCACCGAAAAAGAATTGCGCGTCCTCGCTGTCGGCACTAGGCACCTTGGGGGCCGCGGGCTCCGGTGTGGAGGAGATGGGAGTGACTTTATCTTTCTCCTGGTCGGGCATGTTCACTCCACCTCATCAGGACGGGGGGCAAAGCGTTTGAGATCGATCTTGGAGGCGACGATATCTCGCATCTGTTTTTGGAGCTTGTTCACGGGGAGGGTGCCATCGAGTACGACGAAATTGTCGGTGTCGACCATTTTGTCGTATTCCTCCAGGATACGCGCCTGAAAGAGCTTGAAGCTTTCGGCGCGCTCATAAGAAAGGCCGAGGTCCATGCCGGCTTCGTAGTATTTCAGCTTCGGGCGGCCGCTGAGAATGCGGTGGACCGCAACGTCGAGCGGCGCGCGGAAATAAAAGATGATGTCGGGAACCGGGGCGAAGCGATAGAGGTTACGAAGCCAGCGATGCGAGCAGCCCCGGGCGGCGTCGCGCGCGAAGGCGGTGTAGATGTAACGGTCGGCGAGAACCAGATAGTCGCCTTGAAGGAGCGGCATGATCTGACGTTCGCAGCGATCGGCAAAATCAGAGGCGTGAAGCAGGGAGTAAGTCGTGGGGGTCAGCAGGCGTTTCTGCTTGCCGCGGCGTGTGGCGGACTTCACCAAAGGTGAAGATTTCAATTCCGTGAAGTGGAGCCGGTAGCCACCAATTTCCAGCCATCGTTTCAGAAGGTACAGTTGGGTACTCTTGCCGGAGCCGTCGGTGCCTTCGACAACTATCAATGCGCCAGGATAAGCCCGGCTTGGCACAGGTCGGCCGGGTTGAGGCAACGTGGTTTTTGAGGCGTCGGGCCTGGGTGGCCTGGGTGTCGTGTCTTGATTTTCCATGAGAGCGCTAACGAGCGGCCCTTCAGAGCGTTGAGCGTAGTCTGTCATTGTTACGGAATCATTACAACATAGTCAGGACGCTGCGCGCAAAAAGGATTCCCGGATTCGCGGGCACGGGGATTTGGGGTCGAAGCCCCACATACAAGCTTGCGCTGCGCTAAGGAAACTTAGAAGAAGGTGAGCTTGATGGTTAGGAATTTCTTGGGGTTTTTGCGGAAGTCGACGATTAGAGAGCGCATGTCGCCAGTGAGGCCGGTGAGATTATCGTAAAGATGCGGGTCCGAGAAGAGTTTGCCGGCCGTGTTAGTGTTTTCGTTGAGCTTGGCCGTGGCCTCGGAAAGATTGCTGCTGGTATCGCGAAGCTTATTATAGAGAGTTTCGTCGGTTGCCAGTTTGCCAAGAGTGCCCTTTCCGGCGCGGACGTCGCCGAGAACGGCATTGCCGTTGGCGAGAGCTTCTTTGGCTTGATCGTAAAGAGTGGGGTCATAGAGCAACTTGCCGAGAGTGCCCTTTTGCGCGCGGAGGTCGGCGAGAATCGTGTTCAACTGGTCGATGGTGGTTTGTACTTTGTTGGACATTTCATCGTTCATGAGGAGTCTGCCGACGGTTCCCTGCCCGGATTGCACTGTGGTAGCAATCTGATCGCCCTTCGCAAGGATGCTGTTCAGGTGGTTGTAGGCCTGGTCATCCGTGAGGAGTTTACCGAGCGTGCCTTTGCCTTGCTGCACTCCAGCTATCAAATCCCGAACGTTCTCGCTCAACACTTTTAGATTGGCGAGGACATCGGCGCTGCCTTCCACCACTTCCTTGATGGCTTTCTCTTCGCCACCGGGCACGGCCTGGCCGTCTTTAACGGGGACGCCGCTGAAACCGCGCTGGACGTTCACGTAACGATTGCCAAGCAAACCCTCGGTTACCAGCGTGGCGATGGAATCGGTCAGAATGTCGGGCTGGTATCTGCGGTCGACGCGCATCTCGACTTCAATGTTGTGCATATGGTCCGGCGGCTTGCCGTGTTCGCGCGGCACCAAGGTGATACGCTCCACATTGCCGATTTCGACCCCGTCCAAGCGAACGGGCGCGCCGGTGGCCAAGCCCGCGACTTCGGGCAAATACGTTTTCAGGCGATACTTCGGCCCCCACACACCCGCGCCCGTGACATAGAAAATCGCAACGCCAAGAATCAAGAGACCAACGAGCACGAACAGGCCCACGCGCAATTCCGACCAGGTCAATTGTTTGCTGCGCGCCATTCCGGGATTCCTCCGAAAACACCCAAGACAATTGCTTTGGACAACTATACAGGACTCACACGCCTCAGGGATTCAAATTAAAAACCGTTGCAAATACGGATCCTTGGCGTTGAGCATCGCCTCCGGACTTCCCTCAAAATAAATTTGGCCGTCACGCAGAACCAAAAAACGCGTGATCGCCGGCCGAGCGTTATCGGCCGAGGCACCACGGCGAACCGCCCGCGTCTTCGGATCGAAATGAAAATTGGCGAGGGCGAAGCCATCCTGAAGGCGATGGGTGGCCATGAGAGAGGTGACGCCATAGACATCGCGCAAGCGAAGGATTAGCGTGATGATGGCTTGCGAAGTGATCGGGTCAAGGCCGGCGGTGGGCGAATCGTACAAAACAATGGGCGGATGAGTGATGAGGGCGCGGGCGATGGCGACGCGCCGACGCATTCCGCCGGAGAGTTCCGAAGGCAACTGGCCGCTGGTGTCTTCGAGTTCCACAAATCGCAAGACTTCTTCCACGCGCGGCGTAATCTCCTCTTCGCTGGCGCCAGCCTCTTCCAGACAGTAAGCGACATTTTCTCCAACCGTCAGAGAGTCAAAAAGGGCGCCTTCCTGGAACACAAATCCAACCTGACGGCGGAACCGCAATAGCTCCTGCTCCGATTTGTCCGAAACGTTCTGGCCCAAGACGTGGACGGCGCCGCGATCGGGACGAAGCAGGCCAGTGGCAAGCTTGAGAGTGAGGGTCTTGCCGCTTCCTGTTTCGCCAAGCAGGACCACCGTCTCGCGGGGCTGGGCGGAAAAGGACAGGCCCCGCAGGATTGGGCCCTCGTCAAAACCGAACCAGACATCCGAGAAAAGAATAGTCGCTTCGCTGTCTGACCGGAGAGCGGCGATGGAGCTGCTGGAGAGTGAATCCATTGTCGTCAGAGTTTGTCCGCCAAATAAAGAGCAAGTTTGGTAAGGAAAGTATCGGCGACGATGATCATCACCGAGGAAACGACGACAGCTTGCGTGGTGGCCCGCCCAACCCCTTGCGTGCCGCCGCGCACATTCAGTCCCTGGTAACAACCCACGGTGGAAAGAATGAAAGCGAAGACCACGGACTTTGTGAAGCCTTGCATGAGATCGGAAAACTGAAGAATCGCAATCGCGCGCTGCCAAAACGTGGTGGCGCTGAGGCGGAGAGAGAAGACGCTGGCGACCATGCCGCCGACCAGACCGACGAACACCGAGATGGTGGTGAGAAGCGGCACGACAATGAGCGCAGCAAGCACGCGAGGCGAGATGAGCTTGCGACTCGGGTCGGTACCCATGGCGCGCATGGCGTCGACTTGCTCAGTGACCAACATGGAGCCCAGTTCGGAAGCAATGCCCGAAGCGCATCGACCGGCAACAAGCAGGCCTGTGATGGAGGGCCCGAGTTCACGCACCAGGGCGAGCGAAACGATGTCACCGGTGAGGGAGACCTGGCCGAAGCGCTGGAATTGCGTGCCCGTCTGCAATACCATGACCGCGCCGATAAAAAACCCGGAGAGAAGAACGATGGGCATGGAGCCGACACCGATGTCGTCCATCTGCTGGAGAGTGTCCTCGCCATAGCGTGGACGGGTGAAGAGATTCGTGAGGGAACGAGCAGATAGCTTGGCGTAATCCTGGACTTTCAGTACGGTTTGCTTTGCGACATCGGTGAGGACTTCCACAACCGAAGGGGTCTCCGGTGCTTCGGCCTGTTGTTGGGCAGCTCGCAGAGGTGTATCAGACACGGGGTTCTCGTGGAAAACCTCGTGAGAAGCGTAACTGCACCGGGAAGATGCGTCAAGGCGCGAGAAAGCATCTTGCTTCGCGTGTGCCGCGGTTCTGCGAGGAAGAAGAATCGCAGGCCGCGCCGTAGTTCAGGTCGAGCCTAAGAGAAGAATCGTGCGGACATGGGGCGCATCAGTGCTGCGCCCCTACCCCCCTGCTGCGCACGCGTGCTGGACGGGACTCGAAGTCACCGATACACTTAATAGTTTATGCTTCGCTTCTATACTGCGGGAGAGTCACACGGACAAGCGCTATTGGCGTTTGTGTCTGGCTTACCCGCAGGATTACCCATCGATGTTGAAGCGATCAACCATGAGCTGCACCGGCGGCAGTTGGGATACGGGCGTGGGGGCCGGCAGAAGATTGAGAAGGACCGCGCGGAGATTTTCGCGGGTGTGCGGCACGGGCAGACCATCGGCGCGCCTATTGCGCTGAGGATTGAGAATCGCGACTGGACCAACTGGGAGAAAGTCCTGCCCGTCGAAGCATCGAGCGCACCGGAAGCAACGTCGAAAAAGCTGGTGGCGCCCCGGCCGGGACACGCTGATCTGGCAGGGTCGCAGAAATTCAATTTTCATGACGCACGGTATGTGCTGGAAAGGGCTTCGGCGCGCGAGACAGCGGCGCGTGTAGCTGCCGGGAGTTTCGCGCGGCAGTTGCTGGGACAATTTGGGGTGCACATCGTAAGCCACACGATCCAGGTCGGACATGTGCGCCTGGAGCGGGCCGCGACGTGGGAAGAGATTCGCACTGTGTGTGAAGACCTGGAATCGCCATTACGCTGCGTGGACGCGCAAACCCAGGAGAAGATGAAGGCCGAAGTGGATGCCGCGCTGAAAGC
>Ga0187801_10000525_pt1 | contig 10684 bp, 6 predicted proteins | sample NC_wetland_sal_i_10_FD_132465 | JGI IMG/M metagenome (GOLD analysis project Ga0187801, IMG submission 132465) | Wetland sediment microbial communities from Neuse River Estuary, North Carolina, USA - Control_1 | ecosystem: Environmental > Aquatic > Freshwater > Wetlands > Sediment | place: USA...
CCACCCAAGACCGACGGGTTCATCAGGTTCATCCATATGACAAAGAGGATGGAAGCCAATGCCGCCTCCACAGCGCGGCGGCGCCCAAAATAGTAGGCAGCCAGGAGCGTCGGGAGATTGTAGAACGTCAATACCAGCCGCTGGCCTGCTATGAAGAAATTGACGATTCCTGCGGCTCCGATGATCGAGAGGATTAGGAGTAGCTCTTTGTTAATGTCCCCCAGGTGCGCAATCCACTTGCGTTTCACTTTCCATCTCCTGCGGCGAAGAAGTGAAGTTTCAATACGGGAATCCTACAAAGTCATGGTGCAAAAATAACCCTTCCGGAGCAGTAGTACGGTAGTTTGTTGTGTCTGAAGGGTTATTGCCTTGAATGCCTGCCAGCATCGGGACACGATTGGGCTGGCCGCTCTTTTTCAAATTGGCAACTAGACTCCAGGGCAAGGCCACTTCTCTGGCAAACTCACTCTCCCGTCAGTCTGTCGCACCTAGAATGGGCAATCTTCGTACAACGCCCTGCAAAATCGGTACGTGGACCACTCATTTACCTTCCCCGATCGAATTCGCTCCAGGCTCCATTCCGTGCTCGAGGCGACATTAAAAGCCACTGCGTCTGACACTTCAGGATGGTAAATCCTTGAAATTTGCCAGAGGCCACGGCTCGCCTCCGCGTCCCCTTTCGCGTGTGGATTAAACTGAGACTCGTGCTGAACGATCCAGAGGGCAAGTTTCGGACTGACGCCGTATTCCACGGCTTGGGCCTGGATATAGGCTTCCACCTCTCGGGCAGCAGCCCTGTCACTCTGCAATTTCAGAGCGTCGGCCGTAACGTGGGACGGGCCCGAAAGTTGCGCTCGTCGGCTCTTGTAAATGGTCACCTTGACAGGCAAGGAAAAACTCAGTGTGCTTTGGGGAGTAACAATTCGGGGGCGGGGCTCCGTGAAGTCCGCGGCGAACGCGATGAGAGGAAGGGAATAGAAAGTGAGCAAGAGAAGTTTCTTGATTACGGTGGTCCGCATGGCAAGGGATTATACCTGAAGGCGAATATAAAGCGAAACTAAAATCTGGCCTGATGGTCCTGAAATTAGGAAGCCCGGCATCGGGGGCGCCAGGGCCCTCCCGAAACAAAACGCTACTGCAGGATCCAGTTGACGTCGTTCTGGACGAATCGGAAAGCATACCGTGTATTCGGCGTGCTGCGGTCCTCGCACCTCACTACCCGCGCCATTCCCAGAAATTTCTTCCCTCCACTCACCAGAGATACCGCAACCTCGGAACCTTTCTCCAAGGGAGACTTGCAGCCGCAGAAGAATGTGCTTCGGCTGACATTTTCCGTAGCACACAGTTCCTCGAAAGGTTTTCTATAGATATCGGTGCCCCGGAGGTTCACCATGACTCGCAGGCTGATGCGTACTTCACTCCGCCTCTCAGGGTGAGCCGCCTCCAACACTTTTGCCAATCGGTCTCGCAAAGCTTCGAAGTCGATCGGTTTCTCGAAGTACGCCGTGGCACCCAGCTCATCGCAATATGATTTTGTGTTGGCGCCGGCTTCCCCTGTAACGATGATGATGGGAATCAGCTGTGTGGTAGTAATCGACTTAAATGTCCGGCAAAGCTCAAAACCGGAATAATTGGGCATTCTCAAATCGAGCAGGATGGCGTTCGGTTTGCTTTGAAGTGCCGCTTCAAGAGCGAGTTCCGGGTCTCCCGTTTCGACGATCTTGTAGCGATCTTCCAGATTGATTCGCATCAGACGCCGCATCGGCGCCTCATCATCGATGATCAACAATTTGTGCATGGTACGGTCTTCCCCTATCTATCCAATTCGACGTCAGGTCCAGCGGCCACCGTGGGTTCGGCGCCTTCCGTGCTTTCTGTTCTCTTCATTTCACTGCTCTCATCCAGCAGTTCACGCACTTTGCGCACCAGTACTTCCTCCGTGAAAGGTTTACGCAGCAAGTGAGTTCCCGGCTCAAGGACTCCGTGACCGGCGATGAAGCTGTCCGTATATCCGGACATATAAAGAATCTTCATCGCGGGATGACTGGGAGCCAAGCGCTCCGCCAGGACACGCCCGTTTATTCCTGGCATCACAACGTCCGTGAGCAGCAGATGAATCGGGCCGGCGAATTCCGCGGCTACCTGCTGCGCTTCAAACCCGTCCGCGGCCGCGAGGACCTGATATCCGTTTTCCTTCAGAAACAATTGCGCCAACATCCGCAGAGGCTCCGCATCTTCCACCAAAAGGATAGTCTCTGCCCCGCGGAAAGACCGTGGCTCGGGACTGGTTTTTGCTGGGACGGAGACAGGCTGTTCGATACGCGGCAAGTAGATTGTGAACAGGGATCCTTTTCCTTTCTCGGATTCCACGGCGATATACCCATTGCTTTGTTTCACCACCCCGTAGACCGTGGCGAGTCCCAGCCCCGTGCCTCTGTCTCGTCCCTTGGTGGTGAAAAAAGGTTCGAATATTTGCGCCTGCGTTTCTGGATCCATCCCTGCGCCTGTGTCCTTGACGGCGAGCATTACGTACTTGCCTGGGATCGAACCTGGATGTTCCCTCGCAAAAGCCAAATCGATTTCCGCGTCGGCCGTCTGTATTGTCAATTTGCCCCCATCCGGCATGGCATCGCGCGCGTTGACAGCCAGATTCATCAAGACCTGTTCCAGTTGTCCGGGGTCCGCTTTGACTTGGCTGAGAGCCGGATTGAGGATCAAATTCAGGTCAATGTCTTCCCCGATCAAACGGGGTAGCATCTTTTCCATATCGGCAACTAGCGTGTTCAGGTTCAGGACAACCGGCTCCAGAACCTGCTGGCGGCTAAAGGCCAAAAGCTGCCGGGTTAAGGACACGGCGCGCTGGCTGGCTTTCTCAATTTCTTCGGCGTACTCAAACAAGGAGTTCCCAGAGACCAGATTTCGCTTGATTACCTGGATGTAGCCGAGGATCACCCCGAGGAGATTGTTGAAATCGTGGGCGATTCCTCCGGAAAGCCGGCCGACGGCCTCCATCTTCTGCGCCATTTGGAGCTGACGCTCCAGCACTCGCCGCGCTGTAACATCCTGATAGATGCCCAGCGAGCCAAGCACTCTTCCATTCACAGTCAAGGGCACAAGGTGGAGCTCGACATCAACGTAGCTCCCGTCTTTTCGCTTTCGACGAGTGATCAGGCTCACGCGCGTTTCCTTGGATGTCTCTCCAGATGCCGCACTCGCCTCTGGCAACGCTTTCTCGTTCGGAAACAGATCGACGACTGACTTCCCGATGTCCTCCTTGTGGGTGCATAGAAACAGGTTTTCGAAGGCGGGGTTACACAACTGGACTTTCAGCCCAGGGTCCAGAACCAGGATGGCAAGAGGGCTATTTTCAATCAGTGCATTGAGATACGAAGTCCTCTCGATGACCCTGTTCTCTAACTCATTGTGGGCTTCCTGTAACGCGGTATCTCTTTGCTGGATGCGATCGAGCATGCTGTTGAATTGGTCAAAGAGAAGCCCGATCTCGTCATCGCCTCTCTTTGTTGCACGTATGGAATAGTTTTCTTGAGTGGAGACCGACAATGCCGTATCCGCCAATTCCCGAATTGGGCCAGAGATGACGCTCTGGAGCCGAGTGGACAACAGGAAAGCGACCGCTAAGGAAGTCAGCAAGGCAAGCGAATCAATCTCCAGGAACCTCGTGAGACGCGCATTGAGGTCTTTTAGGTCTGCCTCCAGGAAAATGGTCCCGATGGATAGGCCATTCAGAGTGATGGGTTGAAATAAAATCATCTGGCCACCCACGATCGCAGTTGATTCTGCTTGCGCAGGAGGAGGAGAGAAATCGCTATGGGCAGAGTCTCGGCTATAGCTGGCAAAAATTTCGCCGTCTTTCTTGTAGATGCATGCGTTGATTACATTCTGTTTGGCCTGCAGGGCGGATAAGATCTCCCCCGCCGACTTCGCATCACCGAAGCTCAAAGCTGCTGTGCTGTTCGATCCAACCATTCTTGCCGCAACGGTAAGGTCCTGCGTCTTTGCGCGCAGGAATGTAGACCGGTCGATTAAGGCGAACATGACAGACGCCACGAGCAGGGCCGCGGCAGATGTTGCCATGACAATCGTTTGAAGCTTCTGCCGGATCGATAAATCCATGTACGAACGCATGTGAGCTCCCCTCAAACATCTTTGTCATGCGCGAACTTGGTCAGCGCGGGCAATTTCGAACTAAGCTTCCGGTCGGAGCGGTTCGCCCCCCTCTAGGTCCGATTCATCGCATCAGTCCCTCACGATCTGAGCAAGCGCCAGCAGCTTGGAGCTAATCTTGAGCCCTGCCCGCGAGGCCGCATCAAGATTGATGTCGAAACGCACGTGTTGATCTTCAAGGGAGAATTGAATGATGCCGCCACGCGCTGCGAATTGCGCCATTTCTCCGACCGTGAGAATGCTGGACCCGTTCAAAGCCGAGAAAATGTGTGTGGCGGTTTTCCTCTCAGAAGAACTGATGTAGAGGATGTGGCAACCCCGGAATTCCGTGTCACTTTGAAGGTGACGAATGAGCACCGGCCTGCCGTTGTCAGATTCTCTGGGGATGGTGGCGGTTAAAGAGTTCGCAAATGGATCTTGCCCCACAATGCACAACAGGATCGGTGCATTGCGGCCGGGGTAACTCGAGTCTGGCCATTCGACGAATTGCGTTAAGTGATACAACATGGCCGCTTTCAATTTGTATTCATCCACGGAATACTCCTGCCCGCCTGCGGCGCTGGGGATCATGACCTGCACGACGCAGAAAACGAATGGGACAATGCGCAGTACGCGCATCGTATGGACAAAAAATCTTCCCCGTGGCCTGTCGCGCGGCTTCTTTCGTGATTGGCGTCGTAAATTCATGCTGGCCCAAATGGAATGTTTCTGTTCCGTGCCTATTTCGAATTCACATAAGGACGAAAGGTCAGTTTCATCCCCAAGCTTCGTCCATCTTGAGGAATCGAGACTTCCCGATCTTCGAGGCCGCCCGTGTCGGCGTACCGCTTGTCCAAAAGATTGTAGATACCGCCGGACAAATCGATCTTTTTCGCAATTTTGCGGCTGAAAACGGTAAGGTTCATGATGAAATATCCGCCCAATTCTGTTTGTGCGACGGTTCTTGTCCTGCTCGTATACTGGGCATCGACACTGGCAAACAGCTTTTTTTGCATGAGAGGAATGCTAAGATTTACTTTCGCCAATTGTCTGGGAGAATTGGGCAAATCCTCGCCGGTAACCACGTCCCGAGTATCTTGCAATGTGTGCGATATGGAACCTTCCAGGCCGCCTGGCCATTTAGCTCCCAACTCGTATTCCATTCCCTTGGTTTGCACTCGGGTTGAATTTAAATAGACCGGATTCCCGGTGACGGGATCGAGGCTCTGCTCAATCAAATCGTCAATCTGGTTCAAAAAACCGGCGCCGGACACGTAATACCTATTTCCGAAACGATGCTCCAAGTCCACTTCCCAACTCCGGATTCTCTCCGGCTTCAATGCAGGGTCGGCTGTATTGCTGTTGTTGCCTGCATAAAAGGCTTCATAGTCGTTCGGTGCGCGGAACGCCCAGCTGTAGTTCGCCTTAAGGTCCGTGTTTGCCGTCGGTTTGAAATTCAGACCTGCTCGCGGGCTCAGCGTGTTTCCGTAGATTCCATACCAGTCGCTGCGAAGACCCGCCACCAAGGCCAGCTTCTTGCGAATGAAATATTTGTCTTGAAAATATAATGCGCCGACCCGGTTGGAACGATGGTCATTGAAGTACAGGTGATACGGCTGGATATCGTAATTGGTTTGCTGCTGCCGGATATCTTGGCGGAATTCCGTGCCGAACGCGACCTTGTGCCGTTTGAAAAAGACCCTGGAAACATCGCCTTGAAAGTCCCACCAGGTTCCATTGGCGGCGTCGTAATTCTCGGTGTATGGCGGAATTCCTTTGCCTGCATAGTCGTACACGTAGATTCCGTGGTAGCCGTACCAATCGTAGGAAAGCCGTCCAAGCGTCTCCCAGGATCCGAACGTGTGGTGGTATTGCGCATCGACGTATCTGCGCGCATCTGTCGTTTGATTCCGTGGATCGTCGAAAACCGTGCCAAAAGAAGCGGTCGGAACGTGTTTCGTGCGGGAATCTGCGACAACATGAATATTGAAATCCCGGTAGATGATGTCGGCAAATGCGCTGTAAGCCTGGTCGCCGTCGGCGTTTTCCGCAATTCCGTTGTTAGTAGCCGGGGTGTCAAACGCCGGAAAGAAGAGTTGCTGGTGGCCTTGGCTGTTGTAGAAAGTGCCGGAGAGCAGAGTTTCCAGCCCGTTATCAAAACGGTCGCCGTAGCTCATTCGGGCTTCGTAGGAATTCCAGCTTCCCGCTTCGGCGGAGAATTCGAGGGCGTTCAAATCGCGGCCCCGTTTTGTGATCACGTTGATGACCGCGGCAAATGCGCCCGTGCCATAGGCCGAGGAATCAGGACCCCGAATAATCTCAATGCGCTCGATCAGATCGATGTCGACCGGGAATTCCGTGCCTACGTAAGCTCCGTCGAAAATGTTCTCGTTTACTCGATGACCATCAAGCAGGAACAGAATGCGCGCGTTGTAATCCCCTGGTAACGACAATCCCCGGACTCCTACATAACTGTAGTTGCGGTCGTTGATCACGTAGAATCCACGGACGCCCCGCAATATATCCGCAAGGGTTCGATACCCGTGTTTCTGAATCTCCTCGGCGGTGACCACAGTGATGGAGGTCGCTGCATCCTCTGTTTTCTGAAGAAATTTTGCAGCACCATAAACCGAATCCACCTTCATCTTCACAAGATCTTCCATGCTCTGTTTGCCCAGGTCGACTGGGCCTGGCTGCTGCGCTGCGACTGCAGCAGCACCAAGCATCCTGATCAGGAGAAGCCAGAGCCCCGCGCGATTTCGTCGCGAAAGTCGGGTTCTGCAGCAAGGGGGAGCACTCCCGTAGATGCGGCCACGGCCTACGGCAATACTTGCGTCATACAATATGAAAACGGCTTTTCGCATTTTCTGCATTTGCTGAGCCTGGCGATTGAAACAAAGCGCAAGGTGCAGTTGCGGAAGTTGATGAAACCTCCGCCGTCAATTCGCCGACGTTTGGAAGGGGGTAAAACTGAAGATCTTCGGCTCCTCTATTTTGGTCCCATTTCGCGCTGAGCGAGAAGAAATCTTTGCACCGTTTCTTGAAGCGCATCCCACATGGCTTGCCAGTCCGAGTTTCACGTTTCGGAGTGTTTTCCTGAGGGAGCGGGGATGGGCACGGACGGAGCCGAATTCAATCCCAAGACGACGGAATCGCGGGCGGAAAGCCGCGCAAGCCTCAGCGAGATCAGCGGAGTTTTGAGAGCCACTTCCTGATAAAGGCTGTCGGAAGAGGCCCGATGGATCGAGCCAAGTGCGTCGAATTCTGGGACTCCGACTTTGACGCCAGTAAAGAATTCCCGAAATGAATTCCATTAAAGATCAAGTCATTTCGCCGGAGGCATCCAAAACCAAACGCGCAAATCGGAACGAACTCTAATCGAGCGGTTCGATCTTGACAATCGATGCGCCGTGGTTGCTGCCGATCCAAAGCGTGCCGGGGTTCTTCGAATCGTCGACATAGACACGCCGGATGTTGGTCGGGCGTGGCAGCATGTATTCCGTATACTGGCCGCTCTTGATATCAAGCCGCGCTACACGGTCGGTTAGCATGGACCCGGTCCAGGCCTCGCCGTTGCGGTCGGCCATGGCGTCATACGGAGCGCTCCACGCCGTTGGCACCTTCCACTCAGTTATGCGTTCGGTCTCGGGATCGAACATGCCGATCGCGTTGCCCTGATATTCGGCAAACCACAACCGGCCTTCGCGATCGACGCGACCGCGCCGCGGGCGGGAGTCCGGGGTCGGAGTCTGGTAGACCGTCGCATTTTTCGTCTTGGCATCGATCTTGACGATATTGCCGGCCGAAAAATCGAGCAGATAGGCGTTATTCTGCGCATCCGAGTCGATGCCGTAAGTCCCGATGCGCTTGCCGGTCTTCGGATCCTTGAAGCTGCCAAGGTTCTCCATCTTGTTGGAGATCAAATCGAGCCGGTAGATGTTGCCGCCATCCGAGTTCTTGATCCACACCTTATTGTCGGCAGGAGTGCCTTCGATTGCGATATGGCCGAGCTGGCCGGCGTCGGTGTCCCATTCCTTGGGGGTGGACCACATCTGGAACTTCTCGGTCTTCCTATCGAACTTCGCGATGGCACTCTGGTACATCACGCCGATCCAGGGATTGTCGTCCGTGTCGAATTCCAAATCGAGCGTGCCTTCCGGCCATCCCGGCTTAACTACCGGAATCGGATATTGCGTCACCTTGCCGGTCTGCGGGTCCATCTTGCCGAGGAACATCTGACCGAAGTCGGAGTACCAGACGTTGCCGGCGCGATCGAGCACCACGTCGTGCGGCTGAATCAAGCGATTTGGCAAATCGTATTCGGTGATGATCACATGCGTGGACCTGCCCGTGAGCCGAGGCTGAGTCTTCAGCGGGAAAGTCCAGGTCGGCTCCTGGCTCAGGTTGACGCTGGCGAGCCATTCCGCGGTCTTCCGGCCGTCGCCTCCGCGTTCCACATCGCGACTTGCAGTGCCAGCGAGCCGCTGCGGCTTTAGGGGAGTGCTGCCGGGATAATAGAGGCTCATCCGCTGGAAAACTTGCATGAACTCGTCGGCGTCATGCGTCGACCTCATGATGCGCTCGAGCGTGTGGCAGCCGGTACAATTGAGCAGGAAGCGTTTCTGCTCGTCCGTGCCCGGGATGCTGATCAACCATTCCGCATTGGTGAGATGGGCGGACAAGTTCTTCACTTTTTTGAGCTTGATCTCAATCTTGGCTTCCTGACCTGAGGCGACATCCGCGGCCCTGGCCCCGTCCAGCTCATAGCCGGCCGCGCGCGCGCTCAATGCGTAGTGTCCGGGTTCGAGTCTCGCGGCTGGGAAAGCAAAGCGGCCTGCGGCGTTGGTAACAACGCTGATGCTGATTGTCGAGCCGTCCTTCTTCGCGCTGACCACCACACCTTCCATCGAACCTTCCTCAGCGGAGGTGACCTGCCCGCTCAATGCTGATGCCGTCTGAGCCTCAGCTTGAAGTCGAGGGGACGCGGCTTGAAGAAGGATGGCAGCAAGAGCGCCACCTGCGATAAGCAAGACTCGCTTGGTTTCCATCATCATCTCCTCGCCTTGGAATAGGTATTTCGGATTTATTATCCTCCCGGTGCGGATCCTAACGGAAGAGAATCATTTAGATAGGCAGCACCGATTGTGGCGGCAGGGTAACATCCCCCGTGATCAATGCTAGGCAGAACAAGATAATCAAATTTCAAGCTATCCGAGGCCAAAAAGCCACATTCCGATAAGAGGTGCAAGCACGGCAGCCGCCACGGCAGCGAAAATCGCGTCAACATTCTCACTGAAATAAGAGTGGGATTGTTGCCGCTCTTGTCCTGATTTATTCCTCAGAGCGACAGTTCTTGGGCAAGTGAGTGGTGAGTTGCGCGATTCTACCGATTGGCGTTTTACTTAACGGGGACGAACCTCTGCACTCTTTCGCCGTTGGAAACTTCTCCTGTGTAGATGTTGCCTTTTGAATCGACGGCGATCATATGCAGGCCCATGAATTGGCCGCCGTTTTGGCTCATGGTGCCCATCTGGCCCACGACTTCGCCATCGTCACGGTTCAGGAACCAGATGTGGTTGTTCGTCAGATCGGAGATGAACAAAAAGCGCTGCGCCTTGTCTGGCGAAAACGCCACGCCGCCGGTGGAACCTCCCTGGCCCGTAGACGGCGCAAGGATAAATTCCTTCACGAACTTGCCTTGCTTCGTGGTGACCTGAATGCGATTCGCCATCCGGTCGGCGGCGTAGACCAGCCCATCGTTGGATATGTTCAGCGTGAGGTGGCCCCTGAACTCCTTCGGCATCGGTCCATTGGGAGTGTATTTGCGGTCTGCATCATCGGTGCTCATTTCCGACAAGGGTTTTCCGTATGCGCCCCAGCCGCGCTTGAACGCGAGAGTGTCAAAGTCGAACACCATCACGCGTCCGCCCAGATAACTATCGGTGGCGTAAATTTCGTGAGCTGGCTCGTCGAGCCGAATCTCTTCGATGTTTCCCACAATCATCGGCGTCGATGGAGGATACTTTGCTCGAAAGGCTGCGAGAGCCGCCGGGTCGGGTGGTTTCCCGCCGCCGACGCTTCCTGGATATGTTCCGAGCGGGCCGGGGCCGCCCTTACCCGGAATGCGCGGCCCCTCGGGAACGAGAGCTGCCTCTCCTCCAACTGCCATCCTGTCCGGTACGCGAGGGACTTCACCAACAACTTGGCCGGTCTTGGGATCGTATTTGCGAACCGTGTCCTGTCCGATGTAAACGAACCCCTTGCTGTCCACGGCCATACCGTGGCCTTCCGGCGGGTCGAAGGAGCCGATTACGTCTCCATTCTTGTCGATGTGAATCATCGAGGGAGGCCGTGTGCAGCAGTCGGCAGTAGGATTGGCCAGCTCTGCACGCAGTTCCATATCTCTCAAGTCATGCGGGCGATCGAGCACCCAGACGTTGTCATCCTTGTCCACGGCCAACCCCGTGACGCCTCCCATTTTCCACTTGTTCGGCAGGGGCTTTGGCCAGTCCGGATCGAA
>Ga0187801_10000528_pt1 | contig 10675 bp, 9 predicted proteins | sample NC_wetland_sal_i_10_FD_132465 | JGI IMG/M metagenome (GOLD analysis project Ga0187801, IMG submission 132465) | Wetland sediment microbial communities from Neuse River Estuary, North Carolina, USA - Control_1 | ecosystem: Environmental > Aquatic > Freshwater > Wetlands > Sediment | place: USA...
CGGCGGATCAGCCTGGGCGCGCTGGCCGAGCACGACCGTTACCTCGTGGACGTCGAGGAGGACGGAACCATCGTGCTCACCCCCGCGGTGGTCATGTCCGCGGCCCAGGCCCGGCTGCTCGCCGCCGTGGAGACGTCAAGGAAGATCGACGAGTTCCTCGACCACCCCGAGACCGGCTCGCGGCGCTCCCGTCCGCAACGGCCCCCGCGGTGAACCTGCTCTTCTCGCCTGAGGCCTCCGAAGTCCTGGACGTACTGGAAAAGGACTCGTCGAACACCAGGTTCGTGGATGCGATCTGGGATGCCCTGGACCTGATCGCCGAGCACCCTGGTTCGGCTCAGGCCCGGTACCGGTCACTCCGCACCGCCGGAGGGCACACGGTCTGGCTGGTCCCGGTCCGCGGCCAGCTCGACGACGAGTCGTGGGTCGTCCTCTGGCAGCCCCGCGACGACGAAGCGCTGGTCGCCTACGTCGGCCCGGCCGACTTCCGCCGCACCTGGCCATGACGCACGCAGGCCACCGCTCGCCCCGATGGCTCCGGCACCGGGCCGGGTCTGGAAGACTGTGACCCTGATGGAATACGTGATCCTGATCGTTGTCATCGCGGTTCTGGCGCTGGCCGGCGGCGGTTGGCTGCTGTTCGTGCGGCCTCGCCGCGGACGCGCCGTGACCGCACCGTCCGCACCGCCCGCGGGAGTCTCGGGCACCTCCTCCGCGTCCGGTAGCACAGCAGGCACCGCTGACCAGGCCACCGGGCCGGGAGCGCCCGCCGCGGCGGTGCTGGAGGTCGAGCGGCCACCGCCCTCCGCGGGGCGGATGGTCCGGCTGCGGGCCAGACTCGCCCGGTCGCAGACCTCGGTGGGCACCGCCCTGCTGAACCTCCTGTCGCGGGACCGGCTCGACGATGAGACCTGGGATGAGATCGAAGAGGTCCTCATCACCGCCGACGTAGGAGTGGCGCCCGCCCGGGCCATGGTGGATGACCTGCGCACCAAGGTCAAGGTGCTTGGCGCGCGCGGTACCAACGAGGTGCGGGGGCTGCTGCGCGACGAGCTGCTTACCCAACTTGGAGACGAGGACCGGACGCTGCGCGCCGCGCCGCACGGGGGACTGCCCGCCGTGATCCTCATGGTGGGCGTGAACGGCACCGGAAAGACGACGACCTGCGGAAAGCTCGCGCGCGCGCTGATCGGGGACGGGGAGACCGTCCTGCTCGGCGCGGCCGACACGTTCCGCGCGGCGGCCGCCGACCAACTCCAGACCTGGGGCGAACGGGTCGGGGCCAAGACGGTGCGCGCCGACCGGGACGGTGCCGACCCGGCCAGCGTGGCGTTCGAGGCGGTGACCGAGGGGATCGAGTCCGGCGTCGACGCGGTCATCATCGACACCGCGGGGCGGCTGCACACCAAGGTCGGGCTGATGGACGAGCTCGGCAAGGTCAAGCGCGTGGTGGAGAAGAAGGCCCCAGTCGACGAGGTCCTGCTGGTCCTCGACGCCACCACCGGCCAGAACGGGCTGCGCCAGGCGCGCGTGTTCGCCGAGGTGGTCGACATCACCGGCATCGTGCTGACCAAGCTCGACGGCACCGCCAAGGGCGGCATCGTCATCGCCGTCCAGCGCGAACTCGGCGTCCCGGTCAAGCTAGTGGGCCTCGGCGAGGGCCCCGACGACTTGGCCCCCTTCGACCCCGCCGCCTTCGTCGACGCCATCCTCGGCTAACCCCGCCGCCGAAACATAGCCGTAACACGGGGTCCGGGTGTTTCACGTCGGCGACACACGCCGAAGGGCCCGGTGAAACCTCTATCCCGGAACCTCGGAGCAGGACCGGCGAAGGGACACCCGTCATGAAGCTGATCACCGCGGTCATCAAGCCGTTCAAGCTGGACGACGTCAAGGCCGCGCTGCAGGCGTTCGGCGTCCGGGGCCTGACCGTCACCGAGGCCAGCGGGTACGGTCGGCAGCGGGGGCACACCGAGGTCTACCGCGGCGCCGAGTACCAGGTCGACCTGGTGCCGAAGGTCCGGGTCGAGGTCCTCTGCGAGGACGAGGACGCCGACGACCTGATCGAGGTGGTGGTCAAGGCGGCGCAGACGGGGCGGATCGGCGACGGGAAGGTCTGGTCGGTGCCCGTGGAGACGGTAGCGCGCGTGCGCACCGGCGAGCGCGGACCCGGCGCGATCTGACCTCGCGCCTTGAAGTCGTTCGCCGCTGACCGGGCCCGCCGGACCGGACAGGCCGACGAGTGGCTGGCCGGGCTGCTGGGGGCCGAGGCGGGGGTCGCCCTGGTGGCGGTCGGCGGGTACGGGCGCAAGGAACTGCTGCCCAAGAGTGACCTGGACGTGATGCTCCTGCACGGCGGGCGCGACGACATCACCAGCATTGCGGACCGGATCTGGTATCCGGTGTGGGACTCCGGCGTCGAGCTCGACCACGCGGTCCGCACCGTGCCGCAGGCCAGGAGGGTCGCGCGCGGCGACCTGAAGGTCGCCCTCGGGCTGCTGTCCGCCCGGCACGTGGCCGGCGACCCGGATCTGACGCAGCGGCTGCGCGCCGGGGCGCTCGAGGACTGGCGGTCGGACGCCCCGGCCCGGCTGGCCGAGCTGCACGCCGCCCACGACGAGCGCGCCAAGGTGATCGGCGAGCTGGCCTTCCTGCTCGAGCCGGACCTGAAGGAGGCCAGGGGCGGGCTGCGGGACGTGCACGCGATCCAGGCGGTGGCCGCCGCGTGGGTCGGCCCCGCGCCCGGGCCCAGGGTCCGGACGGCCTACGAGCAGATCCTCGACGTCAGGCACGCGCTGCACGAGGTCACCGGGCGGCGCCTGGACCGCCTGGTGCTCGAGGAGCACGACGAGGTGGCCCGCGCGCTCGGCCTGCTCGACGGGGACGTGCTGGTGCGGATCCTGGCCGGCGCGGCGCGGACCGTCGCCTACGCGGCCGATCACGCCTTCCGCGAGGCGGCCAGGCTGCGCTCGCGCCGGCCGCGCCGCGGCCGCCCCGCGGACCGCAGCCCGCTGGCGGACGGCGTGGTGGAGCAGGACGACGAGGTGGTGCTCGCCCGCGCCGCCGACCCGGCCCGCGATCCCGCGCTCGTACTTCGCGCCGCGGCGGCCGCCGCCCAGGCCGGGCTGCCGCTGGCGCCGCGGACGCTGGCCCGGCTGACCCAGTGCCCGCCGCTGCCCGTGCCGTGGCCCGCCCCGGCGCGCGACGCGCTGCTGGCGCTGCTCGGCGCGGGGCCCGCCGCCATCGGGGTGTGGGAGGCCCTCGACACCGAAGGCCTGGTCGCCGCGCTGCTCCCGGACTGGGAGCGGGTCAGGAACCGGCCCCAGCGCAACCCGCTGCACAAGTTCACCGTCGACCGTCACCTGGCCGAGACCGCCGCGCACGCGGCCGCGCTGACCCGTGAGGTCGCCCGGCCCGACCTGCTCCTCCTCGCGGCCCTGCTGCACGACATCGGCAAGGGCTGGCCCGGTGATCACAGTGTTACCGGCGAGATCGTCGCCCGCGACGCGGCCCGGCGGATGGGCCTGCCGGACCCGGACGTCGAGCTGGTCGCCTCGGCCGTCCGGCATCACCTCCTGCTGCCGATGGTGGCCACCCGGCGCGACCTGGACGATCCGGTCACCGTCACGCAGGTGGCGTGCGTCGTGCGCAGCCGCGCGCTGCTCGAACTGCTGCACGCCCTGGCCATCGCCGACGGCCAGGCCACCGGGCCCGCCGCGTGGAACGACTGGAAGGCCACCCTGGTCGCCGACCTCGTGCGCCGGGTGGGGGCCGTGCTGGCCGGGGAACCGACCCCCGAGCCCAGAGCGCTGCGCCCCGATCAGCTGGCGCTGGCCGCCGGCGGCGGGCCCGCGGCGACGGTGCGCGGATCGGAGGTGACCGTCGTCGCCCCCGACCGGCCCGACCTGCTGTGGCGGGCGGCGGGGGTACTCGCCTCGCACCGGCTGACCGTCCGCAGCGCCAACGCCACCTCCGTCGGCAGCACGGCGGTCACCGTGTTCGACGTCGAGCCCGAGTTCGGGGACCCCCCTGACGCGACCCTGGTGGCCGGGGACCTGCGGCGGATGCTGCAAGGACACCTGGACGTGCAGGAGCGGCTGGACCGCCGGGCGCGGGCCGTCAAGCCGCGCGCCGCGGCCACGGTTCCCGCGCCGCGGGTGAGCCTGGTCGACGGGGCCTCGCAGACCGCGACCGTGGTGGAGGTCCGGGCGCACGACGCGCCGGGGTTGCTGTGGCGGGTCGGCCGCGCGCTCGGGGAATGCGGCCTAGACGTCCGGGCGGCCCGGGTGGAGACGCTCGGCGCGGAGGTGGTCGACGTGTTCTACGTCACCGACAGCGCCGGCCAGCCGCTGGTCGGCCAGCAGCTACGCGGCCACACGGTGACCGCGGTCCTGCAGGCCCTGCGACCGGACCCGGCCACCGCGGACGACCGGTAGCCTGGTTAGGTGTTTGAGACCCTCTCTGACCGGCTGACGCAGGTCTTCTCGGCGCTGCGCGGCCGGGGCCGGCTGTCCCAGGCCGACATCGACGCGACCATGCGGGAGATCCGTATCGCCCTGCTCGAGGCGGACGTGGCGCTGCCCGTGGTCAGGCAGTTCGTCGCCCGGGTCAAGGAGCGGGCCAGCGGCGAAGAGGTCTCGGCCGCGCTGAACCCCGCCCAGCAGATCGTCAAGATCGTCAACGAGGAGCTGATCGGCATCCTCGGCGGCGAGGCCAGGCGCCTGCGGTTCGCCAAGGTCCCGCCCACCGTGATCATGCTGGCCGGCCTGCAGGGCTCAGGTAAGACCACGCTGGCCGCCAAGCTCGCCCTGTGGCTGAAGGCCCAGGGGAACACGCCGCTGATGGTGGCGGCGGACCTGCAGCGGCCGAACGCCGTGCAGCAGCTTCAGATCCTCGGCGAGCGCGCCGGCGTCCCGGTGTTCGCCCCCTCGCCCGGCAACGGCGTCGGTGACCCGGTGGCCGTGGCCCGGCAGTCCCTGGACGAGGCCAGGCGGCGCCAGCACAACATGGTCATCATCGACACGGCGGGGCGCCTGGGCATCGACGCCGAGATGATGGCGCAGGCCGTCGCCATCAGGGACGCCACCGAGCCGGACGAGGTCCTGTTCGTCGTCGACGCGATGATCGGCCAGGACGCGGTGGCGACCGCCCAGGCGTTCCTCGACGGGGTCGGGTACGACGGGGTGGCCCTGACCAAGATCGACGGTGACGCACGGGGCGGTGCGGCGCTGTCCATCGTCGAGCTGACCGGCCGGCCGATCATGTTCGTGTCCACGGGCGAGAAGCTCGAGGATTTCGACCTGTTCCATCCGGACCGGATGGCCGGGCGCATCCTGGACCTGGGCGACGTGCTCACGCTGATCGAGCAGGCCGAGAAGGCGTTCGACGCCGAGCAGACCGCCTCGCTGGCCGGGCGGATCGCCTCGGGCGAGGGCTTCACGCTCGAGGATTTCGTCGAGCAGCTGTCCATGGTGCGCAAGCTCGGGCCGATCGGGAACCTGCTCGGCATGCTCCCCGGCGCCCAGAAGAACCGCGAGCTGCTCTCCCAGGTCAACGACAAGGATCTGGACCGCGCGGAGGCCATTGTCCGGTCCATGACGCCGCAGGAGCGCCGCGACCCGAAGATCATCAACGGCTCCCGCCGGGCCCGCATCGCCAAGGGGTCCGGCGTCGCGGTCGGTGAGGTCTCCCAGCTGGTCACGAACTTCTTCGAGGGCCAGAAGCAGATGCGCGCGATGTTCGCGGGCGGCATCCCCGGCATGCCCGGGCTCCCCGGGGCGCGGCGCGCGGCCGGCAAGAACGCCCGCGGCAAGAAGGGCAAGAAGAGGCCTGCCCGCAGCGGGAATCCGCAGCGCGCCGCCGAGATCGCCCGCGGCGAGGCAGCCCAAGCCGGTACCAAGGGCCCCGCGATCCCGCCCGGCCTGGGCGGAGCCGGGGGACTGGGCAACCTGCCACCCGGCCTGGCCGAGAAGCTGGCCGAAGGCCTGCCCGGCCTTCAGCCGGGCCTGCAGTTCCCGCCGTCCCAGCCGGGCCACAACAACGTGCCCGCCGCGTTCCGCGGCGACCCCAAGCGTCGCGACAAGAAGAACTAGGCCATCCCGGCACCACCGTCCGCCCCCTTGCGCGGCACGCACCATCAGTTGCTCTAAGTAGTATGTTGGATACTCTCCGATAGCTAGGATGAGGCCTAGCGATCAACCGAGCGAAACAGTCCGCTTCGCAGGGCGGCGCGATCACCGGCGCCGCAAAGGGGGAGACCAGCATGACCAGGCCGGGTGTCTACTTGTCCGCTGCCCGGCGCCACCCACGCGGTCGGCAGGCCGCGGCCGCCTCGATCGGCGCCCTAGCCCTGGCTCTGGCCGCGCCAGCGGCCGCCTCGGCCGCCCCCGCAGCACCGGCAGCACCGGCCGTCACCGCCACCATCACCGTCGGCAGCCAGCCGTGGGGGGTCGCGGTCAACCCCGTGACCGACACGGTCTACGTGGCCAACTCCTTCAGCAACAGCGTGTCGGTGATCAGCGGGCGGACCAGGACCGTCACCGGCACCATCGACGTCGGCGACCTGCCGACCCAGGTCGCGGTCAACTCGCGGACCGGCACGGTCTACGTCACCGACTACAACGCCGGAACGGTGTCGGTGATCGACGGCCGGACCGATACGGTCACCGACACCATCGCCGTCGGCAGCTATCCGGAGTGGATCGCGCTCAACCCGGTTACCGGCACCGTCTACGTCACCAACCAGGGCAGCGACTCGGTGTCGGTGATCAGCGGCCGGACCGATACGGTCACCGCCACCATCGGAGTCGGCGCAGCTCCGCAGGGGGTGGCGGTCAACCCGCTGACCGGCACCGTCTACGTCGCGAACACCAACAGCGACAACGTGTCGGTGATCAGCGGGCGGACCAACACGGTCACCGGCACGATCACCGTCGGCACCAACCCGACCGGGGTCGCGGTCAACCCGCTGGCGGGCATCGTCTACGTCGCCAACAACGTCAGCGACAACGTGTCGGTGATCAGCGGGCGGACCGAGACGGTCACCGCCACCATCCCGGTCGGCACCAACCCGGCCGGGGTCGCGGTCAACCCGCTGGCGGGCACCGTCTACGTCGCCAACACCCTCGGCGGGACCGTGTCGGTGATCAGCGGGTGGACCGGCCGGGTCACCGCTACGGTCACCGTCCCGGGCCACCCGGTCGGGATCGCGGTCAACCCGCTGACCGGCGAGGTCTACACCGAGGACAATTCCGGCATCACCGCATCGGTAATAACCCCCTGGGGGCGCTAGTCGCGGGACACTGCCGCTACTCGGGGCCCAGAGCCCGCACGGTATCGATCGTGTCGGCCTCGGCGGCTGGCCGACCGGGACCGGTTACGTTACGCTTGTCCGAATTGTGACGAGTGGGGGTGCCGGTGCTGGCAGGATTCCAGGACCATGCGGCGGCAGGCGGTGACCGGCTCCGGGTGGGCCACGCCGACCGCGAGCAGGTGGTTGAAGCGCTCAGGGGCGCGTTCGTGCAGGGCCGGCTGACCAGGGACGAGCTGGATGTGAGGGTAGGCCAGGCGCTGGCCGCGCGGACCGGCGCTGAGCTGGCCCCGCTCACCGCCGATATCCCCGTCGGCCCCGCCGTGGCCGGGCCGGTGCTCCCGCGGGCCTCTGCCCGCCCTCGGCCGCTGGCCAGGGCGGCTGCCGCCTCGAGTCCCTGCCTGGCCATCGCGTCCGCTGCCCTGTGGGTCGTCGGCCATCTCGATCATCCGCTCGGCCCCAGTCCCTACAGGTCCTGGATTGACCTGAGCCTCCTGGTGGCCATCGCCGCCGTGGTCGCGGCACTGCTCATCGTGGGATACGGGGTGGGCGCCTCAATCGAGCAGAGGCGTTCCCGCGGGCCGCGTCCGGCGCTCCCCGGTGACCCAGGGCTGGGTTTCACGTCCTAGCCCGGTTTCCCGGCCGCCAGTCGAGGCGCATCGCCCGCACCGGTGCCGCTACTGCGGACCGAGCGCCCGCACGGTGCCGCTACTCCGGGCCGAGGGCCCGCACGGTGTCGATGGTGTCGGCCTCGGCGGCCGTCTTGTCCTCGCGGTAGCGCAGCACGCGGGCGAACCGCAGCGCCAGCCCGCCCGGGTAGCGCGGGCTGCGCTGCACGCCGTCGAAGGCGATCTCCACGACGAGTTCCGGCCGGACGTGGACCGTCCAGGAGTCGCTGTGGTCCTCCAGCGCGAGGAGCCGCTCCGTCTGCCACGAGAGCAGTTCGTCCGTCAGCCCCTTGAACGTCTTGCCGAGCATGACGAACCCGCCCGTGGCCGGGTCCCGCGCGCCCAGGTGCAGGTTGGACAGCCAGCCACGGCGCCGCCCGTGGCCCCACTCGACCGCGAGCACCACCAGGTCGAGGGTGTGCCGCGGCTTGACCTTGATCCACCCGGCGCCCCGGCGGCCCGCGGTGTACGGCGTGTCCAGGGACTTGACCACCACACCCTCGTGCCCGCGCGCGATCGCGTCGCGGAAGAACGCCGTGGCCTCCCCGGCCGAGTTGGTCACCAGGCGCGGCATGAGCAGCGAGGGCGGCACCACGCGGGCCAGGTCGGCGTGTCGCTCAAGGTCGGGCAGGTCGATCAGGTCCGCCCCGTCCAGGTGCAGCACGTCGAACAGGAAGACGGAAAGCGGAACCGCCTCCGAGACCGAGTCCTGGGTGGCGGTCCGCGAGGCCGTGTCCTGGAACGGCAGCGGCCTGCCGTCCTCGCGCAGCGCGATAAGCTCACCGTCCAGGACCGCCGCCCGGACCGGCAGCTTCGCCAGGACCGCCGCCACGTCGGGGAGCCTCCCGGTGATCTCGTCGAGGGTCCGGGTGAACAGGCGGACACCCCCCTCGCGCAGGTGGGCCTGAATCCGGATCCCGTCCAGCTTCCACTCGACCGCGGCCGGACCGCCGACCTTGGCCAGCGCGTCCTCAATGGTCGGCGCGCTGGCGGCCAGCATCGGCCGCACCGGCGAGCCAACCTCTAGCCCGAACGAACTCAGTGCCGGGCTCCCCCCCGCTAGCGCGGCGGCGGCCACGGCGCCCAGCGACCCGCGCAGCATCATCGCCCGGCGGACTTCCGCAGCGGGCACCGACGCCGCCCGCGCGACGGCCTCGGTCATGACGCCCTCCAGCGCGCCCTGCCGCAGCTCACCGGAGAGCAGGCCGAACAAGAACCGCTGCTCGCCCTCGGTAGCGCGCTCGAACAACGAACCGACCAGCGCCTTGCGCGCCGCCGCGGAGCCCTTGCCCGCCACCGCGCCGATGGCGGACAGGCAGGCGTCCACCTCGCTCAGCGTCAGCGTGGGCGACGCCGCCGCCGGGAACCCGTCCCGCAGCGCCGCCCAGCCGACCCCCACCTGCCGCTGCGGGAGCTCCCCGGACAGGTAGGCCACGGCGATCGGCACCTCGATCGGCCCGGCCTCGCGCAGCGCGTCGGCCAGTGCACCGATCTTGGCCAGCCGGGCGCTGGTGGCGGCCACGGTCGCAGACACCTCGGCGATCTCAGCGAGCAGCACGGGTCCATTCTCCCGCAGGTCAGCCGAAGATCATCAGATCGCGGAGCTCGTCCACCCGGTCCGGTGACAGGTCGGTGTAGGCGCACAGCTCGTCGGCGCTGGTGAACTTCCCGAGCTTGTCCCGCGCCGCCATCACGTCCGTCACCTCGTCCGGCGTGAGGCCCAGGCCGGCGGCGAGCAGGGCGCCGGGCACGTGGTTGACGTCCACCAGCCCGCCGTCGTCGTAGTCCCGCGGCACATCGGGCCGCCCGATGTGCAGGTCGCGCGCCAGCGCCGGGTCGGTCTCGGCCAGCCGCCGTGCGTCCTTCCTGCGCTCGATCCGGTCCTTCGCCTCGGCGATAGCGTCCCGGTTGTGCTGCCGCGTGCCCGGTAGCGCCCCCGGGGCCGCGACCGGGGCCGCCCAGACGCCGCCCGGCCGGAACACGACGGCGGCGTGGACGGCGGCGCAGCCCGCCAGCGCGATGATGAACCCGCCGACCGCCGCGGTCCCGCCGCCGTTTCCCGAGCCGACGACCCCCAGCGCCACGATCATGCCGATGGTCGCCGCCAGGAAGGCCGCGAACACCGCCCAGTCCGCCTTCCGGCGCCGGATGATCGCGTAGGCCAGGGAGGGGACGAAGGACAGGAAGCCGACCGACCAGACCGGCACCGAGGCCCACAGCACCTGGCGCACCACGGGAGCGGCCCGCCTGACCGGGGCCCGCGGCGTCAGCTCCCCATGGCCCCTGCTGGATGGCGTGGTCATCCGGCCCCTCCCGCCCGATCAGACGCGGATCAGCTGGACCGGCCGCCCCGCCGCCAGCGCAGGCCGCGGCGGCTTTCGCCGCCGGTCCACAGCCAGTATCCGACCGGGAACAGCCGGACGTGCGCGTATTCGTCCACCAGACCCCACAGCCCGCGCCGCGCGAACAGGGCCACGAGGATCGCCACCGACCCGAAGATGATCAGGTACCAGGCGTTGTAGGAGGCCAGCGTCTGCTGCAGGACCATGAACACGGCGGTGCCGAGGATCGGCCCCTCGATCGTGCCGAGCCCGCCGATGATCACCGCGAACGCCATCTCGGCGGTCCACGAGATGCTGAACACGCCGGCGGGCTGCACCCCGAGCTGGCTGATCGCGAGCACCCCGCCGGCCGCGCC
>Ga0187801_10000530_pt1 | contig 10659 bp, 8 predicted proteins | sample NC_wetland_sal_i_10_FD_132465 | JGI IMG/M metagenome (GOLD analysis project Ga0187801, IMG submission 132465) | Wetland sediment microbial communities from Neuse River Estuary, North Carolina, USA - Control_1 | ecosystem: Environmental > Aquatic > Freshwater > Wetlands > Sediment | place: USA...
CCTGGCTACGCTCCGGGCGGCCCTGGCTACGCTCCGGGCGGCCCTGGCTACGCTCCGGGCGGCCCTGGCTACGCTCCGGGCGGCCCTGGCTACGCTCCGGGCGGTCCCGGCTACGCTCCGGGCGGCCCGGGTCCCGTCCCGCCGGGCGGTCCCGGCTACAGGCCCGGTGGTCCGGGCTCCGCTCCGCCCCGCGGCTTCGGCCACGTCCCGCCGGGCGACCCCGGCCATGCCCCGCCGGGCGACCCCGGCTACGCCGCGCCGGGCGGGCGCCGGCCTGGCCCGCCGAGTCCTCCGGGACCGCAGGACGCCCCCGGAACCTTCGTGGGCGGTTATGCACCCGTCATCCGCGTAGACCATCCGGCCCCGCCGGCCGGCGCAGGCCGGACCGGCCAGACGGCACGGCCGGGAGGGTCCGATGGGCCGCCGGACAACGAAACGTTCGTGTACCGGGACCCCAGCGCGCGGGCGGGTTACCTGGCTGACCAGAGGGCCCAGGAGCGCGAGGCGGCCTACTGGTACGACCTGCTGGCAGATCCCGGCGACACCGAGCGGGAAGATGCCCGCGGTCCCTTCGAGCCGTTGTCGCCCTCCAATGGCGCCCCGCCGCGAGAGGCCCGCCAGGAGCCATCAGCGCCGGATGTGATGATGGCGGGACTGGCTGACCACGCCCGGCAGCCGGAGCCGGGCCCGGCCGTTGATGAAGCCCCGGAGGAGCCTGCGTACGCCCAGGCGCGCAAGCTTGAGCAGATCAAGGATCTCTACCTGACCGCCGAAGCGATCGGCGAGGAGAATGTCGACAAGCACTTCGACCAGCTCCTGGCCCAGCAGCGCGAGCTGATCAGCGAGTACTTCAGGCAGTCCGCCGCGGCTAGGCACTCTGATGGCCTGCCGACCCAGGCCGCCGCGAGTCCGATCGAGCCACGCCAGCCCGGCGGCCAGGCCGGCCAGTTCGGGGCCCCGGAGGGCGCGGGCGTCGCCGCCGAACCGCCCCGGTCCTGGTGAGCCAGCTGGTCGTCGCCGTGCTCGGCCTCGGTGAGGCGGGCTCGGTCATCGCCGCCGACCTGGTGGCCGCTGACGTGGATGTCCGCGGGTATGACCCGGCGGTGGCCGCGGCGGAGGGGATTACCGATACCGGCAGCGAGGCCGAGGCGGCGCGGGGAGCCGATCTGGTCCTGAGCGTGAACAGCGCGCAGGCCGCCGTGGACGCCTTCCGGGCCGGGCTGGCAGGCCTGCGCGACGACGCCTTGTGGGCCGACCTGAACACCGCCTCACCAGGCACCAAACGGCGGCTGGCGGCGATCGCCGAGGCCCGAGGCGTGCCGTTCGCCGACGTCGCGATGATGGCGCCCGTGCCCGGGCGCGGTCTGCGCGTCCCCATGCTGGCGAGCGGGGACGGAGCCGCGCGGTTCGCGGGCACGCTGCGACCCTTGGGCGCCGGGATCGAGGTCCTCGACGGCCCGGCCGGGCTCGCCGCCCGCCAGAAGCTCCTGCGCAGCGTCTTCTACAAGGGCATGGCGGCGGCCATCGTCGAGGCGCTTGAGGCCGCCAGGGCGGCCGGGGTGGAACCGTGGATGCGGGAGCACATCGCCGCCGAGCTGACGTCGGCCGACCCGGCCACCGTGGAACGGATCGTGAGCGGCACCGTCAAGCACGCGCGGCGTCGGGCCGCCGAGATGGAGGCGGCCGCGGCCATGCTCACCGAGCTGGGCGTGAACCCGCTGATGGCCAGCGCCAGCGCGGCGGTTCATGAGCGCCTGGCGGCAGCGGCCGACCCCCCAGCGGCCGACCCCCCAGCGGCCCACCCCGCAGCCACCGATCCCCCGCAGCCGCCGACCCCTGAGCTCAGGCCAGCGGGCCCACCGCTTCGGCCAGGGGCTTGAGGGAATCGGGCTTGGCGTGTAGCGGGAGACCCAGGATGATCAGGTCGGCTCCCGCGTCCCGGTAGGCTGCGGCCTGCTGCACGACGGGCCCCAGGCCCTGGTCCGGGTCGATGCGCACGTTGACCGAGCAGGTGATCTCGTTCGGGTCGCGCCCGATGCTGGCGCAGTGCCCGGCGAGCACCTCCTTCAGCTCGGCCCACTGCTCCGGGTTGCTGGCGATCGCGTTCCATTGCTGGGCCCAGCGCGCCACGGTCCGCAGGGTTCGCGTCCGGCCGAGGCCGCCGATGGTGATCGGCGGATGCGGCTGCTGTACCGGCTTGGGCTCGCATCTGGCCTCGGTGAGCTGGACGTAGCGGCCCGCGAACGTGGTGGTGGTCTGGCTCAGCAGGCCGACGATGGCCTCGACTCCTTCGTCGAACCTGTCGAAGCGCTCTCGCAGCGGGGGCAGCGGGATGCCGTACGCGTCGCACTCCATCTGGTTCCACCCGGCGCCGACGCCCAGTTCCAGCCGTCCGCCGGAGATGATGTCGACGGTCGCCGCCATGTTGGCCAGCACGGCGGGATGCCGGTAGATCATCCCGGTGACCTGGCAGCCGATCCGGATCCGCCTGGTCGACTGGCCCATCGCGGCTAGCATGGTCCACGCCTCGAAGTTCGGCCCGGTCAGGTCGCCGGTGAGCGGGTAGAAGTGATCCCAGTTCCACGCCGACTCGAACAGCGGGATCTCGTCCGCCGCGATCCACGCGTCTCGGATCTCCTCCCAGGTCTGATGCTCGGGCCGTGTCTTGATCGCGAAGCGCATCGCGTGACGTCCTCTCCGGGCCGGATACCGGCGGCTACGGCGCCATCCTAACGATCGAGCCGGGTCCCGATCCCACCCCTCCCAAGTACCTTGATATCGAGATACTGTAGGTTGAGCACCATGGGAACCGGGAGGCAGCAACGATGACCGCGAACAGCTTCGGCAGCCGGGCGATGCTCCAGGTGGCCGGCCACGAGTACGAGATCCACCGGCTGGACGCGGTGAGCGGCTCGGACACCCTCCCGTACAGCCTGAAGATCCTGCTGGAGAACCTGCTCCGCCACGAAGACGGCGTCAATATCACCGCCGCCCAGGTGCGCGCCCTCGCCGACTGGGACCCCGCCGCCGAGCCCGACACCGAGATCCAGTTCATCCCGGCCCGGGTCATCCTGCAGGATCTCACCGGCGTGCCCGCCGTCGTGGACCTAGCCGCCATGCGCGAGGCCATGCAGGCCCTCGGTGGCGATCCGGGGAAGATCAACCCGCTCATCCCCGCCGAGCTGGTCATCGACCATTCCGTGGTGGCCGACGTCTTCGGCCGCCCCGACGCGTTCGCGCGGAACGTGGAGATCGAATTCGGCCGTAACCGGGAGCGGTTCGCCTTCCTGCGCTGGGGCCAGCAGGCGTTCAGCCAGTTCAAGGTGGTCCCGCCGGGCACCGGCATCGTGCACCAGGTGAACATCGAGTACCTAGCCAGGGTCGTGATGACGCGCGACGGCGCCGCCTACCCAGATACCTGCCTCGGGACGGACTCGCACACCACCATGCAGAACGGCCTCGGGGTCCTGGGCTGGGGCGTGGGCGGCATCGAGGCCGAGGCCGCCATGCTGGGCCAGCCCGTCTCCATGCTGATCCCGAAGGTGGTCGGGTTCCGGCTCTCCGGCGAGCTGCCCAGCGGCGCGACCGCCACCGACCTCGTGCTCACCATCACCGAACTGCTGCGCAAGCACGGCGTGGTCGGCAAGTTCGTCGAATTCCACGGCGAGGGCGTGGCCGCGGTCCCGGTCGCCAACCGCGCCACGATCGGGAACATGTCGCCGGAGTTCGGCTCGACCTGCGCGATCTTCCCGATCGACCAGAACACCCTCGACTACCTGACCCTCACGGGCCGCCCGCGCGAGCAGCTCGAGCTGGTCGAGGCGTACGCCAGGGAGCAGGGGCTCTGGCACGACCCGGACAAGAAGGCGCGGTACTCCGAGGAACTGGACCTCGACCTGTCCGCAGTGGTCCCGTCGATCGCCGGCCCGCGGCGCCCGCAGGACCGGATCGCGCTGGCCGACGCCAGGACCGCGTTCCGCGACGCCCTGCCGGGCTATGTGCACGAGGCCAGCCTGGACAACGGCCTGGCCGGTACCTTCCCGGCGTCCGACCCCGTCGCCTCAGGCGACGGCACCCGGGCGTCGAACCCGATCCACGTCACGCTCGAGGACGGCACGACGACCGCGGTGGACCACGGCTCGGTGGTCATCGCCGCGATCACCTCCTGCACGAACACGTCGAACCCGTCGGTCATGATCGGCGCCGCCCTGCTGGCCAGGAACGCGGTCGAGCGGGGCCTGAACCGCAAGCCCTGGGTCAAGACCTCGCTGGCCCCCGGGTCCAAGGTGGTCATGGACTACTACGAGCGCGCCGGGTTGCTGCCCTACCTGGACAAGCTCGGCTTCAACCTGGTCGGCTACGGCTGCACCACCTGCATCGGGAACTCCGGGCCGCTGCCGCCCGCGATCAGCGAGGCGGTCAACGCCAACGACCTGGCCGTGGTTTCCGTGCTGTCGGGCAACCGGAACTTCGAGGGCCGGATCAACCCGGACGTGAAGCTGAACTATCTGGCCTCGCCGCCGCTGGTGGTCGCGTACGCGCTGGCCGGGACCATGGACATCGACCTGGCCCGCGAGCCCCTCGGCTCCGATCCCGAGGGTCGGCCGGTCTTCCTGGCCGACGTCTGGCCGTCGCCGGAGGAGGTCGCCGCCGTCGTCAGGGACGCGGTGGCGCAGGAGATGTTCACCCGCGACTACGCCGACGTGTTCCACGGCGACGACAACTGGCGCGGGCTTGACGTCCCCGCGGGCGACACCTACGCCTGGGATGACGCGTCGACGTACGTGCGCCGCCCGCCGTACTTCGACGAAATGCCAGCCCAGCCCGAGCCCGTCACCGACATCCACGGCGCCCGGGTCCTGGCCATGCTCGGCGACTCGGTGACCACCGACCACATCTCGCCGGCCGGCGCGATCAAGACGGAAGGCCCGGCGGGGGAGTACCTGATCTCGCACGGCGTGGAGCGGCGTGATTTCAACTCCTACGGATCGCGGCGCGGCATCCACGAGGTGATGATCCGCGGCACGTTCGCCAACATCCGGTTGCGGAACCAGCTCGCCCCCGGCACCGAGGGCGGCGTCACGGTCAAGGACGGCGAACAGCTGAGCATCTACGAGGCCTCCCGTCGCTACCAGGCCCAGGGCACCCCGCTCCTGGTGCTCGCGGGCAAGGAGTACGGCACGGGCTCGTCCCGCGACTGGGCGGCCAAGGGCACGCTGCTCCTCGGCGTCCGGGCGGTCCTCGCGGAGTCCTTCGAGCGGATCCACCGGTCGAACCTGATCGGCATGGGCGTGCTGCCGTTGCAGTACCGCCCGGGCGAGTCGGCGGCCGCACTCGGCCTGACCGGGCAGGAGACCTTCGACGTCCGGGGGATCGAGGAGATGAATTCAGGCCTTATCCCGAACGAAGTGGTGATCTCCTCCGACGGCAAGGAGTTCCGCGCCGTGGTCCGGATCGATACCCCGGGTGAGGCGGACTACTACCGGCACGGTGGCATCATGCAGTACGTGCTGCGCTCACTGCTCCGGGGACCCGGCGATAACCGCAGCTGACGCCGCAATCGCAGCCAGGCTCCGGGCCGCCGGGTGCGTCTTCGCGGAGGATGAGGCCCGCCTGCTCATCGCCGCAGCACGGACTCCTGAGGAGCTCACGGTCATGGTGGACCGGCGGGTGGCCGGCCTGCCCCTCGAGCAGATCATCGGCTGGGCGGAGTTCGGCGGCCTGCGGATCGCCGTGGGCCCGGGCGTATTCGTCCCGCGCCGCCGCACGGAGTTCCTCGTCGAGCAGGCCGCCGCGCTCGCCTCGCCTCAGGACATCATCGTCGACGTGTGTTGCGGTGCGGGCGCCATAGGCGCCGCCCTGGCGGCCTCCGTGCGCGGGCTCGAGGTGCACGCCGTCGATATCGACCCCGCCGCCGTCTGTTGCGCGCGGCGGAACCTCGAGGGTTTCGGCGGCCTGGCTTACCTGGGTGACCTGTTCGATCCGCTCCCCCCGAGTTTGCGCGGCCGGGTCGCCCTCATCGCGGCCAACGTCCCCTACGTACCGAGCCACGAGATAAGGCTGCTTCCGGCCGAGGCCCGCGTGCACGAGCCTCGCGTCGCTCTCGACGGCGGGCCGGACGGCCTCGACGTGTTGCGCCGGGTGGCCGCCGGGGCGCGGGACTGGCTCGGGCCCGGCGGCCACCTGCTGATCGAGACCAGCGAGGTCCAGGCGCCGCCGGCCGTATCGGCCTTCGCGGCCAGCGGACTGCGGGCGCGGGTGGAATCTTCCGCCGACCTGAACGCCACGGTCGTCATCGGCACCACCTGAGCGAGCGAGGAAGTCCTAGATCCCGGGGAAGATGGCCCGTAGCTCGTCGAGGTCGACGTCCGAGGCGTGGACCGGCGGAGTGTGGGCCGGGTCGAGGCGCCCGTAGGCCAGGCGGATCAGCGCCTCGGCGGGCAGCCGCAGTTCGGGCAGGCCCGCTTCGCCGTCGGCCGGCGTGAGCGTGACGGACTCACCGGTGGCGAGGATGAAGTCCCGCTCCGGATCGGTCGTGGACACCAGAATGCGGCGCTGCACCCCATCCGGCTTGGCCGCCCAGCCGATGAACTGGTCGAGCGTGTCGATGAGCAGCCCCACGGCGTCGGGCGCGATCGTCGCCGCCGGGTCGAGCGCGACCGCGACATCCCAGGTGTGCACGGCGTGCTCACCGACCCGGATCCGCGCCAGCCCGGCGGCGTCCAGGTCCATTCCGAACAGGTTCAGGTGGAGCCCGGCTAGCTGGTCCTCGTCGAGGGACTCCATCTGCTCGAGCGCGATCTGGTCCGCGTGCAGGGCGTCCGCCGCCTGGGCCTGCGGGCTCCGGGCGTTCCAGGAGTCCCAGATGGGGCCGAACGCCTCCTGGCTGGGCGGCTCGCTCCCGCTCAGGCTGGCGTCCAGCCACAGGCCGAAGATCTCGGCCTGGGACCCGAGATGCGAGAGTACCTGGGCGATCGACCACTTGCTCGCGTAGGACGGCTGCTCAAGCTGCCCGAGGTCGAGGGGCTCCACGATGGCTTCCAGCCGGTCGTGAGAGTGCCTGAGGGCGCCGATCCACGGCCCCGGGCTGGTTTCCATGACTTCCTCCGATCGCGGTGCGGGCAGATCCCGCCAGATGCTAGCAGGTTCCGGAGGGGCGCCTCCAGATCGTCTACCATGAGCGGATGACAGCCCCGGGACCTGCAGGCGCACGCGGACTGCGCGCCGATGCCGCCCGCAACCGCGCCGCGATCCTGGCGGTGGCCAGGGACGTCTTCGCCGAGCAGGGGCTCGAGGCGCCGCTTGAGGTGATCGCCGCCCGGGCCGGCGTCGGGATCGCCACGCTGTACCGGCGGTTCCCCACCCGCGAGAAGCTCGTCGCGGCAGCGCTCGTGGAGAAGATCGCCCAGTACGCTGCGGCGGCCGAGCAGGCTCTGGAGGTCCCGGATCCGTGGGCCGGGTTCGCGTGGTTCGTGCAGCGGATTTGCGAACTGCAGGCCTGCGACCGCGGTCTTGGCGACCTGCTGTCGATGACGCTGTCCGCCGGTGAGCAGATCGAGCAGCTCCGCAGGACGGCCAACGAGAACGTCATCGCGCTCATCGATCGCGCCAAGGCCAGCGGCACGCTGCGGGATGACTTCGTCGGCGAGGATCTCCTGCTCCTGCTGATCGCCACGGCCGCGGTCATGCAGGTCACCCGCGCCGATGCGCCTGACGCCTGGCGGCGCTTCGTCGCCCTGGCCCTGGATGCCTTCCGGGGCCAGGAGTCGGCGGGGCTGCCGGAGCCGCCCACGACGGTCCAGATGACCAGGGCCATGGCGCGCCTGGCCGCCGAGCGCGGCTGCGGCGCCCGCGCCTAGGTGCCGGCGGGTGTCGAGCGGCAATTCCCTGCATATGGCCGGATGCGCGCGGTAAGGTTTCGTCGGATTCCTGGCGACTCGGAGGGGGCAGGGGATGGCCAACGGAAGTGGCCTGGCTGCGGTCAACAGCGTGGTGCTCCTGATGCTGGAGAACAGATCCTTCGACCACATGCTCGGGTTCCTGTATCCAGGCAACGTGTCAACCGCCGGCCAGCCGTTCGACGGTCTGGCCGGAACCGAGTCGAACCCCGGCACGAACGGCCAGCCGGTCACCGTATTCCGGATCGAGCCGACCACGCCTAACGCGTACTACATGCCCGGCGCGGACCCCGGCGAAGGCTACATGGCCACCAACGACCAGCTCTACGGCAACAACAACGGCCCGGCGTCGACCGGCCTGGCGGCACCAGGCCAGGGCTTCGTCACGAACTTCGGTTACACCCTGAGCTGGCAGTCCAAGGAACCCTCCAGCTGGCCGATCGTGCCCGGCACGATCGAAGGTGACATCATGGGCTGCTTCACGCCCGAGGCCCTGCCTGTGCTGTCCGCGCTGGCGAAGGGGTACGCGGTCTGCGACCAGTGGTTCGCGTCGGTTCCGACGGAGACCCTGCCGAACCGGGCGTTCGTCTGCGCGGCGACCAGCCAGGGCCACATGGACGACAAGACGCACACGTTCAGCTCGCCGACCATCTTCGGGTTGCTCGATGCGGCCGGCCTGGGCTGGGCGATCTACGGCTACGACGCCGAGCCGCTCACGAAGTCGACGTTCACGCAGATCAGCGGCGCGGCGGCCAGCCACTTCGGGAAGTTCACCGATTTCCAGGCCGCGGCGAAGGCCGGGACCCTGCCGGCCTTCGTGTTCCTCGAGCCGAGCTGGTCGTCATCGGGTAACAGCGAGCACCCGAACTACGACGTGGCCCTCGGCGAGCAACTGATCCACGACGTGTACGAGACGCTGCGGACGGGACCGGGCTGGCCGGGGACGCTGCTGGTGATCACCTACGACGAGCACGGCGGGTGCTACGACCACGTGCCGCCGCCCTGGGGGGCAATGCCGCCCGACAACAACACCGGGGAATTCGGGTTCAACTTCGACCGGTTCGGGGTCCGCGTGCCCGCCGTGCTCGTGTCACCGCTGATCGCGCCGGGCACGGTGTACCGGGCGCCGGCCGGCGGGACCCCTCTCGACCACACCTCGATCCTGAAGACGGTAGAACAGCGCTGGAACCTGCCCGCGCTGACCGCGCGCGACAAGGCCGCGCCCGGCTTCGGTGACGTGCTCACGCTCACCACCCCGCGCAGCGATGACGTGCTCGACGTCGTCACCGTCCCGGTCGCGTCAGGCCCGGGCCCGTCCGCGAACACCGTCTCGCATATGCAGTCCGTGGAGTCCGAGCTGATCTCCCGGCAGTACCCGGCCGGCGACCCGCACAACCCGGCGCCGAAGCCGAACTGACGCGCGTGTGCGTCACGGACGCCTGACCTCGTCCACGGCGGACATCAGCTGCCGGGGCACGGACCGCAACCCCGGCAGCCAGGCCAGGCGGACCAGCCGCGCCGCGATCGGGGCTGTCGAGTCGATAAGGCGATAGGTGCGCACGCATCCGGGCGAGCTGTCGTGCGCCCAGAACAGCACGATCCCCATCGAGTACAGCCACAGCAGTTCGGGGAGCCTGCCGCGCACGCTGGCCGGGATCCGGCCGCGCGTACCATCGATCACCTCGGCGTAAAGGCCGATCGCGGGGGGCCCGGCCGCCTGCCAGTACAGCTTGGCCGCGAAACCGCGGCACGGGGCGAGCACGTCGACGAGCGCCCGTAGCACCCCGGCGATCCTGCGCCCGAGCCTGGTTTCCTGCGCGAGGACCTGACGACACGCCGCCGCGTGCTCGGCCTGGTGCCGCGCGAAGTACTCCCGGATCAGCTCCTCCTTGGAGGCGTAGTAGTAATAGGCGTTTCCCGTGGCGACGCCGGCCTCCCTCGCAATGGCCCGCATCGTGGTCGCCTCGTAGCCGTTCTCGGCGAACAGCCGCAGCGCGGCTTCGACGATGGCGGTCCGCGTCTGCTCGCCTCTGGTACTGGTGGCCATGCCGGACACTGTACGGTCATCGCCCGAGGCAGGCAGCATGAAATCTTGAACACGTTCAAATCCGGTGCTCGTGGTTTGGCTCGGTACGGGCCTGTGTCAGGCTGGTAGCGGCGGAACGGAGGGTGCGGGCATGCGCGTGGTGGTGGCCGAGCGTCTGGGCGGGCCTGAGGTGCTGAGCGTGACGGACCGTCCGGCCCCGGAGCCGGGGCCGGGAGAGGTCCTGGTCGAGGTCGCCGCGGCCGGGGTGAACTTCATGGACATCTACCAGCGCGAGGGCATCGGCAATTACCGCCGCGAGCCGCCCTTTGCCCTGGGCGCGGAAGGCGCGGGAACCGTCACCGCCGTGGGGGAGGGTGTGACCGGGCTCTCCGCCGGCGACCGGGTGGCCTGGGCCAGCGCCCCCGGCAGCTACGCCGAGCAGGTGGTCCTGCCTGTGAGCCGGGCCGTCCCCGTGCCGGCCGGGGTCAGCCTGGACGTCGCCGCGGCCGTCATCCTGCAGGGGCTGACCGCGCACTACCTGGCGTCGAGCACGTACCCGGTGCGGAACGGCGATGTCACGGTGGTGCACGCGGCCGCCGGCGGGGTCGGGCTGCTCCTGACCCAGATAGTCAAACGGCGCGGGGGAATCGTGGTCGCCACGACCTCGGGCGGGCCCAAGGAAGCGCTCGCGCGCGCGGCCGGCGCCGACTACGTCACCGGCTACGACGACTTCCG
>Ga0187801_10000531_pt1 | contig 10658 bp, 10 predicted proteins | sample NC_wetland_sal_i_10_FD_132465 | JGI IMG/M metagenome (GOLD analysis project Ga0187801, IMG submission 132465) | Wetland sediment microbial communities from Neuse River Estuary, North Carolina, USA - Control_1 | ecosystem: Environmental > Aquatic > Freshwater > Wetlands > Sediment | place: USA...
CCGCTCGGCCTTAAATACACGTCGTTTGGATGGAATGCGGTCGAGATTGACGGCCACAATATGGAAGAAATTCTCAGCGCTTTCGCTGCCGCATCGCTGCACGAAGGGAAGCCTACGGTCATTCTCGCGCGCACAGTGAAAGGCAAGGGCGTTTCTTTCATGGAGAATCAGGCCGGCTGGCACGGTGTGGCACCCAATCGAGAGCAATTCGAAAAAGCCATCGCGGAGCTGGCGACCCCGGCTGTTTCGCGGGAGCGCATCGATCACATGATTGGGCGCGCTCAGGAGAATGCTCGCTGGGTAGCGGAGGGAACGCGGCGTCGTTTACCCTTTGCCGGCCGCGATTACTGGTGGAATACCCGGGAAACGATGCGAGTGGAAATGGACCCCACGCGGATGGGGTTCGGGCGGGGACTCGAGACCGCCGGTGCGGACGACCGCGTGTGTACCATCCAGGCGGATATTTCGGGGTCCATTCGAATCTCCGATTTCGCGGCAAAGCATCCGGAACGCCTGCCGCGCGTGATCAGCGTTGGAATCGCGGAGCAAGACATGATGGGCGTGGCGGCTGGTCTGGCGAAGGAAGGTTTTATTCCTGTGACCGGCACCTACGGCGTGTTTGCTGCGGGCCGCGCGTGGGATCAGCTTCGGACGACGGTTTGCTACAACAATCTAAATGTGAAGATTGCCGGCGCTCACGGCGGAATCTCCGTGGGTCCGGACGGCGCGACGCACCAATCGCTGGAGGACATCTCGCTGATGAGCATTCTTCCGAACATGCATGTGGTTGCGCCGTGCGATTCAGTGGAGGCCGAAAAAGCGACGCGGCATTGTTTGCTGGAAATCGACGGGCCGGTCTATTTGAGGTTTGCGCGTGAAGCGACGCCCATCGTGACGAAGCCGCAGACGCCATTTCAATTCGGCGTTGCAAACATTATTCGCTACCGCAGGGAATCACCCCAATTTATCGACGCCTTCGAAACAACGAGCTCGCGGGAGTATCAAGATGAAGGTGAAGACGCAGCGATTGTGGCTTGCGGCCCGATGGTGCCGGAGGCGATGCGTGCAGCGTGGTTGCTGAAGGAGGACTACGGAATCGAAACACGCGTGATTAACATGCACACGATCAAACCGCTGGACAGCGAGGCCCTGGTGGCGGCAGCCGCAGAAACACAACTTGTCCTGACCGTGGAAGAACATCAAAAGGGAGGCGTTGGAAATCTCGTGGCGGGGGCTATTCTGCGCGAGCGAAAGGATTTCGCGCAGCCGCTCTTGCTGGACATGATTGGGGTCGAAGACCGCTTTGGGCTGTCCGGAAAGCCCTGGGAGCTCGTGCAATCTTTCGGATTGACGGCAGAGCATATCGCGGAGCGGTTGCTGAATCTTTACATCAGGAAACGGAGCCTGGATTATCCGAAGCCGGAGAGCGAGGCGATGATAGACACGATTGAGTGCGCCCGGTGCCACAACGGAGTGTCCTTGGACGAATATCTGAGCGAATTGCCAATGCCCGCGGACGAAATCTGTGTCGACTGCGAGAGGTATTCCAGGGATGGCTGCGCAGAGTGCCGGACCGGATGGATGCGAGAGAATCCGGCCTTCACTTTTCTTTGCCGCGAGTGCCGCGAGGTGGTGGTCCCTTGCTAGTTGATTGATCTCCGGTATTTTATTCGATCGCTTCCCGGCACAGAGTTAGGCTCTTTCGCAATCGGTCTCCTTTCTCTGGCTCTTCGAGCGCGTTGATGATTGGGAGCGTATCGCCTCCCGTGGAGACCTGGCTTCTCATCCCATCTGATATGTCGTCTTATCGGAATGCAGGCTGGAACCATCCCCTTTTGAGAAATTCTCGCACCCAATGATAGTCTGACCGTAGCTCGGGCCGTCTCAAAGGATCTTGCCGCGTGACGAACAAACTCCATCGGCGACAAGCAGTTCTCCTTGGAATCGTATTCTGCTGGTCACTTACTGGAGGGGGCGTCGTCCATGGGCAAGAGGCTGTCCCGGCAGCCAGCGAGACACCTCCCTCAGCGGCGGTTCGCGCGCAGCCCCCGGCGACTCCGCCGGTTCAGCGCGATGTTTCTTGGCGGCTGCTGCCAGCGAACTTTCTCCACGATCAGAAGGACCTCTGGCTTTTTCCAGTGCAGTTGGCCCACGGGCGCCACTGGCTGCCTACGGTCGGCGTCGTAGGCGCAACGGCGGGACTTTTGGCCGCAGACGCACACGATGCTCCCTATTTCCGTCGCACCAGCAATTTCAACGGATTCAATCACGCCTTCAGCGGAATAAACACCGCGCTTGAAATCGGCCTCGTGCCCACTTCTTTTTATTTCGCAGGCCTTTTGCGCGAGGACTCTTACACCCAGAAAACTGCGCTGCTGGCGGGCGAATCCGTCGCCGACGGCATGGTTCTCACCGTGGTCATGAAGGCGGTGAGCCGGAGGCTACGGCCTTCGGACATCGCCCCGCAGGGCGATTTTTCCGACACTTTTTTCAGCAGTCACAAACCTATCTTGGGAGCCGGCAGCAGCTTTCCCTCGGCGCACGCCATGGCGGCGTTTTCAGTCGCAACCGTCTTTGCGCGACGCTACCGAAACCATCACTGGGTTCCGTGGGTTGCCTATGGCATCGCGGGAGTCATCAGCTTCTCGCGAGTCACGTTGCAGGCCCATTTCCCAGCGGATGTGTTCCTGGGCGCCGCGCTAGGTTACTCGATCAGCCGGTTCGACGTGCTCCGAGGGCACTAGTAATCGTGCATGATTGCAGACACGCATAAAGCTTTTCACTCTTGCACCTTGCGCAGTCCATCGAGCGAGCCTGCGGAGATATGACGAAATCATTCCGTTTTCGACATCGCGAAACCAAATAACTTTAGGCAGTAACGAGCTAACGGCCTTCGAGCCCTTAACCTTACCTCCGAAAACCAACACGATTGCGGCACTGCACGGGTCCTTCTTTCCTTCTGGAGCCTGCAGTCGGCGAAGGAAACAGTATCCGCTTCTGTTTGCTCTGATGGTTGCGCTCCGCGTGGTAATGCACCACGTTTTATTGCAACGCTCGCCGCAGCGAACACTCCCCAAACAGCAATCCTGGGTCGCCCGCGCGGCGGCGAGATTTCGATCCGTCAAACTTCCTTGCAATGAGATTTCGGTACCGGCCAGAATTGTGTCGCGGCGGGCCGCGGACGCCAATCCTTCCAAGGCTTTTCGACCCAGCCGGTGGGCGATCTCGCCGAGCGTGGCGTTATCCGTTTCCAAAAGCACCAATGAAGTTAAGCAATATTGTGCCCAATTTCGTGCCACAGCCGACTTAATCTTGGCCGTTCTGAGAGTGTCTGCGGGGCGGCGGCAGGCATTCGTCTGCATGCACATTGCGCGGCGGTTTTCGATAAGCACGCCATGTCACAGGCTCGGGTGACCCGCGTCACTGCTCGGCGCATGTTGATGATGACAGCCTGTGTGTGGCAGCGGCGCCGAAGTTCCAGAGACGCGAGCCGGATGAGTATCGGCCCGTTCGGCTCCGCGGCTGAAGCAAGCTTGGTATCAAACACCGTGGGCGGGAAAGAAACTTTCCGGAGGGCGGGGCAGCGGGGAGCATGTGATGGAACTGATCGAGGTCCTTCGAAATCGCCGGGCGGTTCGAGAATATACGGACGCGCAGATTGAAAAGTCCACGATCGAGCGTCTGATCCACGCTTCAATCCTGGCGCCGAGCGCCATGAACTTGCAGCCGTGGGCCTTCGCTGCACTTCTCGATCGCGCCTGCATTGACGAGTACGGAAAGCGCGCGAAGATCTGGCTGCTGGCCAATTTCTCACAGACTTCGTTCACATCGCCGCTGCGTCAGATGCTCGAAGACCCTAACTTCATGCTGTTCTATCGCGCGCCGGCGTTGGTTGTGATCCTCGCCAAGTCCTCGGAAGCTCAGGCAGCGGAAGATTGTTGTCTCGCCGCCGAAAATTTGATGCTGGCTGCCCGAGATGAAGGCCTTGGAACCTGCTGGATCGGCCTCGCGCGGCCGTGGCTCGATTTGCAGGCGGTGAAGTCCGAATTGAACCTGCCGCAAGATTTGCATGTGGTCGCACCGCTCATTCTGGGGTGGCCGAAGGCGTGGCCGGAGTCCCATGGACGAAACTCACCGCAAATTTACTGGCTGGGATGAACGCAAGGGGCCGTCCAGGACTTCGCTTCCGTGCGGAGTTAAGCCCCGGCCGCAGCGCGTGGCCGATGGAGTCTGCAATGTTTCTGGATGAAGAATCTGTGATCTTTCAGGACCGGGCGGATGCCGGCCGCAAGCTGGCGCTGAAGCTCGAAGCGTATGCGAATCGCAAGGACGTGATCGTGCTGGGAATTCCGCGCGGCGGGGTGCTGGTTGCTTGTGAAGTCGCAAAGGCTTTGCGCGCGCCGCTGGATATTTTTGTTTCCCGAAAACTCGGCGTGCCGGGCCAGGAGGAGCTCGCTTTCGGGGCCGTGGCCAGCGGGGGCGTGCGAATCCTCGATCACGAAATCATCGAAGAAGCTCTGATCTCCGAACAGCAAGTCGAAGCAGCAACGCGAAGAGCCAGGCAGGAATTGGAGCGGCGTGAAAGTCTGTACCGTGGCGCTCGCCCTCCTGTCAAAATTGAAAACAGGACGGTTCTTCTGGTGGATGATGGTATCGCTACCGGAGCCAGCATATTCGCCGCGATTGACGCATTACGACAACTCAAGCCTGCTCGACTCGTGGTGGCCGCTCCTGTGTGTCCGCTATCCACTTCCAATCGGCTTAAACGCGCGGTGGATGAAATCATTTTCGTCGAAACGCCGAAACACTTTTATGCCATCGGACAGTTTTACGAGGATTTTTCGGAAGTCACCGACGAGGAAGTGACCGAATCGCTTCGATCGGGCATGCAGCCCGCACTTCAAGGCGTGTAGCGTCCGAGCAACTGCGTTGCAGAAAGGAATCCGACCATGAGTTCGAGCCAAAATGTTCAGGCGGACACCGACAAGCATGAGGTCGTGATCGATCTTGAAGGAGCGAGGCTTGAAGGGACGCTGGCCCTTCCCGAGGGGGCGCAGGGACTGGCCATTTTTGCACACGGCAGCGGAAGCAGCCGCCACAGCCCGCGGAACCGCTTTGTCGCAGAGGTGCTCCAATCGCATCGCATCGGCACTCTCCTATTCGACCTTTTGACTTCGAAGGAAGAATCCATTGACCAATTCACCGCCGAGCTTCGCTTCAACATTCCATTTCTTGCGAAGCGCTTACTCGGTGCGACCGAGTGGGTCATAAAGAGTCCGGAGACGGAGCACTTGAAGATCGGATATTTCGGAGCAAGCACAGGAGCGGCCGCAGCGCTGGTGGCGGCTGCCGATCTTCCGGGCGTCACCTCGGCGGTCGTTTCGCGAGGCGGGAGACCGGACCTCGCGGCAGGCGCGCTGGAATCCGTTCGGGCCGCGACGCTGCTGATCGTCGGAGGGAATGACGAGCCGGTCATCACCATGAACCGGCAAGCATTGGAAAGGCTTCAGTGCCGTGAAAAGAAATTGGTCATCATTCCCGGAGCGACTCACTTGTTTGAGGAGCGGGGTACACTGGAGAAAGTTGCGCGACTGGCCGCGGGCTGGTTTATCCGGCATTTCCAACCGGTTGCCATTCTGCAGGCCCGTGCGACATCACGCAACTGATTGTCGTACGACCAGTCGGTTGTTTGCCTTCATCGTCGGAGTGGCAAGAGGAACGGCCCATGGATTTTGCTTTGAGCGCGGCTGCATTTCGGAGCGATGGTGTCATCCCGAAGAAATTCACCTGCGACGGGCCGGATATTTCTCCGCAGCTCAACTGGACTGAACCGCCCGCGGGGACGCAAGCTTTGGCGATGATCGTGGATGATCCCGATGCTCCCGCCGGCCTGTGGGTCCATTGGGTTCTGTATGATCTTCCTGCCGACACGCGCGGATTGCCCGAGGGTGTATCCAAGACTGCCCAGCTCGCGATCGGAGCGCGCGAAGGACAGAATGATTTTGGCAAGATTGGCTACAATGGACCTTGCCCGCCTAGGGGTGGCCCTCATCGATATTGTTTCAAGCTGTTCGCACTGGACCGGAAGACTAATCTCAAGCCAGGAGCTACCAAGGCCGAACTGGAACGCGCGATGAAAGGTCACATCGTCGCGCAAGCCGAAATGGTCGGGCGTTTCGGACACTAGGATCGTGTCCGATTTCGCCATGTGCACGGCAAATATTGTGATCCGGGATTTCCCATGGAGGGGTCATGCACAGCACGCGTGGTATCGCCAGTATGAAATGCTCGACTTCCGGATGCTCTCGCGGACCACAACAACAGTGCTCCGAGTGCTCTCGGTATTTTTGCAGCAGCCACATCGAGAAATGCGACTTCTGCGAGGCATACGTGTGCTTCGAGTGTCGCGACACGCACCAATCAAGCAGTCCTCAGCATCAGGAACCCCTTCCGAACGCTTGAGCACTAGTCTTGAGGCCACTTGCCACGACAGATGCCGTCGCGTCGGCAGATCCAGGAGTTTGTGAAGCCCGCGATTGCCCTTATCGATGCGAATAGAGCGAAGGCCAACGTGAGACAAGGGCATCACGGTCTTTCGCGATGGCTGCAACAGGGAGCCGGTCTCCATGCCGGAGAACCGGAGCCTGCCTCTCTCGCTGTTCAGCCGTGCCCGGAATGTGCGGCTACTACGGTCGGCGCGTCGTCCTGGGCTTACTGCCCTTCGTGCGGGTATGCGTTCTGCACGATTTGATGTTGTCTGCGCCCAACCACCGGTGACTTCAAGCACAACCCATCGTGACTTCCATCACTGCTATTTTTTGAGCGACCGAGCCGAATGAGGATGAAAAGAACGAGCCGGATTCTGTGGCCGCTCGAGGAGGAAGCTTATGACAATGCCGGCAAAAGTGAAATCGTTGCTCGAAGAGAACCAGATCCCTTATTCGGTGTCTTCTCACGCGCCCACTTACACAGCCCAGGAAGAAGCCGATGCGCTTCATCTTTCCGGAAAAGAGGTGGCGAAGACCGTTGTCGTACGCGCCGGAGACGAGTTGGTGTTAGCCGTTGTGCCGGCTCCCTATCGCGTGAATTTTCGCAAACTGGAAAACGTCCTCGGTGCACCGGTCCGACTCGCCAGCGAGCAAGAATTCGTAGGCCTATTTCCGGATTGCGAACTGGGCGCTGCGCCGCCATTTGGTGCGCTGTACAGTCTGCGGGTAATCATTGACGAATCTCTCGCAAACGACGAGGAGATCATCTTCACCGCGGGCACACATCGGGAATCTCTCCGCATGCGTTTCAGCGACTTTTCGACCCTGGTCAGGCCGCAAATTGGTTCTTTCGCTGAAAAGAACGTTCGCATGACCCAGACCGAGAAAAGTTCGGAAGACATCGCATCGATTTTGAGGAAGTCGCAATTTGCTCCGCTTTGGGGGCTGAACATCGTGGAGCTTGCGGGGCACAACATAGAAGCCCGCGGTCGGGAAGAGGTGAACCGCTTGCTTGGACAGGGGTGGAAGCTGCTGCACGTGTACACGCTGCGCTATGCGGAAGACGGTGTGTGGAGAGAACGCCCCATGGCCATTCTGGGAAGAGTCGGAACCGAACAGGAGAGCAGGAAATGATCCTACCCTTGCAAATCACATTCAAAAACATGAAGGGTTCCGAGAGCGTCCAGGAATGGATTCGAGAAGAAGCAGGCAAGCTGGATACCTTTTACAGCCGAATCATGGCCTGCCGCGTCACCGTTGAAGTCCCTCACCGCCATCACAGGAAAGGTGCGCGGTATCTGGTGCGAATTGACCTCACACTACCAGGTGGGGAATTGGTCATCAAGCATGAGCCGAGTGTGCGCAAACGTCCTCGGCGACTCGGCGAGGCGCAGCACATGGAAGTAAGTCCTCCCCACAGAAATCTTCACGTGGCGATCGGCGACGCGTTCAAAGCGGCAGGCCGTCGCCTGCAAGATTACGCCCGGCGGCAAGATCGCCGCATCAAGACGCACGCGCCGCTGCCCGAAGGCGAAGTCCAAATGACCTTCACGGAACAGTGAGCATGGCAACTGCGGGTTCAGACACGCTGGCGGTTAAGAAATGATTCAAACCCTTGCATTCATGCGACCCACGCACAAACATGACGGCATACCGTTTCTTGGCAACTTCGACAATTTGTGACCTCCCATTGCCGCCTTGCAGGGCTGGTGGGACAACCGAGCTTGATTTGCAGACCGTCTCAGCAGTTTTCGTAACCAAAGCGCTCGCTCGTTCCAGGGTGCATTCCAAACGCAGCGAGACCAAGTTCCAGCCAAATCTTGCAAGCTATTTCGCGGCTGGAACGTAGACTCGGTCTGCGGCGACCAAGTCCGCGTTCGGCACTTCCGTCTCCAGCTTCACGCGCTGGTAAGTTGCTTTCAACTCGGCTTTGGCGAGAAATGTGAGCCGGTATTGATGCTTGAGCCGATCCGTAATCTGTTCTAGAAAAGGAGAGAAGGCAATTGGCGTTTGGAGGTTCTGGAAGTAAGCCTCGCCTCCAGTCTCTTCCGCGAATTGTGCTAGGTTATTTTGCCCCCACGTTATTCTCCAGAAGCTGTGGCCAAAATGGCCTGCAGTTGAAGCATAGATGGCATGAATTAGGATCCCCGCCTGCTGTGCGTGCTCAATCGCCCGCAGCAGAAAGGCATCATTTGGGCCACCTTGCAGCTCGTCAATGCCACTCGTCACCATGAGAATCTCACGGCGCCACGGGCCTTCCGGCCAGTGCTTGATCAGCTCCTCGACTGAGAGATACGGGCTGCCTATGCCAGCTGCAGCACCCGTAGGAAGCCGCAAAGCCTTCATTGCCTGAGAATGGTCCTTTGTGAATTTCTGAACGATTTCCACTGTCTCAAAATGCATGTAGCCTACAGCTATCGATGTTGTGGCCGGTTGGGCGTTCATGAATTGGCGCAGATCATCGAATTGCAATCCAATCCTCGTGTCCGCCGAGTCGTCTATTAGCACGTACAGTTCGAGTTCGGCTTCGTCCCCCTGCAGAGGGACCCAAGAGGTTACCTGAACCCGATCTTTACCCTGATACACCCTTACATCCTCACGCGCGATTGTCGGAACCTCTCCGCCATGCTTGGCCTCCACCGAAACCACCATGCTGACCGGAACCATGCCTACCGGAGTGATTTTCGAGGACGATTGAAGCGCCGCCCCCCAGCCAATCCCAACCGGCAGTAAAAATAAGATCAAACCCGACAGCCTTCGCTTGTTCATCTCTGGAGCCTCGTATCTTGCATAAATGTTGAATAAGGATCCTCAGTCTTTAGATGTGACCTCTGCGGCCAGGTGGCCTTGCTGGCGCCGGCGGCCTGGCCGCTGCCGGTGGTTTGGCCGTGCGAAATTGGTTTGCGCGATTTGCACCTTGAATACGTGCTTGCCGCTCGCGGTTGAGCTCTTCGATTGTGCTGTTCGGGCGAGTTGGTGTCGGCCGAGGAGCGGGAGTCCCTGGTTTGGCTTTTGGCTGCGCCGGGCGCGGTTGGACTGGCTCCCACTTCTCGCCGTTGCGTCTATACCAGCCATCGTTTCGGTGCAAGTAGACCTGCCCATCTCGACCTGCATACATGTCTGGTCTCCCCGGCACAGGCTTCTGGGGCGGGATAAGCGGATGCTGACCAAGTGTCCCCGGCGGCCGCAGCGAAACGGGGCGGCGGCCAACTACAGCTGGAGCTTGCCACCTGTCGTAGACGCTCGCATGGTGAAGGACAACCTGGCTCGGAGTCCTTTGCAGTGATCGGTTGTACAACGTGCGGCGTCCCCATAGAACCGGGGCTCCATGTGCAACTGGCCAGGGACGCCAATACCACCGGTTTGGATGCCACGGGCGCCAAAAGAATCCTCCGCCCCCATACAGGTAATGCCACCCGAACCCCCAAGTCCAGGGCCAACCACACCAAAAGTTAGTACACCAGCACGGATACCAGTAACCCGTTCCGTACACGATGACCCCATTCCAAACAAATGCACCGAAATACCCTGGTGTGTATCCAACGTACACAAAGTCGGGCGTAGAGTCGTAAACATAGACGTACCTCACGGGATAAACCGGCGAGGTGGGCGGGATCGAATACATCTCCGCAGGCACAGAATCGCAGACAACCCATGGTCCGAGCGGATTGTCAGAAACGAACCAAACCCCATCATTCACCGCGTAATACTTTCCTCCCACAAGGATGATGTCATCGGGGGAATTCGCGGCGTATGACATATCGGTGCCCTCAATCGGCTTGAATTGCGGCTCGCCATCGTATGTTGCCGTGAACTTTGCCGTCTTTCGATCGACTGTAGCCGTTTGGGGAACCTGCGCTGCAACGATAGCGTCTTTCGCTTGCGGAGTGCCAGGGATGCTGGCGAGAACCGCAGCCTTGGGGTGTTCGGCCGGAATGCGAGCAAAATCCGGCGGCAGTGCGGCGCCTGGGACAAACTCCCAGGGGCCCTCCAGGGTCCGCGCGCTGAACCAACGGCCTGACAACAACGCGTAATATCGTTGCTGCGGGACGCTCATAAACAGATCGTTGTCGGTATTCGTCACGTACAGCAATTGGGTCCCGCGTATGGGCGAGAATTGTGCTTGCCCGGTGAGCTGAATCAATTCCGCTGGCTGGGTGCTCACGATGA
>Ga0187801_10000532_pt1 | contig 10649 bp, 7 predicted proteins | sample NC_wetland_sal_i_10_FD_132465 | JGI IMG/M metagenome (GOLD analysis project Ga0187801, IMG submission 132465) | Wetland sediment microbial communities from Neuse River Estuary, North Carolina, USA - Control_1 | ecosystem: Environmental > Aquatic > Freshwater > Wetlands > Sediment | place: USA...
CCTTGAAACATTATCGGTGTGACGCCGGCAGAGCCCAAGGTCTTGGAGATCTCGATCATTTCAGGCACCCAGCGATAGGCCTTGGGTGTCAATTCGGGAAATTGGCTCAACGCCCAACTATAACGATCCGCCTGAGACTGCTGTAACTGCTGTTCGAGTAGCCCGGCGATGCCCAGCCGTTCAGCGGCGATCAGCACCTCCAGCCACAGCGCCTGCGTCCCCTTGTTGAGGGCGCCATAGCACATTTTGAGCGCGCTGGCGTCCGCTACTCGTTCGCCGATCGGATGCACGAGGAGCTGCGGCCCCGCAAGCTGTTCCAGATCGGAAGCGCCGGGTCCCGATACGTACAGATTGGCTTTCGCCGTGCCGCGTGGAGGCGATCCGATGATGCCGGCGTCGAGAAAACGCCCGCCCGCTTGCTCGACCAAGCCTGCGATTTCGTACACGGTCTGCGGCGCGATCGCATTGCAGTCGACAATCAGTGTCCGCCGGCCACTCGTGCGGATGGCATCCGAGACTTCGCGGGCGAAATCGACCGCAGCGCCCGGATCCATGATCGAAAGCACGACATCGCATTCGACAACGAGTCGTGCAAGCGTACCGACGTCGGTTAGTCCCGCCTCGCGCGCCAAACCGCGGGTCCGTTCGCTGCGGTGCTCAAGCGCTGTGTAAACATGCAAACCCTTGGCTTTGATCTGAAGCGCCACCGCCTGCCCCATGTCGCCGGGGCTCATCACGCCGACATTCTCGATTTTCATTTTTCCAGTCGCCTCGCTTGTGCCGCGCGCTGCGGACGGCAGACCGGCCAAGGCAACGGTTGTCGCAGCAACACCCGCCTGGACAAATCGGCGGCGATCTTGCTGCGCGGCGTCATTCGCTTCCATGACAAACCCTGCTGAACTGACAGGTCGAGCCGGGGGTTGCTGACCGGATTCTGGATAGGTCCTAAGCGTCTTACATTTCGTGGTAGGCGTCGTCGTCTTGGAGGTAAACGTAACTAGAGAGTTTCCGCGCCTATCTGGGTCCTACCCAGCACGCTTCTGGCAACGCCATGAGCGTCGCCGTGTTCGGGCAATAGGTCTCCCACACGGGGTCGTTGGGATCCCGCTTCAGGTCCAATTCGCAGGATTCGCGGAAGTTGCAACTCGCGCAGCGCCGCGTAATTGCCTCGAACATCGTGCCGTCGCGGCTTTCCACTGCACTGAGATCGAGGCCCAGCATTGCCATCCGGCAGTCCAGAAGGTCGTGGGATGAGGTGGAGCGATAATTGCTGATTAGCATCAAATCCTCCCGCGTTCGTCGTCGAGGGTCGAGGAGCTACTTCGGCCATTTTAGGTCGTTACCCAGCCGTCGATTTTGATTTCGATCAAAGGGGGGATCTATGCCACCCTTGAGAATTTTTCCGACGTAGATTCCGGCTTGGCGATACTGAGCTCATGAGATCGTTGATTTAGGTCAATGACAAGCGTGCGCTTCTTGCGACTTTAAATGTGACGGAGAATTGTTTTCGCGTTGATGATGGGGGGACAAGGATTCGCCGAACTGAATTGCGCTCTGAGCACGCCCGATGGCCGATGCGAACAAATCGGTAAGTTTTGAGATTGTGGGCCGCGAGGATTTCTCGCCGGTCACCTATTCCCTCGTCATTCGTCATCCCTTGATGGCCAAAGCCGCACGGCCGGGCCAGTTCGTGATCGTCATGTCGCACAAAAGCGGCGAACGGATCCCGCTGACCATTGCGGATTTTGACCGCGAGAAAGGCACGATTACTCTCGTCGTGCAGGCGGTGGGCAAGACCACAAAGGAAATGCAGCAGACCTGTAGGGTTGGAACCGCTCTCTATGCGGTGGTTGGCCCGATGGGCATACCGAGCCCGCTTGGCAGCGCCAGGAAGGTCGTATGCGTCGGTGGCGGTCTGGGGGTAGCGCCGATTTTTCCGCAAGCCCGCGGCTTCAAGGAAAACGGCGCCTACGTTATCGGCATTCTGGGTTTCCGCAGCAAGAATCTCATCTTCTGGCAGGACAAGTTCAATTCCTGCTGCGACGAGTTGATGCTGTGCACCGACGATGGCTCGGCCGGAATCAAAGGATTCGTGAGCGACGGCATCAAACGCGCAATCGCGTCGCACCCTGACATCGATGAAGTGATCGCGATCGGGCCGCCTCTTATGATGAAGGCGTGCGCGGAAGTAACCCGGCCCCATGCGATCAAGACGATGGTCAGTCTCAATCCCATCATGGTGGATGGCACCGGGATGTGCGGCGGTTGCCGGGTCAAGCTGGGCGATAAGGTGAAATTCGCTTGCGTCGACGGTCCCGACTTCGACGCACATGAGGTCGATTTCGCCGATCTGATGATGCGCCTGCGCCGATATGCCGAGCAGGAGAAAACGGCAGCGCAGCGGTGGTCGGAGAATTGCCGCATGAAAGATGAGATCGAACCGGCGGGCACGCTCTCACCGACGCAACCTCTCTCTGACGTATTGAGTGAAATGATCGACCTGCTCGATCCGTTCGAGCAGGTGAAAGGCGGCTAGCGGTTACGATTGCGCAGCGGCGCGATTCGAGGATCGAGCATGGCGAAGAAACGGACGATACGCAGCATTCCGCAGCAGCGCACGCCGATGGCTGCGCAGCCGGCGGACAAGCGCGTGAGGAATTTCTCCGAAGTGGCATGCGGCTACAGCGTTGAAGATGCGTTGAGGGAATCGGAGCGCTGCTTGCTCTGTCCGGACCAACCCTGCGTGCGCGGCTGCCCGGTCAACATCGACATTCCCGGCTTCATCAAGAAGATCACTGAGAAGAATTATCGCGGCGCCTACGACGTCATCACCGATACCAATCTCTTGGCCGCCGTCTGCGGTCGGGTCTGTCCGCAAGAGACGCAATGCGAAGGCGTATGCACGGTCGGTGAGTCGCTGGAGCCGGTGGCAATCGGCCGGCTCGAGCGCTTCGTCGGCGACATGGCCATTGCAGAAGGCTGGACCAACATTCCCTATATCGAACCCAACGGCCTGCGCATCGGCGTCGTTGGATCCGGCCCTGCCGGCATGGCCTGTGCCGCCGACATGGCCAAGGCGGGCTGCGAGGTCACCGTCTATGAGGCGTTTCACGAAGCCGGAGGCGTTCTGAAATATGGAATTCCGGAATTCCGTCTGCCAAACCAAGTGGTCGACGCCGAGATCGGCAAACTGATCAAGCTCGGCATCAAATTCGAGTGCAACACGTTGGTCGGCCGACTGTTCAGCATCGAGCAGATGATTTCCGAAATGGGCTACGACGCCGTGTTTATCGGCGTCGGCGCCGGTTATCCGAGTTTCATGAATATTCCCGGCGAATCCTTGAACGGCGTGTTGTCGGCCAACGAATTGCTGACCCGCTGTAATTTGATGCATGCCAGCGATTTCCCCAGGCACGACACGCCGCTGCAGCTCGGCCGCCGAATTGCCGTCATCGGCGCCGGCAACACAGCGATGGATGCCATGCGCGTTTCGCTGCGTCTCGGCGCTAAGCAGGTTTATTGCATCTACCGCCGCACCGAGGCGGAAGCGCCGGCACGTGCCGAGGAACTTCATCACGCGCGGGAAGAGGGCGTCGAATTCCATTGGCTGACCAATCCGGTCGAACTCCTTGACGACGGCAATCACGGCGTGCGCGGCATGCGCTGCATCCGCATGGAACTTGGCGAGCCTGACGATTCGGGCCGGCGCCGGCCGCTGCCGGTGAAAGGCAGCGAGTTCGAATTCGAGTGCGAAACAGTGGTCTATGCCATCGGCACGAACGCCAATCCGATTCTGGGGCAAACCTCGAAGCTCAAGCTCAACAAGCGCGGCTATATCGACGTGGATGAAAATCTCGCCACCTCGATCATGGGTGTCTTTGCCGGCGGCGACATCGTGACCGGAGCCGCAACCGTGATCGAAGCCATGGGCGCGGGACGCAAGGCGGCGCGCAGCATCAAACGGTATCTCGGCCTGCGCGATACCGACGTGGTCTACAGGTCCGAACCGACCGGCAGCGACAACACGCTGTTCGGCATCAACATCGCCGAACGCAACTATGCGCGGCTGCGCGAAGTAAGGATCTGATCCTTTGTCGACGCGACCGTCGCGGCAATAATGGGCATGAAGGTAAACATGAGCGACACCAGCCTTCTCGAACCGCCAACCAAGACCGCCGCGTCGTCGCGCCCCAAGCGGGCCGTGCCAACGGTCAAGCTTGCCGAAGCCATCATCGAGATCGTCAGTGATTCCGGCGAAGGCGCCCAGCGTTGCGGCCAGTCGCTGGGTTCGGTCGCCGCCAAGATGGGCAACGGCGTGTGGACTGTCGAGATCATTCCTGCCGAAATTCAACCGCCGGCCCGCAGCGTCGCCGGTGCCAGCGGCAATCGCGTGCGCATCGGTTCACGTCCGGTCAGCAATGGCGGCGACGAGGCCGATCTGGTGGTCGCGTTCAACGAGCAAGTGTTGCTCGGGCGCGTGCGCGCCGACGAGCTCAAGCCCGGATGCATCATCCTGTTGGAAAGCATGTGGCGCAATGATCGCAACCCCGCGGTCGTTGCGTCCTACACCGCGACCCACGACCAGCTCGTGGAGGCTGGCTACCGAGTCTACGAAATTCCGATGGAGCAGGAATGCCGCAAGCTCGTCGCGGATCCGCGCCGCGGCAAGAACATGTTCGCGCTCGGCATGCTCTGCCGCAGCTATAGCCTCGCTCTTGATCTCGCGCGCGAGCAGATCGCCATCACCTTCGGTAAGAAGGACCCGATGGTCATCAAGACCAATATCGATCTTTTGGAGGCGGGCTGGAATTGGGCGGATGCCAATCTGGATTTCCGCTATTCGATTCCAGCAGTGCGCGCCACGCAGCCGCAACTGGTGATCAACGGCAATACCGCGCTGGCGCTCGGCGTGCTCGCTTCCGGCATGGACATCTGCGCCATGTATCCGATCACGCCGGCCACCTCAGTGTCGCACTATCTCAGCGACGTGTTCGAGCGGGTCGGCGGCTTGGTGCACCAGGCGGAAGACGAAATCGCCGCCTGCGCTTTCGCCATCGGCGCTTCTTACGCAGGAAAATGTTCGGTCACAGTGACGTCCGGCCCGGGCTACTCGCTCAAGCAGGAGGCCATCGGGCTCGCGGCCATGGCCGAAATCCCGATGGTGGTGATCAATGTCCAGCGCGGCGGTCCGTCGACAGGCCAGCCGACCAAAGGCGAGCAAGGCGACTTGTTGACCGCCATCTACGGCAGCCACGGCGACGCGCCCAAGGTGGTCATCGCGACCAGTAGCATTGAGGACTGCTTTTATTCGGTGATCACCGCCCGAAAGATCGCCGAAATGTTTAACATGGTGGTGGTGGTGCTGTCGGATGCCAATCTGGCGACCGGACAGCAGCCGTTCCCGCGGCCGAAATTCAGCGAGAACTGGCTGGCGCCGCCGTTCGATCAGAGTGCGGTAGCCGAGGGAAGCAAGCCCTATGATTGGGATCGGGTCACCGGTGTCGCTCGCCGCTTCGTGCCGGGCCAGCCGGCCGGTATGCATACTCTGACCGGGTTGGCCCACGACCGCGACAGCCACGTCGCCTATGATCCGCTGATCAACGAAGAAGGGCTTCGCCACCGCAGCCTCAAGCTGGCCGCGCTGCAGAAGACTTTGCGGCCGCCGAAGATATTCGGCGACGACAGCGGCGATCTCCTGGTCATCGGCTGGGGCAGCACCAAGGGCGCGATCGAGGAAGCGATCGAACGGCTGCGCGCCGACGGGCTGAAAGTGTCGTCGCTACACCTGCAATTTTTGCAGCCGATGGCGCCGGGTCTAAAGGAGATCATGCAGCGGTTCGGCAGGGTGATGACAGTCGAAAGCAATTGGTCGGACGATCCGAACGACGAGATCATCGACGCGGAAAATCGCCGCTATTCGGCGTTGGCGACCATGCTGCGCGCGCGCACCTTGATCGATGTCGACTGCTGGAGCGAGGTGCGTGGGCGACCGATCAAACCCGGTATCGTGGCCGAAGCGGTACGCGCAAAATTGCAACAATGAGGTCGCGATCATGACATTAGAGGCCACGCAGTGTTTGCTCCGGATGTATGAGGAGCATCACGATCTGGAGGATTACCAGGGCGGCGTGCCGCGCTGGTGCACCGGCTGCGGCGACAATGCCATCCTGGCGGCGATGCAGCGGCTGTGCCGCGACAACGATTTACGTCCGGAAAAAACCGTGTTCGTGTCCGGGATCGGCTGCTCCAGCCGCCTGCCACATTACATGCGCACCTACGGCTTTCACGGCATCCACGGCCGCGCGCTGCCGGTCGCCGAGGGCATCAAGATGGCCCGTCCCGACCTCAACGTGTTTGTCAGCACCGGCGACGGCGACTGCTGCAGCATTGGCGCCGCGCATTGGATCCACGCCATCCGCTACAACATGAACATGACCATGGTGCTGCACGACAACCATGTCTACGGGCTCACCAAGAAACAGGCGTCGCCAACCTCGCCGCGCGGTTTGAAAAGCAACACCACGCCGCGCGGCGCCTATCTCGAGGCGCTCAATCCCTTGACTGTCACGCTCGGCGTGCAGAACGTCTCGTTCGTCGCCCAGGCGGTCGATTGGATTCCCGAGGTGCTCTACGACATTCTGACGGCCGCGTTCCGGCACGGCGGCTTTTCGTTCGTGCGCGTGATCCAGCGTTGTCCCGAGTTTGTGCCGAAGATGTTCGATCCGTGGCTGCAGAACCCGCAAAAGACCTTGCTGCTCACCCATGAGCGCGGGCTGCGTCTCAGTGCCAATCTTGCCAAAGTCTACAAGAATCAGCAGGAACACGATCCGCTCGATCTCGACCGTGCGCGCGAAATCGCTTCGGTCAAGGATCCGATCCCGGTCGGCATTCTCTATCAAAACCCCGAAGTTCCTTGTTACGAAGATCTCCGTCACGCCGGACAATTGCGCACAGCCGACTATGTGCGCGCCGGGCTTGAGGCGGAATTCGATAAATTCACGGTGTGGCCAGCAGAGCAGGGACAATCGAAGCCGGCGGCATGACGAAGGCACCATCGGGTCGGATGGCCGGCCGCGACCGGAGCTGCAGAGATGAACGTGAGCGTTGACGCTCAAACGATCGATCCGCTGATCTTTTACCTGACCGGAAAGCAGCCCGGCAGCGGCAAGGATGCGCTCGCCGGAAAGCGGCCGGCGCTTCTCGCGGCCTACAGCGATCTGACCCGGCTGCGTTATGACTTTCCGCTAGTGCTGATTGAAGGCGAGATGGCCGGGATGCCGGTTCGCTCGCTGTCGAGCGTGATCGATGATCTGCTGCGGAAGATCGCACCGCCGGGCATGGAGAGCGAGCAGCTGCGCAAGATGATCCTGCGGATCGAGCGTGAAATCCGCACCTTTGCGGCTGCGGGAGAAAGCGGGCATCTGTCGGAACTGTGGGACAAGGTCGCGGCGCGCTTGGAAGACGCGGACGGGTCGTTCGGCAAGTCGGTGCGCATCGCCCGCGCCGCACTCGAGCTCGATGGCGCGGTGCTCGATTGCGGTACCGGCATGGCGACCGGCCTGATTGCGCATCTGTGGTCGGCGGTGCAGCAACGCAAAGCACAAAAGTTTCGCACCATCGTCAGCCGGCTTGCGGTCAAGCTCGCCGATATTTTGCGCGCCGATTACTTGCGCTCGGCCGTCGGCCGTAGCGCGGAAAGTCTGGAGGCGGGGATCGGGCCGGCGCATCAGGCACTCTTCGACTTTGCCGCAATGTCGAAGCTGCTGCCGAAATCTTCGCCGCGCGAGGCATTATCAGAGGGCCGACATCGCCGCATCGAGTCGGCGTTGGCGGTATTGAAACGGCAGCGGTTCTTTGCGCCGGCGGCAGGTCAGGCGCAGCCGGATCGGTCGGTCAAACCGTATTCGTTCCGGTTCGATAATTGCGCCGAGGCGATTTCGGCTTACCGGGCGCGCTTGCCGGATCTGGTCGAGCTGATGAAGGCGATGTCGATTGCCGAACTTGAGAGCGAGGGCACCTACATCGAAGCAAAGCACGATGTCATCTTTTCCGGCTTCGACGCCAGTTCGTTGAACCCGCGCGACAGCGCGCTGTTTCCTGACTATCTGGTCGTCTTGGACGGGCGCGGATCAGCCATCGACAACGCCGCACTGATGGCGGCGCTCTCGTCCGATGTGCCGTTGAAAATCCTCCTGAATGTCGCCGATCTGTTCGAAGAAACTATCGACGGCAACGGGCAGGGTCCTTCGGGTCTGCGCAGCGCGCAACTGGCGAGCCTCGCAAGCGGACTGGGCGAGGTATTCGTCTTGCAATCCACGAGCTCGAATCTCTATCAGCTCCGCGACCGCATCGGGCGCGGGCTGAGCATTAGCGGGCCGGCGCTGTTCTCCGTGTATTCAGGCGTGCTGTCGCAAGAGAGTTCGTTGCCGCCCTACCTGAGCGCCGCCGCGGCGATGCAATCGCGGGCGTTTCCGGCGTTCAGTTACGATCCGTCCGCCGGTGCCGATATGGCGTCGCGGTTCTCGCTGGAAAATAACCCGCAGCCGGATGCCGACTGGGCCGTTCAATCGATCGAATATGCCGATCCCGACATGCAGCGAGTCAGGCAGGACGCCGCATTCACATTCCTTGATTTTCTTGTTTGCGATGAATGTCACCACGGTCACTTTGCTGCGGTTCCACGCGGCTTCGCGACCGAACGCATAGTCCCTGCGGCACAGTGGATTGCAACCTCGTCGACCGAATCTTCCGATACCGTGCCTTATGTCCTCACTGCTGGAAGCGACAACGTGCTGTTTCGCGCGATCGCCGACGATCGAGTGATCGGCGCCGCCCGCCGCTGTTTGGAAAACTGGCACCGGCTGCAAGAATCCTGTGGCGTTCACAATTCGCATGCCGAGCGCCTGCTCAAGCGCGAAAAGCAGGTGTGGGAGGAACAAAAACGGCAGGAATTGGCAAGCCTGCAGCCGGTCGCTGCGCCAACACCGGCCGTCGTCGCTCCTTCGACCACGACACCGACCGCCGCCGCAGCGGAGTCGGCGACCGCCGCACCAGAACGCAATGCCGACGAGGCCTATATCGAAACCGAGCGCTGTACGAGCTGCAACGAATGCACGCTGATCAACGACCGCATGTTTGCATATAACGCCAACAAGCAAGCGTTCATCGCCGATCCGAATGCGGGAACCTATCGACAGTTGGTGGAGGCGGCCGAAAGCTGTCAGGTCGCAATCATCCATCCGGGCAAGCCGAGAAATCCGAACGAGGCGGGATTGGACGAGCTGATTGAGCGGGCCGCGTCGTTTCTCTAGCGAAGCGTCGTCTCTTGCATGCGAGGAGCCGATGGTGGGCGCCGAGTGCCGTCCCCGCGCCCTCTGCGTGGCTCAGCATTGCGGCGAGAGGGACCATCTTAATGACGACCTGCACTAGCGGCCGACAAGAAGCTCGCGTTCAAGCTTGAGCTTACCCCCGAACTGCCCCCCTGCCGAAGCTCGCTCCGAGCGTGCGACGCACCACGGATAGTTTTGGGCCTCATCGATAACAACAGACCTTAATTGAAAAAATAATCAAAATAATCAATTCGGGTTCTTCAATCTACGATAGTATATTGATGTGATTACTCTTTCGAATTGTACCTATTCTAACTCGCGCCGTCGAATTGATTATTTTGATTATTTTTTCAATTAAGTGATTGATGCAACGGGCAGTAGCCCACGATCAGCATCCGGGGCGGCTTTAAAAGTGCGCGGCGGCAGGATTTCTTGAGTGCATACAAGGTTCATTTGCTGGCGAAGTTTGGTCATCGTAATAAACCAGCTCTACCGGACGACCTAGCAATCCACGGTGGCGCAAGATCGCTATCCTCACCGCTAGTAGAAGATCACAATCTGTCAGGAAGCTTACTATGACCGCCGCGCAGCTGCGGCCTCTTCAAGTTCGAGTATGTTTCGACGAAGCGTACTGAACTGCTCTTCAAAATCTGCTTCCGACGGCGGGCCGTACCTATCGGCCAGCGTCAACGCGATGTCGGCCCAATCTCCAGGTTGTAATATGTCAACTATTGCCGGGAAAATTACCTCATCCTCTAGGGCGATATGTTTCCTTTCGTTGTCGATGAAATCGCGGACAATATGGTCAACCCTTTCACCTAGAAGTTCCTGATCATTTAGAACAGCGTCGATCGCTTGAGCGACACGGCGTAACCTCACTGCGCCTTCTCGATGCTCAGCTTCAAGGTCAGCAATTGACGCTGCTCGATCAGGAGCGCGCACCCTAAACTTCGCGTAAATAATGTCCTCCTTTGGATGATGACAGGAATCAGGATATTTCTTGAAAAATTCTATTATTGCTCCAAAGACCTCATAGTCCGGACGTTCGCCTCGATCGAAGACACTTAGCTCCTCTTCCATTACGCGGAGCAACTTTTCGATATTTCTATGTTCCTGGCGCAGGATCTCGATGATTTCGACCATCGCATCCTCCCACGGTCCGCCTTCAAATGTCGCCAACAGGAGCGCCGACGGTTTCGCGAGCTTGAGAGCGAGCCGTCGTGCTTACGCTACCATTCGCTTCGCGACGACCAAGGTAATGCATTTAGCGCCATAAGCGTTGCGGCATTCGGGCAATAGTTCTCCCATGCTGGGTTAGTA
>Ga0187801_10000533_pt1 | contig 10645 bp, 7 predicted proteins | sample NC_wetland_sal_i_10_FD_132465 | JGI IMG/M metagenome (GOLD analysis project Ga0187801, IMG submission 132465) | Wetland sediment microbial communities from Neuse River Estuary, North Carolina, USA - Control_1 | ecosystem: Environmental > Aquatic > Freshwater > Wetlands > Sediment | place: USA...
CTGGAAACAACTCCCGGGACAGCGCTTCTGTCCGCTCTCAAGCCGCGTTAGCATCGAAGCCATAGGCATTTTCGCCGTCGTCTTGCGGCCAGTTTATGGCTGAGGGCTGCGCCACTCTTTCCAGGAGCTTCGCTATGAAATCCAGACTCTTTCGCTATTGCCTACTCCTTGCCGCCGGCTTGCTGGTGTTCCTCCCGGGTAACGCCCGCGCACAAGCCCCCCTGGAGCCGGCGCAGATGCCCGCGCGCACTGTCTTTTACATGATTTGGCGAGGCACGCCTTCTGATGACACAAGAAAGGCCAATTCCCTTCTGGCGCTATGGGACGATCCGGATTTCGCGCTCGTGCGTTCGGGGGTGGCGGGCAGTATGTTCCACGATGCGAACAATAAATCGCCAGAGCAGAAATTGAACTCCGAAGAAATCAAGGAATTTGCTTCACTGCTGGAGAACCCGTTCACCGTGGGCTATTTGAGTGAACCGGCAAAGCGCGGCGTGAAGAACGTGAGCACGTCATCGGATTCGAAAGGGGACGCGAAAGCGGATTCGAAAGCCCGCCAATGGAATGGATTCTTTTTCGTCTATGATCGCACCGGAAAAGAACTGCTGGTGGCTAAAGCGCTTCTGAGACTGCGTGCGGCTCAAAAAGACCAACCGGCGATTTCACAGATCACACTTGCGGGCGTCCCGGTAACGAAGTCGGAAAGCAAGAATGGCGCCACGTATTGGGCGGAGAAGGGAAAATTTGTCGTGAGCGCGAGCGAGAGTGCGGTGATGGAGGAAATTCTCGGGCGGGTTGGCAATAAACCGTCGCCAGGGGCGTCGTTGGCGCAGTCGGCGGCATACCAGGAAGCACAGCCGGTGGTCAGCGGCGGCATTCTGGAATTCTTTCTGCGCATTCCGGATTTGAAGGATCTGGCCGAAGGTTCGAAAACTGGCGAGATGAAGGTTGCCCCGCTCGTTGACGCGCTTCATCTGGATGCCGTTCATTCCCTAAGCGGCCACGTAACCTTCGAAGGGCCGAAGACCCACGTGCAAGCGGCGATTCTTGGCGACGCCTCGGAGGGAACGCTATTCGACATCTTTGCGAGTGGACAAGCAACGCCGGCTTCCCTGTCGTTCGTGCCCGCGGAAGCCATCTCTTACAGTGCAGGCCAGATCAATTTCACGGGGATTTACAGTGTCGTGAAACGCGTTGCGCGCGCGGCTTTTCCTCAAGGGCAGCAAGGGAATGCGGATATCATCGATACGATGGCCCAGGCGAGGCTGGGGATGCCGGTGACGGATGCGCTCGACTTGCTGAGCGGCGAGTTTGCCTCTGCGCAAACCAGCCCTTCCATGGATCCGGCGAAGCAAGTGTATTTCCTGGGGATTCGAAAGAAACCCGAGACCTTGAAACTCATTCGAGCGCTGTGCGGCGATCGGCTCTCCAGCGAACGGAATGAAGGCGACGTGACATTCATGAAGATCTCGCTCGGTGGAAAGCAGGGCAACGCCGGCGTGGCGCAATGGAACTTCTTCAACCTGGCGGTCACTCAGGACATGATTCTCGGCGCAAGCCGGACGGAAACCCTGCGGGAAACTTTGGCGAACCGCGCAAAGCCGGGCACTGCCGCAGGACTGGCGAGCGTGCCCCAATTTCAAGCCGGCCGGTCAAAATACCCGGAAAATCTAACCGGGCTCGGTTACTTCGATTTTCAAAAAGTGGATTGGGCGGCAACAAAGGATCGCTGGATCCAGGAAGCGAAGAAGGCCTCCGCCACCAAGAGCGCCGGGCTGGCGCAAAAACAAGACGCGTCCGTGACGTTCAAGGGGCTCGACTGGCTCGACCAGGTGAATCCGGAAGTCTTCAAGAAGCATCTGCATTATTCGACGAGCGTTTCCTGGAAGGACAGCAAGGGCATCCATTGGGACCAGTGGCTCGAATAAGAGATGGCATGCCGCTTGTTCGTTTTCTTGTTACCGTTCTCGTTCCATTCTTATTGGCTTTAAACCCTGCGGCAGCCCGCCCGCAAGAGCCACCGCAGCCGATCCGCGTCCGAGTGGACCGTGTGAATGTCGGCGCTATTGTCACCGATTCAAGCGGCCACTTCATCGAAGGCCTCCAGCGCGCCAACTTTCACGTTTTTGACAATGGCGTCGAACAACCGCTGACGGATTTCGCGGCGGTGGACGAGCCTGCGCAAGTTTTGCTTCTGCTTGAGGCTGGGCCGGCTGTGTATCTATTGCAGAGCGGCCATTTGCAAGCCGCCCATGCACTGTTTCAGGGCTTGTCTCCCGATGACCGCGTGGCCATCGCGAGATACGCGGAGGCGCCGCAAGCGGTACTGGAGTTCACTAGCGACAAAAACGCGGCAGCCGCCGCGCTCGAACAAGTCCCTTTTAATTTGGGATTCGGAGATCTGAATTTATCCTCGAGCCTCGGGAAGGTGCTCGATTGGGAAGCTGGCGTTCAGGGAAAGAAGTCGATTGTGCTGTTGTCAACGGGACTGGATACTTCCCCCGTGAATGATGCCGGCCGGGTCATGCAGCGGCTGAAAATCGCCGATGTGCGCGTATTGGCGGTATCGTTGGCGGCGGAATTACAAAACGCCGGGCCGGTAAACAAGAAAAAACCCGCAACCGAAAATTCCGCACAGATGGCTCAGCAGTTCGAACAAGCCAACCAGCTATTAAAGGCCGTAGCGGGGGCCTCGGGAGGGCGGGCGTATTTCCCGGCCAGCGCCAAGGAGTTCCGCGAGGCGTATGCGGAGATCGCGCAGCTCGTCAGGAATGAATACAGTCTGGGTTTCGCGCCGCCGGCGCACGATGGACTTGTACACTCGATTGAAGTCCGCATCGACGCGCCACAGAATTCTTCGCGCGGCGGTTCACCGTTCCCCTATCGGATTGACTATCGGCGCGCATACCTCGCGCCGCCTCCACAGTGATTGCCCCCTGTCGTCCCGCGCGGATGGAGGCGATTTAGCAGCAGCCACCCGAGGGCATGCCCGATGCAATGACCGGCGGACCAAAAGCCTCTTGCGGAATCGGGGCCCCATGCAGCGTCATCCAGCAGCGGCGCGCCACATTGAAAAGCACGAGCACGACCCCAGTCACGAAAATGGCCATCAAAATGGAATCGAGATATCCCTGGACGCGGAAGCCGGGCTTCGCCGTCAACGGCCAGAAAATGTTTTTGATGGAAAGGACGCCGGCGGTCAGCGTAGTGACTCCGACGAAGAGCATGGGAATCGCCGTGATCCAGGCGTAGCGCGCCTTCCCCATATTGACGAGGAACGCCGTTCCCACTGCGAGCGCAATGGTCGCCAGCAACTGGTTTCCCGTGCCAAACAGTGGCCACAACGTCGAGATGGAGCCGGTATAAATGAGGTACCCCCAGGCCAGCACGACGAAGAAGGTAGTGATTAGATTGCCAGGCAGCCACGCCGTCTGGGCAAAGGATTTATGAGCTTTACCCATCAATTCCTGAAGAACGTACCGTGCCACGCGCGTGCCGGTATCGATGGTTGTCAGGATGAAAAGAGCTTCAAACATGATCGCGTAGTGATACCAATAACCCATCAAACGCGTCATGCCGGGAATGCCTTTGAAGATCTGCGCCATGCCAACCGCCAGCGAAACTGCTCCCCCGGTGCGCCCGGCCAGCTTTTCACCGACTTCGGCGGAGAAAAGGTCCAGGTTCACCGTGTGCATGCCAAGCCGTGCGAACGCGTCTGGCGGAACATTGATCCCAAAATAGTCGCCCGGGAACAAGGAGCACGCGGCGATAAGTGAGAGCACGGCGACCAAACTTTCCGCGACCATCGCACCGTAACCGATGAAGCGCGCATCGGTTTCCTTGTCCAGCATTTTCGGGGTCGTGCCCGAACCCACCAGCGAATGAAAACCAGAGATCGAACCGCAGGCAATGGTCACGAACAGGAACGGGAACAACTTGCCTTTGATGATCGGCCCGCCTCCGTGGACAAACTCGGTGAAGGCCGGGAAGCGGATATCCGGATGCACGATGAAGACGCCGATGACCAGCATCAAGATCGTGCCGAGCTTCACATACGTTGAGAGATAGTCGCGAGGCTCAAGCAGCAGCCAGACAGGAAGAACCGAGGCAATGAAGCCGTATAGGCACATCAGTATGGTGATCTCATGGGGACTAAATGTCAGTGCCGAGGCCCACGGAGTGTTCGCGAACCAGTGTCCGCCCGCGACACTCGCGAGCAAGAGCACCACCCCAATTGCGCTGGGCACAGCGACTTTGATCTGTCCGGGAGTGCTCTTGAACATGTACAACCCCATAAAGATCGCGATGGGGATGGTCATTCCAATGGTGAAAACTCCCCAAGGGCTGTTCGAAAGCGCGTTGACCACCACAATGCCGAGGCCCGCCAGTGTAACCAGGAGAATCAACAGAACGGCGAACATCGCCACCAAGCCGGTGAACGAACTCACTTCGGTGCGCGCCACATCGGCGAGCGAGCGTCCCTTGTGGCGCAAAGAGGCGACCAACACCGTAAAATCATGCACGCAGCCTGCTAGCACTGCTCCAATCAGGATCCAAAGGAAGCCGGGAGCGAATCCAAACTGCGCGGCAAGGGTGGGACCCACCAGCGGTCCCGCACCGGCGATCGCGGCGAAGTGGTGGCCGAAAAGGACCCACTTCGGCGAAGGCACGTAATTATGCCCGTCTTCGTAGGTATGAGCGGGAGTGGTACGCCGGTCATCGAGGGCGAGCGCCTTGGCCGCAATGAAGGCACTGTAATAGCGGTAGCCGATCGCGTAAACGCACAGCGCGGCCAGAAGAACCGGAAACGTGTTCATCGATTTTGCCTCATGACATGCTCTTGACTCACTCCATCAGGCGGAGCGAGGCCCCTGGAGCAAAACTGGACACGTTCTATCACAAAAAGAGTCTGCCAGCTTCACAATTTTGGTCCTAATGCGTACTTCGAATCGGGTTAACGTTGCTTTATTGACTAACAGGGAGCGGCATCGGCGCTGCCGGGAAGCTTACTGTTTTCCTGCGGCTTATTCGAATTCCTTTAATGTCTTGGCCATCTTGCGGAGACGTTCATCAATCAGCGCGAAGGCCGTGCCCTCTTCGAAGGAGCCATCGTCCTTCCGCTGTCCCGCGACGCAGTCAGTCAGGATTTCAATGCCCTGTTCGACTTTGGCGACGGGCCAGATATGGAATTTACCGGCAGCGACGGCATCGAGAATGTCTTCGCGGAGCATGAGGTCCTCGACGTTCGATTCGGGGATCATCACGCCTTGCGTTCCGGTGAGGCCCTTGATGCGGCAGACGTCGAAGAACCCTTCGATTTTTTCGTTGACGCCGCCGATGGCTTGAATGTCGCCCTGCTGATTGATGGAGCCGGTGACGGCAATATCCTGGCGGATGGGCAATCCGGAGAGAGCAGAGACGAGCGCGTAGATTTCCGTGGAGCTGGCGCTATCGCCATCCACGCCGGAATAGGATTGTTCGAAACAGATGCTGGCGGCCAGCGAGAGCGGCTTATCCTGGGCGAAACGGCTGCGCAAATATCCTGCGATGATATGCACGCCCTTGTCGTGGAGGCGGCCGCTCAGATTCGATTCCCGCTCGATATTGATGAGACCTGCTTTGCCGAGCGCGGCCGTCGCAGTAATGCGAACGGGCTTGCCAAAGGAATAGCCGCCAATCTCGAGCACGCTCAAACCATTCACGCGGCCAACCTGCGTTCCGGATAGATCCACGAGAAGCGTGCCCTCCTCGATCATTTCGCGGATACGCGTTTCGATCAGGTTGTGGCGTTCCATTTTTGCGGACAGCGCGCCCCGGACGTGCGCCGCCCGCACAACGATTTCTCCGGCGCCTGCGGCGTTGTAATGCGCTTCGCGAGCGAGGTCAGCGATGTCGATGAATCGCGCGGTGACTTTGTTGCGCCGGCCGGCTTGGCGCACGCCGTACTCCAGCATGGCGGCAAAAGCGCCGCGATCGAACGGATAGAGGTTCTCTTTTTCCGAAAGCGCGCGGAGACGGCCGGCATATTCGGCGATGACGCCGTCGCTCATGGCCATTTCCTCGTCGAACTCGACGCGCACTTTGAAAATTTTGCGAAAGTCCTCTTCATATTCGTAGAGCATTTCGTACAAATCGCGGTCGCCGATGAGGATGACCTTCACGTTGATGGCAATGGCTTCGGGCTTGAGCGCGCTTCCGCCAAAGGGATAAAACATTTCGAGCGGCTGAATTTCCAGCCGGTTGTGGTTGAGGGTGCGTTTCAGGGCGCGCCAAACGCCCGGCTCCGACAATGCTTCCAGCGAGTACATGATCAGGAAGCCGCCGTCCGCGCGAAGCAGCGAGCCGCCGCGCAGGTCCATGAAATCGCTGGTCCAGCCGCCGCGCGCGTCATAAGCGCGTTGGATGGTGCCAAAAAGGTTCGCGTACGTCGGAGTCGTCTCGAAAATCACCGGTGAAGCTTCTTCATCGCTGTGCGCGAGAATAACGTTGACGCCGTACACGCGAAATGGATCGCGTTCGGGCGCGCCCATGGATTTCGGCAGACCGTCGGGCGATTCTTCCTCGTGCTCCGCTTCGCCTTCGCGCTCCTTGAAGGGATCGAGATTGTCTAAAAGATGATGGCGGACCTCTTCGAGATATTCGGAGACGCTATTGCCGGGATATTTTTCCTTGAGCTCTTCGATCACGCCGTCCACCAGGACGGAAGCGGCTTCCTGTTCGAGATAACTCAGTTCACTGGCCAGTTCCCGCGAGAGCGTGAGGGTCTTGCGGTAGACCACGGTGAATTCCTGGCGGAATTGTTCGTATTTGCGCTCGATGTCTTCGGCGACCGGGACTTCGAGCTTGCCCTCGTGGACCATTTTCGAGATGTCTTCGATGGGCACCATCTGGCCTTCCAGCACCGGGAAAATTTCCGGCAGGGCCACGGCGCCCACCTGCATATGACCCAGCGCGAACTGCTCCCGGGCAATGCGGCGCGTAAAATCGTCCATCAATTCCTTTTCGCGAACGGTGAAGCGCTCGACGATTCGCCCCTTCTGACGCTGAAACGGCTCGCCTTCGAAAACCTGCGGAATGCGGCGGCGCAGGAAATCGATGCCGGCCTGCATGTCCTTTTTGAAGGAGTTGGCCTGGCCGCGGGGAAGCGCAAGCAAACGGGGGCGATCCGGCAATTTGAAATTGTTGACGTAGCAGCGGTCGAGAGATTCCTTGGTGGGGGGATTCAGCTCGCCAACCATGCTCGCGATGGTGCCGCCGCGGCTGGTGCCGGCCAGACCGCACACAAATACGTTGTATCCCGGAGCGGAAAGCTCGACGCCCATCTTGAGCGCGCGAAGAGCGCGTTCCTGGCCGATGAAGCCTTCGCGCAGCTCGGCCTGCGCGGTCGTTTCGAACGGAATGCGCGAGAGCTCACACTTCCAGCGCAGCTTCGCCTGGGGCAGCTCGGGATGCTTGGGGGCAGGCTTGGTGATCATGAAATCCTTTGAGCGCGTTACTCTAGCACACCCAACAGACCCTCCAACGGCGGCGAGAAACCGGTGTTACCCAGCGGTAATCGGTGGCCCCTCGGGCCGGTCCATATAGACCGCAAAAACACTCGCGGCCGTCGCAATAAGAATGGGCCCCAGCACCAGGCCGAGCATGCCAAACAGCGCGACGCCTCCAACGACGCCAATGAAAATGAAAAGCGCGCTGATTTCCGTGCGTCCTCCGAGCAAGAATGGCCGCAGGAGGTTATCCACCACAGCGGACACTCCAGCGCAAATCAAGAGAAGCAAGATGGCGCGGCCCCAGTGTCCGGTAAAGCCAAGCCAGAGAGAGGCCGGAACAAAGATCAGCGCGGAGCCAACGACGGGTACAAGAGAAAAGAAGGCCATGGCCACTCCCCAGAAAATCGGATTGGGCAGCCTCACGACGGCAAAACCAAAGCCGCCCAATAGGCCCTGAATCGCGGCAATGATCAGGCTGGTGGTGACGCTGGCCGAGATGAGGTCGCGCGCCTGAGCGAGCATGGATTCGCGATGCTCGGCGTCGAAAGGCAAAACAGCGCGGACTCCGCGGATGATCTTGTCGGCGTCGCGAAAGAAATAAAAGAGCGCGAAAATCATGACGAACAGATCGAAGAGAAACTCGGCAATGTTGCGAAGGATGGTGCCGACTCTTTCGGCAAGAAATCCCGCCTCTTTCTTGACGCCGTTACCGATCATGTCGAGGAGGTCGGCGTTGGGGTCCAGTCCCGGAACGTGCCGCGCCAGCCAGCCCCAGGTTCTTGCCACAAGAGGCGCTTGCTCTCCGGTGAGCGAGTGCTGAACACCGCGGGAAATGGAGACGGCTTCGCGAACAAAAAGCGTGGCGACGACGATCGCGGGAACAATCAAGAGAAACGTAACCGCCAGAGTGCTGAAGAGAGCGGCGCGATTGGGGCCGACTCGCCGGAGCAGCCAGCTGTGCATGGGGTGGAAAAAGATCGTGAGAATGGCGGCCCAACCGAGCGCGGCGAGGAACGGTTCGTAAATGCGAAATACCAGATAGATGAGAAGCAGCAAAACGCCGTACGACAGAACCGTGGTCAAACGGTCACTGGTGGAGGCGCTGCCGGGAGGAGTGGAATTCACGGTCATTGTATAATCTTGAAAGGCGAAGCGCAGGCTGGTAGCTTGCGTGTTGGGCTGCACCGGGTCGCGCGCAGGTCACCAGGCGAAATGACGATATCTACAAAATCCGCAGCGCTGTCTTCCTCTCAAATTCGCCTTCTTGCTGTACTTGCTTTAATCAATTTTGTCAACTTCGCCGCGCGCCAAGCCGTTATTCCCCTGATCCCCATGTTGCGCGACCATTTGCATGCGACCGACGCCCAACTCGGCTCGCTGCAAACCGCGCTTCTGGTCGTGCTCGCTGCCGCCAGCATCCCCTTCGGATTCCTTGCGGATCGCTTCAGCCGGAAAGCGATCATCGCCTTGGGAATCTTCTTCTGGAGCGTGGCTTCATTCGCGGGCGGGCTCATGTCGAGTTTTCTCTTTTTCCTGATCGCGCGCGGAATGGTTGGTCTGGGAGAAGCCGCGTACGCACCGGCAGCGCAATCCATGATCTCCGGGGCGTTCCCTATCGAGCGCCGCGCGTTTGCGCAGGCCATTTTTGCTTCGGGGATGCTCCTCGGCGGAGCTACGGGCCAGGCGTTCGGTGGCATCATCGGGCCGGAATATGGCTGGCGTGCTGTCCTGTTCCTCGTTGCAATTGCCGGCCTTCTGCCGGGCCTCGCTCTTTTCGGATTGGAAGAGCCGCCACGAGGTCCGCGCTCAGAAGTCGTGCCTATTTTCCGTCTGCTGAGCGTTCCCGCGTTTCTTTCCATGATCGCCGCCGGCGTTTGCATCACGTTTTCTACGGTGTCTCTACTGACCTGGGGCGTCGACTTCGCGAAGACCTATAAGGATTTTACTCTGCGCCAAGCTTCCGTGCTGCTTGCGCTGATCGCCCTGGTCTGTTCTGTCTTTGGCGTCTTGATCGGGGGCATTGTCGCAGATCGCTTGCACCGGAGCTTCACATATGGCCGGATTATTGCCATCGCGGTGGCTTTTCTGCTCGCGGCGCCGTTTCTGCTGATGGCCATCCAGACCGAAGAAAAAGGGATTGTACTTCTGGGGCTATCCGTCGCCGTCTTTTTCATGTCCTGGTATCACGGCCCGGTCACCGCCGTGCTTCACGACATGATGCCGCGCCGCGCGCATGCCACTTCGGTTGGCGTGTACATGTTTGCCACGCAATTGCTCGGCGGCTTCGGCCCGAACGTGATCGGCAGGATTTCGGATCTTCACGACATGCAGGTGGCGCTACAAATTGCCGTGGCCGTGATGGTTTGCGGGGCGTTGCTGATGTTGCTGGTCATTCATTTCATCCGACGTGACGGGATCAAGCATCCGACGCTGGATGCCTTCCATGCCGAACCGGGCGACTGAACGTTCTAAAAAGGAGTCAGCTCGAGCTGGATCGAGCGCGAGCCGCCGCGCGGATTGCTACTTAATGCCGATTTGCGCGATCAGTCGCAGAACTTCGGCTTCGGGAACATCGTAAAGCGGGCGCAGATCCTCCTCCTCCAGGCGTTCACGCAGATATTCCGCGGCCACGAAGCTCGCTTCACGGTCCGTGAGTTCGCGGCCACTCTTTTCGCGGAATTTCACAAAAGCGGTGTGCGCCAAGCCGACCACGTGCGCGCCGCCATCCACAAAAAATTTGGTATCGATGGTGTCAGCATGGCGCGTGGCGATGCCGTTCCACATATGCGAAAAGCGGCATTGATAGGTCTGGCCGAAAAGCTTCGAAGTGACTTCAAACGCGCCGATGAATTGGCTCATGGCGCCGGCATTGGCAAGTACAGGGCGGGTTGTCACGCGGGCTCCTTCGTTACATTCATCCACAACATTGTACGCTGAGATGCTTCGTTTCGCTCAGCATGACAATGGAGAAACAATTGGCATCACGATAAACGAACTCCCGCAGTTTTCTCTTGGCATTCGAAAGGGATAATCTATCGGCTTACGGTCGCCGCGGTTTCCACCTGCATATAGTTGCGGACTGCCGCGCCAACACCGGCGCCGGAAGGCACGCGGAATCCTTGATCGAGTAGAGTCTTTTCGAAAGCCGCCAGGAA
>Ga0187801_10000534_pt1 | contig 10635 bp, 9 predicted proteins | sample NC_wetland_sal_i_10_FD_132465 | JGI IMG/M metagenome (GOLD analysis project Ga0187801, IMG submission 132465) | Wetland sediment microbial communities from Neuse River Estuary, North Carolina, USA - Control_1 | ecosystem: Environmental > Aquatic > Freshwater > Wetlands > Sediment | place: USA...
CCGCCGGAAATTTCGCGTTCGGGATAGAGGAGCTCCGTGAAGCGGGGATCTTCCTGAAGAAAAGCGAAATCCTCGTCGTTGCGCGCATGATAGCGATTTTCCGGGCGCAGCGAGATCGCCGCTTTCAGATTTTCCATGGCCGATTCTGCTTCGCCGGTCAGGCAATCCAGCGCGGCCATGGCGTAGAAAACGTAATCGGCCTTGGGAGCCAGCTTGCGCGCGCGCAGCAGATGATCACGCGCTTCGTCCCAGCGCCCGAGATTCATCATGGCCACGCCAGCCTGGTAATGCTCCTCAGGGCTGCGGGGCAACGGGGCTTCTTCCCGCGCCAGCCTCTGCTCGCTGATCCGCAGATGAACTTTGGCGCGATCGGATAATTCCTTGCTGGGCCCGGCCACGGCCTTCTCGAGCAGTTCCTTGGTCTTGGCGTATTTCTGCTGGTGGAAGAATTGGACGGCCTGTTCGTAGAGCTTGAGTTGCTGCTCGAATTCGGGTTCGAGCATCTGGCGAACCCCCTCGGCGTGGGCTGCTGTAGCCTTAGAAGGCTTATTTTTCAATGACTTAGACTTGCGAGAGGAGGCGCCCGACCTTTGACGGCTTCGCCCTTTTGAAGTCTTTCCGCTGTGCACCATTTCAGCGCAGTTTAGCATGACGATTGCAAAATCGTCAACGTCGCTTGGATCGTTGTGTGATAACGATTTGCGAGCGCACATCGCGGAGTTGACTTAGCCGCCCTGCATCGCATCGCATTCGAGGACCTCGCCGGCCAGAAAAGCAGGTCCGTGCAGCCGCTCCTGCGGGGGTCGACCATTGATGCGTGGGCGGCAACAGGCGCGGGTTTGAGGATTGGCCCTCGCCGGGGCGTATGCTATAAAAGAAATTCCGGCTCGGCCGGACCACTGTGCCTTTTATCAATTTTCCTGCGCGCGAAATTAATTGCAAGCTGGTCTACTACGGTCCAGGTTTGGGCGGAAAGACCGCGAACCTGCAGTGGATCTACGACCACACGGGCACGGGCCAGAAAGGCAAGATGATTTCGCTGGCCACGGAGACCGACCGCACGCTCTTCTTCGATTTCCTGCCCATCGATCTCGGCACAGTGCGTGGCTTCAAGACGCGCCTGCATCTATACACCGTTCCGGGCCAGGTTTTCTACGAAGCCAGCCGCAAGCTGATTTTGAAGGGCGCCGACGGCGTCGTGTTCGTCGCCGATTCGCAGGAAGAGCGGCTGGATGCAAACCTCGAAACGCTGGAAAACCTGCGCGAGCATCTGAAGGAACACAACCTCGATTTCGCGACGATTCCCTACGTGCTGCAGCTCAACAAGCGCGATCTTCCCGGCGTGCTCGCTGTGGAGGAACTGAAAAAGCGCCTCCAAGTAAAGGGCGAGCCGATCACCGAGAGCGTCGCCACGGCGGGACAAGGCGTGTTTGAGACGCTGCGCGAACTCGCCAAGCTCGTCCTCGCCGAACTGAAAAAGAGCGCGTAAGCCGCAAAATACTCAGAACACCTGAAACGCTCAACGCAGGCTGGCGAGCGCGGCGGCTTCGTCGGGGAAATGCGGAATCACGCTGAGCAAGCCGGTCAGGCGAAACGCTTCATGCACGCGCCCTTCGAGTCCGACCAGCGCGAATTTTCCGCCGCCCTGGCTGAGCGCGAGGAAAATCTTGACGATCATGCTGATACCCGTACTATCCACGGCCCGGACGGCGCTCAAATTCACAACGATCTTGCGCGCGCCGGCGGCCAGGATGTGGTCAAATTCCGCGGAGAGCTTGTCGCTCGCCTCGCCGATATTGATGCGTCCGGCCAGGTCCACCAGCGTCACGCCATCAGCCACCCGCGTGGTGATTTCCAGAGTTGTCGCCGAGCCGGTCGCCATCGCAGGCGCTCTCCGCGCGCCCAAAGCCACGGCGCATTATACGCCCGCGGCGACGCGATGCCAGCCCACCGTCTCCCGCGTGCCGGGTTGACAATTCCGCTAGCGCGCGCCTACATGGTGTGTATGAAAGCGCAAGCGCTGCATCGCTGGGACGTGACGCCGGCTGAGGCCCGCGAAATTCAGCTCGCGCTGCGCGAAAGAGTCGAGCTGAGGGACCGCCTTCCGCGAATTCGCCTGGTGGCCGGCGCTGACGCAGCGTTTCTCCAGCCCGAGCCGCGTTCGTGGGAGCGAGGGACAGGCCAGGTCATCGCCGCCGTCGTGGTTTACAGCTTTCCCGAGATGGAGGAAGTCGAGCGCGTGACGGCGGAATGCCCGCTGACGTTTCCGTACGTGCCGGGCCTGCTGAGCTTTCGAGAAATTCCCGCGCTGGCTGCGGCATTCGAAAAGCTGCGACACGCGCCGGACGTGATCTTCTGCGACGCGCACGGGTACGCGCACCCGCGGCGATTTGGACTCGCCTGCCATCTCGGCGTGCTGCTCGATGTGCCCTCGATTGGATGCGCGAAGTCGCGGCTGATCGGCACGCACCTCGAACCGAAGCGCGAGGTGGGAAGCTGGGCGCCGCTTTACGATGCTGCGCGCAACGGCCGCGCGCGCGGCGAAAGGATCGGCGCCGTGCTGCGCAGCGCGAATGGCGTGCGTCCGATTTACGTTTCGCAAGGCCATCGCGTCTCTCTGCGCACGGCGATCCGCCTGACGCTTGCCGTGTGCGACGGCCGGCGCATCCCGCGCCCCACACGCGATGCCGACCGGCTCGCCGGGGCCGCCAAACGCGGCGAATGTTTCCCTCCAGCGCCGCATCCGCACCGAGGCGGCGGCAGGCTGTCCGAAAGCACAGTGTCCTAATCCGCAACGCCGCCGCGATGTTTTCAACAGAACTTCCCGCGCGACATTCATAATATTGGGAATCGGGCGCGCGGTCGCGGGATGCGCTCGCAGGAAAACATGACTTCTTTTTCCAAGTCGCATGGCGCGGTGCTCCTGGAAACTTCGCCCGAAGCGCGCATTGCCGAGCTGCAGGCCAAGCTTCAGAAACTCGAGCGGCGCGACTGGTGGCTCTGGATGATGGCCGTCGTCGTGATGCTCCTGCTCACGCTCGCCATTCTCAGCATGAATTTTCCCGGCGCATTCCGGAACGAAGATCCTTTCTTCCGCTTCAATCGCGATCAGGCGGTGCGCGGACTGGTTGCGTTGATCCTTCTGTTCAACACGTACACGATTTATCAGCAGGTGATCGTCAAGCGTCTGCGCAAGGACTTCTCCGCGCAGCTCGACGCCATGCGCGTCCTCCAGGTTCGCGCCAACGAATTTCAACTCCAGGCCACACAGGATCCGCTCACCGGCCTGTTCAACCGGCGATTCGCCGAGGAGCGGCTCGCCGCGGAGGCATCGCGCTCGGAGCGGTACGGCCATGCACTGGCGCTGATCGCCATCGACCTCGACAATTTCAAGCAGATCAACGATACCCACGGCCATCTGGCCGGCGACTGCGTCCTGAAGGAATTCGGCGCGCGAATCAATTCGGCCGTCCGCCGCGCAGACACGGCGGCACGCATGGGCGGCGACGAATTTCTCATCCTGCTTCCCGAATGCCCTGGCGGGCACGTCGAAGCTATGCTTTCCCGGCTTGCCCTGCCGGAAGTGGAGTTCGAGGGAAAGCGCATCGCCGTGCAATTTTCTGCCGGCTGGGTAGCGTACGAGCACGGCCAGACTCCCGCGCAACTGCTCGAGCACGTGGACCAGGCCCTCTACGCGCGAAAGCGAGCGGGGAAGCCGGGATTCAAGCAACCGGCATTGGCAAGCTGAACGCGGCGGCGGGATTTGCGTCCCAGGGGTTCCATTCCGGAGCAGGGCGAGTTGCATGGACGAGCGATGGACGGGAAAGCAGTTATTGACTTGCTTGCATCTGAGCGAATGAAACTGCCAACAATTTGATTTCATCTTGCTCTTCGTCGAAGTAATCTGGCTCAGGCCCAAGAGAGAAGGTAACGGGGGATGGCAAAAGCGTCGAAAGAGAATCCGGGCGTGGGGAGTGTCAGCAAGCGGCGCAGCCAGCGCTTGTTTGCCGAGGTGCCCGTGTCGGTGGCCGGCGAACTCTGGAATCACGAGCCGTTTGTCGAGGAGACCCGCACGCTGGTGATCAGCGCGCACGGGGGCCTAGTGGAAATGAAAACGGTCGTGCAGCCCGGCCAAAAAGTTGTTGTGCAGAATCTGCGCACCAAGGAAGCGCAGGAATCGAGAGTCGTGCTATCGACGCCCGCGGAGAATGGAAAGAACAACGTTGCCGTTGAATTCACCTCGCCTTCGCCAACATTCTGGCGCGTTTCGTTTCCCCCGGAAGATTGGACCAGCCGGCATCCCGATTCGAAATTCCGTGCCTAACAGCGCTCTGTATTGAAGAGAGGCGCTCGTTCGAGAGAAGCATGCTCGCTCGGGACGTAGATCTTGCTGCGGAGCTAGCGAAGTTGGAAGCAAGCTTGGGGGAACTCGGCGAAAGTCTGCGATCCATCTACGATGAGACCTATTTCGCGCAAAAGGAAGCGGCCTTGCGAAGGGCGGACATTCCACTAGTGCGGGTTGAAATCGAGCCGAAAGATCGATCTATCCACTGAGCCGATTCGATTGGCCGATGCTTGCTCACTGGTGAGTGAATTGTGGGAGGTGAGATCAGACTAAGGGCACCGGGGGCGATTTTCTCGGGTCGTTGACCAGTGAAACCAGGAACGACGCAGCGGATGAAGCCACAGCAGTACTCGGCTCTGCATTACTTTACACATTATCGGCGTGGTAATTCCGAAGCCGAGGCTACGCGCAAAAACAATTGTCTACTAAGTCCTTACAGTACAGTACAGTTTGGTAATCTAGATGCTCGGTCGCTAGCGGTTCGGTATCACTCGGTCTTGGGTGTTCTTGACCGATTTCTCCGGGGCGGGGCCTCCAATCTCTCTGCTCGAGGTGGGACAATGTGCAAAATACGTGGGCTCATCGCGGCCGCACTCCTTCTGACTGGAGCAATTGCGCCTGCAGCTAGAGCCGACACGACGGCCTTCACTGCTCCGGTTTCAGTCAGTGAAAATACCAGTGGCCCGGTGAATTTGGGTATGGTGTTCACGGTCAACTCCGGAATCTCCGTGGACGCCCTTGGCTTTTACGACATGCCGGGACTCACCGGCGGCTCGACCGTGGCTATCTACGATAGCTCAGGTAACCTGTTGACATCTGCGAGCGTGCCGCTCTCAGCTTCTGTCGTCGATGGGTATTTCTATCAAAGCATTACGCCAATCAACCTGACTGCAGGGAACCAGTACACCGTAGTCGAGTTCACTGACTCCTCTCCCTATTACTGGTCATATGGCGCGCCTCCGACTACCAACCCGAGCATTACTTTTAACTACCAGGACTATCTTTATTCTGGGAGCTTAGGGTTCCCAACGGACACAGGTGGGTCTGCCGGACCTTATTACGGCCCCGATTTTTTCATTGGGAGTACAACCTCGACGGTCCCGGAACCGTCCACCCTACTCCTCCTGGGCGTCGGCTTGCTGGGGCTCGGTTCGTTGACCCGCCGCCGGGTTGCCCCCTTGTCCTAGGTTTACTCGACCGATTCTCGCCGGGGCAGGGCCCCCGGTCTCCAAGTTGGAGGTGGTGCAATGTTGAAGATGCTAGGACTCCGGGGGCCGGCCGAGAAAACCAGCCAGTGGCGAGTGCTGTTCTCAGTCTTTGCGTTAGGCCTGGTGTGCCTTGTGCTGCCGGATGCGGCGCGCGCGGACCTTCTCACTCCAGGAGTCGACGTTACGGTGTCAAACAATTACCCCGCCATTACCACGGTATATATTGGACCGGTAAGCGGCCCCACGACCTCCACGCTGAGCGTTGCGGGATTCGCCTTCAGCTTTACGGGCGACACGTTTACTTTCACCAACCCCTATTCCGGCACCTATTTCTCGGTCCCACCCACCGGGTTTAACGGATTCGTATTGACGTTCGCCGGTCTTCCAGAGGGCATCACGGACGTGGTGAATGACCCGAGCAGCCAGCTTGACCCCAGTTCGATCTCGTTCTCCAGCGATTCCATCGCCATCGAGTTCAACGGCCTGCCCCAAGTCCCCGGCCAACAATCATTTTTCGATGTGACGTTCGCGACGACTCCGGAACCGTCTAGCCTAGTATTGTTCGGAGCTGGCTTGATGGCCTTGACGGGGATGGGCTTGCGCCGAAAGCGGCTCACCTAACCCCAACACGCTGAATCAAACCGACTCAACGATAGGCAATTCCTACCTCTCGACGGACTCCAGTGGCTAGGAGTCGCCCCTTCCTGCCTTGAAACTTGAGATCCCTCTGGTACGCCTTCTCGCAATTCCCCCCCCCCACTTTTTTGACAAGCCAGAGAACTCGCCTTAGGGTGCGCACGGCTTCGACAGTTTCTCTGCGCGAATCTGGACTGGCGGGAGAAGAGGCGAGCCGGAAAGGAGGCTCCAGACATAAAGCTGAAGTTGGGCGAGGGGAGCAGGCGGGCGCTGGCCGTGTTCGCCATCTCGTTCGCCCTCGCCGCCAAATCGTCTTGGCGCAGAACCTTGGGCAGCAGCCGCAGTTTAACACGGCCGTTCAGGGGCAGACCGGCGCCCAGCCCGAGGGTGCCTTCCTGAGCTTCATCAACTGGATCGGCAACGTCGTCGCCCCGCTAGGAGCCGGAGGGGCGGTGGTCGGCGCAGTAGTTTCCTGGTCGCACGGCCGCTGCGTGGGCCGCTCGCTGAGGCTGCGGTCTGAATACACGACGAACTTCGCGTCTTCGATTGACTACCTGTACGGATGGCCCTCCCCGGCGGGAAGGAATTGGTGTAGATTTGAGCATGGCCGATGTGTCTTCACGGAGGCCGCCGATGAACCCAATCAAACCCGCGACGCTCGCCGCGACCGAAGAGGCTACCCGCATGAGCCGTGACTCGCTCACCGTCACCGACAATCGCACGGGAAAGACGTTCGAGATTCCGATCACGAATGACACGATTCGCGCGCTGGACCTGCGGCAGATGAAGGTGCAGGCCGACGATTTCGGGATGATGAGTTACGATCCCGCGTTCAACAACACGGCGCTCTGCAAGAGCAAAATTACATTCATTGATGGCGACAAGGGAATCCTGCGCTACCGCGGATATTCGATCGAGGAGCTGGCTGAAAAGAGCACGTATCTCGAGACGGCCTACCTGATTCTGCGCGGGGAACTGCCCAACCGCGCGCAGCTCGACGAGTGGCGCTTCCACATCACGCACCACACGTTCATTCATGAGAGCATCAAGAAATTTCTCGACGGCTTCCACTACGACGCTCACCCGATGGGCATGATGATCTCGACCATCGCCGCGCTCTCCACTTTTTATCCCGACGCGAAAGACATCTTCAACGAACCCTCGCGCCGCAAGCAAACCTGGCGCCTGATCGGCAAGATGCCGACCCTGGCGGCATTCGCCTACCGGCACAGCCTGGGCATGCCCTTCGCTTATCCCGACAACGAGCTGAGTTATCCGGGAAATTTCCTGAACATGCTGTTCAAGACGACGGAGCTGAAATACCGCCCGAATCCGACGCTCGAGCGCGCGCTGGACATCCTGTTCATTCTGCACGCCGACCACGAGCAGAACTGTTCTGCCAATGCCATGCGCTGCGTGGGCAGTTCGCATGTGGATCCGTTCTCCGCGACGGCTGCGGCCACCGCCGCTCTCTATGGTCCGCTGCACGGCGGCGCGAACGAAGAAGTTCTGCGCATGTTGCTCGAGATCGGCTCGCTGGCTCACGTGCCCGGGTACATCAAGCGCGTGAAGGCGGGCGAAGTGAAGCTGATGGGGTTCGGCCACCGCATTTACAAGCACTACGATCCGCGCGCGCGCATCATTAAGCGCATCGCCGATGAAGTCTTTGACGTGATGGGGCGCAACCCGCTGCTCGACATCGCGCTGGAATGCGAGCGCATCGCCCTGGAAGACGACTATTTCATTTCGCGCAAACTCTATCCCAACGTGGACTTCTACACCGGGCTGATTTATCAATCCATGGGGTTTCCGGTGACGATGTTCCCGGTGCTGTTCGCGATTCCGCGCACCAGCGGCTGGATCGCCCAGTGGGAGGAAATGCTGCTCGACCCGGAACAAAAAATTGCCCGTCCGCGCCAGGTCTACCTCGGCGAAGAAGAGCGGCCCTACGTCCCTCTCGACTCACGCGGCTGAGCCGCCGCTCGAGCCTCATTGCTTCTGCCGAAAACGGGCCGGTGCCAAGGTAACTTTTCCGGCGTGGTGCCGTCTAAGTAATCGGGAATCCGGCGGATTTGGCGCGAAGCTAAAGCATCCCGTTCGGTGTGTCTGCCATCTGGTTCGATCAGTGGGACGGGGCGGCTGCGGGTCGGCGCAGCCGTGGATGAGTCGCCCGAGTCCTCGCGTCGTGGCGACGCTTCGCAAGAATGGGCCGGCATCTGTTCCCGACCGGGTGAGCTATGACGAAATGGACCGTCAACCGGATCAGCACGGAATTGCCGCTGCCGCGCGGGGCCAGTGAAATTCCTCCTGTTCCGCCTCCTGGCTTTGAGGAACCGTCACCTTCTCCTTCAAAAACTCCGCAGCCGCGCCGCGTCTGGATGATCGTCGCTGGCGTGATGGTTTTGGCATTGTTTGCCGCGTGGGCGCTCTCTGGCCGGCGCGGCGCATCGATTGAAGACGTTTCCGGCGTGGCTGTGGGCGAAACCGTGCGCACCGCGGAAATCGTTCGCGGCGATTTTGTGCGCAGCATGCGTTTTCACGGCACCGTCGAACCGGTGGAGTCAAACCCGGTTGTCGCACCGCGCCTGGCGGGACAGAACCTGAACACGCTGGTGATCACTTATCTCGCGCAGCCCGGTTCGGCCGTCAAACCGGGAGATCTGCTTGTGGAATTCGACCGGCAAGCGCAGATTCAGGACGCGTTCGACCGCGAGGCCGAATACAAGGATTTCCTCGAGCAGATCAAGAAGAAGCAGGCCACGGAAGCTGCCGCGAAGGCCACTGACGACACCGACATCAAGCAAGCCGAAGACGCTCTGGGGAACGCGCAACTGGAGATGAAGAAGAACGAGGTGATTTCCAAGATTGATGCCGAGAAGAATCAGGAGACACTCACTCAGGCGCAGGCTAATCTGCAGCAGCTTCAGGAAACGTACCGGCTGAAGCGCGAAGCCGCCGCCGCGGACATCAAGGTCCTCGAAATCCAGCGCGACCGCTCCGACAACGCCATGATCCACGCGCAGAAAAATTCCGAGAAGATGTCCATCCGCGCCGCGCACGCCGGCCTGGTTGTTCTCAACAATATCTGGAAAGGCCAGGGGATGGACGAAGTGCAAGTTGGCGATGAAGTCCGCGCCGGTCAGCCGTTCATGCAGGTTGTCAATCCCGCGGCGATGCGCGTGCGCGTCCAGGTGAATCAAGTGGACGTTCCTTATCTGGCCCAGGGCCAGCCGTGCCAGATCCGCCTCGATGCCTATCCGGATCTCGTTTTCCCCGGGAAACTCGAGACGCTCTCGGCCATCGGTGTGCAAAGCGAGATGTCGTCGAAGGTGCACACGTTTGTGGCCACGTTTTCGATTTCCGGAAACGATCCGAAACTGATGCCCGATCTTTCTGCGGCGGTGAACGTGGAATTCGAGCGCAAGCCAGGCGTCCTGCTTGCGCCGCGCGACGCCATCATCGCTGAAGCGGGCCACGAATACGTGCGCGTGAAGAACGGAACGAGTTTCGAGCAGCGCGAAGTGAAAACCGGCGAAGAGAACGACGTGCAGATCGTGATCGAGTCCGGAGTGCAACCCGGCACCGTGATTCTGCGCGGCGCCGAGGTTGCCTCCGGACAACAGGCCGGGCAAGACGCGCGAGGGCCGGCGGGATCGTGACGATGATCGCCAGGAAATCAGCGTGGCGCAGACGCGGCGTGCTTCTGCCTGCCGGTGTGCTCGCGCTGGGCGTTGTGGGCCTCGGCGCGGCGTCACGCTTTGGAGGGCGCGCCTCGGGAGCTTCCATCTCCGCACCGAGCGGAATTCCCATTGGCGACGTGACGCGCGGAGAGTTTGTCGAATCGGTGGCGCTGCGCGGCGACGTCAAAGCGCAGCGCTCGGCCGTGCTGATCGTTCCCTCGGCCGGCGGCGGGGACATGCAAATCGTCAAGTTGATGAAGAACGGCACGATGACGAAGAAGGGCGACGTCGTGATTCAACTCGACGTCACGACCCTGCAAAACACGCTCGCGCAGCGCCGCTCCGACTACAAGCAGGCCGACGCGCAAATCGGCGGCACGGTGGCGCAGTCGAACCTCACCATCGAGCAGGACCGCACCGACCTGCTGAAAGCGCAATATGACGTGGAGCGCGCCAAACTCGAGGCCAGCAAGGCGGAAATCGTCTCGCAAATCGAAGGCGACGAGGACAAGCTCAAGGTCGCCGACGCCGAGCAGAAACTCAAGGAAGTGCAGCAGAAACTCGCCTCCGATCAGACCTCCGCGGCGGCCGACAAGGCCAGCGGTGTAGAGAAACGCGACAAAGCCGAATTCGACGTGCGCGGCAACGAGCAGCGCATTGCCGCCATGACTCTTCGCGCGCCGCTGGACGGCATGGTCGTCCTGATGCCCAACTATCGCGCCGGAGGTATGTTCGGCGACAACGCTCCTCCTTTCAAAGAAGGCGA
>Ga0187801_10000536_pt1 | contig 10634 bp, 10 predicted proteins | sample NC_wetland_sal_i_10_FD_132465 | JGI IMG/M metagenome (GOLD analysis project Ga0187801, IMG submission 132465) | Wetland sediment microbial communities from Neuse River Estuary, North Carolina, USA - Control_1 | ecosystem: Environmental > Aquatic > Freshwater > Wetlands > Sediment | place: USA...
GCCCTTGGATGTTGTATTAACCATCGTTGAGTTCGCTCGACGCCTGCATTCTCAAGAACGAGTATGATGAACGCCAACGGGTGCGCAACCTACCTGCGCGGTAACACGTCCAATGGGTAGGATCGCGTCCCAGTCAGGGGTTGTTTATGATCAACCACAGGTCGATTCCCCTAGTTTTGGCGGTTCTCCTGTTTCTTCTCCTCGTTGCTGCTCCGATGGCCTCCGCCGATTCGAGCCACGCCCGCGTGATTCGGCTGAGCCTGGTGCAAGGCGATGTTCGCTTCGCCAGCAGTTTTCATGGAGACCCGCTCGCGGATACAAGTGCCATCTGGACGACGGCTGAACTCAATCAGCCCATCCGCCAAGGTTACGTCCTTGCTACGGACAACGGGCGCGCCGAAGTCGAGTTCGAGTACGGAACCGTAGCCTTTCTGAAAGAACATACGGTTCTCGAGTTTTACGACCTCTCGCTTCACGACGGTGAGCTCACCACGCGCCTGATTGTTCGCCAGGGCAGCGCTTCGTTCAGCGTCGACAAGTCCCTTGACGGCTACTTCAGCGTCACGGGCGGCGATTTCACCGTGGAGGCCGGCGGCCGGAGCGCGTTTCGCTTGGACAATTTTGACGATGGCAGCACGGTCAAGACCCTGAGAGGACATGTCACGGTGCTTCTCAAAGGCGACACGAAGCGTCTCGAGAAAGGCCAGTCGCTCTCCATGAAGGCAGGCGACGAAACCTCCGTGAGCATTGGCAAGGTTCCCGCGGAAGATGACTTTGATCGCTGGGTTTCCGCACGCATCGACAGCATATCCACGGCGACCAGCTCCGCTACCCAATACACGGGTTCCCCCTACTACACCTCGGGGTTTGCCGACCTGTTCACCTATGGTTCCTGGTTTTCCTGCGGCGGATACGGATACGGTTGGAGGCCTTTCGGTGCGGGCTTCGGCTGGTCACCGTTTGCGATGGGGCAGTGGATTTGGGATCCCACGTATGGTTGGACGTATCTCAGTTCGCAGCCCTGGGGATGGGCTCCCTACCACTACGGTGGCTGGTTGTTTGATGCCTCCTGTGGCGGCTGGCTCTATTCGCCGCCATACCCGTATGGATATGGCTACGGCGCTGTCCCGGGCAGGCGTTTCCGTCCGATCATTCATCCGCCTCGGCCTCTTTATCGTGGCGTGACGGCGGTGTTCGTTCGCCAAGGCAACACGCTGGGCATCGTGCCCCTGCATCCGCAGGATCAGAATGGCAAGCCGCCTCTGAATCTCGAGCATGGCGTTTTCTCACCCTCCTTCGCCAAAGGGGCAATGGGATCCATGAATACAGGTGAGTCCTCGGCGAAATGGCAAGTCGTGAAGTCTGTGCCGCGCGAGGCTCTCGGAAGCAGCTTGTCTCCGGCCCCGGCTCCGACCCGGGTCTACAGGACTGTGCTGCAAGGCGATTCCGGTCTTCGGGTCGTTTCGCTGAGCAAGGATTCTTCGATTGCCTACGACCCGCATGAGCATCGCTTCGTGAATGCGAATGTCTCTGCGGAAGCGTTCGCCGCGGCAAGGGCAAAAGAAGCTCAGCCCGCCGACGGAGCGGCGAAAACCGGAAACGCGGAACGGGGCAAGCCAGCCGAAAAAACTCTTGCGTCCAATTCGGGCACTCTTACTGCTCGCGCTTCTGAGGTTCCGCGCGCACCGCGCGCCATCGCGCCCCCGCCGCCCGCACATTATTCGGGCGGAGGCGGGAGTTACAGAGGCGGTGGCGGTAGCGCATCCTATTCCGGTGGCGGGCGATCCTCGGGTTCGTCTTCCGGTGGATCGTCCTCGCATCCGTCGTCTGGCGGAGGAGGTGGCGGCGGCCGCGCTCACTAATCCATTTTCCGTCTTCAAACGAAGGCGGCACCGAAAATCGGAGCCGCCGCTTTTTTGTAGAACCAGTCTTCCGCGTTCTTTTCTTACGAGAACAACATTCCTGCATAGCCGACGACTCTGTCGCGGTCGCCGGACACCTCCGCGGACGTCGCGTGCTTCACCAGTTCCGCTTTTTTTGCTCCGAGCGCATTTAAAGCCGTAATCATGGCCACAGCAGGTCCCAGTCCGCACATGGAAATATCTTCGTTGCGGCAAGTGTCGTAGAGCCCCTCGGCGTCAAGCGCAAGCAATTGATCGATGGCTTTGCGGTCCTTGATCTGCGTTGTCTCTTCGTCTTCATAGTGGTTCAAGTCCGACGTCGTCAGCAGCAACACCTCGTCTTTGAAGGAATTCAGTACGGCCGCCAGCGCTTCCCCGACCTTCGCCAGATTTTCAAAACGAACCGTACCCAGAGCCACGGGGACGAAGGCGAATTCCCGCGTCAGCACCTGCAAGAATGGCAATTGCACTTCCAGAGAGTGTTCCGTGCTATGCGCGACGCTGTCCTCGCGCAACAGTGGACAGGCTTTTGCGAGCGCTTCCGCCAGGGGCGTGTCGATCGGCGCATCTCCCAATGGCGTGCGCCACGCTCCCGTCGAAAGGATGGCCATGGGCTCGCCCCGTGGATAGTGTCGCACGCCCAGGATCACGACTTTCCCAGGCAGCGCGATGCGCGCCAGCACCGCTCCGGCAACGTGCCCCGAATACATGTATCCCGCATGGGGCACCAGGCACGCTCTTACGTGGATGGGCTTCGGAGGTTGTTGGATCTTGCAACACTCGCGAACGAGCGCAGCCAACTCATCTGGACGGGAAGGATAAAATGTTCCGGCAACCGCAGGAGGGCGAAGCATACCGCGGCCTCGCAATTTAGACAGGTTTCGAAGCTTTCCCCTTGAACTTCATCGCTTTCATCGTGGTAGGGTCGTACAGGATGGTCACTTTGTCGCCATACTGGAAGCCACCCTGATCCACAATCTTTTGCATCTTGGCAGACATCTCGGTGGAGAGCGTGAACGTCTGGATGTTCGTTTCGTTCCCCTTGGCACGCAGCGTTATCTGGGCGATGTTGGCGTTCTGCACGTAACCCTGGAACTTGACCAGTCCCGTCGGCTTCGGCTTGGGCTTCACCGCGTTGACGACAATGGGCGCGGCCAAATCCACGACAACGGGCGTCACAGGAGTCTGCGCCACGGCGGGCCGTGGAATCAGCATCGTCGCGCCTAGCAGCACTCCCAGCCCACCCGCTTTGGCAAAATTCTTCATTCCGTGTCGTCCGTGGAAATGCGCAGCGATTTCAGAAATCGAACATCCTGCGGTGTCATCGCCAGCCGCGGAGCCGGCTTTTTGTCGTTCTCTTCGGAAAAGGATTCCTGATCCACTTGAATGCGGAGCGACTCCAGGAACCGCCGGTCCTGGGTCGTCAATTTCGCGGCTTCGGCGGCGGCAGCGTCGCGCTTGGCCAGCCCGATGGTCGCATCGAGCTTCAGCACGATATCGTAGCCGTGCGCGCGCACTCCGGCGATCGCGCCCGTGATACGATCGGACTCGGACACTGTGTCGTTGATCGCGTGTCCCAGCTCACGGAGCAGGTTCTTCAGATGATCGTCGAGTTGCAAGGCTGGCTCTCCCGGACATCTTCGGCCATTTTAAGCTTACAAATAGTTTGATACAAGAGAGCTTCCGGCCGTTGTCTCCAATCCGTTCACAGCTCAGAGAGCCCTGGTTTTTTGTGGGCGCCGGCAGCGAATTCGCGCCGACGGACTGCTGCTCGTGCGATTTTGCGCTAAGATGCCACTATGTCCACGGCCGCAAGCGCTAGCGCGGCGCCCCAGCAGCAAGGCGGTTTTCACCGCTTCTGGCGCGCGCTCCGGCAGCTTTTTCACGAGTTGATCGGCGCTATCTTTGGGGTTCTGGCGTTCGCCTGGCTCAATGCGGCATTTCGCTCCTGGACCCGCGACGCCGCTCGCTGGCTGATTGGCATTGCCGTTGGCGTCGCCGTGCTGTTTGTGTTCTTTGCGGTGTCTTCGTTCCGCCGCGCGGGCAAGGTGTGATGACAACGTGCTAGGGACGAAGTGTGACGAGCAAACGACGCTTGAGCCCATTTTCAATTTTCTCTTTTCCATTTTCTGAATTCTCATGGCCAACGCAAAATCAAATCCCGTCGCCTCCGCCGAACGCAAGGAAAAATTCACCACGCTCTCGGGGCTCCCTGTCAAACGCCTCTATGCGGACGAACATCTCGCGGGCTGGGACGAAGAAACGGCGCTCGGCTATCCCGGTGAGTTTCCGTACACGCGCGGCATTTACCCTACGATGTACCGCGGCCGTTTCTGGACCATGCGACAGTACGCAGGATTCGGCACGGCCGTCGAATCCAACCAGCGCTATCGTTATTTGCTGAGCAAAGGCCAGGCGGGTCTTTCCGTGGCCTTCGATCTTCCCACGCAAATCGGTTTGGATTCCGACCATCCTCTGGCGCTGGGCGAAGTCGGCAAAGTCGGCGTCGCGATCGATTCCCTCGAGGACATGGAAACGCTCTTCGAGGGCATCCCGCTCGAGAATGTCTCCACGTCCATGACCATCAACGCCACGGCCGCAATCCTGCTTTGTCTGTATGTCGCGGTGGCGAAGAAGCAGGGCGCGAACCTCGCGAAGATTTCCGGCACGGTGCAAAACGATGTATTGAAGGAATACATCGCGCGCGGCACGTACATCTATCCGGTGCGCCCGGCAATACGCATCGTCACGGATATCTTCGCGTGGTGCCGCGACCATCTTCCCAAATGGAACACCATCTCCATCTCCGGCTATCACATTCGCGAGGCTGGCTCGACCGCCGTCCAGGAAGTGGCCTTTACGCTCGCCGACGGTATCGCCTACGTTCAAGCCGCTGTCGACGCGGGCCTTACCGTGGACGATTTCGCGCCGCAGCTTTCTTTTTTCTTCAACGCGCACAACGACTTGCTCGAAGAGATCGCCAAGTACCGCGCCGCCCGCCGCCTGTGGGCCAAAATCATGCGCGACCGCTTTCATGCGGCGGACGCAAAGTCGCTCCTGCTTCGCTTTCACGCGCAAACAGCAGGCTCTTCGCTCACGGCACAGCAGCCCGAAAACAACATCGTTCGCGTCGCGATCCAGGCGCTTGCGGCCGTGCTTGGCGGCTGTCAGTCCTTGCACACGAATTCCATGGACGAAGCGCTCGCGCTTCCCACGGAAGATGCCGCGCTGATTGCTTTGCGAACACAGCAAGTGCTTGCCAACGAAACCGGCGTCACCAACACAATCGATCCCGTGGCCGGTTCCTACGCCATCGAAAACCTCACCAACGAAATTGAACGCGGCGCCACCGAGTACATCGCGAAAATTGACGCCATAGGCGGAATGTTGCGGGCGATCGAAGCGGGCTTCGTACAAGGCGAAATCCAGAAAGCCGCGTACGAGTTCCAGCGCGCTATCGAGAAAAAAGATCAGATCGTCGTTGGCGTGAATGACTTCGTCACGGAAGAAAAACACAAGATTCCCACGCTCCGGATTGACGCGGAAATCGAGCGCTCCCAGGTTGCGCGGCTCAATGCCCTTCGCGCCAAGCGCGATTCCGCCAAAACGCAAACCGCCGTCGAACAACTGCGCCGACGCGCCGCGACTCCCGAGAATCTGCTTCCCGCGATTCTTGCGGCCGTCGAAGCCTACGCCACCGTCGGCGAAATCTCCGATGCCCTCCGCCGCGTTTACGGCGAATACCAGGAATCCGTCATTATCTGATTTCGCCGTTGATCTCTTTTGTGGGAGCACGATATATCGTGCCCCTACAGCCCGGGATTGCTCATGAAACTGATCCTCGCTTCCGCCTCCCAACGCCGCGCACAGATTCTTCACGACGCGGGGATCTCGTTTGTCCAGTTGTCTTCCGCGATCGACGAGACCCCATACCCCGGCGAATCTCCTCACAATCTCGTCCAGCGCCTGGCCACCGCGAAAGCTGAGTTGGTCGCCGCCCGCGCCCTCGGCCCAGCCATCGTCATCGGCGCCGATACGGAAGTCACGCTCGACGGCCATATTTTCGGCAAACCGAAATCCTCGGATGATGCCCGCCACATGCTGGAAAAGCTGTCTGGCCGAACGCATGCTGTGATCACCGGCGTGACTCTCATCCGCCTTCCCGACGCCGAACGCCTGACGTTTGCGGAGACGACGCTCGTCCATTTCGCGCCGCTCACCTCCGAGGAAATTTCCCGCTATCTCGCCACCGGGGAGCCTCATGACAAGGCGGGCGCGTACGGCATCCAAGGCCGCGCGGGACGCTACATCCCACGCATCGAAGGATGCTACTTCAACGTCGTGGGCCTTCCGCTCGCGCGCATGCAGCACGCCCTCACGGAACTCGGGTGGTCGGAAGACTGAGTTCTAGTCATCTTCTTTTTGGATGGTAGGGGCGCCGAATGCTGCGTTCCACAATTGACCTCCCTTGCTCATCTGTCCAAACGAATGTGTTTGCAGCCTTTCGGCCTGACTGAAAACTGCCTCCTGGAAACTGTCCACAAAAAAAGCGCCCCGGCTTTCACCGGGGCGCCTCGCTTGCTTCGGGGGGTGGACGAAACTTAGGACTTCGGTTTCGCGTTCGGCTGCGTATTGGCGTTGTGCTTTTTGTTGTATATGTTCTTTGACGCGGCGTTTTGCTCTTTGTTGACCTGTTGTTTTTCGCCGGTCGTCAGCTTCCCGCCGTTGGCGGCGCGGTCCGCCTTCACCTGCTGGTTGATGCCCTTCTGCTGATTCTCCAGCTTGGCGGTTTCACCAGCGGTCAACTGCCCGCTCTTGACGCCCTGAGCGATGCGGTTCTGCTGGTTTTGCTGCCGCTGGCCGACTTTGCTGTTGCCGTAGTTCGCGGTGTTGCCGTTGTGTTTGTCGGCGTAGATCTGCTTGGACATCTGGTTCTGTTGTCCGTTGATTTGCGTCTTCTCGGCGCTGGTTAGTTTCCCGCCGTTTGCCGCGCGGTCCGCCTTCGTTTCTCCGTTGATGGCCGCTTCCTTGGTTTCGAGATTGGCGGTCTCTCCGGGGGTGAGCTGGCCACTCTTCACGCCGTTAGCAATGCGGTCCTGCTGATTTTCCTTGCGCTGCGCAATCGTCGGCTTCGCTGCGGGAGCCGGCGTTGCTGCTGGCGTCGAGGAGCTTCCATTCTGCGACTGCGGAGCCGGCTGCGGGGCCGGAGCCGGTTGATCTTGCGCCATTGCCACGCCTCCAGCAATCAGCAAGGCAACGGGCAAGGCGCACCACTTCATCGATAGGAATTTCATGACTCTCTCCTAAGTGTTTCTTGAATCTACTTGTCCCGGGTCACCCTGTAATACCCGATGCTGGACGCAAAGTTGCGTGCGCGGCTACTGGTCGAAAGGACAGGTTTTGCGTATTGGATAAGGCTTTTCCGCTACTGTTTGGACACAAGCGAGGATATGCGGAGTGAGGCAGCCAAACTCGACGCGCTGTGCCTCCCTTGTAGGGGGGCCTTGTGGGGGCGGGCTTGCCCCGCTCGTCGCTTGCAACTGGCAATTCCTGTCGCCTCTTTCGGAAAACAAAAAAGGCCCCGACAGTGTCGGGGCCCAATCCAAATGCGCTATGAAATTTCCGCCTGGCGCCGGAGCTATTTCTTTTCTTCCGAAGGCTTATCCGCGGGCGCGGGAGTCTGTGTCTGTGCCGGTGGCTGCGCCGGAGGAGTGGTCGTCGAAGTATGCGACGCACCTTGCATTCCTTCTTTGAAGCCGCGCACGCCTTCGCCGAGGCCGCGCATCAACTCGGGAATTTTGCGTCCCCCGAAGAGAATCAGCACGACGACCAGAATGATCAGCCAGTGCATTGGGAATTCCATATTGCCTCCTGCACCTACCACTTCACGCTACCACTTCCCAGGGTCAGCACCCACTGGCAGCAATTCAAAGTATAACACGCTCGTCTCCCGCCCGGCGCGTCACGCGTTCACGGTCCAGGTACTCCAAGAGAGGTATGGCGTATTTTCGCGTGATCCCCGTCAACTCCTTGAAAAGGGGGACGCTTATGCGGTCGCCCTTGGCTTTCTTGTAGGTAAAAAGTTGTTCCTTGAGCTGGGCCAGGGCTTGGCGGTGAAAAATGAGATCAGGCGACACGCGAACCAGGCTTTTCTCGCGCAGCAGAATCTGTAAGAGCTTCTCTGCGCGCTTGGTTTCGACTGCGAGTTTTTGCAGCACTTCCTGCACCGAGGGCACCGCCAGGCTCGCGGCGGCGAATGCGGCCTCGATCTGTTCCTTGGCTTTTGCTTCTTCGGGGCGGAGGGCGATCTCTGATCCGGCCTTTTTGACGAGTTCCCCTGGAGTTTCGACTTTTCCCTGTGCCGTTAAGTCTTCGAGAGCGGCGCGAAAGGTCTCCGTGCGCACGCGCTTGCCCAGGCTCGCGCGCAAGTCTTCGCGGCTGATTCCGGGAAGCAACGGATTTTCCTTTTGAAATTTCTCGACCTTCTCGAGGATCTTTTTGCGCACCTCCTCGAACAATTTTCCGGAGACCAGCACCAGGGGCTCGGCAGCCACGACTCTCACCCGGGCCGTCGCGGAGAGTTTTTGCGCCGCCGCACGGATTTCATTCTCCAGCCATCCGGTTCGCGCCACGATCTCCTCTAAGTTCAGTCCGAACAGCGCGCGCTCCGTCATCGCCGCTAACATTTCCTCGTGATTTCCCTTTTCCAGTATTTCCAGAAATGCCGCGCGTCCCGTGTCACGCCGCATTGGCCGCCGTGCCAGTGCGTCCAGCACCACGCCGCCGCCGATGGTGACCACCGGCGAGAATTGCCGCACAATGAAGCGGTCGCCGGGCAGCAAAAGAAGTTCCTCCTGCAATTTCAAATTGGCGAATGCGCTTCCTCCCGGAAGCAGTTCCTTCTCTCCGTGAAGGAAAACTTCCGCGATGGTCTCCGCAGTTCCCGCGTGAAAATGCACTTTGGCGCCCTGCTTCAGTTTTCGGACGGAGGCTAGGGATTCGAGCCGAACATCAATGCGCCGGGTCTTTCGGAATTTTCCCGGTGCAGCCAGCGCCATCCCGCGTTTCAAAGCCGTATGTTCGATGCCGGCCAGATTGACGGCCGTTCGCTGTCCCGGCGTGGCGCGTTCCACCGCGTGTCCTCCGGACTGCACGCCGCGAACGCGCAGGCGGTCCCCGCCCGGAAAAAGCTCCACTTCGTCGCCGGCCCCGACGCTTCCGGAAATGAGCGTGCCGGTGACCACGGAACCAAAGCCTTTCATCGCGAACGCGCGATCGATCGGCAAACGGAAATACCGCGCCGCGTCTTTTCCGGGAACGTTTGCCGCGGCGGTCTTTAAGGCCTTCTTCAGTTCCTCGAGGCCCGCTCCGGTTTTCGAACTGACCGGCACGATGGGCGCGCGTTCGAGGAAGGAATGGCGAAGAAATTCTTCCGTTTCCATCCGCACCAGTTCGAGAGTATCCGCATCCACCAAATCGCGCTTCGTCAGGGCCACCACGCCGCGCTTCACTCCCAGCAGCCGGCAAATGTCAAAATGCTCGCGCGTTTGGGGCTTGATCGATTCATCGGCTGCGATCACCAGAAGCAGCACATCGATCCCCGCCGCGCCGGCCAGCATGTTGCTGACGAAGCGCTCGTGGCCCGGGACATCGACGAAGCCGAAGCGCACGCCCTCTTCTTCCAGAAAGGCAAAGCCCAAATCGATGGTGATTCCCCGCCGCTTTTCTTCCGCAAGGCGATCGGGATGCGTGCCGGTCAACGCTTCAACGAGGGCTGATTTGCCGTGGTCGATGTGTCCGGCCGTGCCAACAATCACGCTCTTGGTTGCGGTGCTCATTTTTCGGCAGTGAAATATGGAAACAACGATGCTACTGAGTACTGAATTTGCGGTCAAATTGGCTCTCGGCAGATTCCTGCAATGGACTGCGTATCGTTGCAATACTGCTTCTGGCCGTGCTTTTGTAAAGAGCTAACGAAAGCTCGTCTGCGTTCATCAGAGTTATGGAGGACGTAATGCCGCTCGAGACGGAATTCACGAGGAAATTGGGGATCGAATATCCGATCATCCAAGCGCCCTTGGCGGGCGGAGGAGATACTCCCGACCTGGTTGCGGCGGTGGGCAATGCCGGGGGACTTGGATTCATAGGAGCCGCATATCTCTCGCCTGCGCAGATTACCGAAAGCGCGAAGGCAGTTCGTGCAAAAACCCATCGGCCGTTTGGGATCAATTTGTTCGCGCCGTTGCCCACGTCCGAACGTCCTCAAAATTCCGAAGCCGCATTGCAGCGTTTAGCGCCGTATTTCGCAGAGCTCGGCTTGCCCGCGCCGAGCCTTCCCGCAAAAACCTCAGAGTCATTTCCTGAACAGCTGGAAGCGGCTTTGCAAACGGGCACGTCCGCGTTCAGCTTCACGTTTGGTGTTCTGCCTCCAGAAGCGGTCGCGGCAATCAAGAACAAGAAGTTGCTACTTTTCGGGACCGCGACAACCGTCGAGGAAGCCATTGCGCTCGAACGCGCAGGCGTAGACGCCATCGTGACACAAGGCAGTGAAGCCGGCGGTCACCGTGGGACGTTTGCCGCCGATTTCAGTTCGGGAATGATCGGAACTATGTCGCTCGTGCCGCAAGTCGTTGACGCGGTGCGAGTGCCCGTGATCGCTTCTGGAGGAATCATGGATGGGCGCGGCATCGCCGCCGCGCTCGCCTTGGGTGCGACTGCCGTGCAACTAGGTAC
>Ga0187801_10000537_pt1 | contig 10618 bp, 7 predicted proteins | sample NC_wetland_sal_i_10_FD_132465 | JGI IMG/M metagenome (GOLD analysis project Ga0187801, IMG submission 132465) | Wetland sediment microbial communities from Neuse River Estuary, North Carolina, USA - Control_1 | ecosystem: Environmental > Aquatic > Freshwater > Wetlands > Sediment | place: USA...
GCACGGTACAGCCCAAGAGTCTGAATCAGAAACGATACGTGGAAGCCATCGAACACCATGACATGGTGTTCGGGATCGGTCCTGCCGGTACGGGAAAGACTTACCTGGCCGTGGCGATGGCGATCTCGGCGCTGCTGGCTAAAAGAGTGAACCGGATCATCCTGGCGCGTCCGGCGGTTGAAGCCGGCGAACGCCTGGGATTCCTTCCAGGGACTTTGCAGGACAAGATCGACCCGTATCTGCGGCCGCTCTACGACGCGCTTTATGACATGCTTGATCCCGAAAAGGTGGATCGCTACCTGGAGAAGAATGTCATCGAAATTGCGCCCATTGCCTTCATGCGCGGGCGTACGTTGAACGATTCATTCGTGATTCTGGATGAAGCGCAGAACACCACTTCGGAGCAGATGAAGATGTTCGTCACCCGCCTTGGGTTCAACTCTAAGGCAGTGATTACCGGAGACGTCACTCAGATCGACCTGCCCAATGCTCGGCGCAGTGGACTGCTGGAAGCGGTGGATATTCTGAAGCGTGTCGAAGGATTGACTTTCGTTTATTTCGATGAAGGCGACGTGGTCCGGCACCACCTGGTGCAGCGAATCATTCGGGCTTACGACGAGCACAAGACCAAGCTGGCGGAACAGCAACTCTCGTTACTCGAGCCCAAGAGCGGGGTGAATGGCAAAACGAACGGGGCGGACAGTGTGACTTTGCAGCAGAATATTGCGACGCCTGCGCAAGCAGAAGCGAAAGAATAAAGCCGGCACGGCTGGATGGGAGGGCTGCGGTCCATGGCCCTCCTGTTTATTTGGACGAGGTGGCGACGGGAGAAAGTTTGGTTATCATTCAACAAAGAATCGTGGGGTTGAATGAGGCGGCGCTGACGAAGTTTGTAACCCGCGCGCGACGGGCGACCGGAGTTCGAGGGGCCGTCAGTGTGCTGATCACCAGTAGCCAGGAGCTTCAAGGATTGAATCATCGGTTCCGCGGTAAGAATGAACCAACGGATGTACTGTCGTTTCCCGCAGCGCTTGGGCTGACGAAGCGGTTCGCTGGAGATGTGGCGATTTCGGCGGAGATTGCTGCACAGAACGCGCGTCGACTGGGGCATTCGGTAGCCGAAGAAATCAGAATCCTTGCCTTGCACGGACTGCTTCATCTCGCGGGGTACGATCATGAACGCGATCACGGAAAAATGGAACGTAAGGAAGCAGGTTTGCGGAGGTCGCTCGGATTGCCCATCGGATTGATTGAGAGAAGCGGGCATCGGGCAGGCGAAAAACTTTTGCGTTCCAGCAACAGCAAGTCGAGCGGTCGGGTTCGAAAGCCCGTTGGTTCCACGCGCGCCAAAACTGGCATGACCTCCCGCGCCAAACAGGCATCACGATGAACGTCGTCATCGCGGTCGTGTTGCTGATGTTGCTGGGTCTGTTGACCCTGGTCTCCTACGTGGACCGTGTTTACACCGAGATTGGCAAATTCCTATCCCGCGAATTCCAGACCAATATCGACGCCTTCGAGCACGACGTGGAGCCGCGGCTGCACGTGAGCCGCCCTCGCGCGGCGTTATCAATGGCGGTGCTCACCCAACTGACCACGGCAGCGATTGCCATGCTGGTGGGCTTCACTGTATTCCGGGACCGGGCCTGGAGCATCTATGAAATTCTGCAGGCCACCCTCACCCTGATTCTTACTGTGATCATTTGCAACCGCTTCCTGCCTTTCGTTTTTTTCTCGCGCTCCACCGGGCGATGGCTGATCCGCTGGACGCCCTTCTTGCGAATCCTCATTTATCTGGTTTTACCGGTGACTCTGGTATTGGGTTTCTTGCAGTCGGTCGCGTCTCTGACCAAAGAGCATGCGGACGAACAGCCGGAAAGTCAGGCGGAAGCCGTGGACGCACTGATTGAAGCAGGTCAGGAAGAAGGCATTCTGGATGAAAGCAATCGCGACATGATCCAGTCGGTAGTGGAATTCGGCGAAAAGACGATACGGGAGGCCATGAAGCCGCGGCCGGAAATCGTCGCGGTTCCCACTAATACTACAGTCGAGCAGTTCATCGAGTTGCTGCGCGTGAAGCCGTTTTCGCGCGTTCCGGTTTTCGAAGGCACCATCCACAACATTAAAGGGATCGTCTACGCGCAAGACGTGCTGCAGGTGCCGGACACTGAAGCTCATACCCGGACGGTCGACACGCTCATGCGCAAAGACGTCTATTTCGTGCCGGAGAGCAAGCTGGGAAGCGAACTGCTTCGCGAAATGCAGAAGAACAATATCCGTATGGCAATTGTAGTTGACGAGTACGGTGGAGTGGCGGGACTGGTTACGATCGAGGACCTGGTCGAAGAAATTGTGGGTGAGATTGATGACGAGCATCAGAAAGCGGAAGTGGTGCGCGAGAGTGATCAATCCTATATTGTTCCTGGAAACATGGATGTCGACCGGCTGGACGAATTGCTGGGCACGCGCCCGGAAGGCAAAGAGTCAGCCACGGTGGCGGGACTGGTGAGTGAGATGGCTGGCCGCATTCCGAAAAAAGGTGAGGTGATCGAAGAAGACGGCCTGCGTTTCGAAGTGCTGCAGTCAACCGAGCGGCGAGTTGAGCGGGTTCGGATTTCGGTGGTACAGCCGAAACAGATGCGCCTGATATAGGAATTGTGTAATTGGCTAATTTTGAAATTGAGTAATAATAATTCAGCCAATTGCGACTTTTAAAATTACCCAATTACTCGATTATTAATTTACTCAATCTCTATGGCCTGTCACTCCGGATTCGTTTGCATTCTGGGCCGGCCCAACGCCGGCAAGTCCACGCTGCTGAACGCGCTCGTGGGCGAGAGACTCGCGATTGTCAGTCCTAAGCCGCAAACCACGCGCAACCGCATCCTGGGAATTGTCCAGATTCCCAAGCAAAAGAGAAAAATAGGCGGACAGATTGTATTGATCGATACGCCGGGCGTGCACAAGCCGGACACTTCACTTGGCCGCAAAATGATGTCGGAGGTGCGCGAAGCGCTGGAAGGCTGCGACCTGCTTCTGCTGATTGTCGATGTAACCCGCAAATTCAGTCATGACGATCAGGCCGTGCTCGACATGGCCAAGAAATCCGGAACACCTGTTTTCTTGCTGCTGAACAAGATCGATTTGTTGCGGAGTCAGAAGGACAAGCTTCTGCCCGTCATCGAGGAATACCGCAAGCTGCACGCCTTCGAGGAAATCATCCCGCTTTCGGCGCGCAAACCTGAAGGCTTAGACGTCTTGCTGGAGAGTGTGATCAAGATTTTGCCCGAGGGTCCGAAATACTTTCCGGAAGACCAGGTAACCGACCAACCCGCGCGCTTCATGGTGGCCGAGATCATCCGTGAACAAGTTTTGCTCGAGACCAGCGAAGAGGTTCCATACGCGACCACGGTGTTAGTCGAACAGTTCGAGGAAGGAGCCAAACTCACTCGAATTGCTGCGGCGATCTACTGCGAACGGGAAGGGCAGAAGCGGATCCTGATCGGTAAACAGGCGCAGATGTTGAAGAAAATCGGTACGGCCGCGCGCCTGCAGATCGAAAAGATGGTTGGTACTCGTGTGTTTCTCGATCTTTTCGTGAAAGTGAACCCGGACTGGCGCCAGTCCCACTCATTTATCGAGGAACTGGACTGGCGCCGTCAGTTAGAGCTGTTAACTCATGTCGCGAAGAGCTAGCAGTGCAGGTCAAAACGTTGGGAGCGGTTTTCACATTGCCGGACTCATATTTCGTCTGTAGAATCGCAGAGGCAAAAGCTGCGAATGGATGGAGACGGGCCTCCGGCTCGTCCCACCGGGCGGGGACGCCCGGCCTCCATCCGGGACGATCCCTACTAATGTCCTCCAATTCCGAACCGATTTTCGATTTTCTCGCCGATAAATTGCTTTTCAAACTGCAGGTCACGCTGGCTGCGGACAAAGCAGCAGTGGATTCAGTGGTTCAACGAATCATGAAGTCGATTCGCGACAAAGACTGTGCCGATGGAAAGGAAGAAGCAATTGAGCTGGCGCTTTCAGAGGCGCTCGCCAACGCAGTGGTGCATGGAGCCAAGTCTGATCCTTCAAAGGTCGTCGAATGTGATGTGGCCTGCGATGAGAACCGGAGCCTGCTGATCGTGGTGCGCGATCCTGGAGACGGTTTCGATCCTGCTGCGATTCCCAGTCCAGTGGTAGGGCAAAACATTTTCTCCGGCCACGGTCGCGGCGTTTACCTGATCACTCAGCTTATGGACGAGGTGAAGTTCCTGAAGAACGGCACTGAGATCCATATGATAAAGCGGTAAAAGTTTTCAACCCAGACCGCGCCAGAACTCTGCGGTAATGTCTCAGTTCTGCTGGGCTTCTCCGCGTACTCTGCGGATGTTCTCCGCGACCTCCTCGATTCGAGACTTTGTGTTTGCCGAAGTCTTATGAAAACCTTAGAACGCAGAGACCGCTGAGAACGGCCGCAGAGTGCGCAGAGGTAGCAATTCGCTTCGGGGATCCTCGATTACGACCGCCCTCCTACTCCTTGGCGGCAATGCCCAAAGTTTTCATCTTGCGGTAAAGGTGGCTGCGTTCCAAGCCCAGCACCTCGGCCGTGCGGGTAACGTTGCCATGATTCTCGTCGAGTTTTTTCAGGATATAGTCGCGCTCGTAGGCAGCGCGCGCCTGGTGCAGGGTAGAGAAGTCGCCTCCCGCGGCGCGGCGGGAGCCATCACGATGCACCAGAGGCGGAAGGTGCTTGCGTTCGAATCGGATGGTCGTGGGATTCATGATCACAATGCGTTCGATCACATTTCGCAATTCCCGCACATTGCCTGGCCATGCATAGCGCATCAGCGTGTCGATGGCATCATCGCTAATCTCACGGGGGCGGCGGCCGTAAGTTGCGGAAAACTCTTTTAGGAAATGACGCGCCAGCAGCGGAACGTCCTCCTTGCGCTCCCGTAACGGGGGCACCGAAAAAGGGATGACGTTGAGACGGTAGAACAGATCCTCGCGAAAGTTTCCTCGGGAGATTTCCTCTTCCAGGTCCTTGTTGGTTGAGGCAATCACACGGGCATCGACGGTAATCGATTCGTCGCCTCCAACGGGGACAAACCGCTGCTCGTCGAGCGTCCGCAAAACTTTTGATTGTGTCTTCAGGCTCATGTCGCCGATCTCATCGAGAAAAAGCGTCCCGCCATGAGCTTTCTGGAATGTTCCTTCTTTGTCTCCCGTAGCGCCGGGAAAGGATCCTTTGCGATGACCAAACAGTTCGCTCTCAATCAGATCTTCAGGAATCGCGGCACAATTTACTTCGACGAACATCTCATCCTTGCGCAGGCCCTGAGCGTGAATAGCGTGGGCCACTAATTCTTTTCCGGTCCCCGACTCGCCATAAATGAGCACGCGGCCGTTGGTTGGCGCCATAATCTGAATTTGCTGGCGTAACGCCTTCATGGGGATGCTATCCCCCACGATCACGCTTTTCGGTACGAGTTGTCTCTTGAGTTCCCGGTTTTCCTCTCGCAAGCGCTTGGCATCAATCGCGTTCTTGATGAGAATGAGGGTCTTATCAATGGAGAGTGGCTTCTCCAGAAAGTCGTAAGCACCCAGTTTCGTAGCGCGAACCGCGGTTTCGATGGTGCCGTGTCCGGAGATCATGATGACCTCGGGAGCGTTCTCTCTTTCACGGATTTTTTCCAGGGTTTCCAGACCGTCGATTCCGGGCAGCCAGACGTCCAGCAGCACTACATCGAAGGCACGTTTGCTGATGATCTCCAGACCGGCCTCGCCGCTTTCCGCCATTGACGCTTTGAAGCCTTCATCTTCCAGCACACCCTTGAGCGACTGGCGGATCGTGGGTTCATCATCAACGATGAGGATGTTATGCATGCTGGTTGATGGAGGGTGCGGCCACGGCATCGGAAACAATCGGCAGTTCCACCACGAACCGGGCGCCGACGGGCTTATTCTCTTCTACACGAATGGAGCCGTGGTGATCTTCAACAATGCGGTTTACGATGGCAAGCCCAAGGCCGGTGCCGCGTTTCTTGGTGGAGAAGTATGGCAGGAACAACCGTTCTTTTAATTCCCGCGTCACTCCGTGGCCGGTGTCGGCGACGGTGATCTCGACTACATCGCGGCTCGCCACCAGGGCGGTCGAAATCTGAATCTCGCGAAAGAGCGCATCTTGCATAGCTTCGGCCGCATTGTCCAGCAAGTTGGCCAGTGCGCGCTTGATAGCCTCGGGATCGGCCATCACGTTGGGCAACTCCGGCGACAGAAATGTGCGCACGCGGATGTTGTCCAGGCGTCCATTGAACATGGCCAGCGTGCTTTCCACAATGGAATTAATTTGGGCTGACTGCGGCCGCGCTGTGGGGAATCGTGCCAAAGTGGAAAATTCGTCCACCAGGGTGCGGACCGTTTCCACGGCGCCTGCAATGGTTTCAGCGCAGGTGTGGATTACTTGCAGCGAAGCCGCGTCGGGACGGGTGCCACGCTGCAAGTGGCGGCGGATGCGCTCCGCCGAAAGGGCAATGGGGGTTAGCGGATTCTTGATTTCATGAGCTACGCGCCGCGCCACTTCCCGCCAGGCAGCCTGCTTCTGGGCCTTCAGCAACTCAGAGAGGTCTTCGAATACGAGGACGTATCCCAGCCCCTGTCCCTCGTGCTTTAAGGTAGCCACCGTAACCGCAACGTTTACCGTCGCCCGCTGCACAAGCATCTCCATCTGCGTGGTCGTAGTGCCCATGCGGTCAGCTCTACGCAGCAGCGGTTCAAGATCTTCAAGGACCTCGGCCCCAAAAACATCTCTCAGCGGAGCGCCAATCAGCACGCCGGGCGTCCCAGATTCCGCGCTTGCTGGATGGAACAAGCGCAGCAGGGCATGGTTTACATGGGTGATGCGTCGCTCCGCATTCAGCGAGAGCACGCCGTTGGGAATACTTTCCAGGATGGTCTCGATATGGCGCCGGCGCTGTTCCAGGGCAACATTGGCGGCACTTAGATCACGGCTGGAGGCTTCGATCTGGCGGCGGCTGGATTCCAATTCCTCAGCCATGCGGTTGAAGGAATGCACAAGATCGCCAATTTCATCGGCAGCACGAACCTCGACGCGATAATCGAGCCGCCCGCGAGAAATCTCCTGCGTCGCTTCGGCCAGCGCGACCATGGGACGCGTAACCAGCTTGGATAAAAATAAGGCGAACCAAGTGGTCGCGAAAAGCACCGTCACCGTGAGCAGCAGCAATACTTCCATGTAAGTTCTTCGGACTAGCCTGCGTTCAATGGCGAGATCGAGATAGCGCTTCTGACTGGTTTCTACTTGTTTGACGGTTTCAGAAAATTGTTTGGGCAAGGGTATGCCCACCAGGATCAAACCATGATCGCCCACCCGCGCGCCGCCTAGAATGTACTCGGTTTGCGCCCAGGTGAAAGGAGTCGGTGTCCCCGACGTCACATGCTCCAGAGGAAGCTTGGCTTTCAGTTGAGGCCAGGGAGCGGGCATGGCAAAGCTGGTTTGCGCGTCACCGTCAACAATGGCCAAAGCGAAGCCTCCTTGCAGCGTGGGAGCGTGACGCTGAAACGCTCTCGTCACCGCGGAAAAGTTGCCAGTGACAAAAGCAGATTGCGTCTCTGGCGTAGATGCCAGAGCTTCGGCTTCGGCTCGCGTGTTTTGTGCGGCGTAGTTGGAAAGCAGCGATGCCATGGTCGCCGTGTCCCGCCGCACTTCCTCGACCGGGCTGGAGAACCATTTATCAATCGACCGGTTCATCAGCACATAGGCGAAGAAAAACATGCCGATTACCGGAAGGAAGGAGAGCAACAGACTTCCCACCACCAGACGCGTGCGGAATTTCGATCCCAGAACCCCAAGTCTCCGTTCGGCAAAAAGCTTGAGAAGATTTCGGGCTAACACGAACGTCAGGGCCACAAACAGAAGAAAGATCAGTGCAGAAAGCGAAGCAAAAAACAGCAACTGCTGGTTGGTCCCGGGATTCAGGGGCAAATCAAACGAGGTTAGCGATAGGAGGATGCCAAAAAGCAGAGCGATTCCCACCGCCAGCGGAATAATGACCCTCTTCCGGTGGGAAGGCTTTTGAACCGGCCGAATTGGATTGGGTGAAGACACGTCTACAGCCCGCCTGCAACGCTGGTGCTGCAAGCTTATCGCCCATTATAAGCGGACGCATGCTTCAAAGGGGCGACCTCGAAGTACCCCCATAACTCTGCGCGAGTTGGGGCTGGGAACCCTGATCTTAGGGCAGGAATTTTTGCGGTAGTTATTGAGCTTTGCAGAATTGACAAACCGCTACGTTCCTGTCATTCCGAGCGAAGTCGGGGAAGCTGCTGTTTGGCCGGTGCCAGCAGAAAACCAGGTTTCTCGACTCCGGCTCGAAATAACAACGGGAAATTGAATGTCACTACATTAGGTAACGCTCAATAGAAACCTCTAATACCCCCCAGAACGGGTTGACTGCGTCGACTGCCCCGCTTACCGAGGTTCATGCCCCTCTGAACTTCTTAGTTCCATAACAGCATGCCTGACGGGCATTTTGCGGCGTGTAAAGCTGTTATGCGTTCCCCGCCTCGCAGTACAAGTACTAAAGTTACTTTGGAAGTAACGCATCTGCTGTGACAATTTGTGTCAACGCGATAGGCTGAAGCTTCTCCCCTAAAAGCAGCGATGTTGCGCGAGCAAAATGAAGTCGACGTCATCCCTCTGCCGCTCAGATAGGAGATCGAGGTATGTCTCAACGGCTGGGTGACCTTCTTGTCAAAGAGAAGGTCATAACCCCAGAGCAGTTGGAACAAGCAACGAAGACTCAGAAGGAAACCAACGTTCGCCTGGGCGCAGCCCTGGTGAAGTTGGGATTCCTGACCGATGAGGACGTCACCAACTTCCTTTCGCGCCAGTACGGCGTTCCCGCCATCAACCTTTCGTATTTCGAAATTGATCCTGCGGTAGTCAAGCTGATTCCGTTCGAAACCGCCAAACGCTATCAGATCCTGCCTCTGAGCCGAGTTGGTGCGTCCCTGACGATCGCGATGGTGGACCCGACCAACGTGTTCGCGATGGACGATATCAAGTTCATGACTGGCTTCAATATCGAGCCCGTGGTCGCATCCGAAAGCTCGATTCTCGAAGGCATCGATAAAGCCTACGGCAACACCAAAGAAGAAGACCTCGAGCAGGTCATGCTTTCGATGACGGAGATGGACGAAGCCGACGTCGAACTGCAAGCGGACCAGGCGGAATTGGGGCTGGCGGACCTGGAGCGGGCCGCGGATGAAGCTCCGATCGTCAAGCTCGTCAACTTGGTGCTGACCGACGCCGTAAAACGCGGAGCCAGTGACATCCACATGGAGCCCTACGAAAGAGAATTCCGGGTGCGCTTCCGTATTGACGGTGTGCTGCAAAGCATCATGACGCCGCCGCTCAAGTTGAAAGATGCCATTATCTCGCGCGTGAAGATTATGTCGAAGTTGGACATCAGCGAGAAGCGGCTGCCGCAAGACGGCCGCATCATGCTGAAGATGAACATTGGCGGACGCAAAAAACAACTCGACTTCCGTGTCAGCACGCTGCCCACGCTGTGGGGAGAAAAAATCGTGCTCCGGTTGCTGGATAAAGAGAACCTGCGCTTGGACATGACCAAGCTGGGTTTCGAGCCGGAGTCGCTGGTCAAGTTTGAGAAAGCCATTCTGAAACCCTACGGAATGGTGCTGGTGACCGGACCAACGGGATCAGGAAAAACCAACACGCTTTACTCCTCGATCTCTCGCTTGAACCAGCCCGACACCAACATCATGACCGCGGAAGACCCAGTCGAATTCCAGTTAGCCGGCGTCAACCAGGTACAGATGAAAGAGCAGATCGGATTGAATTTCGCCACTGCGCTGCGTGCTTTTCTGCGGCAAGACCCGAACATCATTCTGGTGGGCGAAATCCGAGACTTTGAAACTGCCGAAATCGCTATTAAGGCTGCTCTAACCGGACACCTGGTGCTCTCCACGCTGCACACCAACGGCGCGCCAGAAACCATTACCCGGCTCATGAACATGGGTATTGAACCTTTCCTGGTGGCGACTTCAGTCCATCTGATCTGTGCTCAGCGGTTGGTGCGGCGCATCTGCAAGGATTGCACGGAGGTTGTCGATGTTCCCCATCAAACTCTGATCGAAGAAGGCTACAGCCCCGAAGAAGCCAAGACCGTGAAGATCCAGAAGGGCAAAGGCTGCGGCGTCTGCAACAACACCGGCTACAAAGGCCGCTGCGGTTTGTACGAAGTCATGGAAGTGGATGACGAAATCAAGGAACTGGTTCTGGTAGGAGCATCCGCCGTGGAACTGAAAAAGAAAGCGATTGAGCGCGGAATGATTACCTTGCGGCGCAGCGGGCTTATCAAGGTCGCGGCGGGCATGACCACGCTCGAAGAAGTGGCTCGCGAAACGATTCATTAGAGATCGCACGAAAAAGAAAGGGAATAAAAAAGATGTCGCTTGCATTAAGTGATCTGCTGAAAAGAATGTTGGAGATGTCGGGAAGCGATCTGCACCTTACGACCAATTCGCCCCCGCAGATCCGCGTTCACGGGCACCTGGTGCCGCTGGATCTGCCGCAGATGAC
>Ga0187801_10000538_pt1 | contig 10617 bp, 5 predicted proteins | sample NC_wetland_sal_i_10_FD_132465 | JGI IMG/M metagenome (GOLD analysis project Ga0187801, IMG submission 132465) | Wetland sediment microbial communities from Neuse River Estuary, North Carolina, USA - Control_1 | ecosystem: Environmental > Aquatic > Freshwater > Wetlands > Sediment | place: USA...
ATCTGCCGAATGATTTCCTTCACGGCTTCGAGGTTGGTCTTGACGATGGTGTCTTCCAGGCGCGTCGAGCCGCGGCCCACGTATTTTCCGGTGTTGACGTCAATGGCCACCAGCGCTTCGGTGTGATTGATGACGATGTACCCGCCCGACTTGAGCCACACTTTCGGCTTCAACGCCTTGTCCAGCTCCTGCTGGATGCCGAACTCTTCGAAGATGGGCGCGTCTTTCGTGTAGAGCTTGACGCGGCCCACCAGTCGCGGCTGGAATCGGCTGACGAATTCGACGACCTTGCTGAACTCTTCCTCGTTGTCAATCCAGATGGCGGCGTAATCGTCGCTCAGATAGTCGCGCAGGATGCGTTCGACCAGGTTCAAGTCGCGATGCAGAAGCGAGGGCGCGTGGCGCTGCTCGGAATTGTTGCGGATCGTGTCCCAAGTCTTTCCCAGGAATTCGACGTCGCTGCGGATTTCCTCATCGCTGGCGCCCGCGGCCGCGGTGCGGACGATGAACCCGCCGGGAAACGTTCCCTTCGATTCGTTGACCAGGCGGCGCAAGCGCGAGCGGTCTTCGGCTGAGCCAATGCGCCGCGAAACGCCGATGTGGTCCACCGTGGGCATATACACCAGGTAGCGTCCCGGCAGAGCCACGTGGCTGGTGATGCGCGCGCCCTTTTTGCCCAGAGGTTCCTTGGCGATCTGGACGATGATTTCCTGTCCCGCCTTGAGCATCTCCGAAATCAGTTGCGGACGGCGCGGCGCTTGATGCGCGTGGCGCCGGAATCCTCCGCCGTGCTGTGGACGTTCGCCCGGCCGGGTGGGGCGGCCGCCGCGATTGCGTCCTCCGCGGCGCATGGGCCGCTGGAAACGCGCGCGCGGCTGGTCGCTCACGCGAGCTTGCGTGGGCTGAATTTCGGTCACTGGCGCAACGTTCCCGGGCTCCGGAGTTTCCTCGCCGTGCGCTTCCGCGTCGGCGGCGATTGCGGCGTCGTGCATTTCATCCGCTTCGGCTTCCGCCGCGGCGACATCCGATTCGTGGTCTTCTTCTTCGTGTCCTTCCTCTTCGTGTCCCTCCTCTTCATGCTCTTCGTGCAACTCTTCGATTTCCGCCGCCTCGGCAAAGGGCTCGAGCGCGGCTTCGTTGGCCGCGGCAAGGTCTTCCGCTTCCGCCTGGGCCTCTTCGTGCTTGGCCTCGGCGAGCTGCTCGGCCAGCGAGCTCACCTCTTCTTCCGAGAGCGCGCCGCCATTGCCTGGTGCGGCGTGAATTTCCTCGTGAGGTTCCGCAGCGGCCTCGGCAGCCTGAAACGCTTCGGGCTCGTGTTCGTGAAACTCCTCGTGCGCTTCCTCGGAATGAGTTTGCGTCTCTTCGTGCAGCTCCGCGCTGGGCGGCGCGGCTTCGGCAAAATGCTCTTCGGCGTGCTCCTCGAATTGCGTTTCGTGAACGGACTCGGGCGAAGCGGCTGTTGCGGCGTAGAGTGATTGCGGCAAGCCGGCTGAAGATTGTTCGTGTGCGATTTCCACCGGCGGCGCAGCGGAAAGATTTTCAGTCTCGGCCGGGGCGCGCGATTCCGGCGGGTTCGGCGCCGCGGGAACGCGATCTTTGTACTTGGCGAGCGATTCGCCCGGGAGAATCACCGGCTCGTAATTCGCCGGAGGTGGCTCGTATGGCCGCGAATCGAAAGGCCGCGGCGAAGAATACTTCGACGGCGGCAGATCCCGGCCGTGACGCTGGTCGCGCCCGCCGCCTCCGCGGCGTCCCCATCGTCCGCCTCCGCTGCCGCGCCGGCCGCGGTCGCCGCCACGATCTCCGCCGCGGTCGCGGCCTCGGTTGCCGTGGCCGCCGAAGTTGCGCGGCCCGCGATCGTCGCGCCGTTGGAAGGGTACGGGCGCGTTCGGCGGCGTGGAGCCTGGTTCGTGCGGTGCGGTCGAGGCCGCGCCAAGGGTTTCGCCCGGCATCGCGGTCACGATGTGCTGCGCGGCCGCGCCGCCGCCGGTGGCCTCCGGCTGCGTGGGAGCAGGGGCGCTTTCTTGCGGCTCCGCGCTTGATTCCTGCGGCCCCGCGCTCGATTCCGCCGGCCTCGCCGCAGCGGGCGTGAAAACTTCGCCGCCCTGCTGCTCCATCTTCTGGACTTTGTTTTCGACCGTGTTGACGACGTGGTCGTACTCTTCCAGATTTTCCAGGAAATCGCTGACGTAGAGGAAAGCGTCGCTATCGAGGCCGATTTCCACGAAGGCCGACTGCATGCCGGGCAGCACGCGCGTAACGCGGCCTTTGTAGATGCTTCCGACTAACGCAAATTCTTTTTCCCGTTCGATGTAGATTTCACAAAGTTGCCCATCTTCCACAATCGCGACCCGCGTTTCGTGCGTGTTCGCGGAGATCACAAGCTCCTTCGACATGAAAACTCCTCGGAGGGCATCGCCGCGCACCGGCGCGCGGGCCCGCTTCGAGCGGGCGGCGTGTCCCGCCGTGCGGGACTGCCGGGGAAGCCATCGGTCTGGTCCTTCCGTCGTACATGCGATGCAACCCTCTCAACCTTATCTCCTCCGGCGGCCCCGACTGCGCGTCAGGGCGCGGGCCGGAAAATTCAAGCGACAGGCTCAGTTGACGAAACGGCGAATGCGCACGTTCATCACCAGCCCGATGGCCAAGAACACAAACAGAGTGGCCGATCCGCCGTAGCTCATCAGCGGCAGCGGAATCCCGGTGACCGGCATATACCCGATCACCATGGCCACGTTCACCAGAACGTGAAAACCTAACACAACTGCCACGCCCATCACCAGGAACATCCCCGCGCGATCATGCGCGCGCTGGGCATTCTGTACCAGGCGCAACAGCAAAAACATGTACAGCAACAGCGCGACAAATACGCCAGCAAATCCGGTCTCTTCCGCCAGCGCCGCGAGAATGAAATCCGAATACCGGACCGGCACAAATCCCAACTGATTCTGGCTTCCGTTGCCGAGCCCCTTGCCCCAGAAGCCGCCCGAGCCCACGGCGATTTGCGATTGCAGGATCTGATATCCCGCCCCGCGCGGATCGTCCTCGGGATGAAGAAACGTGCTGACGCGCTGCCGCTGGTAGGGCTTCAGAAAATGCCAGCCCACCGGAACCAGAAGTGCGGCCAGCGCAACGATGGCGACCGTATGTCTCCATTGCAACCCGCTCAGGTAAGCCCCGACAGCTACCACCGGAATCAACACCAGGGCCGTGCCCAGGTCGGGCTGCTTCATGATCAGCGCCAGAGGCAACCCAACCACCAGCGCAGCCTTAAACAAATCTCCCAAGCTGAGCGTTTCCGAACGCACTTCCGCAAAGAACCGCGCCATCACGATAATTATAATCAACTTGACCAGTTCTGACACCTGGAAAAAGGCGCCCAGGATGGGCAGCCAGCGCTTGGCGCCAAATCGCGTGTGCCCGACGGCCAGCACCGCCACCAGCGCGGCAATCGCGATCAGGTAGAGGATCGGCGCCTGGTCGAGGATGACGTGATAATCCAGGCGCGAGAACACCAGCATGGCGATGAAGCCCAGGCCAATCCACTCCAACTGCCTCGTTTGCATCCCGGCCAATGGACTAGCGCGCGTCGCGGACCAAATTTCCAGGACGCCGATGCCGCAAATTGCAAACGCGGTGGCCAGCAGCCACCAGTCGTAATCACGAATGCTTGCGCTGACTTTCATTCGAAAGGCTGATTCACTTTTGGTTTTGCCGGAATCGCCGCAGGGGCAGCAGGCCGCCCGGCCTTGGCTTCCGACGGCGCCTTCACGGCGGCCAGCATGGGCACGGGCCCTGGTTCGGCCGGCGGCTCGATCGGTTTGCCGTCGGCAGTGTAGCGCGGGTTGGACTTGGCATTGTTTTTGTCGTAGTAGGCCTTGATGACGTCGCGCACAAGCGGCGCGGCAGCGGCGCTGCCATGCTGTTTTGTGTCTTCCACGAGGACAGCAACCACGATTTCGGGGTTCCTCCTGGGAGCAAATCCGACGAACCACGCGCTCCCTTTGATTCCAGTCGCGTTCGAAGCGCGGTGAAATGTTTCGTTACTCACGATTTGTGCGCTGCCGGTTTTACCGCACAGTTCGATTCCCGGCGTCCTGATGCCGCCTGCTGTGCCGCCTTCATTCACGACGCCATACATTGCTTGAGTGATTTGTTCAACCGTGCTTTCCTGCAACCGAAAGTCAACTTCGGGGACGGGCTTATCGGTCTTCAATAGATGCGGCTGCTTGAAGATTCCGCCCATGGCGATGCCGCCGATGGTGCGCGCCAGTTGAAGAGGCGTCGTGGTCACAGCGCCCTGGCCAATCGCGACGGAGATTGTCTCGCCGGCATACCATTTGCGGTGAAACACGCGCTGAACCCAATCTTGCGAAGGGATCAAGCCGGTTTCTTCGCCCGGCAGGTCAATGCCGGTTCGCTTACCGAGACCCTCAGAGGTCGCGTAGAAGGCGATGCGGTCGATTCCGAGTTCCTTGCCGACGTTGTAGAAGTACACATCGCACGAATGGACGATGGCCTGGTGGAGGTCCACTTCGCCGTGTTTTTCCAGGTCATGGAAGACGTGGCCGTAGAAGGTCACTTGTCCCGCACAAAACGTCGTATAGTTTTCGGGCAAGGCCTTGGACTCAAGCATCGCCGAAGCCATGATGATTTTGAAGACCGACCCCGGAGCAAGTTGCGCTTGAATCGCGCGGTTCAGCAGAGGCTTGTCGGGATCGTTGTCGAGCTGTTGCCATTCCTCGCGGGAAATGCGGATCGCAAAATCGTTTGGGTTGTATGTCGGGCGGCTGGCCATGGCCAGCACCTCGCCGTTGCGCGGATCCAGCGCCACGACCGCGCCCTGCCGGTTGCCGAGCCCCTGCTCGGCGGCGACTTGCAAATCGTAGTCAATCGTCAGCGGAATCGGCTTGCCGGGGATGGCGTCCTGCTGCTCGAGGCGGCCGACTTCTTTGCCGACGCTGTTGACGATAACGCGGCGCAAACCGTCGGCGCCCATCAGCGTGTCGTTATATTCCTTCTCGAGGCCTGTCTTGCCCACGATGTCGCCCGACCGCAGCTTCGAATCCGACGCTTCCACATCTTCCGGGCTGACTTCGCCGACGTAGCCGCTGACGTGCGCGAAAAAGCCTTCGCGCGGATACCGGCGGCGGTAAACCATCAGCATTTCCAGCACGGGAATATCGGCGCGATGCGATTCGATGAAGGCGATGTCCGCAGGGCTCGCTTCCGGCTTGATGACGATGGGCTGAAACTTAGGCATGTCCTTCGCGTCGTCAATCTGCTGGCGCAGGTCGTCCAGTGTCATGCCCAATCCTTCGGCGATTTGCGGGAGATATTTTTCGAGTTGCGAGGGCGCGTCGCGCAGCAGCAGCACGCTGAAGGAGGGATAGTTGTCCACCAGAATTCGCCCCTCGCGGTCGAGCATCGCGCCGCGCGGGGCGATGATGGGGATGGATCGCACGCGGTTGCGCTCGGCCATCTGCGCGTAGCGGTCCGAGTCAATAATTTGCAGCTTCCAGAATCCGAAGAGCAGCAGAGCGACCAGCCCGACGATCACATAAGAAACGATCGTCAGCCTCTCTTGCGGGAGGCGCTTTTCGTTTTGGAAGAAGATGGACACGACCGATTCGCGCCGGTCCGGGTGGCGCGCGCTGTTCCTTTAAGTTCTTTGCGGAAGAATCATCCTGAGGATTCGTCCCCGCATTCACACTAGCACTCGCACCATATCTGTGCAAGGCGGCGCATAGCGTATTGGATACGGTAGGGTTACTCCTGAACGGAAGTACAGATCGAATCGCCGGCCCGCTTGGGGCAAGTTGCGTTGCCTCCCGTCGGCGAGTATGCTTCCGCCGGTTGGCCCCGGTCGGAGCGCCATCTTTAATTCTTCAAGGAGACGACCATGAGACTTCGAGCGATTGCGTTTCCATTTCGAGCGGCGATTCTCTGCGCGGCGGTCTGCCTGCTGGCGCCTCGGCCCGCGCGCGCCCAGGAGTCTGGCGCGGCCTCCGCGCCCGCACCCGCCCGAAGCAAGGACGGCAAGCGCCTGCTCAGCACGATGGACGCGCTGCGCATTCATGGCGTGACATCGCCGCGCCTTTCGCCCGACGGGACGCGCGTCGCGTATCTCGCCTCCGAATTGAACGCGGAAAAGGAAACGGATTGGAAGTCGGTTACCCAGCTCTGGGTTGTGCCTTCGTCCGAGCCGGCGTCGAGCGCAGTTCAGTTCACGCGGGGAGAGAAAAGCGTCTCCAACATCGAGTGGTCGTCCGATGGAAAATCTATCGCGTTCACCACGAGCCGCGGCGCCGAGGAAGAGCCGCAAGTCTGGATGATTCCCGCCGACGGCGGCGAGGCTTCGCAGGTCACGCAGCACAAAGGAGGCGTGCGCGGATTTCAGTTTTCGCCGGATGGCAAATCACTACTGCTGGTCGCGCAGGACCAGCCTTCGAAGGACGATGAAACGCGCAAGAAAGACAAAGACGATGCGATGGTGATCGATCACGATTTCAAAATGGCGCACCTTTGGCTGTGGGACCTTGACAAAAAAACGGAGAAGCGACTCACCGAAGGAGAATTTACGGTCAGCGACCCGCACTGGTCGCCCGACGGCGCGCGCATCACGTACACGACCAATCCAACTCCCAAGGCCGATGATGGCGGAAAGACCACGCTGTGGATGCTGACTGTGGCCTCGGGCGACAAGAAAAAGCTCGTCGAAGGATCACGTCCAACGCACACGGCGCGCTGGTCGGCCGACGGCAAATGGATCGCGTATCTTGGCTCGGCCGCGCCTTCCGGCGTGTACCAGACGCACCTCTACGTCGTCTCCGCCGATGGAGGCGCGCCGCGCGAGTTGACGTCATCGTTCGAGCTCGATGCCGGCGCACCAGTTTGGTCGCCCGACGGCCGCTCGATCTACTTCACGAGTGAAACGCACGAATCCACGGAAGTCTTCGCTGCGGACGTCTCCGCAGGCGCCGTGCATCAAGTATCGCAGCATGCAGGAACGCTGAATCTCGCTGAACTCAGCCACAATGGCCGGTTCGCCGTGGGCACAGCGGGAGATGCCACGCATCCTGCCGATGTCTTCCGCTCCGACCTTGCTTTCCGCACGATCGAGCGCATTACTGAGCAGAATGCCTGGCTTAAGGATTACGCCGCCGGCGAATCCGAAATCGTCAAGTGGAAGAGCAAGGACGGATTGGACATCGAGGGCGTGCTGACCAAGCCCGTGGACTTCGATGCTTCGAAAAAATATCCATTTCTGCTCAATCCGCACGGCGGGCCGACGGGCGCGTCAAACATGAGCTTCAGCCCAACCGTGCAGTTGATGGCCGCGAACGGCTATCTGGTGCTGCAACCGAATTTCCGCGGCTCGACCGGCCGCGGTGAAAAATTTGCCGCGATGAACGTGAACGATTGGGGCGGCGGCGACTATCAGGACTGCATCACGGGCGTGCAGTCCATCGTGGAAAAGGGCTGGGCCGATCCAGCGCGGCTCGGCGCATTCGGCTGGTCGTACGGAGGTTACATGACGTTTTGGATCCTCACGCAGACCGACATGTTCAAGGCCGTCTCGCCCGGCGCGGGATTGACGGACATCGCCGCGATGTACGCTCAGAACGACATTCAGGGCTACCTGCGATTTTTTTACGGCGACAAACCGCCCTGGGATAATTTCCAGGAATACTGGGACCACTCGCCGATGAAGTTCGTCAAAAACGTGAAGACGCCGGCGATGATTTTGCAGGGACAGGTGGACACGCGCGTGCCGATTGCCGAGGCGCAGGAATTCTATCGCGCGCTCTATGAACGCGGAATTCCCGTGGAATTCATCGTTTACCCGCGCGAAAACCATGGTTTCACCGAACCGCGCCATATACGCGACCGCCTCGGCCGCTATCTCACATTTTTCGGGAAATACTTGAACAACCCGCCGGTCAGCGAGCCCGCGCCCGAGCCGAAAAAGGAAAAAGCGGAGCAATAAACAAAAAGTTGTGCGTCACGATTTGCGGAAACGGTCCAGTAGAGGGAACAACGCGACGGCGAGCGCGCCGTTTACGACCGCAGCGATCAGCAGCGGCAAGGTCACAAAGGTTTCGTGCTGCTCGAGCAGCAACCCGCGCGTGAGCGCGTAGACGAAATGATGGAAGAAAAAGAAACCAATCGTGAGCAAAAATCGCGCGATGGGATGCTCCACGTCAATGCGCGAGCCGATCGAAGAGCCCGCAAACCCCACCAGCGTTTTCGCGATTCCATAAAGGCCGAGTGGCGTGTGGCTCAAGCTGTCCTGCAATAGCCCGATGGCCATTCCCAGCAGCAGTCCCGAGGAGGGATTGCGCTTGCTGAGCGCGAAGTAAATGGTCACCAGCAGGGGCAATTCCAGATACGACGCCCACTGAAAATGAACCGGGAGAAACGCCTGCAGCACGAGCGCCAGCACGACCGCGCCGGCCACAACGCCGCCAGCGTATTTGTGAACCTCGATGTGAGGTTCCGATCTGAAGCGTACTTCGGTGAGTTCCATTGCGCTCCGCGCGAGTCCCGCTCGCTCACTTCAAGGCTGCTTGCCCGCCGCTTTGCCGGCTGCGGCCGGAGCCGCCTGATCCGATATCGTGAATTCCTGCCGTGACAGCAATACGAGCACTTCCTCGAGGCGGTCCAGATTCGCCGCCGGCCGGACGAGGATGCGCATGAACGGCGATTTGCGGTCCGGTGCGGCTTCCGCAACCGTCCCGACCGGCAAATCCTTGGGGAAAATGTGGTCCAAGCCGGAGGTCAGCACGCGATCGCCGGGCGACACTTTTTCATCGTTGCTGATGTAATCCATCTCGAGCATCGGATCGCCCAGTCCCTTGACGGGACCCTGCGTGCGGGTTGTCGCCAGGATCGCGCCGACTCCGCTTTCCTTGTCGCTCAGCAGCAGCACCTGCGAAGTATCGGGATAGACGGCGAGAATTTTTCCAACCACGCCGTCCGGCGTGATGACCCCCATGTCGCGCCGCACGCCGTCGCGCGAGCCGCGATTGATGTTCAGCATGCGGCTGGACGCGTCGGGGCTTGCGCCGATCACGCGCGCCGGAAGCATGGGAGTCTGGCTGTGCACCTCACGGAAGTTCAGCAGCGCCGCCAGGCGGTCAGCCTCGGCCGCGCGGCTTTCCAGATCGGCATTGCGCAGCTTCAGCTTGTCGAGTTCGGCGTGCAGCTCGAGATTCTCCTTTTTCGCGTGATGCAGGTTGATGTAGCCGTTCCAGCCGCTTTTGAGTCCGTCAATCGTCCACGCGCTGGCGCGCTGGATCGGCGAGAGCAGCTCGACCGTCCAGACCCTGATCATGCGCACCTGGGAGGCGCTCTTGATCTGGATCGCCAGCAAGAGCACTTGTGCGGCGACGACGCCCGCAAGCAGCGTCAGCGAACGGTGTCGGCTGGGAATTGCTATCATCGAAAGGAGTCAGCGACCGAAAGTTCAGAGTCGAACACGCCGCGGTCCGCGGCATCCTCGCTGCCGCACAGACGAAACTTCAATCAATCGAAACCAGGCGTAACAGGCGGAAATCGCTGAGCATTTTTCCTGTGCCCAGAACCACCGATGCCAGCGGATCATCCGCGATGGAAACCGGCAAACCGGTCTCTTCGCGAATGCGCTTGTCCAGATTTTTCAGCAGCGCGCCGCCGCCGGTCAGAACGATGCCGCGGTCGCTGATGTCTGCGGAAAGCTCGGGCGGTGTCCGCTCCAGCGCCACGCGGATCGCATTCAGCATCATGGCCACGCATTCGGCCAGCGCCTCGCGGATTTCGCTGTCGTCAATAGTCACCGTGCGCGGCACGCCTTCGATCAGGTTGCGCCCTTTGACCTCCATCGTCAAAGGCTTTTCCAGCGGATAGGCCGAGCCGATTTCCATCTTGATCTGTTCGGCCGTGCGCTCGCCGACCAGCAGATTATATTTCCGCTTCAGATAGTGCATCACGGCCTCGTCCATCTCGTTGCCCGCGACGCGCACCGACCGCGAGTACACGATGCCGCTCATGGAGATCACCGCGATGTCCGTTGTGCCGCCGCCAATGTCCACGACCATGTTGCCCGACGGCTCTTCGATGGGGAGTCCCGCGCCGATGGCCGCGGCCATGGCCTGCTCGACCAGATAGACTTCGCTGGCGCGCGCGCGATACGCGGAGTCCTGCACGGCGCGTTTTTCCACCGGCGTGATTTCGCTCGGCACGCCGATGACGATGCGCGGATGCACCAGCATGCGCCGGTTGTGCGCCTTCTGGATGAAGTAGGTGAGCATCTTCTCGGTGACTTTGAAGTCGGCAATCACGCCGTCCTTCATTGGCTTAATGGCCACGACGTTTCCCGGCGTCCGCCCGAGCATTTCCTTGGCCTCTTTGCCGACGGCCACCACCTCGCCGGTGTTCTTGTTGATGGCCACGATGGAAGGCTCATTCACTACGATGCCCTTGCCCTTTGCGTAGACCAGCGTATTGGCGGTGCCCAGATCGATCGCCAGGTCGGAGGAAAACAGACTGAAGACCGAGCGCAGATTGTATCCGTTCTTGTTCATGTATCCCTCAGCTCCGGGCGCTGCGTCCTTGCCGCCTGCCTGCGGCGGGCAG
>Ga0187801_10000541_pt1 | contig 10565 bp, 9 predicted proteins | sample NC_wetland_sal_i_10_FD_132465 | JGI IMG/M metagenome (GOLD analysis project Ga0187801, IMG submission 132465) | Wetland sediment microbial communities from Neuse River Estuary, North Carolina, USA - Control_1 | ecosystem: Environmental > Aquatic > Freshwater > Wetlands > Sediment | place: USA...
AGAACAATTGGAAGTGCTATACCTGCGGCATCGAATGGGAGGAAAAATGAACCGCGTGGCATTTGATTTTGGGGTGGCGCAGCGCCTCCAGCGTGTACGTGAGAACTAGAATCTCTTAATGGAGGACGGGCGTCCTCGCCCGTCTCCACCGACGCGGTAGAACAAAGTTCTCAGTTCTCACACACGCTTTAAGGCCGCTGACGCCACAGACTATTGCCTGGGAACGAGTTTTTCACCGGCGACCCACAGATTCTCCCTATACTTCCACATTCGAATAAGATATGGTGTATCAATTAACATTCGCTCCTGAATAACATAAAAAAAATGCCAATTTGAGAATTGAGGCCGCTAACTCCTTATTCCGGAATATTTTACCTATAAGTCCTTATTCCTCAAAGATTTTGATGGTAGTCCGGCCGTAACCCCATCATTTCAAAAGATCAGGGGGGAGGGGGGTACCTACCATTTTTCGGAAACGGAAATTTCGTGCGACCACACGCTTCTCGTATAGGTCGCGCTTCCGCTCCCGCCGTAATCTTCTGCGCCATGCTGCCGATACATAAATTGTGACCGCCCCATCCTCTGCACTCAGCCCTGGCGAAGGCAAGCCCGCGCCTAAACCTGGAACCCAATTTGTCGCCCGCCAACCGATCCTGACCGCGGACGAGAAGGTCTTTGGCTACGAACTCCTGTTTCGTGATGGCGTCGAAGACTTTTTCCGGCACTCGGATGCGGAGGCGGCTTCGCGCAGTACTTTGAACACCGCCATGTTGCTTGGTCTCGACGTACTCTGCGACGGGAAGCGGGCCTTCATCAACTGCACCCGCGAGGTCCTGCTCAAGGAATACATCACCTTGCTGCCGTCGGGCCAAACCGTGGTCGAGATTCTGGAGACCGTCCCGGTCGACGATCTGGTGGTCGCCGCCTGCCGCCGCCTGAAGGAGGCCGCATACACCATTGCTCTCGACGACTTCGGCGTCGATGATCCGCGCGAATCCCTGACCGATCTTGCCGACATCATCAAAGTGGATCTCCGGGCTACATCACCCGCGGACGCCGCAACCATGGTGAAACGCTACGGCCCGTGGCGTTGCCGTATGCTCTCGGAAAAGGTGGAAACGCGTGCGGAGTTCCTCACCGCCAAGAAAGCCGGCTTCCTTTACTTCCAGGGATACTTCTTCCGCCGCCCCGAAACCCTTACTACCCATGAAATCCCCGCCAACCGCATCAATTACCTGCGTATGCTCAAGGCGGTTTCGCGACCCGAGTTGGACGAGCGTGAGATCGAGAATCTGGTCAAGAGCGAAGCCGCTCTATGCTACCGTCTGCTGCGTTACCTGAACTCCGCCGCCTTCGGATTCGCCAACGAGATTCACTCGGTGCGCCACGCCTTGGCCATCCTGGGCGAACGCGAAGTCCGCCGCTGGATCCGCCTGGTGGCCACCCTCGGCGCCGGCCAAAATAAACCCAGCGAGCTCGTCCTCTCCGCCCTGGTCCGCGCCCGCTTTTGTGAACTGCTTTCGCCCAAAATCGCCCACGGCGATTCCGACTTGTTCCTGATGGGCCTGCTTTCAATGATGGATGTCATTCTCGAGATCCCCATGTCGCAGGTGCTCGATAACGTACCCATCGATCAGGAAACCAAGTCCATGCTGCTGGGCGGAGCCAGCCGCCTGCGTCCCTTCTATCAACTGATGTTGGCGCAAGAATCCGGTGAGTGGAAAACCGCCAGTGACCTGACCAGCCAGCTTCATCTCAACGAAAGCGATGTGGCGGAGTGTTACTGGCAAGCAATGCAATGGGCAAGAGAGGTGAGTGGGGGAAGTTAACCGACATTTCCTGTCGAAGCTTTAACCTCCCCGGCTAGCTGACCTAAGCTGACTTTGGCATCTTGCTGAATGCCTTCTCTTGTTCCCGTTCCATCTCCTCCGGAGACATATCGCGAACGTGGGTGGCGAGCGACCACTTGTGTCCGAACGGATCGATCACAGTACCGTAGCGATCACCCCAGAACATATCCATCAGCGGCATCTTTACCGAGGCGCCCGCCGAAACCGCGCGCTCGAATGCTGCGTCCACGTTCCAATATAAACGTGGAGCGTGACGCCTGAGCCTCCAGTCAACTTCGGCGCGGCGTCTCCGCCATACTCCGGGAACTCATCGTTCAACATCAGCATGGAATCTCCGATTTTGAGCAAAGCGTGCATCACCTTTCCCCCAGGAGCCGGGGCGACGCCGAGAACCTCAGCACCGAGGGCCTTTTTGTAGAACTCAATGGCGCGATTCGCGTCGCGAACCGTCAAATGGGCTGTGATCGTGTGGAATCCGTCAGGTACAGGTTTCACTTGGTTCGTCATAAGATCTCCTCAGGGGAAAGAGTGTAGACCAACCAATGTTAAAAGTTGTTAAAAAAGTGGCTGGAAAGTGGTAGTGGACGGAATGGCGGGTGTTCAACTCTTGTCCGGGCGGTTCGACAGCGCAGCCAGCGACCGGCGAATGCTTGCTAAGCCGCCTTTACATCACCATTGGAGTCCGGGTTGCCCACTAAATCTTGTCGCAGTAGCTCCATTTGTGCCGAGGCTTCCCTGATCTGCTCAGCATATTCATGTCCCTGCCGCGGTAGAAATCCCCCGTAGTTCTGCAACAGCAGGCGGGCATTCGCCTCAATGGCGGAGGTCTTGAAGCGAGCTTGGTTGGAAAGCGCGGACGTCAGTTTTTCCAGCTGCAAATCGCGCACGGCTAACTCTTGTCTGCTCTGGACAGCTTCCCGTTCAAGCACGCGCCCATGATAGCGGATCAGTCCAAACAGACACGCGGTCAGTATCAGCAAACATGAATTGGCGACAATTGTGTCTGCCAACACTTTGCTTAGACTAGCCTTCTTCGCGCTATCGAATCGCGCGAAGTTGCCGGTCTCCGCCACGGATAAAGACGACAGAAGCCCGCGAGCTTGATCCATATACTCCATGCCTTCATTCGAATTCACCAGCATGAATGCGCGGTGGCGATACCCCCGTTGGCGCAGATTAATGGAGCGCTCCATCTCGGCTTGTTTCGAGTTGGCTAAAGTTTCCAGTTGTGACTCCAGGGATCGCTCACGCTCCCCGCGGTTCGCCAGCCCTAGCCGAAGGCCGGCAAAGTCGCTTCCAATCCTGCCCTTCGCGTCAGTATAGGGCTGTAAGTACGCCGTGTCCCCGGTCAGCAGGTATCCGCGCTGACTTGTTTCCATATCCGTCAAGTCTTTCAGCACACCGGCGATGTCCGCCTGGATCGTGGAGCTCTCCAGCGTGAGCGCTGCAATTCTCTGCATCTGTCTTAAATGGTTGAGAGGAAGATACGCATTCCATGCCAGGAGGGCGAGTAGCGCGAGGCCCCCGACTTGCAGCGCAGCTTTTCGAATCGTCTTCATTGTGCCATCCTTCACGTGATGTTCAGAATACCCTCGGTTGTGATTCGACTGGCTTTGCAAATCTCCGCTGCAACCTTGACCACCGCGGCGCTGCTGCGAACCGGCCCTTCGGCCGACATCACCGAGCTGGCAGCCAGGGTGAAAAGCAAAGCGTCCTCTTGCTTGTCGAAGTAAACCACTACTTGATTCGCTACCATGTGCGTGCCTCCTACTGATTGTTCTTAGGAATGATAGGCCGATTGCACACAAGAATGCGGGTATCTCTTTTGGTGCGCCTTATTATCAAATCTTTTGCCCAGCAGCTGAGCCAAGCAAATTAATTTACTTGCGGATATGTAACGGACGTTTGCAAAGAAGAAACGCGAGTTCGATGGGTGTGCCCAACCTGTCAGGATGTAGCGAAACGATGTGTAGCGGCCTTCTAGAAAAAGCAGTCGCGCCTTCTTGCCGCACCAGCACGCGATCCTAAGTGTCGGCCCAGACTACTGCTCGCTCTCGTCCCCACCCTGCGCCTGGTATTCCTGCCAAACCTTGTTCGCTTCCGCGAGGTGGCCAGTCTGCTTGAGGGATCGGTAGAGACACGGTCGCGCCATGTTCCATTCGGGGTCAAGGGCGAGAAGTTCTTTGAACTCGACAATCGCCTCCGCATGCCTTCCCGCGTTGCATAACCAGGCACCGAGGTTCTGTCGCAGCTCAAGCCGGTCGGGAGCCAACGCCTTGGCCTTTCGCTCCGTAACCAGGGCGTCCTCCAAGTCTCCGGAACGCTGATAGGCGAAGGCGAGTTGGTTGATGTAGTCGACATTCTTCGGGTTCAGCTCGATCGCTTTCTTATAGGCTTCGATGGCGGCGTCCGTGTCATGCAGTTGCCATTTCAGCAGACCGATATCGTGATAAACATTGGCGTACTCGGGCCGCAACTTTAGCGCGGCCTGATACTCGGACATCGCGGCGCCGTACTCTCCCCGCGCCGAGAGCGCGAGCCCGAGATACTTGTGTGCGTCCGCTGAGTCAGGCTCAAGAGCCAGCATCCTGCGGGCTTCCACCATGCATCGTCCATCTTCCATCCGATAGTAGACGTAAGAAAGTTCTCCATGTGGATAAGGAAGATCTGGATCCAATTGAATAGCGCGAGAATATGCTCGCGCGCTGCCTTTCCAGTCTTCTGCTTTGCGCATGACGTTGCCCAGGGCAATGTATGCTCCCGGGTTGGCCGTATCGCTCTCCAAGACTTTGGAAATGGTGGTGAAGGCTTTCTTATAGTCCTCCTGCCGGACGGAAGCGGCTGCTTGGGCAAGCGCGTTGGCGGCAGCCGTATCGGCTGAGCTTGCAACTGGATTTCGGGGTGAATCTTGAATTTGCTTTAGCAGCTCAGTGCTGCCGGTAGCCAGTCGCAGGTTGTCTTCAAACGTCTGCCCGAGGGTGAAGCTGATACCGCGAGAGCGGACGGCCGCGACGATATCTGCATCCGACATTCCTCCTGCGATCCAGCCAAAAAACTGGGATTCAGAAATCGGGCCCGGCTTGACTTGAGCCGTCGTTTCGGATTCCGTGGTAGGACCGAGTTCCTGCTGAGCCTTATCTTTTTCTCTGCGCACCTGCCGGGCAACGTCGCCGAGCGATTGGGTATCCTGCGCGCCCGCTGCAATAGAAGCGACCAGAAGGATGCCGGCGAAGAATAATCGCGTGGGCAAGACGACCTCCGGAGCACGAAAATTGGGGGAAATGCAACACTATCGGCGCTGAATGTCCAACTCAAGTTACGTAAGTGTAGAAGCCGTGTAGCCCGCCGAGAAGCGGAGCGACTTATGAGATGGGCGATACCTTCTAGAAAAACCGGGTCACGCCCTTTTGCATAGGGACCATCCAGCGGGCATTCAAATCAAGAAAGGCGCGAGTAGCGTCCGCAGCATCAGCGTGGACGTTGCGGAACGATGGCGGGTTGTAAGCCCGATCGGCAGCAGCGCCAGCCCGGGCGCCGACGCCGGCCAATCTCGCGGAAGCCGACAACAACTTGATGCTTGAGCATGCGGAATCCCCCGGGTGCTGCGACTCATCCGACAGGCCGGTCTCTGCGATTACTGCTGTCCGAAACCTGAAACCACGGTACTCGTGTCGGTCTCAACGACCAGGAGCGACTGGCCGCCATTGGTCACGACAAAACTGGTATGTTCGGTCTGGCCTTCTACCATGAGAGTCATTGTTCCGGTGCAATTCGAAGCCACGGTATAGGTCCCGGAGACGGACTGCCCGGTAAAGATCGAGCCCGCGACGCTGCCTGACTCGGTTCCGCTGACGGTGCCCTTTCCATCCAGCGAGAACAGGCCGTCGAAAGCAACCGCACCGACGCCAATGAAGACCCCGCTGGCCTCAATTCCGAAATTTCCCTTGAGCCCAGCCAGCGTGCAGGTCGCTTTTCCCTGCGCCTGCGCCGTGCCGGCCTGCACATTAGGTGAATCCGTGATCAGGAATTGCAGGTTCTTTCCGCCGGAGACAACCACCAGGCTGTAATGGCTGGCCTTGCCGCCTTTCGGGGTGGTCGTGCCCGAGCCCGTGCAATCCGAGTTGATGGAGTACGTCCCTGTGAGTGGAACGTTCGTGAACACGGTACCGTCATCGCTGCCAGTCTCGGTTCCCGTGAAGGTTCCCTTTCCGTTGGCCTTGAAGTAGCCCAGTACGCGGATGGGATTGCCGTTCTTGTCAAGACCGCCACTCGCAAAGCCATATTTTCCTGTCACATTCGCGTTGGAACACTGCCCCCACGCGGACAGACCGAGAGCAAGAGCTGTGGTAACGACGAGAAAACCGCTGCGCAATATTCTCGAAATCATTGGTGATCCTCTTTCTGCTTGCGAGGGCGACTGGGGGAGTGAATCGCAGGCTAGAAGCAAGCGGAAGCGGATGTTAGCAACGGGCTCTGCGGGTGTCAAGAATGAAGTTCTTCCAGAGCAAAAGCCTGCGACTCATGGGGAACTTCGTTTCGTGTGCCGCCGTTGAAATACGACCATCCCAACAGATGGCTAAGGTCTTCTAGAAAAACCGGGTTACGCCTTCTTGCAGCACCAGGACGCGATCCTCAATGCCAGCCGCCTTGGCTTCCTGTTCCAGCAACTGCAAGGGTTCATCCATGGGTTCGTGGGAGAGTTTGAAGGTTCCATAGTGCATAGGCACCATCCACCGGGCATTCAAATCAAGGAAGGCGCGAGTGGCGTCGGCGGGATTGGCGTGGACGTTGCGGAACGACGGCGGATTGTAAGCCCCGATCGGCAATAGTGCCAGCTCGGGCGCCAGGCGCTGTCCGATCTCGCGGAAGCCCGAGAAATAAGCGGTGTCGCCGGCATGATAGAGAGAATGCTTGCCGTCGCGCAGCACATAGCCGCCGTAGCCGCGATGCGAATCCTTGATGATCCGCGCCCCCCAATGGCGGGAAGGCACATGAGTTACAGTGAGCTCACGATGGCGGTAACTATTCCACCAGTCCATTTCCACCACATCGCCGAAGCCCAGGTCGGAGACCAGATCCATAACGTGATGCGGCACGACAATGATCGGTGGTGCCGCACGGCGAATCCGTGCCTGCTGCACAATGGCGCGCAGCGATGGCCGGTGCAGATGGTCAAAATGAGCATGCGTAACCAGTACCAAATCGATAGCAGGAAGGTCGCGCAGTTGCACCCCCGGTTTGCGCAGCCGTTTCAGCACAAACAGCCAGCGCGCGAAATTGGGATCGATGATGACGTTCTGGCTGCCGATCTGGACGAAAAAGCTGGCGTGCCCGATGAAGGTTAGACCCAACTCTCCGTCGCTTACCAATCTGGGTTTATACGCTTGGCCGGTTCGAGGAGTAACAGCTGAGTGCCGCACCAGGGTGCCAAACGCACGCGCGCGTTTGCGAAGCACGGGATTCGTGAGGGTTGGCTTGAACATCTGCTCCTGGCCGAAATAGTGGTTCGATCCAGTCACAACATCATTAGATGCGCAAAGAGCGGGAAGAAGTCATTTCTTGACTTCCACGATTTTTGTAAAGGCGAAATCTGGCTTCATTCTAAGACATTTCCCTCCCAATTGCTTGACCGTAATGCAGCCAGTCAGTTCTAATCCTTGGTGGGGAGATGTTCTCCGCGAACTCTGCGGCCTCTCTCTGCGTGCTCTGCGATTAAGTGCTCTTAACGCAGAGGCCACGGAAAAATCATGTTCCTTTCAGCAACGATTTATAGGAGCAGACATGCGTGTTGCTTTCTTAGGTTTGGGCATCATGGGCCACTCGATGGCCACCAATCTGGCCAAAGCCGGCCACGAAGTCACAGTGTGGAATCGTACTGCGGGCAAAGAAGTGGAAGGCGCCCGTACCGCAGCCTCTCCCGCCGAAGCGGCACGCGGAGCCGAAGTGGTCTGGATGTGCGTCTCCGACACCAAAGCCGTCGAGAGCGTTCTGTTCGGCCCACAAGGCGTGCATGAGTCGCTCACCGAAGGCATGATCATTGCCGATTCCAGCACCATCTCGCCTTCCGCCACCCGCCAGTTTGCCGAGCGGGTGCGCTCGCATGGGGTTCAATACGTAGACGCGCCCATGACCGGATCCAAGGTTGGAGCAGAAAGCGGCACCCTGACGTTTATGATCGGTGGTGACGAACCCACCATTGAGAAACTGAAACCCCTGTTTGCGGTGATGGGCAAAAAGTTTTTCCGGATGGGCGAGAGCGGCAAAGGACAAGCCACCAAGCTGGTCATGAATCTTCAAATCGCGCTCATCTACGAAGGCTTCGCCGAAGCCCTTACGCTGGCCACCAAGATGGGAGTCGATGTCGAAGCCCTGGTGCCCTTGATCCAGGCTTCCATGGTCCACTCCGGCGTGGTCGAGTACAAGGCCCCGTTTGTCATGAAACGTGACTTTTCCCCGAATTTCCCCCTCCGCCTGATGCACAAAGACCTCCGCCTGGCACTGGAAGCAGCCAAAGAACTCAGGGTCAGGTTGCCAGGCTTGGAAACGGTCGAAGAAATCTACGATGTAGCCGACGAAGACGGTCACGGCGACCTCGATTACGCCGCCACGCTGACTTTGCTTGAAAAATGGGCCGGAGTAGAAGTAAAAGGCGCGTCAGCCTAAACCCTGCAGGGAAGGGATATGTGAAAATCCAACTTTTCGCCTTGGCGTTCGCCCTAGCCTTACCCGTGGCATCAGCAGTCGGTCAAACCGCCTACGGTGCGCCGAACGCCGCCAAATCAAGAATCGCGATTCGCGTTGATCAGGACGTTGTGAAATCCGGCTCGAAAATCGTGCTGCAGGTAAGGAACTGACCGTCGTTCCTTAACCCGGGCACCAAAGCTGGGTACCCAGCGGGTACTTCCGTAATTGGAATCGCAGCCGCTTATTACACAACTATTACACGCCACGCGGCTGGTCCCTGCTAGCCTAACCTACAGCACCCACCACAAGTAAGAGGGACTCCACAAATGGAACTTGAAGCACTACACCGCGAACCAGCTGCCGATAACGAAATCAACTGGGTAACCGCAACCTTTATGGCCCTGTTTCACGTCGGGGCGATTGCCGCACTCTTCTTCTTCACCTGGAAAGCTCTCTTTGTATCGATGTTCCTGTGGTGGGTTTCAGGAAGCTTGGGCATCGGCATGGGCTACCACCGGTTGCTCACGCATCGCGGCTACAAGACTCCGAAGTGGGTCGAGTATTTCCTCACCACCTGCGCGACCCTCGCTCTCGAAGGCGGACCCATCTTCTGGGTGGCCACGCATCGCATTCATCACCAGTTTTCCGATCAGGAAGGCGATCCGCATTCGCCCATCGATGGCAAATGGTGGGCGCACATGGGCTGGATTCTCACCGGAAAGTCCATGCATCACGACACCACCACCCTGGCACGTTACGTGCCCGATCTCGCGAAAGACAAATTCCACGTCTGGATCACGAAATATCATTATGTTCCCATGATTGTCTTAGGGGTGATCCTGCTGGCCATCGGCGGCCTGCCGTTCCTGCTCTGGGGAGTCTTCATGCGCACGGTGGTCGGCCTACATACTACGTGGCTCGTCAACTCGGCAACGCACAGCTGGGGCTCGCGCCGCTTTGTCACCAAGGATCTTTCCACCAACAGTTGGTGGGTAGCCATCCTGACTTTCGGCGAGGGCTGGCACAACAACCATCACGCGCACCCGGTTTCCGCCCGCCACGGTCTGCGCTGGTACGAAATTGACATGAACTGGTACGGCATCTGGACCCTCAAGAAACTGGGCCTGGCCCGCCACGTCTACCGTGTAAAGCTCGATGAACTAGCCCGCCAGGAAGAAGCAAAAGCGGCAGCTCCAACCCCGACTCCCGAGTTAGCATCGGTCTAGAAAAAAACTGTCATTCCGCGGAGCGAAGCAACGAGGGATCTAGGTTTCGTCGGCCAGCCCAGGAACCCGGATTACTCGCTTCGCTCCTGATGACAACAACCGGACCCACCTGCAATCCCCGGTTTTCTTCCCCTTCGCGGTAGAATCGTTCCATGCGCATCACCAGCCGGCGCAAAGCGACCATCACCTTCCTGGTTCTAGGCGTAGGCCTGGCGGGCGTCGCCGTAGCCGTCGGTTTCGGCTGGATCATCCTCAACTGGCGCGAGGGCATCAAGGTTTTCCTGGGCGTGATCTTCTTCGGCGCCATCACCACGGGGCTCGTTCTCAACACGATTTTCCTGTTGCGCGAGATTCGCCGCAACGAGCAGCACGACAGTTTCATCAACGCGGTCACCCACGAGCTCAAGACTCCAATCGCTTCCATCCGCCTTTACCTGCAGACTCTGCAACATCGTGACGTGGACGAAGCCCAGCGCCGCGAGTTTTACCGCCGCATGCTCGACGATAGCGATCGTCTGCTGGGCACCGTCGAGCAGGTGCTGAAAGCTGGAGTCGCCGGCCACAAGAAGAGCAGCCGTGAACGTATACCGATCAATCTGGAAATCCTGGTGCGCGAGTGCGTGGAAGTGGCCCGCACCGGGCACCATCTGCAGCCGCAGGCTTTGCGCTTCGAGTCGGCGGCCGGCAATGGAGCGGGCGCAAGCGTCTCCGGCGATCCCGAGGAGTTGCGCACCGCAATCGCCAACGTGCTCGACAATGCCATCAAGTATTCCGGCGACCAGGTGGATGTTTCCATCCGCATCGA
>Ga0187801_10000545_pt1 | contig 10546 bp, 6 predicted proteins | sample NC_wetland_sal_i_10_FD_132465 | JGI IMG/M metagenome (GOLD analysis project Ga0187801, IMG submission 132465) | Wetland sediment microbial communities from Neuse River Estuary, North Carolina, USA - Control_1 | ecosystem: Environmental > Aquatic > Freshwater > Wetlands > Sediment | place: USA...
CACGCCATCCACGATTTTTGCGTTGTGGACCTGAGCGCGTTTTACTACGACGTGCTGAAGGACCGGCTGTACACAAAGGCAGCAAAGAACAAATCGCGCCGCTCGGGCCAAACTGCCGTGTGGAAAATCACCAGCGCCCTAGTACGCCTGGCGGCTCCGGTTCTGGTGTTTACGGCCGAAGAAATCTGGAAGTATCTGCCGAAGGCGGCGGGTGAGCCGGACAGCGTGCACATCGCGCTTTTCCCCGAAGAACAGGAATTGCGCACGGGCATCACGCCCGTGCGACTCACGAATTGGGAGAAACTTCTTCAATTCCGAGCAGAAGTCCTCAGCGCACTCGAAATCGCCAGAAACAACAAGACAATTGCTAGTTCTCTTGAAGCGAGAGTCACCCTCTGCCCGAAGACTGACGCAAAACCTGAAGCGAAACAAGTACTTCTACAGTTCCTGAGGGGATATCAAGCAATCCTTCCTGCCCTCTTCATTGTTTCCCAAGTCGACCTGGGCATGGGCTATGTCGAAACCCCGGGCTGCGTCCAGCAGACCGGCCCAGATTCAACCCTAATCGTCGTCGTACACCGCGCCGACGGCAAGAAGTGCGAGCGCTGCTGGAACTACTCCACGCACGTGGGAGAGAATTCGCGCTATCCGACGATCTGCGAGCGGTGCAGCGAAGCCATCGCCGAAATCGAAGGAGGCCAATGAAAGGAAGTGCAGGAGGTACAGGAAGTAGAGGAGGTAAAGGAAGTGAAAGAGAAGAACTCTGCCGACTGTTTCGTCTCTTATCCTTTACTTCCTTAATTTCCTTTACCTCCTTTGCCTCATGATTTTCGCTTCTCGCCTGCGCTGGCTCTGGCTCACTCTGGGCGTGGTTTTTCTGGACCGCGTGTCCAAGGCGTGGATTGAATCGCGCCCCGCGATGTTTTTCCCGCGCGTCGTGATCCCGCATTACGTCGACATCATTTATTCACGCAACCCGGGCATTGCGTTCAGTTTCTTTGCAGACGCATCGTCGACGACCGTGCGCCTTCTATTGATTCTTGGCTCCGTCGCGATCATTGGCGTGATTGCTTGGCTGCTGGTCGCGAGCCGTCATTTGAATTCACTGAGTGCAGCAGGCCTCGCACTGCTTCTGGCCGGCGCCACCGGCAATGTGACGGACCGGATGGTCCACGGCGCGGTCACGGACTTCTTGCGGGTCTGGCTGAGATTCCTGCCCTGGCACATTTTCAATCCCTGGCCCACGTTCAATGTGTCGGACTCGGCGGTCACCATCGGCGCCATCCTGATTATTTTTGATGTGCTATTTCGCAGGCAGCATCCCGCGAAATCTTAAGTAGCATATCGAGCGGCGCGCGGATGCATTCTTGAATGTCGGCCCGCCGACATTCCGCCGACAAATGCGCCGGCGGCAATTTACCCCTGTTTTATTCGAATACCCTTACTCAATAACTTCTGTATTCTGTGATGATTACCAAGTTGACATAATACACTCCATGGAAATTGTCGGCGCGCCGACCAAACCATACAGCACATTCCCGTCTCCACACTGTTACAATTTTGGCGTGTTCACCGATTCTTCATCTCTGGTCCACCGTATCACCGTTTCTTCAGAGGAAACGGGCACGCGCCTGGACCGCGTCGTTGCTGCGCACTTTCCGGACTTCTCGCGGACGCGTGTGCAGGAACTGATTGAAGAGGGACTGGTCCTTCTAAACGGAAAGGCGGCAAAGGACTCGCACAAGGTTCGGTCGGGAGACGTCATCGAAGTAGTGCCGCAGCAGCGGCCTGCCTTGCGAGCGGAAGCAGAAAGTATTCCCCTCGATATTCTCTACGAAGACGATGACGTCATCGCGGTCAACAAACCTGCGGGCATGACCGTGCACGCTGGGGCAGGGAATTCGCGCGGCACTCTCGTTAACGCACTGCTCGGCCGCGGCCAATCGCTTTCCCAGTCCGGAGATCCACTGCGGCCCGGCATCGTCCACCGGCTGGACAAGGAAACCTCCGGGATTGTCTTGGTGGCAAAAAACGATTACGCACATGCGAAGCTCTCGGAAGCCTTTCGCCAGCGCGCCATCCGGAAAATTTACATTGCTCTCGTTCAGGGCGAGGTGAAAGAAGAACGCGGGCGCATCGAGTTGGCCATAGCCCGCGACCCCATCCATAGAACCCGCATGACCGCGAAGCGCGCGGCGTTGTTGCCGAATACGCGTCCGGCGCGTACGGACTGGCACGTGCTTTGCCGGATCGATGCCACGAGCCTTCTCGAAGTCCAGCTCCACACCGGCCGGACGCACCAGATCCGCGTGCACCTTGCGGCGCTACGCCACCCCGTGGTGGGCGATACCCTTTACGGTGCAACGGGCCAACTGCATGTTGGCCGCGCGACACTTCCTTCGCTCGGACGGAATTTTCTACATGCTGCCAGAATCGGCTTTGCTCAACCTCGCACTGGCCAATCCATCCAACTCACCGCTCCCTTACCCGGTGAACTCCACGCTTATCTCGGGAGGCTGGCCGCCCTTGTCGGAGACAACCCGGCGCGAATTGACGCTGCGCTGAAGGGCTTCTTATAATCGTGATAAATGCGCATTAAATCCATCGCTCTCCTTTTCGCGCTCGTCCTGTCCCCGGCGGCGCTGGTGCTGGCGCAACAGCCGCAACAGAATCCTGCCAGCCCTGCGCCCGCGACGGCCGCGAAACCGCAAGCACAGGAACCGCCCCAGAAGAGCCCCACCACCATTAAGGCGCAGGTGAACCTCGTGGACGTGCTCTTCACCGTGCTGGACAGGCGCAATAAGCTGGTCTCCAGCCTGGAGAAACAGGATTTCAAAGTCCTGGACGACAATCAGCCCCAGGACATCCGTTATTTCAGCAAGCAGAGCGACCTGCCGTTGCGCATTGGCATGCTGCTCGATACCTCCAACAGTATTCGGGACCGCCTGAAGTTCGAGCAGGATGCTGCCGACAATTTCCTGTTCAGTGTTCTGCGGCGCAATAAAGATGAGGCGTTTGTCATGACCTTCGATGATGAACCGCAGGTTGTGCAGCCTTTTACTGGGGATACTGGGCTGCTACGCGATCAGATCCTCCGCACCCGCGCCGGCGGCGGCACCGCCGTTTACGATGCGATTTACCAGGCCTGTGTGAATGAGCTGAGCCATCCCCCGCGGCCGCCCGGCGACCAGCCAGACATTGTCCGGCGCGTCATGATTCTCATCAGCGACGGTGAAGACAACCTCTCGACGCGTACGCGCGCCGAGGCCATCGAGATGGCGCAACGCACCAGTGTGGTCATCTACACCATCAGCACGAGCACACAGTGGGTGACGCTGGACGACCCCAACAAGGAAAGATCCGGCAACCGCAAATACCATCTCACCGAGGGTGACAAAATCCTCCAAGATCTTGCCGATGAAACGGGTGGCCGGTCGTTTTATCCCTATCACGTCGACGACCTGGACCAGTCTTTCCAGGACATTGGCGAAGAACTCCGTAATCAGTACTCCCTTGCTTACAACCCCACCAATCACACACTCGACGCCCGCTATCATAAGATTAAGGTCGAAATTCCAGACCACAAGGGCTACCAGGTTCGCGCGCGCCGCGGATACTACGCCCGCGCCAATCAGAACACGGCCAGCAAACCTGCGGCCATGGCAAATTAGCTCTGGAATTTGAACAGGTCGTTTTTTTGGGGCCAGAGTTTCTCGCCAGGATTTTCTCCCGTTATTAGAAGTCAAAAACTCATTGTCATGCCGAGGGGCGCGGCGTTTATGTCCCGAAGGATCTCAACCGAAACATTGTGCAAGACGCCAAGGGTTGAGAGCCCTCGCCGATCCTCATCGGATCGGCTCAGGATGACAGCGTCTGCTTGAAGTTAAACAACGGAGAGATTCTATGGTGGGGGAACTTTCGGCTATTTGCTTTCGTCGTGCAGCAACACGGCGTCGGATTCCCGTTCGCCGCATTCCATGGCGATCTTCGAGCCATCGGGGGAAAACAGGAACCGGAATATCCTGTCTTTCTTGAAGTGCGTGAGTTGGTGGTGCGGCTTGCCGTCAAGCGGCTGCAACCACAAATTGTCCACGCCTTTCTCCCGTACGATGTAGACAACACCTTTTCCATCCGGCGCATAGGCAAGCTCATTTGGCAATGCCCGCTGATCCATATCGCTATACGCCATTTGCTGTGTTTCGACATTATCGATCCGCAGCATCAACTTGTGGTCCAATTCGCGCAACTCGAAGGACACGATCTCCTTGCCATCCGGCGAAAGGCCGTAAGATCCTACCCCGTACTTGACCACCGTTTCCGGCGAACCGCCTTCCACCGAGATGCGCTTCACATAGCGGTTGTCGGCGTTGTCCACGTAATACACCCAGTTTCCATCCTTCGCGCAGGCGGGCTCCTGGTCGTTTAGGCCGGTAGTGAGTTGTTTTAGATTTGTCCCGTTCATATCCATTCGCCACAAGTTGGCAGAGGCTGCACTGGTTCTGCCCACCTGTCGAGACACGATGTAACGCCCAGCGCCGCAAACCGCCACTTCATCCGGGATATGTTTTGGATCGGAGTACAGCGTGATTTCCTCTCCGGTGGGCGCAACGGCCTTTAAGTTCCCTCCCTGCGGCACAATCAGCCGCCCATCCGCCATCCAATTCCAGCGCCATAGCTCCAATTGCGACGTCAAAGCTATTGTGTGCAACTGGTCCGGATCGCTCGCCGACGCAACGCTCAAGGAAAAGCGCAACTTGCTCTGGATCGCCACCATGGTCTTGCCATCTTTCGAGAGCCCCAACTTCCCATATTCATTCGTGTCTGCGGTCACCGCGCGATATTGGCCGTCCGGATAGTTGATGTAGCCGATTTGTGGCTGAAGATGTCCCGATGCCACTTGCGAGGCGCTGGCGATGAGCGCGCCCCCATCGGGCATCCATGCGGGCCCATAGTAAATACGGTCGGGCGATACTGCGACGACGTGATCCTGGCCAGTCGCCACATCGACCGCAAAGAAACCGCCAATGGCGTCCCGCGTGGGCTGTACGATCGGAATCACAATCGTCTTCCCGTCCGGCGACCAGGCAGGCACGTGGCTATCGCTTGCCAACATACGGCCTTTGAAGATTGGTTTCTCCACCGTTCCGTCGCTCTTGGCCTGCCATAAATCCCAATTCGGGGTATCGTGCAACTGGCGCAGAAACGCGAAATGCTGGCCGTTCGGCGAAAACGTAATCGGGCTATCCACATCGCTGATCAGAATGCGGGGCGTCCCGCCAAGCACCGTGGCACTGTACAGCTGTGATTCCGTTTCGTTCTCTTCATCGCGCCGAACGAAATAGATGTAGTTGCCATCCGGAGAAAAGGTCAGCCCGTCGTAGCGCGTCGCCGCCGCCGGCACGACTTCTTTATTTGTTCCCGTGGGAATATGCCTCAGCCAGAGCGACTGCAGCCCTTTTTCTTCCAGCGCCTGTAGCAGGTATACCCCGTCAGGGGAAATGGCAGCCTGCGAGATGTGGCCGTTGTTGGAGACGTTCTCGATGGTGAACTTTTCAAACGGAGCGTATTTTGGTTTCTGCTCCTTATGCACCAGCGTATATAAGCCATAGCCCGCGACTGCGAGCACCGCCAGCACCCCCACTAGGATGACACCTGTGCCGATTTTGTTTTTCTGCGCGGCCTCAACCAGCACCGCGCCGCTCCCCGAGCGCACCGTTGTTCCCGATGGCGCGGCCACCACGGAGCCGCTCCCTGCCGCGCGCACCGTGGCGCTAGACGTCCGGCTGGCGGGCACGGTTGGATCGGAACCTGCTCTTCCGGGCTCCATTTCGCGCTGTAGTCGCTTCAGATCGGTGCGCACTTCGGCGGCAATCTGGTACCGCAGGTCCTTCTCTTTCTCGAGCAGCTTATTCAGTATGCGTTCCAGTTCGGCTGGCACGCTGCTGTTCAGTTGCACCGGAGAGACCGGAGCAGTATGCAGAATATTTCCGAAAATCACGGCGCTGGTGGACCCAGGGAACGGGAGCGCGCCTGTCACGGCCTGGTAAATCACAGAGCCCAGGGAGAACAGGTCACTGCGTGCGTCAAGCGGTTCTCCGCGAGCCTGTTCCGGCGACATATAGGCGATGGTGCCGACGGTGGTTCCCGGGCTGGTCAGGAAGGTGTCTTGTGATGGAGCGATGGTTTCACCCTCCATCGCGCCGTCCGGCTCCAACAGTTTGGCGAGCCCAAAATCGAGTATTTTTGCTGTGCCCCGCTCCGTGATGAAAATATTGGCAGGTTTGATGTCGCGGTGAATGATTCCTTTTTTGTGAGCCGCATCCAGCGCGTCGGCCACTTCAATCCCGATGGCGACGGTTCGCGCCACCGGCAGGGGGCCGTGCGCCATGAGCTTGTCCAGCGACTCGCCTTCCAGCAACTCCATGGCGATGAAGGTCTGGCCCTCGTTTTCCTCGATGGCATGGATGGTACAGATTCCCGGATGGTTCAGCGCGGAGGCCGAACGTGCCTCACGCAAAAAGCGTTCCAGGGCCGCGCTATCCTTGGTGCTGCCTTCCTGCAGGAACTTGAGCGCGACACGACGGCCCAGTTTTGTATCCTCGGCTTCATACACCAATCCCATGCCGCCGCTTCCCAATTGCCGCAGGATTCGATAGTGCCCGATTGTTTCGTTGATCATAGAGCGCGTTGCAAAGCTCAGAAGGGCTCCTTGCGATACTAGCCAAGGCATCGCTTCTGGTCAATCCGCGCTTGTTGCCGTGTACAGGAAAAGTTCAGCCCCGTGAGCCCTTTGGCGCGTAATAACCTTTCCGCGCCAGCACTTTGTACTCGTGATCGTTTGTTTCCACACGGATCTTGCGAAACTTTCCGTCCTTCGTCGTATTGGTAGGGTAATAGCCCAGCGTGTACTGGCTTCGCAATTCCTCGGAGATCTGGTCGAACGCCTCTTCCAGGTTCTTCTGAGAGCGAACCGCGATCATCCTCCCGCCCGTTTCCTCCGCCAACCGGTGCGCCACGCTGGCATTGCCGCCAAACCGCGGGTCCACGACCCACAAAATGTGAATCACGGTGTCTGTACGTTGGGCCGATTCAATCGCTTCTTCCAGCTTTACCCGGCTGCCTTCGTCCTCTGCATCGGTGACGATCACGATGGCTTTGCGCCCAGCCTCGCCATTCAGTTTGTCACCGCAAGCGAGATAAATCGCATCGTAGAGCGCCGTGCCCACCATGTTCCCGCCCACTGGTCCCGGGTTTCCCGCAATGTAGCCGCCGCCGGGCGTATTGATGCGGGCCTTGTTTATAGCGCGGTCCAGAATGCTGCGGTCATCGGTGAAATCGGCGAGCAAGTCCACGTCGGTGTCAAAGGAGATGATCATCGCCTCATCGCCTTTTCTCAAGACCCGATGCAAAAACCGCGAGCCAGCATCCTGAATCGACCCCAACATGGCCTGTTCGCTGCCCGAAGTGTCCAGCAGCAGCCCCAGCGTAATGGGAAGATTCATCTCTTTCGCGAAGAACGACACCTTTTCCTCGTGGTTGTCCTCAAACACCTTAAAGTCATCTTGTTTCAGGTCGGTGACAATGCGCTTGTTCTTGTCCCGTACCGTCGCGAACAGGTTCACCAAGTTCACTTCCGCCTTGATCGTCGGCCCCTGCCCCTGTTCCTGTTGCACCTCCGGCAATGCCGGAACCGCAAGCGCCATCGCCGCGGCACAGGCCAAACCCCGCATCCCGATCATTTTCATGATTCCGATCTTCGTGTTCCCGAATTTCACTGTTTCTCGGTATCCTTTATGTGATGTCTAGACCGGCACGGCGAGGTCGCCGAGTCATAACTTTTCGTTTCGCATTGCAGGGAGGCTCCGTATTCCTTCGATGCAACGACCTGCCCGGCGGGATGCGTCTTATAATCCTGCCGGAGTATATTTGACCATTCTAGCCCCGGAAAGTTTGGCCTGATCATTATGAAAAGTCCACGAAAAATCGCCTATCTCGCTCTCGCATCCGCCAGCCTGTTCTTTAGCTCCATCCTTCTGGGGCAGAGTCCCGCGCCGCCTCCGGCGAAGCCAGCAGCGGGGACTCAGGCCAATCCACCGGCCGCGCCAGCGCAGGGACGAACGACAATTTCTACAACGACGATCGAGGTGGTCGTCCCGGTCACGGTTAAAGACAGAAACGGCAACTTGGTAGCTGACCTCAAGAAGGATGAATTTCGCGTTTTCGAAGATAACGTGGAACAGGAGATCAAAAGGTTTATCACTGAGGCTTACCCGCTCTCTATGGTCGTCTTGATTGACAATGATCTGAAGCGGAAGGACATGGACCAGGTGGAACCCAGCCTGGTTTCACTTGTGGCGGGAATGAGCACCAGCGACGAAGCTTTCATTTGCCGGTTCGACCAGTTCTTTTACGAGGGTAAAGGGTTTACCAAGGACCAGGACAAGCTGGTCACCGAGCTGCGCCGCACAGAGCTTGGCTCGCACACCTCCGCGCCCGCTCCGGGCGATCCCTTCAGCGGCCCGACCATCAACGGCGCGCCGGCGCCAGGGGCGCCGCAGAATGACCCCTCGCTGATCGCGATCAAGGGTCAGCCCACCAAAGCCCTGGACGATGCGGTGTATGACGCTGCCATGCTGCTCCAGGATCGCGACAGCCGCAAGCGCCGCAAGATCATCCTGCTGATTTCCGACGGGCGAAACGGAGCGAAATTCAATACCCGCAAATACGATGAAGTCCGTTCGGAACTGCTTCGCCAGGGTATTGCCGTCTATAGCGTGGCGACCGGCAGCGCGTACTTTGACCGCAAATTTGACCGCCTGGTCAGCTATGCGCACGACACGGGGGGAGACGTCTATTTCGGGGTTAAGCAGGGCACTTTTTCCGAGTTTTACTCCCGCATCACCGAAGAAGCGCGCAACCAATACACCCTGGTCTACTCCCCACGGGGCGAGAGCAAGGTGGACTACCACACCATTGAGGTTCGCGTCCGTCGCGAAGGTTTGACTGTCCTCGCACGCGAGGGCTATTTCGGCGGTACCTTTGCGACCGTGCCCTCCAAATAGGCCGCGGCCTCTCCTTTTTCGCGGAATCTTCTTGACACTCGCATTTCCTGCCCGTATACGGATGTCACGGGGCAGGATTGCGTGCGGCACGCTCTCCGCGCCCGAGGAACAAACACAAGAAGGAGAAGCTAAATGGCAAAGAAAGCGAAAAAGGCTGAGAAAAAGGCCCCGAAGAAAATGATGAAGTAACCCGGCCCCGAGCGGATTTCATTCTCCAGGCGCTTCGATCCTGTCGGAGCGCCTCTTTTTTGGCATGTAGTTGCCTGCAGCGAAATCAGGCATCGGCTTAACCGCTGGCGCCGCTCAATGCTTCCTCGTGCGCCGGGCAGATTGGCTTGAAGGCGCAGCTTCGGCAGGCGAACCCAGGTTTAGGGGGAAATTCTCTTGCGCGGATATCGGCGGCCGTTTCCTGGACGATTTTCTCGGCTTCGTCAATCTGTTTGGCGTCCCGCGTGGTCACCTGCGTTGTGTTGTTCTGCAGGTAATGAAACACTAGTCGCACAGGATTCCATTCGAAGATCTCCTTCGCGGCCAGGGCATAAATGCTCAATTGCAGGTCCTTTCGGGCGTCGACGTCCTTTTTTGGTTTCCCGGTTTTATAATCCACGATCTCGACGTCGCTGCGCCCGAGCCCATTCACCTGATCCATGCGGCCCTTCAGGATCACGTCGTTCGCGAGCGGAAGTTCAAACCCTTTTTCCTGTTCCAGGACGTTCGGAGGCCCTGCAATCATCGCCGCATGAAACGTCTTTAGCTGTTCCAGGCCGTCCTTCTTGTACTCCGCTTCCTGGTATTCGTCCTCATAGCCGGCGCTGCTCCATTCCGTCTCGTAAATCCGTTGCACTTCCTCGAATGGCAGCTTCGAACCCTTCTTCAGTTGCTCCATGAAGCGCTTAATCGTCGTGTGCATCACACTGCCGAAACTGAGGGTCGCCCGGGGCCCTTCCTTTAATGACCAAAGGTGGCTGAAGGCAAATCGCTGCGGGCATTTGCGATAATTCTCGACCGCAGAGGAACTGAGCTTTAGTGGTTCTGGCAACGGCGGGTGAAATTCCTTGGCCCACTTGGCAATGCGGGAGAAAATTTTCGGCGGAGCTTCGCCAGCGGGAAAAAGTTCGCTAGAACTTGATTCCTTTTTTGGAGCCTTTTCCGTTTCTGGATCGACCTTCACTTTCGGTGCCAATTGCAAGATGTCGCGCCTCTTCACCGCAGGCTCCATCACAAGATCCTCGATGAAAACCGGCACCTTGTTCTTCTTCTCCGTTACGGTGGTGATGGTGAGGCGGTCCTCGGCCCGGGTCAGCGCCACGTAAAACAGCCGGCGCTCTTCCTGGATATGGAAGTCACCCTGCGGCAATTCTTCCTTCATCAGCCGCAGGGGAAATTCGAAGAGGGGCGAGCGGTTTCTTGGTGGGAATGCATTCGAATTCACACGCAGCAAAAAAACGTGGGGAAACTCGAGGCCCTTCGCGCCATGCACGGTC
>Ga0187801_10000546_pt1 | contig 10538 bp, 6 predicted proteins | sample NC_wetland_sal_i_10_FD_132465 | JGI IMG/M metagenome (GOLD analysis project Ga0187801, IMG submission 132465) | Wetland sediment microbial communities from Neuse River Estuary, North Carolina, USA - Control_1 | ecosystem: Environmental > Aquatic > Freshwater > Wetlands > Sediment | place: USA...
CTATTCGGTCGTGGTTCCGTTCTTAAACGAACAGGAAAACATCCCTACCTTGTACATGAAGATCACGGAAGTGATGGACTCGATTGGCGAGCCGTACGAGATGGTGTTTGTAGACGACGGGAGCAAGGATAATTCCTACCGGGTGCTTACGGAGATATACGAGCACGACCGCCGCGTGAATGTGGTGCGGCTGCGGAGAAATTTCGGACAGACGGCGGCGTTGAAGGCGGGCTTTGATTTTGCGCGCGGCGAAGTGGTGATTTCGATGGACGGCGACCTGCAGCACAATCCGGATGAAATCCCGCGTTTTCTGGAAAAGATTGAAGAAGGATTTGATCTCGTGAGCGGCTGGCGAGCGAACCGGCGCGACCACTGGCTAATGCGGCGGTTACCAAGCCGCGTGGCGAACTGGATGATGGCCAAGCTTTCCGGAATTGATCTGCACGATTTTGGGACGACGTTTAAGGCGTACCGGCGGGAAATCCTGCAGGAGATACAGCTCTACGGCGAGCTGCACCGCTTCATCCCGGCGCTGGCCAGTTCGACGGGAGCGCGAATCGCGGAAGTGCCCATATCCAATCCGGGCCGCAAGAGCGGGAAGTCGAATTACGGAATCGGAAGGACGATCCGGGTGTTTTTCGACCTGATCATGGTGAAGTTCCTGCTCGATTATTCAACGCGGCCGCTGCAATTCTTCGGGCTACTGGGTTTGGCGGGAAGCGGCTCTGGGGTCCTGCTGGGAGTGTATCTTTTTGTGGAGAAATTCGGCAATCATCAGAACATCATGGCCACGCACGGGCCGCTGCTGTTGCTGGCGATTGCTCTCTTCGTGAGCGGAATCCAGTTCATTTCGATGGGTCTGCTGGGCGAGATCAGTTCGCGGACCTATTACGAATCACAGAACAAACCAATTTACGCGCTGCGAGAAGTGAAGAGTCACCGGAAAGAGTTAGGTGATTCTGCCGAACCGGCACGGCCTAGCGGAAGCTCAGAACGATAAATTCCCTTTCAAAATTGCGAAGCCCCAGCATTTTTCGCTGGGCTTTTTTTCAGTATACGCTAGCACTGTCATATACGCGCGACAGCCTTGCGTAGGGGCCCAGCAATGCTGGACCCCAGCTTGGCAAGGACGTTGGTGCTTGCGGAAAAGTCAAAAACGGACCGCACATTATTTCCAATTGTGCGGACATGGGCTGCAGCGATGCTGCACCCCTACACAAAGAAAGCAGCGCAAGTACAGGAGAGCAAGAAAACCCAAGAGCGAGCGCAGCGTGCCGTGCTCCTACACGGAGGAATGCGAGAGGCTGCGGTATTTGCCACGGTGGTAGAGAAGGGGCTCGCCTTCTTTCAGTTCGAGGCTTTCGACTTCGGCGACAAAGATGGTGTGATCGCCGGACATGTATTGAGCAACGACATTGCATGCAAGATGCGCGAGAGCATCTTCAAGGAGTGGAATGCCCGTAGAAGTCCACTGAAAGCGAACGCCGAGACGGGCTTCTTCGGCAAGATCCTGCAGGGGCTTGGCAAAATGTTTGGAGATCTCCGCCTGTGTATCCTTCAGGATGTTCACACCAAAACGGCGCTGTGCCTTGATGTAAGACAGAAGGCGGGCGTCCTGATCGACGCAAACGAGAATCAACAAAGGATCCAGGGAAACGGAAGTGAAAGAATTCGCGGTCATGCCGTGAACTTGCCCAGGTTCGCGTTCAGCGGTGAGCACCGTAATACCGGTGGGAAAACTGCCCATCACACGGCGAAATAATTCGGTGGACAAAGATGACGTCGGCATAGAGGACTACTTTGAAGATATCACACCGCGGAGTGTGGGAGCCAAAAGCGCTGGAAACGGCAGGCATGCCGTTCCCTGGCGGAATCTTGCATAGCGGATCGGTTGAGATCCTTCGGCTGCAAACTACGCGGCCCTCAGGATGACAGCCTGTTGTTGTGTTTGGGTAACGGACGGAATTGCGCGGCCCGGTCGGGGAAGGACCGGGCCAACGGAACCATTATTTATGAGGTTTGTCCTCGCTGGGCTTGGATTTGGGAGGCTCTTTGTAGGCCTTGGCGTGTTCCGCCTCTTGCTTCTGCTTTAAGACCTGCTGTTGCTGGGCTTGCTTCTGTTGAAGCTGCTCGAGCTCTTGTTGCTGCTTCTGTTGTACTTGCTGCTGCTTTTCCTCGTCGATTTTCTGCTGCTGGATCTTCTGTTGCTCTTGAGTCTGCTTTTGCTGGAGCTTCTGATACTCCTGGTCCTGTTTCTGTTGCAGCTGCTGAATCTGTTGCTGGTGCTTCTGCTCGAGCTGTGGGTTCACGGTCGTGCCGGGGCGCGACGTGGGCGGCCGGTCTGCATACGCATGAGTGTTGGCGGGCGTGTTGGGTTGGCCAGAGTTGTTGGCAGGGCGATTCGTATTCAACGGGCCCGGCCCGGCGTTCGTCTTGTTGCCGCCCGGCTGAAGATTAGTGATGGTGGCTGCGGCTGGCTTGCCCGGAGGAGCAATCCTGACGGGCGCGACAGCGGCATGGGTTTGTGCCGGTTGCAGCTGACGTGTTTGCGCCATCGAAAGCGGCTGACCCTGGTTTTTCTCTATGGCTGCTTGGCGCACGGCAAACGATGGAGGAGGCGGGGGCGGAGTAGTCTTGGCAACGACGGCACGATTTTGCAGTGCGGCTGGCGGATGAACATTGGTCGCCGCACCGGCGCCGAGCACGGCCTGCTTGGGAGGCACAACGGCAGGCGCATGGACACCCACAGGTGCAGCGGCTATTTCCTTCTGGTTGACGGCAACCATGTTTCGCGCCACGGGCTGGGCGGAAGTAAACGCGTGGGGCGAGGTGGCCGTAACAGCGCCCGGGACACCTTGATTGACATATCTGACGTTATTCACGGTGACGTTTTTGTTGACCACGGTGTTGTTGTAATAGTTGTTGATCACCGTCTGATTCACCGTAGTGTTAGAAATGTTCACGTTGTTGACGTAAATGCGGCTGACCGGATACGAAGGTACAAAGACCTCGCGGGGGCCAAGCGGAAACCAGCCAACATTGACGCCGGCAGCGAAGCCGCCGCCACCAAAGGCAATGCCCGCAGCAAAATGGGGACCGCCAACCCAGGCCACCAAGGCAGGAGCGTAGACCGGACGCACGTAGGCAACCGCAACCACAGGAGGCGGGCAAGGCACCCAACCCCAAGCGCCTCCAGCGAAGATCCAGCGCCCGTAATGAAAGGGCGCGAAACCCCACGGCGCGTCATCCACCCATGTCCAGCCCCAGGGCGAAATCCAAGCCCAGTGACCGTACCGGTAGGGAGCCCAGCCCACGACGGCGACGTGTGGGAACCAGACAGTCCCATATTCCGGGACGGGTCGCCAGCCGCCGTAGTCATCCAAATCCTCGTAGCCAATCACATCATCGGAAACATAGCGGCGAGCAACAGAATGGTCCTCGCGAAGATCGCGCTCATCGCACCAAGAATCGAAATCATCCTCATCGGGAACCGCTTGAACATCGGCGCTCAACGTATCCGTGCCGGTGAAATAACCCTGTTGGCCGGGATGGACCGTGTAAGACGAGCCACCGCCCGTGACGTCTCCTTCTCCGTCGCGGACGTCGATGATGGTGGTGTCGCCGGCTTCATTCACATTGACGCGATAGCGGCCAGGACGAAGAACAGAAAAGGCGAGGTTGGGGGTATCGATTTCGATGGACTCGTCCTGCGCCAGGCGGCGGACACGGAGATTGAGAGTGCCTTCGGTGAGGCGGACCTGCATCATGTGGTCATCGAGATTGAGGAAGGAAAAACCGGTCTGGTCACCGAGGCGAAGCGCGGCAGAACCGACGTGAAGCTCCGCGCGCGCACCCTGATCGGTCCAAAGTTTGTCGCCCGTCGTAATCGGGCGATTGAGAACAGCAGCGACCCAATCATCGGTGCCGGAAGGACTGAAGGATACTTGCCCCTGAACGAAACCGAGCCGTGCAACACGGCCGGGAGGATCATCATCATCGGCGAGGGAACGGTTGGGGGCGAGCATGACAAAAGTCAAAAGTACGGTGAACAAGATCAGCCAGTGTTGTGCACGTGATTTCATCAGTTTGCTCTCTTCTCTCCTGGAAACTTTCTCAGCGTCAAACCAAAAGCCGCAAAACAGGACTAGCGATGACGATGGGAAAAGTTCGTGGTGCCGGTTCAGGCACGATTTTCAGTACGGGAACAATCCCGGCTGGGTTGGGAATTAGACCTGAAATCCCGACATCACTATGTGTAACACGGAGCGGGTGTAAGAGTTGTGCGAACCGCAGCAGGGGTCGCGAAAGGTGCACGTCGAGTACAGGGAGAAAAATAAGAAGGCCCGTTCCGAACGAACCGGAACGGGCCAAGGGGTTGGTCAGAGAAGTTTTCAGTGATGTCCGCCACCGCCGGCGTGTCCGCCACCGCCGCCACCGTGAGATCCACCGCCGCCACCACCACCGTGGAAACCACCACCGGAGCTACCACCATGGTAGCCGCCGCCGGAGCTGCGGGGCGCGGAGTAAGAAGGAGCGGAATAGCTCCGCGGGGCGCTGTACGAGCGCGGAGCAGAATAGCCGCGAGAGCCGTTATAGGACGGCGGGCTGTAGGAGCGGTTGCCGTTGTATGAAGCCGGCGGCCGGTTAGTGGAATTGCGCTGAGCTGCGCCGCCGCCGGAGCCTGCCCAAGGCGGACGATTCGTGGAATTGTTGCGCGCCGTGCCCACAGAGTTGGACGGGCGATTGGAGCTGCCGAAGCCCTGCGGAGCGCGGCCGGAGTCCGTGGTGTTGCCCTGCGCACTCCAGGAACGGGTCTGCGCAGAGGGCGGCCGGTTGGCGGAAAGCTGGGACTGGCGGTTGGCGCTCAGACCCTGCTGAGCACTGGACATCGAATGAGCGACTGTGGTGCCAGATGTATGTCCTGCCGAGAGTGCCGATGAATTCATCGTGTGAGCAAGCGTATGAGAAACGGATGGCGACGGTGCGGTCCGAGCCGTGACGCTGCGATTCTGCACGCTGGCAGAAGGCGTAGCGACGTGGCCGTTCATATTCGCCGCGCCGAAAGAGCTGGCACGAGAAGGCGAGGCATGGATGCCGTTGGTGACCTGAGCGTTTCGCAAAGACGCTTCGCTGAGATGTTGGGCGCCGCGATTGACCGACTGGCCGTTTACAAAGGTGTTGTGCGAGGCCGTGGTGACGGCATGCGGGTTATGCGCGTAGGCATAATTGTTGAAATTGCGGTAGCTGTTGGCGTTGAAATTGTGGAAATAGGCGTTATGGACGTTGACGTTATGCCAGTAACCCCAACCGCAGTGATACCACGGGTGGAACGGCTCACCCCAACCGAGTGGGAACCATCCATAACCGCCGCCCCAGCCAAAGCCAAATCCGAAACCAAAGCCGCCCAAGAACCCGACAAAAGCGGGCCCATAAAAGGGTCGAGCATAGATTGGCCCGGGGCACCAACCCCAGTAGGAACCGAAATAGTTCCAACGACCGTAGTGGTATGGTGCAAAGCCCCAAGGCTCGTACCCAACCCAACTCCATCCCCAAGGGGCGATATAGTCCCAGTTACCGTTGCTGTAGGGAGCCCAATCGGGGCCGACGTCGTTGGGGACCCAGACGTTGCCATAGTCCGGCTCTTGCTTCCAGGTGCCGTAATCGTCGAGGTCACTGTAACCAACTGTGTCGCGATTTACATACTTTGCAGAAGCAGACTTGTCTTCGCCGAGGTCACGCTGCTGCGCCCATTGATCGAGGGCATCCAGTGCAGCCGGCGCCCCCGTGGAGACTTTCACATTGCCTTCCGGACCGGTTACATCGACGCGCTCACCGGCTTTCACGGGATAGACTTGGCCGGCAGCCGCAATTTCGCCTGCGCCGCGAATCGCAGTAACGCTGGTGAAATCGCCGTTTTCATTGACGTCGATGCGGAACGCGCCCGCTTCCTTAACGGTAAAGGCAAGGTTGGGCGTATCGACTTCGTAGCTTTCCCCCTGGCGAATTTCACGAACGCGGAAGTTGATCTTTCCTTCCGGGAGGCGCATCTGCGTGATGTTTTCATCCAGATTGAGGAAGGAGAGAGCGGTCATGCTGCCCAGATGGATGGCGACCTGTCCGGCTTGCAATTCGGCGCGCGAGTCCTTATCGACCCAAAGTTTGTCACCGATGGTTACCGGCCGGTTTCTGCCGGCATTTCCCCAATCACCGGTTCCACCCGGCTGGATAGAAACGGAACCATCCACGACACTGACGCGAGCGACGCGAGAAGGTGGATTGTGTGACTCGTCGCTGGTGATGTTGTCATCGACGGCTGGCAAATTAGCGATATTTTCCTGTGCCTGTGACGGTGGCAGAGCTTGTGCCTGATCCTGTGCCTGGAGCGCGGGCGCTACCAGGAAGAGCGCAAGAGCAAGGCAAGAAAGAATGGCAATAAATTTTGGCTGGTCCGAAGTGGCTTTCATAACCCTTTCCCCTGATGAGCCCACTGCAGAGGTTCGGGCCCAGGGAACCTACCCACTAATATGATGTTCGGGAAGGCTCCCAATGGGTACAACCCAAGTATGGGAAAGAAGTTGCCATATTGTTGTGGCCAGGGAAAGGTATTTAGTACTAGTACGGAACCTACTGCCCGGATTCTGACCTTGCGGACAGCACCGCTTATCCCACAGTTTACGTACACTTGCGTCTTGTGGGCGCACCGCCCTTAGGGGAGAATCTGATGCACATGAAACGAGCAATTCTCGGTTTGGGCTTGGCGGCTTTGACCGCAACCTGCGCGGGTTCCGTCCAGGCACAGGTGTGGAGGCAGGCTGGACCTCCAGGTGGAACAGTGATTTCGCTGACGGCTGACCCGAACAACACCGATAGGTTGTTTTTGGGAACGGCCGACGGCCACGTGTTCTTCTCCAACGATGAGGGAGCACATTGGCAGCTTATCAGCCGGATTGGGAACGGCCAGGACGATGTGATTACTCACATCATCGTGGATCCGCGTGATGCGAACCGGCTGTATGCCAGCAGTTGGACGCTCTATTCCGGTGGAGGCGGCGTGTATCGCAGCGACGATGCCGGCCGCACCTGGAACATCATTGGATTGGCACACGAAACCGTTCGCGCCCTGGCGCAATCGCCCACAGATCCAAATTTGCTCCTCGCGGGCTCGCTAACGGGCGTTTACCGCTCGCAAGATGGTGGCGCGAGTTGGGTAAAGATCACTCCGGACAATCACCCGGACCTGAACAGATTTGACTCCGTGGCGTTTGACCCGAAGGACAACAACGTGATCTACGCCGGGACCTACCATTTGCCTTGGAAGACCGAGAACGGAGGCAAGGACTGGTTTCCGGTCGTGAAGGGCATGATTGATGATTCCGACGTGATGAACATCATCGTGGATCCGGCGAATTCGGCGAACGTGCATGCGGTGGCGTGCTCTGGCATCTACCACAGCCTGAACGGCGGGCAAGAGTGGGTGAAATACAAGAGCATTCCAAACATTTACCGGCGGACACAACTGATTCGCATGGATCCCACGAATCCCGACATTTTGTACGCAGGTACAACCAGCGGCTTGTGGAAGACGGTAAATGAAAAGGATTTCCGGCGCCTCACCCCCGGCGATTGGATCATCAACGCGATGATCATCGACAAAAAGAATCCGCAAAAGCTGATCATCGGCACGGAACGTGAAGGTGTGGAGATCAGCACGGACGGCGGCGAATCGTTTACTTCGGCGAACGTGGGCTTCCACCACCAGCACATCTCCGATGTGGCGGTGGACCGCGAGCACCCAGAACGGGCGCTGGTCGTATTGACCTTCGACGAAAACGCGTTCCTGGCCACGAAAGACGGCGGAAATTCCTGGATGGCGCTCGGGCCTGGGTTGAAGCGCACGGAATTGCGGCACGTCTATTCAGCACCGACGGGCTGGTGGGCAGCGCTCACCAAGGGCGGCTGGTCAAAATACGACGAGACGACGAAAAAGTGGGTGCGCGCGGGAATGTACGTGCCCGACCCGACAGCTGCAGCGGCTAAGACCACAACTTCCAAGGGGAAGAAAGCGCCAGCCGCAAAGGCTCCGGTGACAAAACAGCCGGTCCCGACAGTCGCCGCTTATTTGGTGAACGACATGGCGTTTGGAAATGACACGTGGTACGCGGCTACGGCCGGCGGCGTGCTCGTTTCGAAGGATCACGGCGCAACGTGGAAATCCGCAAGCAAGGATTCCCTGGTGCGCAAGCCTTCCCAATCCGTGGAAGTTTCCAGCGATGGCAATCAAGTGTGGGCGATTGCTGAACGCAACCTGCTGTACTCGACAAACAAAGGCGAGAGCTGGGATGCCCAGGAACTCTCGTTCGCGGCCGCGGGTAACCTGAAACTTCAAAGCATCGATGATTCGTCGCTCTTCATCACCACAAACATGGGACTGTACGGATCACACGACGCGGGAAAGACCTGGAACCGCGCCGATGTGCGTGAATTGTCCTTCCAGTCCATAGCCGGCAACGGGACCGCGGTGGTTGCGGCGTTGCAAAAACATGGCCTTGTGGCTTCGTTCGATGGCGGAAAATCCTGGCAGCATATGGAAGATCCGCTATCACAGAGCTACTTCCCAGTGGTTCGGACGCGGCGCGATGGCTCGCTCCTGGCGGTTTCCGCCACGGAGGGTTTGCTGAGCCTTGACCCGAACGCTAAGTCTGCCAGCACGGCGGGCGGGACAGGAATGCGCTAGAGCCAACTCCACTTTCCCTCTGCTTCGAGGGCGCTCCGAGAAATCGGGGCGCCTTTGATTTTTTGGGGATGTTTTTGCTCGCCGCTCGCTGGCTCAGCCTGTTTTCGTGCGTCAGGAGCATGCTGTTCGCGCGTTCTTTATGAAGATTTTCATGCACAGGCATGCACATATTTCCACAGTGTTTCTGTGAAATAACTCTTGCCAACGTTTCTTCATGCTCCTAGTATCCGCATCAGATTGATCGGGAAGAAAAAACTTCACGAGTCAATTCAAAGATGGCGGCAAGGGTAAAACCGAGCATGTCAAATTCGAGTTGAACGGGAAGTGTAAACTTCGCAGTTTAATTCAAAGAGGCGGCGAGGGTAAAACCGAGCCAAACCTCCATTGAATTGGGTTGTGAAGAAAAACTTCGCGGTTCGATGCAAAGGAATGGCGAGGGTCACACCGCGCTAATTTCCGATGGGTCGGACAGAGGAGTGAGCTTCGCAGCAGAGTTCAAGGCAGCACGGGTCAAACCGAGTTGCTCTTGGATGCAAGCGGAAGCGAAAAGCTTCGCGGTACACTCAAGGATGCGGCAAGGGTAAAACCGAGTCGAAATCATGAGCTGAATCAGCAAGTGGAGCTTCGCGAGTCAATTTATAGGGGGCGGCCAGGGTAAAACCGAACTGCTTTCAACTAAGTTGATCGTGGAGCGGAAACTTCGTGACTCAATCGAAAAGAGGGCGACGCGGTCGCACCGAGTCGCCCTCGATTTTTTTGTGCCTGCGTTTTTTTTGTGCGGGTGCCCCATCCTCGTTTTGTGAGGGTGGGTCTTGGGTTTCTCTTCTCTCTGCGAACTCTGCGTTGAATCTCTTCTCTTCGCTTTTCGCTCCTTCCTCTCACCTTCAATTCTTCGACCAGGGCGGCACAACGCCGGTCATGCGCGCGTACGCGATCAGCTGGCCCATATGCTCGTTTGCGTGAACGATGATACGCAGGTACATCCCATCTACCGTCGCATCCCTATCGTAGATGTGGACCTTGCGCTGCAGGTCCTCGGGTTTCTCAGCTAAGTGTGCTTCTTTCACGGCATCCAGCGAGCGCTTCAGCCAACTGATTACTTCGGCTTTCGACGTGACTGTCTTTTCCGCGTCTTCTTTCAGGTCCGCGGGCATCTTGGGGCCGGTCACGCTTAACAAATAGAAATTCGCCATCACGATGTGCATGTACACCTCGCTCGTAGAACGGACTCCCGGCGCAGGGCGCCACGCGAATTTATCGGCGGGTGTTGCCTCGGCCAGCGCAACGAGCTGTTGAGACACATGCTTCCATTCCCCGTCATATCCTTGCCAGATCCCCTCAGGCATTTTCTGTGCGAACGCCGGCGCACTCAACAAAAGCCACAGCCCAACTGCTGCCGCTGCAACGGTTTTCATGGTGTAACTCCTCTCCTGTCATCTGCACTTCGCTTTAGCTCAGGCCTTTGAGACCTGAGGCTTTTCGCTGACGCAGCGGCAGGAAGTATAAATCGACAGGCATAAGAATGTCGGCGCCAAACCTCTTAGTTACACAAATAGTACTCATCCCCCTTGTTTTTCGGCACAGAGTGAGCAAATGAGATTCCGAGAAACTCACCTTTGTGTGTGCCCGTTAAAGTCCAAGACGCAACGATTTTGATCTTCCGCTTCTGCACATCCAGTCCGATGTAATACATAGGTTCCATGGGGAGCCTCCTTGGTGTTCTGAATCAGCTCGCAGCTGAGTTCAGCTTTTCTACACCAAGCGCTCCTCCTTCGACCTATACATTCAAACTTATCGGGACTTA
>Ga0187801_10000547_pt1 | contig 10536 bp, 9 predicted proteins | sample NC_wetland_sal_i_10_FD_132465 | JGI IMG/M metagenome (GOLD analysis project Ga0187801, IMG submission 132465) | Wetland sediment microbial communities from Neuse River Estuary, North Carolina, USA - Control_1 | ecosystem: Environmental > Aquatic > Freshwater > Wetlands > Sediment | place: USA...
TTCGATGCAGGATTCGGATGAACCGCTACGCGAACCATGGCGGGCCGCAGAACGCGCCCGTGAAACGCGTAACCGGGCTGAAATACTTCCAGGATGGTGCCGTCGGGATGCTCGGTAGTTTCAGCGCGATCCATCGCCTGGTGTAGATGTGGATCGAAGGGTTTGCCGAGCGGATCGATACGTTCCGCGCCAAGCCGCGCGAGATTGTCCAAAAGCTGTTTGTAGATAAGCTCAAACCCCTTGCGATAACTGTCGTATTCCGCTTCGCGGTGCGCGGCCAAAGCGTGCTGGAAACCATCCACCACGGGAATAAGCGCCTCGATGACGCGCGCCGTAGCCCGCTGTCCGGCTTCCCTATTTTCTTTTTCCGCGCGCTTCCGGTAATTGGAAAAATCCGCCTGGTGCCGTACCAGCGATTGGCGCAAGTCTTCCAGTTCTGCTGCGAGCTTCTTTACTTCCGCATCTTCACGAGAGATATCCTCGGGGGCAGCTTTTTCCTCTGTGGACTGGCCGATTCCCTCCTTGCTCGGAAGCTTGATTTCGATTTCTGGATCCTTCATAGATCTTTCCTCACTTCTTGGTATTCCTTCTTATTCTATTTTGCTCAAAGCTTCGCTGAAAAGTTGCGCCACGTACGCCACCGCCGTCATGGCGCGCTCGTAGTGCATCCGCGTGGGCCCGAGCACGCCCACGGAACCTTGTACCTTGTCGTGACTCAAGTAGGGCGCACTGATGAGCGCGATGTTTTCCCCGGTTTGCGAGAATTCCTTAACGCCGATCTGGACGAATACCGGCTCGGGCGTTTCGATGCACGCGTTCAACACGGTGATGAGGCGATGCTTTTCCTCGATCGCCGCGAGCAATTCGCCCAACTGTGCCTGATCGGCAAATTCCGGCGCGGTGACGATCTGTGCGGTGCCCTCGACATAAATCTGTGATTCGGGATTTTCCCCCAGGATCGCAGGATCGCAGAGCGTTAGCGCGCTACGGGCGATGCTCTCGTACCGCTCCCGCTCGTTCGCCAGCTTCTGCAAGAGGTCGGCGCGAATCGCTTCCAGTGTCCAGCCCGAGTAGTTGCGGTTGAGGAAGTCGGCGGTGGCGTCGAGTTCCTCCTGGGTGAACGGGCGCGACGGCCGAAGCACCTTGTCGCGCGTACTGCCGCCCGGGGAAATAAGCACGACCACGACGCGGCCATCAGGAATCAACCACATCCGCGCTTGCTCCAGAACAGTTTTTCTCAGCGGAGGCGAGACCACAATGCCTAATCCCTTGGACACTTCCGCCAAAACGTGACCCGCCCGTTCGGTAAACTCCACGGCGCTCGAACCTGCGGCCATCTCCCGATTGATCCAATCGCGGTCCTCGACGCTCAGGGTTGCTTGAGATGCAATTTCCTGCGCGAAGAAGCGATAGGCCGCGGCCGTCGGAACGCGCCCCGCCGAAGTGTGGGGCTGGTAAAGATAGCCGCCATCCTCGAGATCGGCCATCACGCTCCGAATAGTTGCCGTGCTAAGAGGCTCCTCAAACCTCCTGGAAATTGCGCGCGAGGATACCGGCTCGCCCGTCTCAATGTACGTGCGGACGATGTCGGCCAGAACCTGGCGGTTGCGGCGTTCCTGGAGAGCTGGGTAGCGCATAGCAGCACTCCTCAGCGGGTGCTAACTCCTATTCTAGAAACCCTGTCAAGCCCCGTCAAAGCACTTCGTCCAATACCAAACTGTCCATTTCTTTCACCCTCCTGAAGACGGGATCATTGGTTATGAAAGCGGTCGCCTTTGAGTAGATCGCAGTCGCAGCCTGGATCGCATCAGGTGTTTTCAGGCGATAGGTGGCCCGCATTCGTGCGGCCTCATCCGCGACCTCAAGAAATGGGGGTATCCAGGTCAGATTCGCATAGGTACTCAGGAGCCCATAATAGGTCTGGATCCTCCGCTCGTTGCCTTCTCGATAGGCGGGCACCAGCAACTCCGTCAGCGACAGTGTGGACGTCACGGCTTCGTTACCGCGCTGCTCGAGCCAAAAGAACACAGCGTCGGATAACGGGAAATATTGGAGATTTGCATCAAGCTGATAGATGAAAACGCTTGTGTCCAAAGCGACCCGACGATGGGAGCGCAAAAAGGTGTGGAGGCGTTCTACTCCCAACTGTCGCGTTCCTTCTTGAGGTAATCCGGCGGATACAATCCTCGGCCAATTCCTGAGATCGCGGCTCTGTAGGACTTGGGTTTCTGGAGAACAATAATTTTGTCGCCTTTCAGAACGACAAGCAGCTTGTCGCCAGGTTTAAGACCCAGGGCTTTGCGGGCTTCGCGCGGGATGACGATTTGGTTTTTCGACGAAAGAGTAGCTTCAGCCATGCTTTACATTCTATCACAAAGTAAAGCAACTTCCCGCGCAAACCGAACTAGTTGTTATCGATCTGGGCGCGCTGGAGCTTGTCGGAATAGTCGATGTACACCGACTTCCACTCGGTGAAGAAGTCGATGGCGGCGACTGCGGCTTCGCGATGGCCGTTGCCGGTCTGTTTAGTGCCGCCGAACGGGAGATGCGTTTCCGCACCGATCGTGGGGGCATTGACGTAGACGATGCCGGTGTACAGATCGCGGATGGCGGCGAAAGCGCCGTTGACGTTGCGTGTGTAGATGGAGGCCGACAGGCCATAGGGCACCCCGTTGGCGACTTCGATTCCCTGCTCCAGGCTGTCGATGGGAATCACGGAGACCACCGGGCCAAAGATCTCCTCCTGCGCGACACGCATTTTCGGGTCGCAATCGCCGAAAACTGTGGGTTCGTGGAACCAGCCTTTGGCGTGCTCGCCCTTATCCAGGCGGTGTCCGCCGGCTAGGAGTTTCGCGCCCTCTTTCTTGCCAATCTCCACGTAGTTCATCACGGTTTGGACTTGCTGCTCGTTGATGACGGGCCCCATCTCCACGGTGGGATCGAGGCCGTTGCCGACCTTGAGCTTCCTAGTGCGTTCCACAACTCGGCCGACGAACTCTTTATAGATCGATTTGTGTACGCCAATGCGGCTGGCCGCAGTGCAACGCTGGCCGGAGGTGCCGAAGCCACCCCAGATTGTACCGTCGACGGCCAGATCGAGATTGGCATCCTCCATGACGAGGATGATGTTCTTGCCGCCCATTTCCAGGCTGTAGTGCTTGAAATCCGGAGCACAGGTTTCCGCAATGATGCGCCCGGTCGCAGTGGAACCCGTGAAGCTGACGACCGGAACACCGTTGTGTTTAGCAAGAGGCGCTCCCGCCCCAGGCCCGTCGCCGCTGACAAGATTAACAACGCCGGGAGGAACTCCCGCTTCGGCCATGATTTCGACGAGTTGGTACGACGAAAGCGATGTATCTTCCGCAGGCTTGAGCACAACGGTGTTGCCACAAATCAGCGCAGGCATCATTTTCCACGAGGGAATGGCCATGGGAAAATTCCACGGTGTGATCATCCCGCACACGCCAATGGGCTGACGGACGCTCATCGCAAATTTGTTTGGAAGCTCCGAAGGCGTGGTCTGGCCAAACAGGCGGCGGCCCTCGCCAGCCATGTAGTAGGTCATGTCGATGGCTTCCTGCACGTCGCCACGGGTTTCTGCAAGGATCTTGCCCATTTCGCGGGTCATATCGCGCGAGCAGTCTTCCTTACGTTTGACCAGCACTTCGGCCGCACGAAACAGTATTTCCGCCCGCTTCGGCGCCGGCACTAGTCGCCAGGTCTTGTATGCTTCGCCCGCGGCAGCAACAGCAGCATCGACATCGGCCTGAGTTGAAAGCGGGAACTCCCCGACGACCTCATCCGTGTTCGCCGGGTTGCGATTCAGGTGGGTCTTGCCGCTCCGCGGTGCAACCCATTCCCCATTGATGAAATTCTTAAAGATGCGTGCGGACGCCGCCGTAGCCATAACCCCTCCCGAGAGGAATCGAGTCTAGCGGCCTGCTTGTGGCGACGTCAAACGAAGCCCGAATAATCACACCTGCAAAATATAAATTCGTTCTTCGGCAATTCACCTCATCGAAACAATTGCCGGCCTACGGTTCGTAGTTCTCCACAATCTCTGCTGGGCGCACTTTTGCCTTGCCGGGGTCCTCCCCGAACTCTCGCAGAGCACGGCGCTGCCGCAAGAGATCCCAGCATTGGTCGAGCTCGACTTTCAACCCTGCCAAGCGCCCCCGGTCTTCGTCCGTAAGCTCGCTCTGTCCGTACAGACGCTCCTCCTCTTTCACCAGCCGTTCAATGTGGCCTAACACGGGCCTGTCTTCATTTCCTATCGCCATGTGCAACTCCTTTCACCAGTCCTCGCGGGAGACACAAGTCCACGCGCGTTGGATGCGCCATGCTCTTAAAAGGGCAAAGGGAATTTGTCGTTAGGAACGCTCGCTGCTTCGTGTAGGGTTCCGCTATGCTTCTTTCCATTTCTATCGCGTCAACGCACAGCGGAGGATGCAAATACATCTAGTAGGGAGGTCCTGCCAGGGCGAGAATCCCGCTGTCGCGGTATGGCTTCATATGCGCACCTGGCAGATCAAAGATGGTCCAAGTGTTGAACCGGGCCCTTTGCACGGCGTTCTCCAGATATCGTGTTGCAGGACTTCCATCTGGCACTACAACGAAACGGACACCCAGCAATTGCAGTAGATCGTGTGCCTGCTCTGGTGTAAGGGATCCATCGAAGAAGGCGTTTCTTACCGCTGAATAACGCGGATGAGTTGCCCCCAGGCTAAACAACCAATGACTCGCAAAACTATGCACGGGAGCCGTCGCCAACCACGGGGCAGCGTCATACGTCGCCAGCACCAAGTCGTCCGGACCTGAATTCTCTCGCAACCATTGAATCGTTGCGAATTCCGCGGCGGGGGCAATAGCCGGCGGGTATCCGTATCGGTCCTGGGGTGCGATCCTGGCATTCCAGGCCTGCCATCGAAGCGTCGCGTGCGGAATCAGCGACCACGCCAAAAATACGACGGAAGCAACTCGCAGGAACAAGCTTGGTACGATGGCCAGACCAACTGTCAATTCCTGAATCTGGAGCCACAACAAGAATCCAATGGCGAAGAACAGACCGTCGAGGGCGTGAAATGCAAAGGGCACGCCCGGAATAAAAAACACAAGAAAAGTCGAAAGGAACCAGGCCTTCAATACCAATGTCTCGTGGCTCTGGCCTTGTGGATATCCAAGGATTAGCAGAACTACGACCAAGATTGTAGGTACTCCCAGCATCAACAACAATGGAGCAGGCATGGTCTGGAGCATGTTTGCCTGGGCGATTTCATGTACCCATGGAATGCGGAGCGTTTGTATGACGTAAGGCAACATGCCAATTGCCGCCGCGCCGGCGAGAAGGCCGACCCTCGCCACAGTCCTGGCGTTGAGCCCGAATTGCCTCAACAAAACAACTCCGGCCGCGGTGAGCGTCACAATGATTTCAAACGGATGCATCAGTGTCGAAATCAGGCAAGTGATTGTGAGCCACACAAACCAGCGGCGTTCCGGAGCGTTTAAATATCGAACCAGAAACGCCATCGACAGAACCTGGAACGCTGTTCCGAGGGTCATAAAGGGCCAAGTCACAAGCCCATGAAAAAACCCGTCAGAGGTGAGCAGGAATTGACCCCGCCACACTGCTTCTCCGTATTGATCCGGATTCCCCGACACATGAGACAAGCCAGGCAACGACGCCACAGGCACGCAACAGGCTGCAACCAGCAGAGACCACAGTGCCTGGCGGCGCGTCTTGCAAAAACTCCTGCAGGCGAAGGCCGCCGCGTAGGCCAGAAAAACATAAGCGGCCAGAGTGAATATTTGTAATGCAAAAGCCGCGCTAATCGGCAAGATTCGTTGCAAGAGTGCTGCCGGAAAGAATGCCGGCACGGTGAAGTTTCGGGGCGTTATCCAAGGCGCGTGGTAATTCGGAATGAACCAACTGTGCTTCAGACCCTGGAGCCAGCATACGTATAGGGCGACGTCCGGATTGCGCTGCACTCCAAGGGGCAAGTAGCCATTGGGAGGGGCGATCAGCCCATGAATTACGTCCAGATTGTTGATGATATATAAGCCCACGCCGAGCAAGCCGGGCAAGAGCCTCGACACCAAGTGCTGCCGGGCGACCGGGCCTTCCTGCGGCATTCCCAGGTCGTTCGTGCTTGTAGAAACGGGCTCTGAAACAGGTAGCGCCTCGTTCATCGATTCTTATTCAGCCTCTTGCAGCAAATCCAAATCAGCGGATGCGTCATTCGTTAGCTAGTGTCATCGAACGGCGCACTTTTGAATACAGAGACGCGAGGGAACGGCTGCGTAAGGGTAACACTTCACCGCTGTTCGATTTGACGGGTGCTTGTGCGGAGCATCAGTGGCGATGACAGGCAGAAGAGATAAGAAACGTAAGGAAGCTGGAGAAAGGCTGTGGAGGTTGGAGGCGCGAGGCGGAATCGAACCGCCGATATGGGTTTTGCAGACCCATGCCTTACCACTTGGCGACCGCGCCCCCGTTGGACAACACTGCTACGGGCACTGCGAAAACAGAACCTTTCTTCAGGGGCTAAAGCCCACGGGTTGCCGAGGCTTTACGTTGGGGCTGAAGCCCCAACCTCCTAAAGAGCTCAAGAAGGCGGCCTGCAGAAACAGCCGTTTTCGCAGCACGACCACAGATGGCAAGGACCGCCACAATGCGACCCTTGCCACCCTGCACGCAACGCGAACCTTAGCCTAAGCGCTCTGGCACGCCGGCACGGCCGCTGGAGTGGCGGCATTCAGGTTCACGATGGGTGCACCGACCAAATTGCCCCACTCGGTCCACGAGCCGTCATAGTTGCGGACCTTTTCGTAGCCGAGCAGGTATTTCAGGACAAACCATGTATGGGAACTGCGCTCGCCGATCCGGCAGTACGCAATGGTTTCATCGGCGCCACGAATGCCTTTGGATTCGTACAGCGCTTTCAGCTCCTCGTAGGATTTGAAGGTGCCGTCGTCATTGGCTGCCTGTCCCCACGGAACATTCACTGCCCCTGGAATGTGGCCTGCGCGTAAAGCCGTTTCCGACAGTCCCGGAGGCGCAAGAATTTTCCCGGTGAACTCGTCCACGGAGCGCACATCGACAAGGTCGCCGCGGCGACGCTTGCTTTGAATCTCCAAGACTTCTTCCTTGCGCGCACGGATGGATTCGTCCGGATAGTTGGCACGGTACGTCGCCGGCTTTACCACAGTGGGCTCGGTGGTCAGGAGGAGCCCTTCGGCAACCCACTTTTTGCGCCCGCCATTGATCAAGCGCACATCCTGATGGCCGTAGTATTTCAACTGCCAGAAAGCGTAAGCGGCGAACCAGTTGTTGTTGTCTCCATACAGGATTATCGTGGTGTCCTTGCTGATACCCGATTCACCGAGCAGCCGCTCGAGTTCGGACTTCTCGATAAGATCGCGGCGAACCGGATCTTGTAGTTGGGTCTGCCAGTTCCAGCCGACGGCGCCGGGGATGTGTCCCTTGTCGTAGGCGGTGGTGTCCACGTCCACCTCGACGAGACGCAAGTTCGGGGCATTCAGGTTTTGCGCCACCCAATCGGTGGTGACCAGAACTTCGGGGTGCTTGTATCCAGACATTGTTGCTCCTTTCTGAAGCGACTTACCTTTTTCAGAGCCATAAAAACGAAAAACCCATCGGCCAGTCACTCTGGCGATGGGTCGTGAACTTCGATTCGGCTAAACTTTTCTTGCTAGTCGTTCAGCCTGCCCACACCAGAAGACACTCGTGCGCAACACATACAGCAGCAACACGCGCCGAAGGTCTTGTGTGGGTTGCCAAACATGGGAACAGCTTACGTTTTAGGCGCCGACGGGGCAAATGCAAATTTTGGATGCATTGCATCGGGAATCTGCTGGATTTGCGATCCTATTGCGGCTGTTCTTCGTTCTTGAGTTCGTCGCGCTGAACGGAGCGCGAGAGCAAGCGGTTGGCCGCCGCATTTGGCGGAGGGGTGGGCACTCCCAAGCCTGCCGTCTCGGAGCCGAATCCCAGCTTCTGCAGAGTCAGTGCGTCCATCTTCCCCGTAGGAGTCAATCCATTGGAGGACTGGAATTTCTTCATTGCCTCGACAGTCGAATCGTCCCATTTGCCGCTGGCCGTGCCGCTGAAAGCTCCGTTCTTTGCAAGCGCTTCCTGAATTTCACTGATGCGCTCGGGTGTGGGCGCGGCCTGCCCTTTCACTTTCTTGCTCCTACTCTTCTTGGAACTCCTGCTGCTAGCCGATTTGGTGGATTTCTTTGTCGTGGAACTTTCTTTCGAATGAGTCGTGCTAGCGCTTGAACTCTTGTGCGTGGGTTTCTTCGTTTGCGTCGCAGAAGTCTGCGCGGCGACGGCGGGCACACTCCATGTACCCGCCGCCAGTACCGCGAGAATTAGTCCGCCAAGGTTTCGTCTACAAAGCAGTTGACCCATAGCTGCGCGAGAGTGCCTTGGGTTACTTGCTGTCCGCCGGAACCACGCCTGGGAGAAACACGGTCATGACCCGGTCCGTGGGGCTGCGCCGCAGAACCTTGAACACGACGTTTTCTCCTGGCTTTAGCTTGGAGACAGCCTTATGGTACTCATCCAACGTGGTGACGGACTGGCCGTTCACCTCGGAAATGATATCGCCGGGCGTGAACCCAACGTCATCGGCAAAGCTGGTCGGTTCGACTTCGCTGACAAATACGCCCTTCTGCCCTTCCACGCCGACCCGCTGCGCACGTTCGGGGGTTAGGCTTTCAACGCGCAGGCCAAATTCGGCTGGCGCGGAATCGTCAGGAGTGCTGTTGACGCGACCGGCGGTATTCGGGAAGACGTGGGTGCGGTCTTCAACGGTTGCCGCGGTTTCCTTCTGCTCCTTGTCACGATAGTAGGTGATCTTCACCTTGCTGCCGATGGGCGCTGCGGCAATCGGGTTGACCAGATCATTGCCGCTTTTTACGGGCATGCCATTAATCGCACTGATCACGTCCCCACCCTTCAGGCCAGCCTTTTCCGCCGGGCTGCCGGGTTCCACGGCCTCGATCACAACGCCGTGCGGCGCACCGAGAGACTTCAGCGTGATCTGGTTGGTCCCGAGTTCTTCCTGGAAGCTAACGCCGATGGAGCCGCGTGTGACGCGGCCCGACTTCACGATCTGATCGTAGACGCTGATGGCCGTGCTCGAAGGCATGGCAAAGCCGACACCTTCATAACCGCGCCCACCCGTCAGGATCGCCGTGTTGATGCCGATGACTTGTCCAGCCATGTCCACCAGTGGCCCGCCAGAATTGCCCGGGTTGATGGCCGCATCTGTCTGCAGGAAGCGCTGGAACTGGCGGCCCATGCCGCCGCGATCCTTGGCGCTGATGATGCCCGCGGTGACGGTAGCATTCAGGCCAAACGGGCTGCCAATAGCCAGAACCCAATCGCCCACCTGCACGCCCTCGGAATTGCCGAGTTTCGCAAAGGGCAAGTCCTTGCCGGCGTCAATCTTAATGACGGCGAGGTCCGTGTCTTCATCCGTGCCGATAACCTTCGCGGTGTACTTCGTGGTATCGCCGTTCAGCTGCACCTGAATCTTGGTGGCCTGCTCAATCACGTGGTTGTTCGTCAGGATGTAGCCGGATTTGTCCAAAATGACGCCGGAGCCCAGGCTGCGTTCGGCTTGTGGCTGCGCCTGTCCACCCGGGCGGCCATCAAAGAAGTGGAAGAAAAAGTCCTCACTAGGGTCATCTGGGTCCAGCGGAGAGGAGTGGTTCTTCTTGGATTTGCGATCGATGACTTGCGTGGTCGCAATGTTTACTACGGCCGGCTCTACTCGATTCACAATCGCCGAAAAAGAACTCGACGACGGAACCGGATCCGGCAATGCGAGAGGCGTTGCGTTCGTACCTGCAAACGAAAACCCTCTCATAGCCGAAACCCTGTCGGAAACCAGAGTTCCGATAAAAATCCCAATGACGAGCGTAGCCGCAATCGATACGGTCGCGATCACTTTCCGGCGCCGCGTCCAATCCACCATGTTTCTCACTTGGTCCATCTGTCTTGCTCCTATCTGCTCCGTGGCCCAGTCCACTTGCGGAAAGTATAACACCCCAATCCAGCAGGGGTTCCTCTCCTTATATGATGCGCCTCGACGTTAACTGGCCATCCGGCCGGGTCTCACTGGATGTGTTGCTGCACCTTATCCTTTGACGCAAAAGGTGAGCAAACTGTTGTTAGCGACTTTGCGCGCTAACTTTCGGCTTGACAAGTACTTTAAGTTCTAGCATAAAGGAACTAGCCGTTATAGCGGCATCACGTGGCGATTTAGGGCGACTTGCTCCACGTAAAAAACTGCTAAAGAGCTGGTAGAGTTCACAGACTTAGTTCTTCTGAGACCCTCCAAGCACTTTGGCACGGAGGGTGTTTTATTTTCCTCTCCGCGCTGCCCTCAGTCAACGTCACGTCATTTCACACATAGGCCCCCACCCAGGCGGAAGGCCTAGGCGGTACCTAGCGCGAGGTGACTTATGAAGGAAGTTTATTTCTTGCGATGTAGGGAATGTGGCAAA
>Ga0187801_10000548_pt1 | contig 10519 bp, 11 predicted proteins | sample NC_wetland_sal_i_10_FD_132465 | JGI IMG/M metagenome (GOLD analysis project Ga0187801, IMG submission 132465) | Wetland sediment microbial communities from Neuse River Estuary, North Carolina, USA - Control_1 | ecosystem: Environmental > Aquatic > Freshwater > Wetlands > Sediment | place: USA...
AAGCCGTCCGATCGGCGGCATAAGGACGTCATCGACCAGCGACGACACCACCTTGCCGAACGCGGCGCCAATAATTACGCCAACAGCAAGGTCCAACACGCTGCCCCGCATTGCAAACTCTTTGAATTCTTTCAGCACGAGTCTTCTCCTTGCATGGTGTGTGAGTGTGTTCCACGGCCGGCCTTGGGCGGGCCTCTGGCCGAAAGAGGTTTAAGTTTGGTTGGAATTATATCCGAAGGCTGGTTACTGCTGCCTCAAAATCAGGAGCGCCCCGAGAACTCCGCGAAGGATCAGCACAAAACCACAAACGGCAAGTAATTTACCTACCCACATATACGGCGCGCGTGCGATTGCCAACATCAGGAGGCCAAGCAGGATCATTGATCCGCCACGATTCCATTTCTGCAATTGCGCCCACCATTGGCCGGGTTTGGCCACTGCCAGGACTCCCCACGCCACAACGCCAATGCTAATTGCCAGCCAAGGAATGCTGCGCGGGTAGAAGTAGATGCGCCCATGAAGGCCGAGCCAAACTACCAGAGCGCCGAGAAGCACGAAGATGAGCTCGACCGTGAATTGGGTGAGCCGCGCGGGCGTGAGCATGGTCGTCCTGAGTTTTACGAAACTCGTTCGATGCGAACCTTCATGGTCACCGGGGTTCTGGGCTTATCCATGCCGTCCCGAGGCGTGTTCGAAATCTTGTCCGCGATTTCCTGACCTTCCACGACCTCGCCAAAAATAGTGTGACGATTATCCAGATGGGGCGTCGGAGCAACAGTGATGAAAAACTGGCTTCCGTTGGTATTCGGCCCGGAATTGGCCATGGAAAGCTTTCCCGCCTTCGAATGCTTCAGGGAAGGATGGAATTCATCCGCGAAGGAGTACCCTGGCCCGCCCCGGCCATCGCCGCGAGGGCATCCGCCCTGGATCATGAACTGCGGAATCACGCGGTGAAACGTCAGGCCGTCGTAAAAATTGCGCTTCTCCTTCTTGCCGGTCATGGGGTTCTGAAATTCCTTGGTTCCTTCGGCGAGGCCGATAAAATTTTCCACGGTCTTTGGTGCTTCTTTCTCAAATAATTTGATAACGATGCTGCCAAGGGAGGTCTCAAAAATTGCGTAGGTTCCTGCCGGTCGCGCCATGTAGTCTCCTTTTCAAGCTTGTCTCATCCTACACGAGGGCAAAACGTTCGGCTACTCGGCCCCGCCAGCGCGGCTACCAGCCCTTTTGTTTGCGCAGTTCAGTGATGTGTGCTGTGTGATGATTTCCATGCCAGGAGTAAAGAAACAGCATCCAGTCCAGCGTTCTCACGCCGTGTTCCGGATGGCGGAATGTTCGGGCAAATTCGTCCTGTTTTATGGAGCGGAGCAACCTCACCCAGCGTTCGTGCAGCGGTTCGAGCAGCCGCAGAGACACTTCTATTGGCGCGTGCGCCGCGTCCTCCAGTTTGGCCCAGGCGCTTTCCTCATAAGGTTTAATGGTGGGTTCCGTCTCCGTCAGCGCCAGGCGCCAACGCATGTACGCATTCATATGGCTATCGGCGAGGTGATGAACCACCTGCCTTACCGTCCAACCGCCTTCGCGATAGGGGGTGTCCAGCTGCGTATCGTTCAAACCAACCACAGCCGCGCGAACCTTTTCCGGTGCAGAAGCAATTTCGCGTATGGCTTCGGCTCGCTTCGAAGGCGTGACCTCAGCCGGCATTGCATATTTTCCAATGGGATAACGCGGATCCATGCGGAGCTCCTGAAGAAGCGTTCCAACCGCATTTAGTTTAGATAGATGTGAGAGTTGCGTCCACAGCTGCATGCGTTTGCTGCGTTCCAAAATGGCCTTTGCGAGACGGGGCCGCGTCGATCCGCGCGGCGAAAACAACTCCCACGGTTTTTAGGAGTTTGCGCGCCACCCGCAAAGAAGGCTGGAGGCCGTGGAGAGCAAAAGGAGGAGGACGCCCCCACGGAGGAAGGTATAGTAGGAGACAGACGCACCCGAGGCTGGTACGAGGTTTGGATAGATGCCGAAACACGCCAGGCCCCGCATAAGGATTGTCATCACCACGCACACCAAGCCCAGCCGGTAGCTCCAGACCGAAATCTGCTTTTCCATTTTTCCCTCCGTGGATGTATTTGACCAGAACGAAACGTTCTTGCGCAATAACTACGCCCGCACTCCATGTCTGTCAAGAATCCTCTCTCACCCTCGTTCTACAACGGCACATGTGGGTCGTCGGAGGGATGCTACAATGCTCCTTCGCCCTGTACCGCCAGGTCCGCCTCGTGAATCTAATTCAGGGAGCTAATCTGCATGCATAACGTCGTTATCATCGGGAGTGGCTGTGCGGGTTTGACTGCCGCGATCTACGCCGCTCGTGCCAACCTGAAGCCGCTGGTTCTGGAAGGCCACGAGCCTGGTGGCCAGCTTTCCCTGACCACGCACGTCGAGAATTTCCCGGGTTTTCCGGATGGGATTTTGGGTCCAGAACTCATCGAAAACATGCGCAAGCAAGCGCAGAAATTCGGCACGGAATTTAAGGCCGGCACTGTGACCGAGGTCGACCTGACCCGGCGTCCGTTCACCATAACGGCAGGGAAAGACGTTTACGAGGCTCGGGCCCTGATTGTCGCTGCGGGCGCTTCTGCACGGCTCCTCGGTTTGAAGGGCGAAAGGGAACTCATCGGGCGAGGCGTTTCCACCTGCGCGACTTGTGACGGCTATTTCTTTCGCGGCAAGCCCATCGCGGTTGTGGGCGGGGGCGATTCCGCCATGGAAGAGGCCAACTTTCTCTCCCGCTATGCCAGTAGAGTTTACCTGATTCACCGGCGCGAAGAATTTCGTGCGTCGAAGATCATGATTGACCGCGCCAGGGCAAACGAGAAGGTGGAATTCGTCACGCCGGCCGTCGTCGATGAAATTCTGGCTGCGGACGGGTTGGTCAGCGGCGTGCGGCTGCACAATACGAAAACCAGCGAAAAGCGAGAAATCGCTTTGGATGGTGTATTCGTCGCCATCGGCCACGACCCCAATAGCATCATTTTCCGCGGCAAGCTCGAAATGGACGAGAACGGATACTTGATCGCTCGCCATGGCAGCCTCACTGGTGTTCCAGGAGTCTTCATTGCCGGGGACGTCCAGGACCATCGCTACCGTCAGGCGGTAACCGCCGCAGGTTCCGGTTGCATGGCTGCGATCGACGCTGAAAAGTTCCTCGAAGAACACAAAGACTAGCTCGCCACTAGCCTCTTCCGGTAACTCGGGGCATAATTGAATTGTCCATGTTGCGTTCCACTCTTCTCAAGCTCTCCGACAGCAAAGGCCTTAGCCACTGGGTAACTTCCAACGGTGCGACGCGCCGGATGTCGCACCGGTTTGTTGCCGGCGAAGCGTTGGATGAAGCGATTGAAGCCACGCGCGTTTGCAACGACGCGGGAATGCTGGTGACGCTCGACTGTTTGGGAGAAAACGTCGCCACGCCTGCTGACGCCCAGAAAGCCCGCGACACTTACCTTGGAATGTTTGACCGCATAGCCCAGGAAAAACTGAAAGCGAACGTCTCCTGCAAGCTCACCCAGCTGGGGCTGGACATTTCGGTTGAGTTCGGCGAGGGCCTGGTGCTCTCCGTCGCGGAGCGAGCCGCGGCCTATGAAAGCTTTCTGCGCATCGACATGGAAAGCTCTATCTACACGCAACGAACCGTGGAGTTGGTGAAGCGCGTGCGTGCCCAGACGCCCTGCGTCGGCGCCGTTATCCAAGCGTACTTGTATCGCAGCGAAAATGATATTCATGACCTGCTTTCCTATGGCTGCCGCATCCGGCTGTGCAAGGGCGCTTACAAGGAGTCGGAAGAAGTGGCATTTGCCAGGAAAGCGGATGTCGATGCCAATTACGTGAAGCTGATGCGGTTGCTGCTGGCCAGCGGTTTCTACCACGCGATTGCCACCCACGACCCGCGCATGATCGCACACACGATCCGTTTCGCCGCGGAGAAGAAAATTTCCAAGGACGATTTTGAATTTCAAATGCTCTATGGAGTGCGCACAGACCTGCAGCGGCAGTTGGTGCGCGATGGATACCGGGTACGGATCTACGTCCCCTATGGGCAGGAATGGTTCCCGTATTTCATGCGCCGCCTGGCCGAGCGCCCGGCAAATCTCGGCTTCTTCCTTCGCAATTTCTTCCGTTCGTAGGCTGCGCCCAGCGTGATTTTTCTTGAACGGCGATTTCTCAGAAGCTGGGATGTATCCCCTCCTCAAGTTTAGCAAGTCAGTGTCATCCTGAGGCGATCCGATGAGCATCGTCGAAGGATCTCAACCTCGGAATCACGCAGGGTGGTGCTATGGTTGAGATCCTTCTGGGCGCAAACGGTGCGCGCCTCAAAATGACAGTATGCTGATGTGAAAAGAACGGGCAAATCAAATCGCGTGGGAGAGCCCAGTTATCCCAACGTTTCTCCCGGTTTCAAGACGTGAATTTGCAGCCCGCGGATATCGCTTGTTTCGGCTCGCAAGCCTTCGGGCGTTCCTGTAAGCAAGGGGAAAGTCGCATAGTGCATGGGGATGACATGCTTGACGCCCAACAGCCGGATAGCCATGGCGGCTTCGCGCGGCCCCATGGTGAACACGTCACCGATGGGAATGCACGCCACGTCTGGCTTGTACATCTCGCCAATGAGTTTCATGTCGCCGAACACGGCGGTGTCACCGGTGTGGTAGATGCTGACGCCACCGGGCAGCTTGACGATATAACCGCCCGCTTCGCCGCCGTAAATTCTTTGGCCATTATCCTCGATCGAATTGGAATGGAACGCATGGGTCATGGTGATTTCGAAATCGCCGACCTTCTGAGAGCCGCCTTTGTTTCCCGGCATGCCTTGGGCGCCCGTACCCTTCGATTCGAACCAAAGATAAGTCTCAAAGGTAGCAACCACCTTGGGCTTGTGCTGCTTGGCGAGCGCCAGCAAATCGCCCAGGTGGTCGGAGTGCGCGTGGGTCAGGAAAATAGCATCCAGCCGCGCAACTTTCTTCAAGGCCTCCGGGCATCGTGGATTGGTCATCACCCACGGGTCGATGATCGCCACCTGACCGCTGGGTGTGGTCAGCCCAAACGTGCTGTGGCCGTAATACGTTATTTTGTTCCCCTTCAAATCCAGCATGGCACGCCTCCTGCATTTCACTTTCTCTAGGGATTTACAGTCTATATCGAAATCGCGTACGCGCTTTACTTCGAAAGAAGCATGCGAATGGCTGCGTCATAGGTGTCGCGGTCGCTGGCTCCCACAAGATGACCGATTTGTCTGCCGTCTCTCGCATAGAAAAAGGAAGCAGGCAAGGATTCCTTCCAGTCCGGCATGACGGCATTGGAGAACGCGTCTTCGTCTCCCTTGCTTTTGCGGTAGTTCGGGAACACGGGCTTATACCGCGCCAGAAATCGCCGCATCAGAATGAGGTCGCCATCCTGGTCCATGCTGATCCCTACGACTTTTAGTCCCTGCGGGGCATATTGCTTTGCGAGTTCATTCAACATGGGGTATTCGTCGCGGCAGGGCTCGCACCACGTCGCCCAGAAGGTCACCAGGAGCGGGTGGCCTTTATACTGCTCCAGAATCTTTTGATAGCCCTGGAGGTCAATCACCGCAGGGTCCTTGGGCGGGCTGGTTTGTGCCATCGCCAGAGCCACGCCCGCCACGAGCAGCAACCCCGCAAACGCCATCTTTAGTCTCATACCTCTTCCTTTCCCTCTTATTCTAACGCCTCTCCCCTGGTTGAGAATCTTTCACGTCCCACGTAAAATGAAGTGAGGTGCTTGCGACCTGGCAGTGACGTGGTATCTTCTAGCTTTGCTGGTTTGATGCGGCTTTTCGGTCCCGGTTCGCTGCTGATTCAAAGGAGATTCTGAATGGCTTATGTGATTGCCGAACCTTGCATCAACACCAAGGATACTGCCTGTGTTGATGTTTGCCCCGTGGATTGCATTCATCCACGCAAGGACGAGCCGGCTTACCAGTCCGAAACCATGCTCTATATCAGTCCCGTAGAATGCATCGACTGCGGCGCTTGCGTCCCGGTCTGTCCGGTGACTGCCATCTTCGCTTTGGAAGATTTGCCGGAAAAGTGGCAGAAGTTCACGGCCATTAACGCTGACTGGTACAACAAGAAGTAGCTTTAGAGCGCGCGCTGTCCGCCGCGCGTAATTCTTCCTGGCGCTGCGACCCGCTCGTGGCGCCTTTTCTTTTCCAGGCTGCCTTTTCCGGATAGGGCTCATCCAACCGGCTGCGCTTTCTTTTGTTGTCCATGGAGCTGCTTTTGCACTTTCTCAAACTCCGCTGCTTTGCGATCTTATGGCTGGCCACTTTTCCCGCTGCATTTTCTCTCTTCGCCCAAACGCCAGCCGAGGAAGGCACCTATACTGGCACGCTTCAGGCGGGCGAAGCGCAACTCCACCTCGTTTTGCATCTCTCCAGAAACTCTGTTGGCGCGCTGCACGCCTCCCTGGACAGCCTGGATCAGGCAGTTTTCGCGATCGAGGCGAGTTCCATTTCCTTGAATTCCGGAATTCTGAAGTTCGAAATTGCGTCCGTGGGCGCTCGTTATGAGGGCAAAGTCTCACCCGACTACAAGACCATCGAGGGTGACTGGTACCAGGGAAGCGCTTCGCTGCCGCTGACGTTTCATCGCGAGCCCGCCGCGCATAAACCGGACGACGCACACTTTCCGGTCGAGGGCCTCTGGCAAAGCGCTTTGGAGAGCCACGGCATGCGTTTGCGGCTTCAGTTGCACGTTTCCCACGATACGGAAGGCAAGTTGATCGCCGCACTTGACAGCCTCGACCAGAGCATCAGCGGACTCCCGGCGATTAACGTCACCGAGAAAGAATCCGCGGTTCATTTCGAGATTCCCTCGGTCGCAGGCATATTCAATGGCACCCTCAACCCCGCCAAGAACATCATCACTGGTGTTTGGTCTCAAAGTGACATCACGGAAAAGCTCGAATTCAAGCGCGCCGACCAGCCCCTTGAGCTGCGCCGTCCCCAGAATCCCTCCAAGCCGTATCCCTATCGGGAGGAAGAAGTCTCCTTTTCCAATGCGGCCGCGGGCGTCACTCTCGCGGGCACGCTCACCCTACCCAAGGGGCCCGGTCCGTTCGCTGCTGTCGTGCTCATCGCCGGATCAGGACCGAACGATCGAGATGAGTCCATCGCGAACCACAAGCCTTTTCTCGTTCTTTCGGACTATTTGACACGGAAGGGAATTGCGGTCCTGCGGTACGACAAGCGCGGTGTCGGCAAGTCCACGGGATCCGCCGATCAGGCCACGACGGTGGACTTGGCAAGTGATGCCGAATCGGCGATTGCCTACTTGAAGTCTCGCAAGGATATCAGCGCCCGGAGAATCGGTCTCATCGGGCATAGTGAAGGAGCCATGATTGCTCCGTCCATCGCTGTGCGCTCCCAGGATATTCCTTGGATGGTTCTCCTTGCGGCCCCGGCGACCAAGGGTGATGACACACTGCTCAATCAATCCGAGCTGATCGCCCGCGCCGGTGGCCTCAGCGATGCACAGGTGGCCACCAGCCTCGCCTTAGACAAGGATGCGTACGACCTCGTACGTCAGGAGACAGACCCCGCGGTCCTTACGGAGAAGCTCACCGCGCTGGTGAAGGAAAGTGGCCTGGATTCCGCGTTGCCGCCCGCCGCTCTGGAACTGCAAGTGCGCATGATGACTTCTCCGTGGTTCCGATTCTTCCTCGATTACGATCCACTTCCCGATCTGCGTAGCGTCAAATGTCCGGTGCTTGCGCTGTATGGTGAAAAGGATCTTCAAGTTCCTCCAAAATTCAATTTGCCGCTGCTCCAGAAAGCCTTCGACGATGGCGGCAACACCCATGCGGACGTCCGCCAACTTCCAGAACTCAACCACCTCTTCCAGCACTCCTTTACCGGCTCTCCCGCCGAGTATGCCGCCATCGAAGAGACGTTTTCACCCCAGGCCCTGCAGATCATCGCAGACTGGCTGGTCCCTCACACGAAAGTAAAGTGAACCTTTAGTTCACTTGAGTGAAGAACGGCACTCCACTCCTTCCTGCATCTCGCGGTATCATGGAATGTGAGCTCAATGACTCAGCCCAACCCGTTTCACGTCGTACTCATCGTCCACGCCCACCAGCCCTCTGGAAATTTTGAACACGTTCTCGAAGAGTGCTTTGAGCACTGCTACGACGCCTTCCTGTCTCTTATAGAAAAGCACCCCGCCATTCGTCTGGCCCTCCACTATTCAGGCCCCCTGCTTCTCTGGATCGAGAAGAATCATCCAGACTATTTCGAGCGGCTCCGCAAGCTGGTGGCTTCCGGCCAGGTGGAACTGATGGGGGGCGGTTTCTACGAGCCAATCCTGATCTCCATCCCGGAACCGGACCGGGTCGAGCAGACCATTCGCCTTGCGGACTATATCGAGAAACACTTTGGGAAACGTCCAACCGGGGCATGGCTCGCCGAGCGTGTCTGGGAACCGCAGCTCCCCTCATCGCTCGCTGCCGCCAATGTAAGTTACACGCTGATCGATGATCTCCCGTTCCTGGCCGCCGGATTCGAGCCGCAAGAGCTCTTTGGCCCGTACATTGCGGAAGATTGCGGCAAGTCTGTCTGGCTGTTTCCGGGGCTCAAGGAATTGCGCTACCTGATCCCGTTTCGTAAGGTCGAGGAGTCCATCGCCTATTTCAAAAATGCAGCGCAGCTGCACCCTGGGGGAGTGGCTGCGTTCGGCGATGATATGGAAAAATTCGGCGTCTGGCCCGGGACGTTTAAACATTGCTATGCCGACGGATGGCTGAAAGAATTCTTCACGGCTCTTGAGGAGAATGCCGCCTGGCTGAAAACGGTCACGCCCAGCGAATGCATTGCCTCGCAAGTTCCCCTTGGCCGCGCCGACCTGCCCACGGCCTCGTACGCCGAAATGATGGAATGGGTCCTGCCCACCAGCACGCGCTTGCGTTTCTATGGACTGCACAAGGAATTCTCTGCGAGACCCGACGTTCTCACCTTTCTCCGCGGCAGCGGGTGGCGGGGATTTCTCCGGAAGTATCCGGAAGCCAATCTGCTTCACAAGAAAATGCTCCGAGTCTCGGCGTGTGTCGCCGCTGTGCCACCGCGCCGCTCCAGCCCTGAACACACCGCGCAGCTCCAGGATGCGCGCGACCGGCTCTTTCGCGGACAAGGGAATGACGCCTACTGGCACGGCGTCTTCGGCGGACTATATGCCCCGCATTTGCGCACGGAAATCTGGCGCAATCTGGTGAGCGCCGAAACGCTCGTGGACCAGCTCACGCCGGGTAGTTCGCTCCCGCGCGTTGAATTTCTCGATTACGACGCGGATGGGGAATCTGAGCTTCTCTTCACCGCCCCGGAATATCAGGCGTTGCTCAAACCTTCGGACGGCGCCACACTCGCGGCCTTTGACTTTCGCCCTTCTGCGGCCACGCTGATCAATTCGGTCCAGCGGCGCCCTGAAGCGTATCACTCCCGTCTGCGCGAAGCTGCGGCGGTGACATCCGCCTCCGGCAGTGCGGTTTCCATCCATGACCAAGTGCGTGTCAAAGAGCCGAATCTGGAGCGGTTCTTGCGCTACGACCGCTATCCGCGGCACTCTTTCCGCTTGCTGCTCTTTGAAGCTTCGCGGACTGTGGGAGAATACGACACCCTCCAGCTGAACGAACTCAGCAGCTTGGCGGCAGGCGCATTCCAGATTCGTCACTCGTCCGCCAACTACGCCGACCTGGTTCTCCGGCAAGCGCTTCCGGAGTTCGCCGTCGATCCCACGAATCCGCCGCGCCTCACGGCCACCAAGCACTTCCTGTTTGGCCCCGCTCCGCAAGGTTGCGAAGTCAGTTGCGACGTTTCGTTCGCAGTTTCCGCGCCCCTGGCCAGGCCAGTATGGTTCGGCATGGAATCGGTCCTTAATTTCCTTGCTCCGACCGAACCTGACCGCTTTTTCGAGACGCCCACAGGCCGCCAGAATTTACGGTTCTCGGGGGCCATTCCCGGCCCGCTCCTCCACATAGAAGATGGATGGCAACGGGTGCGGGTCACGCTACATGCTCCCGGGAGTGGGGAATACTGGGTTGCCCCGATCGATACCGTCTCTGAATCGGAAGGTGGATTCGAACGTGTCTATCAGGGCTCTCAAATCCTGGCGCTCTGGCCACTCGACCTGACGAAAAATACCTCGTTTTCCGCACGCTTGATGTGGCGCGTCGAATCTTTCTAGGCCAATTTTTGCCTGACGTAAAAAAGGGTGGCCAGGATCGCCACCCAATCGGTATTTTGTGATTTCAAGTATTACGTCTTCATTCCCAGCATCTCCATCAACTTTGCAAGCGTATCCTTCATGCCCAATGCCTTGTTCACCGCGTCTCCCAGGTTCCCCTGGGCTGCCGCTGCGGACGCGTCTGCCCAACTTTGCTTCAATTGCTCGTACTGGGTCCCAGCGCCCGCCAACATGTCCTTGTCCATCCCTGCGGGCATGCGAGC
>Ga0187801_10000550_pt1 | contig 10505 bp, 11 predicted proteins | sample NC_wetland_sal_i_10_FD_132465 | JGI IMG/M metagenome (GOLD analysis project Ga0187801, IMG submission 132465) | Wetland sediment microbial communities from Neuse River Estuary, North Carolina, USA - Control_1 | ecosystem: Environmental > Aquatic > Freshwater > Wetlands > Sediment | place: USA...
CGACGCGCGAGGTATCTAGACAACAGACTTCGCGGTCCGTTAACTGGATTCCTGTCGATCGTTTTGACGCTGGTGGGATTCGTTCTTCTCGCTGCGTGCGTCAACCTCGCAAATCTCTTTATTGTTCGTATCGTGGGACGTCATCGGGAAATCGCGCTTCGTCGCTCGCTTGGGGCCAGTCGTATCCGTCTCGCGCGCCAAATACTTACCGAAAGCATGATTATTGCGCTGGGGGGTGGAGTGGTCGGTGTGCTGTTGGGAAGCTGGTGCGCGAGCCTATTATCCCGCTTCAATCCTTTGCCGCCTACGATCCCATTCCACTTCGACTTGCGTCCTGACTATCGGGTCTATGTTTTTGCTCTAATCGTAGCTTTCGTCACAGGTATTTTGATCGGGGCAATCTCGTCGAGCCAGGCTTCGAATCAAAACCTTTTTGCTTCTCTCAAAGAAGGCTCAGGAAATGTCGGTGGGCGAAGCTCCAAACTGCGCGCCATCTTCATAACTCTACAGATTGCCGTTTCCATGGTCTTGCTAATAGGGGCCGGACTATTCGTGCGCAGTCTTCAAAAAGTAGGAATAATTAACATTGGTTTTGACCCTAACAACGCTGTGGCGATGGATATAGATCTCACCTCGAAACACTATTCTGAAACACGCGGTTACCAGTTTTATCGCGAGATAATACGGCGGGTCGACGGGCTCCCCGGGGTTCAGTCGGCCTCCCTGGTTGACTTGGCCCCACTGGATAGTGCGACGCCGTTCACCGACGTGTTGATACCAGGCTTCGAGTCATTGCCCGGCAAAACCGGAATTCGTGTCTCCCTAAACGATGTGGCGCCTAGTTATTTTCAAACGCTAAAAATACCGCTTCAAAGCGGCCGCGAGTTCAATGAGCTGGACGACGGTAAACGCCCGGGAGTGGTCGTAATCAACCAGACGATGGCGCGAGAGTATTGGCCCGGACAGGACCCGCTTGGCAAGAGTTTTGCGCTGGTTGAAAGCAGCGGAGCGCCTAAGACGATGCAGATCGTCGGAGTCGCCAACGACGTCAAGTACCGTTCGCTCGGTGAGGATCCGACGCCACACATCTACTTGTGCTTTCTGCAACACTACGCTCCCGATATGACGTTGGTGGTCAGAATAAATGCCGACCCGGGCGGAATGTTGAACTCAATTCAGCGCGAACTGCAGACTCAGGATGAGGACGTTCAGGGTTTCTTCTCGCGTACGCTCGTCCAGCACATCGGGTTAGCGCTCCTACCCGCGCGTGTAGCGGCCTGGATGTCCGCAGCCTTCGGAGGATTCGCGCTCGTTTTGGCCGTGATTGGGATTTACGGTGTTGTCTCTTACACCACGAGGAAGAGAACCAGGGAGATTGGCCTTCGAATGGCGCTGGGGGCACAGCCGTCCGACATTCTTCGATTGATTTTGTCGCAAGCCGGAAGATTGGCGGTTCTCGGTATCGCTGCTGGGCTGGTAGCGGCTTTCATTTTGACTCGCTTTGTGGCTGGGTTGCTTTACGGAATTAGTGCCGTAGATCCCATCACTTTTGTGGGTGTAACCTTTCTGTTCGCCGCAATAGCAATAATGAGTTCGTATCTTCCTGCGCGGCGAGCGATGCGCGTCGATCCGATAGTCGCGTTACGCTACGAATGATTCAAGAAACTTGGGTGTGTTCCGCGAAAAATCTGTCGGTGGCGTATGATAATTCGTTTTGAGGCAGGTGAAGGCCGCGGAGAACGGGTCGTGCCGCCGCCCGGGGCCGCAGAGGACAGCACATGAGTGTAGCGGAACAGGTATCGCATTCGAGACGCAGGCTTCAGAGGCTGGTCCAATTCCCGCCGATGCGAATCTTGATCGCGCTTGCGTTTATCGGAGCCGCCTACTTAGCGGGGGGGTTCGGTCTAGGCTTGCTGTTGCTGCGCGCTTTGCAGGCTGTCTCAACAGATCAAAGTGTTTTTGGCCGGGCGCTCTACATTGCGATGGTTCTGCTCTTGGTGCACGTGGCTTATGTGAGTTATGTGCACCTAATCGAGAAGCGTCAGGTTGCTGAACTCGCTGCCAATCGATGCATGGTAGACATCGGTAAGGGAGTTCTCCTGGGAGTTGTGGTTGGTATCCTGGTTTTTGGGGTTCTGTGGATTTTGCACTGCTTGGAGATCGTTCAAATTGGCACTTGGCATGTACTGCTGCCGGCTCTCCTGACTGCAGTCACGGCCGGTTATTGGGAGGAACTGGTCTTTCGCGGGATATTTTTCAGAATTGTTGAAGAAAGTCTAGGTACGTGGCTCACGCTGGCTCTTTCAGCTGCGGTCTTCGGTCTGCTGCATCTCAAGAATCCAAACGCGAGCATCACGGGAGCCCTCGCGATCGCATTGACCGGTGGAATCGTGCTCGGGGCAGCGTATGTTCTCACTCGCTCCCTTTGGACGCCCATCGGGGCGCACGTTACGTGGAACTTTATTCAGGGTGGCGTCTTGGGGGCCCCTGTGTCGGGCAAAGTCGTTGCGGGAGGCTTCCTGCAAACCCGCTTGTCAGGTAATCCTCTGCTATCGGGAGGCAAGTTTGGCCCGGAGGCGTCGGTTCTCGCGGTCGTTGTAGGCGTTGTCCTAGGAGGTTGGTTGTGCACGAAGGCACGAAACCGAGGCCGAGTAATCGTGCCTGTATGGCGCAGAGGCGAGACCACGGCGGTGTCGTTGGCTGATTAGATGACGGCGTCGGCTGTACTCCGCAAAGAATCTGTCGGCGGCACCCGATAGCTCGTTTTGAGTCTTGCGCCTCTCGAAACTTGGAGCAAGATAACGCCGAGTCTTGATTGAGCAGTGTCTTTCTACTCGTCCGGACCGCGGTGTGAGATCGCCTCATCGTCAACCCAGTCCTCCTCCGTGTAACTCATTCCGCGACGGCCAGGAACCTTGCGCGCCGGTCCAGATCGGTAGAGAGGACAGGAACGAGGGCCGTAGCAGAATGTCTCTGTCCGATAGCGACGCTCGCTCGGATTCCACTGATCGATGGTCATCTCGACCTGTGCTCCCCAAAAAATCTCTCGGCGGTGTACGATAGGTCGTTTTGAGGCTTTACACCCTCTCGAAGTCTGAATCAGGATAACGGCGGAGTTCAATTGAGCGGCGACTTTCTACTCGTTGGGACCGCGGTGTGAGGTTGCCTCATCATCAATCCAGTCCTCCTCTATGTAACCCATCCCGTGACGACCGGGAACCTTGCGCGCCGGTCCAGATCGGTAGAGAGGGCAGGAACGAGGGCCGTAGCAGAATGTTTCAGTGCGGTAGCGGCGATTACTCGGATTCCACTGATCGATGGTCATCTCGACCGCCATATGGCATCCCCACATGCAGGTCGTGCACTTCTCCTCGTAGGTTCGCGCCGCGAGTCTCCGATGACCGCGTTGGCGGTAGACCGGAAGCGGCGGTGGAACACCTCGCCACGGCGGCGGCGGTGTTTCTTCCTGCTGTCCCTCGCCAAAACTCTGTCCGCCTTTGAAATCAACAGCGTAGAGTCTTGCCATCCACAGGTGACTCGCGATAGCACCCAGTCATGTTACACACGATTGGACTCTTTGTAGCCTCGATTGTTCCTCTTTCCCGCGCGCGTCGGAGCCTCTTGCTTGAAAATCTGGCTCTTCGGCAGCAACTCGCGGTCCTGAAGCGGAAGCACCCGCGGCCGCGCCTGACCGTGTTCGACAAGCTCTTTTGGGTCCTGGCGCGAAAATACTGGCCTCAATGGAAGCAAGCGCTGATCGTCGTCAGCCCGGAGAACGTCGTCCGTTGGCATCGTGGAGGCTTTCGCCTCTACTGGGCTTGGCTCTCGCACCACCAGATTCCCTTCGGAAGGAAGCAAATCAGCAAAGAGTTGCGCGAACTCATCTTCAAAATGGTCGCAGAGAATCCCACCTGGGGAGCGCCCCGCATTCACGGAGAACTGCTGATGCTTGGCTTCGATGTCTCGGAGCGTACCGTATCTCGCTGGGTGCGGCGAGCACCTGGAGATCCCGAGCAAAGAAATCGGTGGCAGGCATTTCTCCGGAACCACCGCGAAGTCATTGCCGCCATGGATTTCTTCACAGTTCACACGGTCACCTTCGGAATCCTCTACTGCTTTTTCCTCATTGGCCATGAGCGTCGGCACATTCTTCATTTCAACGTGACCCGCAACCCGACCAGTCTCTGGGTGGTGCAACAGTTACGAGAGACATTTCCGTTCGAGGCCCCTCACAAATACTTGATCCTTGACCGCGATAAGAAGTTCGGGTTGGATGTGATCGCTGCCATCCGAGCAATGGGAAGCCGACCCAAGAGAACTTCGTCCCAGAGCCCCTGGCAGAATGGAGTCGCTTAGCGCTGGATTGAGAGCTGCCGCCGCGACTTGCTCGACCACGTGATCGCGGTTAATGAAGCTCGCCTAAAGAGATTGCTCCGGGAGTACGTTGGCTATTACCACGAAGACCGGACTGAACAAAGAGACGCCCGGGAAGAGACCCGGCTCCCCAAACCGCGGACCAGTGATTGCGTTCCCGCGACTCGGTGGACTGCATCATCGCTATGAACGCGCGGCGTGAGCCTCTAGCTGGACGTGGCAAGGCTTTGTCTCACGCAGTCAGCGGATACATGTGTCCATTCACCGCGAATTCGCCAGCCAATTCATGGAAGATCTCGTTTTGAGCGCACATGCGAGTTTGAAAATCGGCCCCGAAAATGTGAATTGACATGTCCTGAGTGTCGGATGGAATTTTGGCGAGGCACAGGGATTATTGGAAGGGGCAGCTTGCTCAGTCTTGCAGGCGCGTGATCTGCGCGGAGACCGCCTTCCATTCCTTGCCGGTGCGGATGTACACGTCGGTGTAGCGACTCTTTCCTTTGGTGCCGTCTTTCCGCGTGAACAACCCGGTGGCCTGCACCAAGGCTGCGTCGCCGAAAATGCGCACGCGGACCTGGTCGAGTTTGTAATCCGTGACATCGGGACCCTTCGCCGCATCTTGCAGAAATTCCTGTTTGTTCAGTAAATTCCCGCTTGATTCGATGCAGACGAAATCTTCGGACAAATGTATTTGGTACCAGTGCACGTCGGCTTTCAGGAACGCTTCGATGTACTGGTCGTTGAGCTGGCGAATTTGAATTTCGTCGAGCGTCATGTGCACTCCCGCCTGGCAGAAAGCCGACGAGGCACAAATTGCAGCCAGAATCACGGTTACGAGCAATGCGGTGTTTGCGAATGGAACGCGAGATTGCCACTCGATGGTCATCTTTCCTCCTTCGGTTTGCATGCAGTGCGATTTATTCCATGCGCTCGAGGTCGCGCGTCGTGTGGCTAGCTGACTTTTCTGAATCATGCGGTTCTAGGCCGCGCTCAGGTCCTCCAAAAACAACCCAAGCCGCGAGATCATCGCTAAACCCCACGAACCGGTGCACCTTGTAAGCCGGGACAAACAAGACGTCTCCCGTTTCGAAATCAATCTGATCCTCTTCCAACATCAAAGTGCCCTGGCCGCGGATGATCACATACAGCTCGTCCTGCGCATGCGGCGTTTGGTAATCCTCGCCACGCGGCGCAAAAAGCAGAAGCGACATTGTTCCGTGCTTCCATGCCGTGATGTCCCAGATCCCCTCCGGCCACTTATCGGTCGAAGGCAAAGGCAATTTCGCAAGTAATTCTGCAAACGAGAATTTCATTGGCGTAATGATCGGGACTTTTAGATTGGAGGCTCCAAATTCATTGCCCTCTTCCAAGAGCCTCCGTAGCCGCTGAGCCTGCGAGGTGCAATTTTCGCTTGAAGCCTGGACGCTTGGCATTCCCAGTTGCGGAGGAAATGTGCCGCTCCTCCTCGCCTAAGTCCCCGTCCCTCCTCTTCTGCCAGAGATACATCGCGGCGTACGACCTCCACGGGCTCCATGCTCTTGACCTCCTCTCTAGATCCTTCGCGTCTCGCGCCGAGGCCGCGCGCAGCAATCCGGAGTCGGATGAAGGAAACGCATTGGGATCGCCAAATGCACGCATCGCGACGTACTGCGCGGTCCATTCGCCGATTCCCGACAACCCCCGAAATCGCAGAAGGAACGCATTCAAATCCGCTCCGCTGCTGAATGAAATTTTGCCGCAGTCGACGGCCGCGGCTAGGGCCTGAATCGTCTCCGCCCGCGTGCTCGGCAATCCGATGCCCGCCAGGTTCGCGCCTGCCAGAACTCTGGGAGTAGGGAAGAGATGTGTGAGGCCGAGTCTCAGCGGCATCGGCGCACCGAACTCCTGCACCAATTGCCCAGCCAAGGTGCTTGCGACCTTCACGGTCACCTGTTGGCCGAGCACCGCGCGCACGGCTAATTCGAATCCGTCCCAGCATCCCGGCACGCGAAGGCCCGGTTTGCTGGCGACCTCCCTGCACAGACATGGGTCGGCGCCCAGGCGGTTGGAAATCTCCAGCGGGTCAGCGTTCAGGTCAAACATCTGCCGCACGCGCTCCACGATCAAGAACAGCAAACTCGGATCCGGGAAACAAATGCGGACGCAGAGTGCACCTCTCTCATTTTCGAGCGATGCCTCCATGTAGCCATGAATTCCGCGCAGGGAAATCGTCCGCCGATATGCGCCGTCTTCCACTGCTTCTACACCTGGGGTCGCCCGCGGAGAGAGAAACGCCAGCAACCGCCCCCAGTCAAACGGCGGCCGAAAGCGAAGGCGGAACACGTACTCGTTTTCCGGTTGCTCGGCGGTTTGATGAGCGAGATTGCGGAGCTGTGTCGGGGTCCGACGAAATGTCTGACGAATGATGGAGTTGAAGCGGCGCACGCTGCCGAAGCCGCCGGCGATGGCCACTTGATACATCGGCAGCGAAGTCTCGTCGATCAGCTTTTTGACAAAATGCAACCGGCGGGTTTGCACGACCTGAAGAGGCGACGCGCCGAGGTGCTGCACGAATAAGCGGCGCAAATGACGCGCGCCGATTCCCAGGCGATTCGCGAGCGCGTCGATCCCGCCGTCTTCGAGTGGGCTTTCGCTGATCAAACGCAGCGCTCGGGAAACCGTGGCAGAGGTTCCCATCCACGCGGGCGTGCCCGGCGAGCATTCCGGCCGGCACCGCAGGCAAGGCCGGAACCCGGCTTCGGCTGCAGACGCAGCAGAGGCGAAGTAACGACAGTTGCGCTCCTTTGCCGTGGGTGCCGGGCAGATGGACCGGCAATAAACGTGGCTGGTCACAACGCCGACGAAAAAACGTCCATCGAAGCGCGGGTCGCGCGTTTTGCGCGCACGGGAACAAGTTTTCTTGTCGAATTGCATTGGGTGCCCGTCAGCTTATTCGCAAAGCTCATTGTCTGTGCGGACGGAAGACGATAGCGAACCACGGCTGCCACGCCTTGCCGCCGTCGATCGAAGTCACTGCAGTCTCGCGAACGCTATCGTGCGTCGACTTCCACACCCCGCGAACGCGCCGCGCCTTCCCGTCTGCAGTGCGATCTTCACCACTTAGAATCATCTCTCCGTTTTCCAGTTTTCCCTCGATTACAAGCAAGCGGCCGCGATTGGTCACCCAACTCTGATGCCACACACCTCGCGACATGTCGTAAAGGCTGAAGCTTTGCCCCTTCAAACCTCCGATGTCCTGGTAATCCTCGCGCAAGACGCAGCCATCGAGTATGCGGTCCACTCGCGTGCGCGCAACCGCGAGGTTCAGATTGTCCGCGTCAAACGCGTCCCAATCTCCAATCCAGAAGTCAAACTGATGATACTCAGCCTTCGCGCACGGCTCCTCTTTCCGCTGCGCTGCCCGAGATTTCGCGCGCAAATCTGCTTCAGGACCTCGCAAGAGAATCATGACCGCCACGATAATTCCCATCGTCATCCACGGCATGAACCGATTCATTTGGTTTGCTCCTCATGCCAGACCTAAGCCCGCCTTGCGAAACTCGGATGCGCCGAGTGAGGGCAGAGGAAGTCCTCTGCCCTCACTCGGCCCGACGCAGCGCTACGCGACTGGTTCCTTGCGGCACACTCGTTCTTGCTTCACGCCGAGAAGCTCATTCAGGTTTTCCCGGTGCGATGAAGCGGCCATTCCCGATGCGCCGCTTCATCTGTTGGAGGACGTCTGCCGGAATAGTGACTTTCGGCGCATCACCACTGACTGTGGCAGCGTCACCCCGATCGAATGTCGGCACCAGCAAAACGGCGTGCAGTACGGAAGTGACCAAACCGTTGGAGACGACGTTGGCTTGTGCTGCGATTTCTCCCCGGTTGTTGATGCCGCCGGTGCTCGATAGATAAAGATTCGCGCTTTTCGGAATGAGCTGGTTGAGGTCCGTCATCATGCCGTTCTGATAGACGAAGGCGCGTGGTCCGTCGAAACCAAAGTCTTGGTACGATACTCCGACCACTTGGTCTTCATCGTTTACGTCGGTGGCCTCGCTCATGGCATCGGGGGTCCCGTTCAGCCCGGGAAGGGTCCCCAAACTCACCATGCCGCCTTCCTTGGTCCAGCGGAACGCCAGAAAGCGAATTTGCAGTTTGCCATTAATCACGTCATTCGGACCGTTGGCGAATCCCACGACGACTCCGAGATTGTTGATTGCTGTCGGCGTGTTCCATCCGCTGCCGCCCAGGTTGCCCAAGTCGATCGGCTTGCCATCCTGCCAGAGCAGCGGGTGAATCGCGCTGTACGCGCCGATCGCATCGCCGCATCGTCCGGAGATGCCGACGACTTGGCCCAAACCGTTGATGGCCGTCGCGGCCGAGTCTGGATCGGCCCCGTACGGAGGAAGTTGCCGGACTTTCCATTTCCCGTCGCTGCGATTCCACACCACAGCTTCGAACTGGTAAATCTGCCCGCCATTGCAAGTCGGGTCTTCTGTCTTGTTTTCCGCCCAGCCCACGATTTGCCCCTGGTCATTGTCGCCCGCCCCAATCGAGTTATTGCCTCCGAGCCCGGGTAGCTGCGTCATCCTGCCGAATTGCCATGCGAACGCGACGCAGGAATTGCCGCTGACCAGGCCGAACACCGGGCAAGAGAACGACTCATTCTGTGGATCGGGAGTGCCGTTTTCAGAAACGCCAGCGATCAGCCCGAAATTATTTTTGACTGGCCAGCCGATATCACTGCTGGGCCCGCCGAGAGTGCCTAGAGGAATTTGCAACCCGTAAAGCCAAAGCGTGGCGAGCTGAATAGCGTCGCCCGTCTTATTGGAACTGCCCATCACCCAGCCGAGGTTGTTAATTGTGTTGCCGCTGCTCGCCGTGCCGCCTAGTGTGCCAAGATCGATGACTTTGTAGTAGCTCGGCCCTTGCGAATGTCCTTGTTGTGCGCACAGCGGAATCGAAACTCCCAGCGCAGCAATTAGGCAAAATACGCTCATTGCGATCAGTAGCCTGGATTTCATGTCGCCTCCTTTTGATTATGAAGCCACGGAACCGAACTGCCGGTCTGTACCTCTTCCATCCCCTGGAGGCGTACGCGATACTTCCAGCGACCGCGCCGATGAAATCAGCCAGACCTCGGTTCGTTTCGACGCCGGCCGCGGACCACCGATTCGCGGGCGGCGATCATGACTCAGCTTGGCGCAACATAACCGAGATCAAGGAGCGAAGTTGGACGTTTTCGGACCTCGTTCTCGGATTGTGTGCCGATTTCTGGAAGTTTTCGGACTTCGCTGCCGAAGGGCGCGCGAAATTCGGCAAGGCTGATCAAGCCACTGCGGCCGCGAATGGATTTTGCTGGCACACGCTGTTTGCCCTGATGGAGCGCGCCAGTTCGTTAATGCTGCAGCTTCCGTTGAATCACGCAGTCAGCTTTCGAGAGGGTTTGCAGCCAACGTCTGGGGAAGGCTCATCGTCCGCGCGCAACACCTAGATCCGAAAGTCGCATGGTTCATCGGGAGGGCCTGATCGGCACCCGGTCAAAAGATCTAGATTTCCTGTCGTTCGCCAAAACTCTGTCCGCCATTGATTTCAACAGGATAGGCCATTGTCATTCACAACCAGATTGCGATACGAGCCATCCATGTTCATGATCATCGCGGCTCTAATTGGTGCAATATTCCGGGGCTTCCGTTCTCGTCGAATCTCCTGCTCGAGAACCTAGTTCTTCGGCAGCAACTGGCGGTGTTCAAACGCAAGCATCCTAGGCCATGCATTGCTGCGCTTGACAAGCTCTTCTGGATTCTCGCGAGAGAATTCTGGTCTGGTTGGAAGCAAGCCCTCATCATCGTGAGCCCCGATACCGTTGTCCGCTGGCACCGAACTGGATTCCGACTGTACTGGCGCGCAATTTCTCGAGCGCGTCGCGTGTTGGGAAGGAAGAGAATTTCCAAAGAGGTCCGAGACCTGATCTTCCGAATGGTGGCCGAGAACCCCACTCGGGGCGCACCGCGCATTCATGGTGAGCTCCTGATGCTCGGATTCGATGTTTCCGAGCGAACCATTTCCAGATGGATGCGCCGGGCACCCCGTGACCCGGAGTCAGCCAAGCGCCGGCTCGCCTTCTTGAGAAACCATCGGGAGGCTACCGC
>Ga0187801_10000551_pt1 | contig 10503 bp, 7 predicted proteins | sample NC_wetland_sal_i_10_FD_132465 | JGI IMG/M metagenome (GOLD analysis project Ga0187801, IMG submission 132465) | Wetland sediment microbial communities from Neuse River Estuary, North Carolina, USA - Control_1 | ecosystem: Environmental > Aquatic > Freshwater > Wetlands > Sediment | place: USA...
AACGTTCTCGCGCAGGATGGCGTCGATTGTGGCGAAGTCGGTTGCTGTCAGGGACCAACCGCTCACATCCTGGATCGCCGCGAGTTGCTCTGGGCGGCGCGCGCCCCACAGCGCGATGCTGACGCCGGGTTGATCGAGCAGCCAGCGAACCGCGAGATGAATCACGCGCTTCCCAAAGCGTTCGCGCGCGTATGCATCCAGCTTGCTTGCCGCATTCAGGTACTCGGCGAACTGAGGTGCCTGAAACTTGGGGTCGGTGGTCTTGCGCATGTCGTCGTTGGAGAACTGGCGGTCCGCACGCATTGCGCCGCTCAGCAATCCGCGACAGAGCGCGCCATAGGTGAGAGTGCTAATGCCGTGGCCGAACGCGTACGGGAGAACGTCGCGTTCAATCTCGCGCTCGAATAGATTGTACGGTGGCTGAATCGTGTGCAGCGGCGCGGCGGCTTCAAAACGCGCCAGTTGTTCCGGCGAATAATTGCTGACCCCGATGGCGCGAATCTTATCTTGATCGTACAGCTCACGTAGCGTAGCGGCCGTCTCTTCGATGGAGACGAGCGGATCCGGCCAGTGCACCTGGTAGATATCGATATAATCCGTTCGCAGGCGGCGAAGCGAATCATCGATTTCCCGTAGAATGCGTTGACGCGTTGAGTTGCGCTCGATTTTGCCATTGGTCCAATCGATGCCGACTTTGGTGGCGAGGATGACGTTTTCCCTGCGCCCGTATTGCTGTAACGCTTGACCCACGATTTCTTCGGAGCGGCCGTAACCGTAGATGGGAGCAGTGTCGATCAGATTGATGCCCTGATCGAGCGCCGCATGAATGGTGCGAATGGATTCTTTCTCATCGGTTCCGCCCCACATCCAGCCCCCGATAGCCCAGGTGCCGAGTGCGATTCGTGAACTGTTAAGATTCGTGCCCCTGATATTGATGAATTCCAGCATGTTGTCCTTTCTCGTGCTGATTTGGAGATCGTTTTGTTTCTAGCCAAGCCATTGCGGATTAGCGTAGGTGCCGTCGAAATGGTGAGAAGTCTTGTACAGTTCGAACTGGCCGGCTACCGCAGCCTTCGCGGTTTTTGCGAGAAGTGCCCCTACTTGGGAAGAGTCCATGGGTTGAAAACTGCGGGCCGCCTGAAGAGCTTGCTGAAGAATGGGAACTGAATCGCAACCTGTGATGACCACGCTGGTCGGAAGATTCATGGAGTAGTGAAGGCATTCCACGGCGGTAGCTGTCTTGCTGTCGAGAATAAAGTGGTCGCCCATGGGCTTCATGCCCAGCACGCCGATGTTGTTCTTGAGCAAGACGGGCAACACTTTCTTTTCGAAACTGTTGAAGTGTGCGTCCATCACGTTCAGAGGCATCTGCACGGAATCGAACGTGAAACCGTGCTTGGAAGCGGTGGCCAGCATCTGCAAATGGATGTCTGGACTCTTGTGGCCTGTGAAGCCAATAAACCGGATCTTGCCGGCCTTCTGGGCTTCCAGGACAGCTTCCAATGCTCCGCCCGCGGCGAAAACGCGGTCCGGATCAGTTTCGCGAATCACCTCATGAAATTGCAGGAGATCGATCCTGTCGGTCTGAAGGCGGCGCAAGGACTCGTTGATCTGGCTTGTCGCGGCGGTCTTAGTGCGTCCATCGATCTTGGACATAAGAAACGCTTTCTGGCGGTAACCGTCGCGCAACGCATTGCCCATGCGGACTTCGCTTTCGCCACCGTTGTAGTCCCAGCAGTTGTCCAGAAAATTGACGCCCTCATCCAGGCCCGTGCGGATGATGCGAATGCTCTCCTGAGGATCCGCCTGTTTTCCAAGGTGATAGCCACCGAGTCCGATCAGTGAGACTTTTTCCCCTGTGCGGCCCAGTGTTCGATAGGCAATGCCATTCTTGGATTCAGACGGCGGGGCCTGCTGACCTGCGCGCGCGAAGAAAATGGACGCGGCCGCAAAGCCAAGGAATTCGCGCCGGGAAACGCCTGAGTCTGTCGCGTCCTGACTTTGCGGGTCCGGCGAAGTCTGCGAGTGCTGCAAGTCCTCGCTGCCTTGCTCATTTTTCCTGTGATTCATCACGAATCATTTCTCCCTTTGCGGACGAAGTGTTCTATCCGAATAGCCCGCTTGAAGAGAGCGGGAGGTTTCGGACGCGCTTGCCGGTGGCAGCGTAAATCGCATTGCAAAATGCGGCGACGAAGGGCGGCACCCCAGGCTCGCCCACACCGGCGGGCGGAGCGGCGCTATCGACGATGTAAACGTTCGTTTGCTGAGGAGCCTCATTAATACGAGCCACGGGGTAGTCGTTGAAATTGGATTGCTCAATCACGCCATTCTTCGCGGTGATTTCTCCGCTTCGCACGATGCTCGTTCCGAACACAGCCGCGCCTTCAAATTGCGCGCGCGTGATTTCCGGGTTGACCACCAACCCGGCATCCAGCGCCGTATCGACGCGCGGAATGCGAATTTCTCCCTGGTCGTCCACTTCGACCTCGACGACGGTCGCCACGTAGGTCAAGAAACTGCGGTGGGCGGCGACGCCAAAGCCGTGCCCTTTTACGCTCTTCTTCTTCGCCCAGCCGGATTTTTCAGCGACGAGCTCGGTGACGTGGCGGAGCCGCCCGGTTTCCCAGGGATAGGTCTTGTAATCCGCACCGTAGTTCGGATACTCCACGTTGGTAAAGTTCAAAGTACGAGGCGGTCCGATGAGGTCCAGCAGAAATTCCAGCGGATCGCGTTGGGCTCGGTGCGCGAGTTCATCCGTAAAGCTTTGGACTCCGAAGCCGTGATAGATATTCGCAACGGACCGCAGCCAGCCGATTCGAACGTGCGCTTTAGCAGGCCCGTTCTCAATGCTGATGTTGGGCAGGTCGTAGGGCATGTCAGTCCAGCCCTGGGCGAGATGCGCGGGGTCGCCGTAGACCGAACTCACGTCAAAGATAGATGTGATCGGAGGAAAGACCGATCTTTGAAGCCAGGCAGTCGGTTTGCCTTTTGCATCCACCGCGGCTTTGAAATACATGCCCGCGACAGCGTTGTAGTAGTCAAACTTGATGTCGTCTTCGCGCGTCCACACGACCTTCACGGGCCGACCCACTTTCTTGGAGAGTACAGCCGCTTCGGCAACATAGTCAGGCTTCGATTTTCTTCCGAAGCCCCCGCCGAGAAGCGTAACGTGGCAGATGACATCCTGAACGGGAATCCCAAGCTCGCTGGAAATAATCGCCTGAGCCGCCTGAGGATTCTGTGTTGGCGCCCAAGCGGTTACTTTCCCGTCCTTGAATTCAGCGAGAGCAACCATGGGCTCCATGGGCGCGTGGGCCAGCAGAGGAACATAGTATTCGGCTTCAAATGTATTGGAGGCGGACGCACTGGCTAACGCGGAGTTCGCGTCGCCGACGCTGCGAATGACTTTGGCGGACTTCCGGGCCGTGTCCTGCAGTTCTTTCTTGTATTCGACGGAGTCGTACGATCCGTTCGCTCCGTTATCCCAGGTGATTTTGAGTTTCTTGCGGCCTTGAAAGGCAGCCCAGGTGTTGTCCGCCAGAACCGCCACTCCACCGAGCGGCTGGAATGCCGGGGGCGGTTTGAAGGGATCAATGAACAGAGTTTTTTGCACGCCTGCGACCTTCAAGGTTTCTTGATCGTCGTAGGATTTCACTTTTCCGCCAAAGACGGGAGGATGTTCGATGGAGGCATAAATCATGTCGTCGAGATGCGCGTCCATTCCGTAGATTGCTTTTCCCGTGCAGAGATTTCTAAGGTCGTAGCTCGTTTCACCCTTGCCGATGTAGCGCCATTCCGCCGCTTTCTTAAGCTGAAGCTGATCTTTTTTCGGGACGTCGAGCTTTGCCGCGGCTGTGGCCAGCTCGCCGTAGCCCAATTTGCGGCCGCTCTTCGCGTGGACAACCGTGTGAGGTTCAGTGGAACACTCTGACGCGGGAACATTCCACTGTTGCGCGGCGGCCTGCACCAACATCCAGAGCGCGGAAGCCCCACATTCGCGCATGGTGTCAAAGAAGCTGCGGATGGAGTGTGATCCGTCGGTGTTCTGATCTCCGTACCTTCTATCGCCGATAGCCTGATCAATTTTCACGCGCTTCCAGTCCGCATCCAGTTCATCGGCGACGACCAAGGGAAGAGAGGTGCGAACCACAGTGCCCATCTCCGAACGATGGGCAACGATGTGCACCGTCCCGTCCGTTTCTATTCCCACGAACACGTTGGGATGAAACGGGGCGTGGTCGGCCTCGGTGCTTCCGTCCTGGGCCGGCTCCGCAGCGAGGATCGCCGGCACGTACCGCGTGCCCAGGACCAATGCGCCCGCTCCGACAACGCCCTTGAGGAACCCACGGCGGCTTACGTTCTGGATTTGGCTCATGCGCTTTTCCCCGCTGCCAGCTTGATCGCGGCGCGAATTCGTTGATAAGTTCCGCACCGGCAGATGTTGCCTGCCATGCCATCGTCGATATCCTGATTCGTCGGATGAGGTTTGCCCTTCAGCAAGGCAATCGCTTGCATGATCTGTCCGGACTGGCAATAGCCGCACTGAGGGACGTTTACCTCGATCCATGCTTCCTGAACCGGATGCAGTCCGTTTGCTCCGATGTCCTCGATCGTTTGAATCTTGCTACCGGCCGCCGCGCTGACGGGGGTGATGCAAGAACGAATTGCTTCGCCATTTTGGTGGACGGTGCAGGCGCCACAAAGCGCCACTCCACAGCCAAACTTAGTTCCGGTGAGATGCAAAACGTCTCGGAGATACCAGAGAAGGGGCATGTTTGGGTCGCCGTCGAAAGTACGATCGACGCCATTTACGTTTAGCTTGACCATAAGAGTCGCCCTACCAGCCTTTCAGAGGAAACATTTTGGATTCCACGGTGATGTGCACAATCCGTGGCAGTAAAGCCTTCTCTCCTCAAGTGCATTTCGCTCCGGAGGCCACAGCATTCGGATGAGTCTGCCGACAATTCGGCGGCAGTGTCATGCAGTTGACACATCATTCTTCCTTGGCGTGAAAATCAACCTGTCATCATGGACTGGCTCGAAGCCTTGTTTGCAGCCAGTTGTTCCATGAATTCCGCTACAGCCGAAAAATCCAAATCGCCATGCGTGGTCAGGGCCTCGGAGTTAATTCGAAAAGAGGCTGCGGTCGCGGGCATAACCGCATGAACCTCGTTTGCCAATTGGAGAATGAGGCGAAAATCTTTGTTCATGAGGGGGAGGGGGAATTGAGGGCTGTAGTCGTCGCGCGCCACTCGGGAAAGTTTGCCTGAATGAGCGGGAGCGATGACCGCTGTCTGGGATAAAACCTGCAGCAGCACGTCGCGGCTCAGTCCGGCCTTTTCCCCCATGGCGGCGGCTTCCGCAATGGCCTGCATTCCGATGCCGAGAATGGCGTTTACAACCATTTTCATGGTCGTGCCGGCGCCGCTCGGACCCAAGTGAAAGTATTTGCCCGCGATCGCTTGAAAGATCGGCAGAGCTGCCTGGAAAACGTTTGGGTTGCCTCCCGCAAGCAGCGTCAAGGTGCCAAGTTCCGCAGCAGGAGTGCTCCCGGAAATGGCAACGTCCAGCACCTGCACGCCGACCGCGGAGGCTCTGAGAGCGAGTTCGCGGGAAGTACCGGGCAAAACAGTGCTCATTTCGAGAATGACCAGTCCCGGCTTGGCGTTTGCCAGGACACCCGCAGGGCCGTAATAGACATCCCGAACTGATTGATCATCGGTGAGGCAAGAAATAACAACGTGGACGGACCGCACCAGTCCCGCAATCGTGTCGATTGGCGTGGCGCCTTTTTCCTTGAGTGCATCGCTCCTTAAACGGTTTCTGTCAAACACGGAAACGGCGTAGCCCGCCGCCAGCAACCTCGCGGCGATGCGGCTACCCATGTTGCCAAGACCGATGAAAGCGAGGGTGGTGGAACTTCGGACGAACGAGTTCATATTAGACCCTAAAAGTTTCCCGACATCGCGCTGGCGGCATTCGTAATGTGTTCGTACCAGGCGTGGTCGACCGAGAACGCTCCGGCACCTTTGACGAGAATGACCAACGCGAGTGCCACCACTAGCAAGTGGTACTCGAAGCCGTGGCCCTCCTTGTCCCCAAACCAATTCATGAACAAACCAAAGCGATAATGAACGGTTGCCACGGCACCAATCATCGTGAAGGCGATTCCCAGGGCAGCCAGCCTGCTGAAGAGACCGACCATCAGACCTATACCGCCAAAAAACTCCGTGGCGATGACGAGCAGTGCAAGAGGTGCTGGAATCTTTAGTAGATCGACAAACGTCTCCATCGAGCGAGCGAGACCCGGGCCGCCATACCAGCCGAGGAGTTTTTGTGCACCGTGGGCGAAGAGAATAATGCCCAAAACAATTCGAACAACGGTTAGAACCCAATCGGCATTCGTGTGGAGAAAATCGATAAACATTATGTGACCCTGAATATCCTTCTAGCCAATTTTCATGAAGAGTTAAGGCACGTTGAATTCCATTTTCATCGGGCGGGCCGCGCCCGTAGGATCTTTCCCATGAGCGAGTTAGCAGATCGCACAGAACTTGGTTTATTGATCCGCGATGCGTGGCCGACACTGGTGGCGAGGGTCCGACACCAGACTGGCCAGCGCTTCGGCATTTCTGTGTCCGATGAAAATGCAACCGCAGGCGGGAACAGGAGGATCAATCGGAAAACGTGGGGAAATAGAGAGATTCTGGATCTTCTTTCAGCTTGACGACCATGACGGTAAGGTCGTCGTCCAGCGAATCACGCTGCGTGAAGTCGGCGACGGCACGCGTGAGTTGATCGCAAATCTCGCGAGCCGTGCGGGAAGAGTGCAGTTGAACGACATCGAGTATGCGTTTGGTTCCAAACTCTCTCCCCTCTTTATCACTGGCATCGGAGAGCCCGTCGGTGTACCAAACCATGATGTCGCCAGCCGCAAGGACGGTCTCGTCGAGGGAGCAATTCAAATCCGGGGCCAGGCCGACGGGAGTGCAGGAAGCGTTCAGCCAGGCCACCTCCCCGCCCTCACGGCGAAGCAGGAGAGCAGGATTGTGACCGCAATTGATGTATTTCAAGCGGCGAGACCGCGGATCGAGTTCTCCGAGGAGCACGGTGACAAAACGTCCGTCGTCCTGCAAAGCGTAGAGTTCGCTATTCAGGTGTTTGGCGACCTCGCACAACTTGCGAGGTTCGTTCGTCTCCAGTTGAACGGCCGCCGCGGTCGCCGACATTAACAGTGCAGCGGCGACGCCTTTTCCAGAAACATCGGCAATGACCAGCCTCAGGCTGCCGTCCGGCCGCGCGATGTAGTCGTAGTAATCGCCTCCAACCACCCTTGCGGGATGCATCGTGCCTGCAATCTCAAAAGCGGAAGTTTCTGGGTCGGAATTAGGAAGGAACAATCGCTGGACTTCCGCGGCAAGCTCAACCTCTTTCAGCAGTTCGTCACGCTGGCGGAGAGTCAATTCATTGAGAGCATTTCGTTGCGCCACGAAGCGCTGGAGAATGACAACGACAAAGATGAACCCGGTGAGCGCAGACAAATTGTGCAGGACGCGTCCGAACACATGGTGAATGGGCGGGCCAAAAAGATCGTGAAAGAAGATGCAGATCCCGACGAAAGCATAAGTAGCACGAGGAGAAAGGAGAATCGCGCTGAAAGAAAGCGGGAGTATGTAGAGGTATCCCAGGGAAACGCCCTCCACCTTGTTGTCTGCGTAGGCGACACAGGCGATGGCGAGAATAACAACGAGGAACCTCCACCAGGGAGAGTCCGTCAAGGTCAGAAGGGTCCGCGCTGCCAGGCGGGACAACCATCCCCCGGAATTCGCTGCTGGGAGTAACGCAGTGCGCTGTACATCCCTGGCAGCTTTCGGGCGCTTCCGAAAGTCCATTTCAACGGCGGGGGTTGTTCCCATGAGACAACTAGCTGGAGCACGCCGCCTGCCAAGCAGTGCTGGTTCTAGAACGGTCTCAATGTTCCCTCGAATGAATCGGTTAGCAACCGATGAAGAACCTGGGATGAGGAGCGGGGAGGGGAGGGCACGTCAGGGTTTTGACACCGTGTCGAGATGAAGGCTGTTCGCATCAAATGAGCAGCCAAGTTTCCGTGCCAATTCTTACGGTGGGCGGCTGCGTGTGGCACTCCGTTGGTCCGAAAACGGTGGCGATAATGGTATAAGAGTAGCAGGGAGTCATGGGGTTACCAATGGGTGAGACGCGGGAAGGGGAATCACGTCTCCGCTTGGTCATCGACACGATTCCAGGTCTAGTGTGGTGTGCCGGGGCAGATGGTTCCATCGATTTTTGCAACCAGCAATGGCTGCAATACACGGGCTTGTCTCTGGAGGAAGCGCGAGGTTGGGGTTGGAAGGCAGCGTTTCATCCGGAGGATCTCTTTGAACTATTGACAAAATGGCGCGAATTATTCGCGCGGGGCGTACCGGGAGAAACGGAAGCGCGCATGCGCAGCGCCAACGGAGAATACCGGTGGTTCCTCCTCCGCGCATTTCCCGTTTACGATGACCAGAGAAGGATCACCCACTGGTACGGGACCAACACAGACATTCATGATAGAAAGCTCGCCGAGGAAGAGCTGCGGCGCGCCGAGGCCAATCACGCACGCAGCCTCGTGATCCCAGGCACGGTAATGGACATTACCGCGCAAAAACGGACGGAAGACAATCTCGTCCAGATGAATCGGGCGCTGCAAACGATTCACCAGTGCAACCTGGCCTTAATTCGCGCAACCGACGAACAGGAACTGCTGCACTCCATTTGCCACATCCTCGTGGAGTTTGGCGGGCTTCGCATGGTGTGGGTGGGCTACCGGCAAGACGACGCGGAAAAATCAATATGCCCTGTGGCGCACGCCGGACATGAAGATGGCTACCTGCAAGGCGTCGTGGTGACCTGGGCGGACAACGAACTCGGCCAAGGTCCCTCGGGAACGGCTGTGCGGACGGGTAAGCCTGCCTGGGCGCGGAACATTCGCAATGAACAAAGGTTTACTCCCTGGCGAGAGCGGGCTATCGCGCACGGCTACGTTTCTGTACTGGGCCTGCCACTTGCCAATGCCGATGACACGTTTGGTGTGCTGTCTCTCTATTCCGAAGAACCCAATAAATTCAATGAAGAGACGTTCGAACATTACGTGGAACTGGCGGACAACCTGGCCTTCGGAATCACCACGCTCCGAGCGCGCGAGGAGCGCAAACGGACGGATGAAGCACTGCAGCGCAGCGAGGCATATCTGGCAGAGGGCCAACGGTTGACCCACACGGGGAGTTGGGCCTGGAATGTGGCCCGCCAGGAAAACGTTTATTGGTCGGACGAACAGTATCGTCTTTATGGTTTCGATCCAGAGCACGACGCGTCCACCTATTTGACGGCATTTCAGCGAATTCATCCCGAAGATCAGCCGGAGTTTCTGAAGCGCCTGGAGAAATCCATTACGGAAAAACGTGATTTCGAGATGGAATATCGCGTTCTCCTGCCGGATGGAACAATGAAGCACCTCCAGACCGTGGGCCACCCGGTGTTAAACGAAACGGGCGATGTCGTGGAGTTGGTGGGCACAGGTGTGGATGTCACCGAGCAGAAGCGCGCTGATGCTCTTCTCGCCGCAGAAAAACGAATCTTGGAAATGATTGCGGCGGGAGTGGAGTTGAAGGAAGTTCTGCAATCCTTGTGTGACATTGTGGATGAGCAAGCGCAAAATCTGATCTCCACGGTGTTGTTGATGGATCCCGACGGGACACGCTTGTGGCCGGCGGCCGGGCGGCGTGTTCCGAATGGATGGACAGCGGCGATCACTCCTCTGAAGATTGGGCCGTGCGTGGGTTCCTGCGGTACGGCGGCATTCCGGAAACAACAAGTGATTGTGACGGACATTGCCACCGATCCGTTGTGGGCGGATTTCCGGGAAGCTGCGTTGAGCTACGAATTGCGCGCCTGTTGGTCGCGGCCGCTGATTTCGAAAGATCAGGAAGTGCTCGGAACACTCGCCATTTACTACACAGAGCCCCTCCAGCCCAGTGAGGGCAATTTGGCCTTGATTGAAAGGGCCGCACATGTGGCACAGATTGCGATCGAACGCGACCGTTCGCAGGCTGCGTTGCAGAAAGCGTTCGAAGAGATCAAAGCGTTGAAGGATAAACTGTACGAGGAAAACCTTGCTCTCCGTGAGGAAATCGATCAAGCCTCCATGTTCGAGGAGATCGTCGGGTCCTCGCCCGCGCTCCAGGAAGTTCTGTCTCGCGTTGCCAAGGTCGCGCCCAGCGACTCCACCGTTTTGATCACAGGCGAAACAGGCACCGGCAAGGAGCTCGTGGCTCGCGCCATTCACAAACGCTCGCAGCGCGCCGGCCGCGCCTTTATCAGCGTCAACTGCGCGGCCATTCCGTCCTCGCTCATCGCATCGGAGCTTTTTGGCCATGAGAAGGGCGCTTTCACTGGCGCTCTTCAACGGCGCATTGGCCGATTCGAGCTCGCCGAAGGAGGGAC
>Ga0187801_10000553_pt1 | contig 10486 bp, 8 predicted proteins | sample NC_wetland_sal_i_10_FD_132465 | JGI IMG/M metagenome (GOLD analysis project Ga0187801, IMG submission 132465) | Wetland sediment microbial communities from Neuse River Estuary, North Carolina, USA - Control_1 | ecosystem: Environmental > Aquatic > Freshwater > Wetlands > Sediment | place: USA...
CTGCGCGGTCGATGGCGTCTGAAATGGCGAGGCCTTCGCGTTGCCACCAAAGTTGCTCTGCTTCGAGAATATCGCGATGGGGGATCTCCGAAAGAGTTGTTTGCAGAAAACGGAGTGGGGAACGAAGCGAGTCGAGGCCCGTCATTTGAACGGATGTTAGGGCGTAGGCAGAGGCGCGTCAAGTGGAGCACGGCGGAAATTCATAGACGGGGGGAAAATGTTAGTGAAGTTTTGTCGCGGAACAGTTGGTCAGAATCCGAACTGGGCAGAGCGCGTTCAGTCGAGGGCCGGGACCGCGCTTCTCTCCTGGCGCCGGCGATGCAAATAGCGCATGGCAATGTTCAAATAAATTTCGCCGCACGGCGTCTCAATGCAGATGACCAGCGCTTCGGTGTCCGCCGAGCCGACGAGCCCGGTATCGTTCATGTGAATTTCCGGGGGAAACACTTTGAAATGAAAGCCTTGATCGTTGAGCAGCGTTACGGAATTTCCGATGACCATGTTGGCCAGCTCGCACACCGTTTCGCGAACGACCTGCTCGCTGGCCTCGACTTCCATGCCCGCAAGCTGGCTGGCCACTTTCATCGCCACTTCCGGAGAGAGATCGAGAATGACGCGGCCTTCAATGTCGCCCTTGATGGCGATCAGCGCGGCGACGCCCTTGCGGCGATAGGTATCCTCGTCCATGGAGAGGTCCATGATTTTCGTGGGGGCGTTGAGCGACTCCGCAAAAACGGCGTCCGCGGCATTGATGAACGGCTGAATCAGTTCCATTCTCATGAGTGGTGTTCTCCTGCGAGCGCCACCGGCGCGCCGGCAGCGTTGGGATCATCGCTCAGAACGTAGCGCAAGATTTCGTGCAACACTTCGGGCTTGACGGGTTTCTGGACGAAGTGCTTCGCGCCTTTCTGAAGCGCGGCAAGAATATTTTCCTGGTAACCGACCGAAGAGACCATAACGATGCGCGCGTTGGCGTGCTGCCGGACGATGCGCTCGACGGCCTCAATGCCCTCCATCTGCGGCATGGTGATGTCCATGAGCACGATGTCAGGCTTGGTGCGGTTGAATTCCGCAATGGCCGTGAGGCCGTCGCCGGCTTCGCCGGCCACTTCGCCGCCGAACATCTCGATCATTTTGATGAGATTCTTACGCGCGAAGACGGAGTCGTCCACCACGAGGTAGCGGACGGGTTGGTTGTCTTTTCGAAGCAGAGCGGCGAATTGTTTCATGGCCTTCTCCTTATCCCGGCGCGCGTTTTCACGAGCGCTGGGATGTAGCGGATATCCTTTCGGTTTTTTCTTGCTTGTCGTGCTTTTCGTCTCTTTCATTCTTCTCGAATTTCTCCGCGGTCTTGTCCGCGCCGTAGTGGTTCACCAGATACGAGCTGAGCCCTTCGAGCGGAATGATCTTGTTGGCATGCCCTTTCAGGATCGCCGCGCGAGGCATGCCGCTGACCACGCAGGTGTCCTCGCTTTGCGCGATGGTCATGCCACCAGCGGCTTTGATAGCGCCCAATCCTTCGGCGCCGTCCTCGCCCATGCCGGTCATGATCACGCCGACGGCGGTAAGCCCAAATTCCTGGGCGACGGAATGAAATAAAACGTCCGCGGAAGGACGGTGACCGTTGACGGGAGGCCCGTCGGAGAGCACCACCATGTCGCCACGCGGCATTCTTCGAACCATCATGTGGCGATTGCCCGGACAGATTAGAACGCGGCCGGCAATCAAGAGATCTCCCGAGCGGGCTTCGTGAATTTCAAGGGCGCAGCATTCGTCGAGGCGCTTGGCGAACATTTCCGTGAAGCCTTCGGGCATGTGCTGCACGATGACGATCGTGGACTGAAAATCCGCGGGAATCTGCGAGAGCACGTATTGCAAAGCGTTGGGGCCGCCGGTGGATATGCCGATGGCGATGACGCGTCGCGGCGGCAGTCCGGAACGCGCACCTTTTTTCGGCGCGGCGGATTCTTCGATGACGGCGGGCGGAAGCTTGCGGCCTGCGGCGCGCTTGGCCACTTTTATCTTGGCGATCAACTCATCGGCGATTTGCTCGAGATGGCCGGCGGCCGCGTCTTTGGGCTTGGCGAGGAAATCCACGGCGCCGAGTGCCAACGCTTTCAGGGTGGCATAGCCGCCCTCCTTCGAATGCGTGCTGAACAGGATGACCGGGAGAGGCGCGCGGCGCATGATCATGCGAAGCGCTTCCATGCCGTCCATTCGGGGCATGTCGAGATCGAGAGTAACGACATCGGGATGCAGTTCTTCGATCTTTTTGAGTGCGAAAGCCCCGTCCATGGCCGTGCCGATAACTTCAATCGACGAGTCCCGCGTGAGGATCGCGGGAATCAGCTTCCGCATGAGGGCGGAATCATCGACAACGAGGACGCGAATGCGGTCGCTCATGCGATGGCTCCAAGCGGGGTGGCCCGCGACAAGCGCGAAAGAACGGCAGGCACATTCAAGATCAGCACCACGGTGCCGTCGCCGAGAATCGAGGCGCCGCTGACGAGGTCGCTCGAAACAATTTCTCCAGGAAGCGCCTTAATGACCAGCTCTTCTTCACCCACAAGACTGTCGACGACCAAGCCGAACCGTTTTTCGGCAGCGCCGATGACGATCACGAAATTTTTCTTTTTGGCCGGCTGCGTATCGATACTGCGCAAACGGCTGAGATGGCTCAGGCGGACCAGGGTGAGAATCTGCTCACGAAGACGCAGGACTTCGCGGTTGTCGACGCGATGAATTTCGCTGTCATTGATGCGCGTGATCTCGACCACGGACGACAGGGGCACAGCGAACAGACGGCCGCCGACGCGGAACAGCAAGGTTTGAATGCTGGCAAGCGTGAGCGGGGCGCGAAGCTGAATGGTGGTTCCCCGGCCCTTCTGCGAATAGACGTGGACCGTGCCTTTGAGACGGTCAAGCACGGTGCGCACGACGTCCATGCCGATGCCGCGGCCGGAAACTTCCGTGACTTCGGATGCGGTACTAAAGCCGGATTCGAAGATGAGATTGAGCGTTTCCTGATCCGTGAGGCGCTGCGCTTCTTCAGGCTTGACAATGCCCTTTTGTACGGCGAGCGAGCGAAGACGGGCAGGATCAATACCGCGGCCATCGTCGCGGACTTCGATGACCACCTGCGTGCCCTGATGATAGGCGTTGAGAAAAACGGTACCACGTGCCTGCTTGCCGGCCGTAAGACGCTCGTCGGCCGGCTCAATCCCGTGATCTACGGCGTTGCGAACGAGATGCATCAACGGCTCGGAAAGTGCGTCGAGAATGCCTTTGTCGAGATCGGTGTTCTGTCCGGAAACTTCGAGAGCCACGTCCTTGCCGCAGTGCTTGGCCACGTCGCGCACGACGCGGGGAAAACGCCGGAACAATTGTTCGACGGGCACCATGCGAATCTTCAAAACACACTTGTGAAGTTCGTCGAGAATACGCGACTGAAACGCCATGGCATCGGCCAACTTGGCGCGCACAGGGTCGCGTGCATGTTTCTGATCAAATTCCGTGAGCGTGCGATGGAGCATGGACTTGCCGATGATCAATTCGCCGACAAGATTCATCACTGCATCGATGCGGGTGGCATCGACCCGTAACGTGCTTTCGGCTACCGTGGCCGCAGCGGAAGCGGCCGCCGCAGGCTGCGCTGCGCCGCCGTTTTCAGGATGCTCCGGAGCGCCGGCAACGACCTTTGCGGCCTGGGCCTCGAGAATTTCGCCGAGCAGCTCGTGCTCGGGAGTTTCGGCGGTTGCGGCATGCTCGATGCGTACGTCCGCGACGATCGATGGTATGCGGCAACGCTGGAAGAGCTTTTCTTCGGGGAACGAGCTCGCGATGGCGGCTTCGACGATTTCCACGGAAGCCGCGGCAATATTGTCTTCCGGGCGAAGCGCGATGACCGTGCCGCTGCCGTGAAGGACGTTGCGAATCAGCTGAAAAGCGGCGGCGCGCATCAGGCTGTTCGGATCGATGCGCAGGGCAATGTTGAAGACTTTTTCGCCGCGGTGAACCGCTTCGGAGATCATCAACTGTTCGTATTCGGTCCAGGCGAAGCTCGCGGGCAATTGTGGGCCACCAGCTTCGGCTGGCTCCGAGGTAGACGGCGTTTGCAACAACCTGCGGATCATCGCGTGCAGGGCATCGACGGGAGGCGGATCCTTGCGGCGCTGATAGGCGGTCAGCATGGCGCCGAACGTATCGGCGGCCATCAGCACGACTTCGGCAAGGTCGGCGCCACGGGTCTGCGCAATCTGCGGCGTCAGCACATCCTCGAGTTCGTGGGCCAGCTCGCTCAACTTGCTGAAGCCGCAAGCGGCGGAGTCGCCCTTGAGCGTGTGGATGGCGCGGCGGACGCGGCGAATCACTTCCTCGTCCGCGGGATGAGCTTCGAGCTCAAGCCCCGCCTCGTTGAGAGACTGGAGCAACTCGTTGGCGCTCTCGAAAAAGAGCGCGCGCAATTCGGCGCCACGATCTTCGGGAGGACGGCTCACGAAGTGACCTCGTTCCGCTGGTAGGCGGTGCCATTATTCTCGTGGAGCATGCGGAATTTCTGCGTGAGGCCGAAAAGAGATTCCGCATGGCCGACGAAAAGGTAGCCGCCCGGGTTCAAGCAGTGCCAGAACTTTTCGATCAAACGCTTTTGCTCCGCCTCGTCGAAATAGATCATGACGTTACGGCAGAGAATGATGTCATTGCGGCGAGGCAGGAACTCGGTTTTCAAGTTGTGAAAGTCGAACTGCACCAGCTCTTTGAGCTGCGGTTTGACGGCGTACTTATCGCCGGTCTTTTCGAAATAGCGGAGACGGCAGGTGTAGTCCACCGGCTCCATCTGCTGTTCGGTGTAGAGCCCTTCCTGGCCGACGCGCAAGCTGGCGTAGCTGATGTCCGAAGCGACGATTTCCACTTTCCAAGGCGGCGGAATGAGAGGCTTCGGAGAAGGCATCTCAAAAGGAAGAGGATTCCGCAAATAGTAGTAAGCGAGAGCATCGCAGATCAGAATGGCGACGGTATAGGGCTCTTGTCCCGCGGAGCAGCCGGCGCTCCAGACGCGAAGAGTGTAATCGCGGCGTTCTTGTTTGCGGTGCAGCAACTCCTCAAGGATGGATTTCTGAAGGAGGTCGAGCTGCGGCTTGTTGCGAAAAAAACTCGTTTCGTTGACGGTCAGATTCTCGAGCAGAAGAGCCAGTTCCGTGCGGCCTTCCCGGCTGGTCAGCAGGCGGTAGTAGGCATAGAAGGAATCCAACTGGCAGGCCTTGAGCCGGCGCTGCAGGCGGTCCTTCAGGAAGTGCGAGCGGCGCTCGTCGAAAAACATGCCGCATTCCTGGTAAACGAGCGTCTGCAGGAGTTTCAGCTCTGCTTCCGTGAGTTGAACCTGGGCGGTTATCGTTCCCATGTTGTGAGCGTGCGTCGGACTGGTAGCGCGATTCCAGCAAGAGATGAAAAAACTCTACCTTGCCGTGCCAACCGGTTCCGCGGCCTCCTCAAGTCGTTTGTACTCCGGGCGCTGCAACAGTTTTGAAATGTCCAAAAGAATAATCAAACGGCCTTTGAGCTTTCCGACGCCGGTGACGTAGCCGGACTCCCCTTCCGCAAAAACGGAGCCAGGAGGTTCGATCTCGGATGGCGGAATTTTCAAGACCTCCGAGGCGGCGTTGACGATCAGGCCAATCAGCTTGTTCTCAAGCTCAACAACTAAAATGCGATTCTTTTTGTCGGGCTGGATTTCCGCCTGACCGAAACGCTTGCGCAGATCCATCACGGGAATAATTTTCCCGCGCAAGTTGATGACGCCCTCAATCAAGTCTGGTGCACTGGGAACACTGGTGATCTCCGGAACCCGGACGATTTCACGGACGGAGCCAATACGCACCCCGTAGGTTTCGTTCCCAATTCGAAAGCCGACGACTTGCAGATCCTTTTCCATGGAAGGGTCTCCAGCCTTCAGGACCGCGCCAGTTCGGCGTATTCGAGCTCTTGCGTCTGGTCCGCATCCTTCGAACGGCGGGACTGGCCAGGCAAATCGCTCTTGCGCATGCGAGGCGACGCGGAACGATCCAGTACGAAACGGTCCATGCTGTCCAGCAAATTGCGGGACAGTTTCAACATCTGTTCGGCGGCGGCGGAAAGCTCGGTGGAACTGGAAGCGGACTGCTGAACCAGTTCGCGCATCTTGTCCATGGCGCGGACGACGGCTTGCGCGCCGGAGGCCTGTTCTTCGACGGCAGAGTTGATTTCCTGAGTGATTTCGGTGAGGCGGCTGGTAGCCTTGGCAATCTGCGAAGAGCCGACGGATTGTTCGTTGGTAGCCGCGCCGATTTCCTGGGAGAACTTGTACACCTCGGTCACGACATTGGAAATCTTGTGCAATGCGGAGCCGAGGTCGTTGCCCAAAGTCAGGCCTTCCTCGACGATGCGCGTGCTGCGCTCCATGTTTTCGACGGCCTGGCGCGCTTCGCGCTGGATGCTCTGAATCAGGTCGGCGATTTCCTTGGTGGATTGCGTGGACTTCTCGGCGAGCTTGCGCACCTCGTCGGCGACGACGGCAAATCCCAAACCGTGCTCGCCCGCGCGAGCGGCTTCGATGGCGGCGTTGAGAGCCAGGAGGTTGGTCTGCTCCGCAAGATCGTCAATGACCTCGATGATTTTGCCGATATCGTCGGCGCGATGGCCGAGAATATTGATGATTTCGGCGGAAGACTGAATGGCTTGATTGGTGCGGTTGAGGCCGTCGGTGGCCTTCTCCATGGTCTGAATGCCGGTGACCACTTCCTCTCGGGAGCGGTTGGCGATGTCCAACAAAACTTTCGCGGTGTCCGCCACGCGTTGAATGGAGGTGACCATCTGATCGATGGACGCGGAAGTTTCCGCGACGCTGGAAGCCTGCACTTGCGTGTTCTTGACGACGTTCTGCACGTTGATACTCATCTCGTGCATGGTGCTGGTCACTTCTTCGATGGCCGAGGAGGCCTGGACGCTGACCTTGGCGGATTCGTCGGCGGCGCCGGCAACCTGATTCGAACCGGCGGAAACCTGGCCGGCGGAATCGCGCGTGGTGCGCACGAGATCCTGCAAGCCATGGGACATGCGCAGGAAGGCGTTGCCCAGGGTGTCGCGCTTCGAACGCGGCACGACTTCCACGGTGAGATCGCCTTCCGCAACGGCCATGGAGACGCTGGCCATTTCCTTCAGGTAAGCGACCATATTGTTGAACGTGGTGGCGAGCGCACCTATTTCGTCGTTGCGATGGATGTCGATATTCTGATCGAGGTCGCCGGAATCGCCGATTTCACGAGCCACGGTGATCAGGTGCGTGAGCGGCTCGGTGATGGACTTGGCCGTATAGAAAGCGATGGCTACACCGACGATAACGGCAAAGAAGGTTCCACCGATGGTCACGATGGCGCTGAACGTGGCCGCCCTGTTGGCGGAACGCGTGGTATCTTCCAGAGACTTGGAAATGTCTGAGGTGCTCTGATCGAGCACAACTCCCGACTTTGTCAGCCAGGAGGAGGGATCCTTCTGGAGATAGAAGATCTGCAAATCGGAAACAGTGGCGTCGCCGGAATCCACTTGATGGCGCTTGGCAATCAACGGCTTGGCAAAATTGTCGCCCCAGCTGGCTTCGGTGCTCTCGACCTGGATGAGAGCAGTGCGCACGGCCTCGTTGTTGGCCTGAGATTCGCCGCGCTTGATCAAGTCAATGATGTCGGTGAGACCCTTGTTGACCTTTTCCTCGTCGCGCGGATCGCCGCTGAGGAGAAAGTTGTTCATGTTCAGGCGATTCAACATGATCTGATAGCGGACGGATTCCACGAGGCGGACGCTATCGAGAGCGTTGCCGGCATTGCCGCGCGCAGATTTCTCCATATATCCGCTGATGACGTTCACGATCAACAAAAGCATGAGAAAAACAATGAGCAGGCCAAAGCCGGCGTAGAGTTTTCTTCCTATGGTCATTGCTGAAAGCCTCCGCTCCCCTCAGCAGGTCCGCCAGCAGCGGGCGGCGCGTGCCGAAACATCCCTTTGGTGGTATCGCGATTCCCCATAAAATCTAGTTGGCCGGGTGAAACTCGAATTCGACAATCTGCGTGGTCTCTTCCGCAGCGGGCATGAACTTCCATTCTTTGACGGCGTCCTGACAGGCCTGCACCAGCAAGGGGTGACCGCCGACGATGCGTGTGCTCTTGACGTGACCATCCGGCGTAATCACCACCTCGATCTTGACCTTTCCGCTGACATTCATGCGCCGGGCTAGTTCGGGATAAGCGGGCGCAGTCTTGGATTTGACCTTGCGCTTGGTCTCGTCCGTCGTGCCGTTCTGAGCAGCCACAGAAATGCCCGAGAACAAGCCCAGCGCCGCCGCGGCCAGCACGAATTTCTTCCAGTTGCTGATACGCATGGACACCAACCCTCCTGAGTTCGGAATACCCCGCCGAGGAAAAGGCACGTGTAGTGCCAAGCAGTTAGCGCCTGGCGGCGAGAATCACGAAGGCCGAAGAAAGTTCGCAAGTAGCAGAACCACAGCGGCTTAGCAGGCGCCGAAAGAAAGAGGAGGTGGGCGAGAATCGAGGGCTATTGTCTCAGCGAGGGCGGCGTTCGCTCGCGCAGGTCTCAGGCTGAGACTCGGAGAGAATCGAAAGGCAGCAGCGCCGTAGGCAGATTCGCAACAACGAGGCGACAGAGCATTGACTCACATTGAGACAACTCGTTAGGGTGTATGTGGAGCCGTCGTCGAGTGTCGTCAAGTTGAGACGCCCCATCGGTCCCTCTCACCCATGCGCCGACCAGGAAAAATAGCCGTGTCTCATCGCCGCCTGCGGCCGGAACAGTCTGTAGCCTTGCCAAACGGCGCAAAACACGCGGAAGAATTGATGCAACTCGCGGTGGAAGCCGCGCAGTCGCGGCATCTGCCGGATTTCCTCGAGCAATTTGCCGAGCGGGCCGCCCGAATGCTGAGCGCCGATTGGGGCGGAGTGGCAGTGCATAGCGGGCGCGAGGCGGAACTCTTCACTGGCCGAAAGGATGGGGGAACTTCGCAGCCGGCCCTGCGGAGTTGGCTGATCGGCTGCGCGCAGGAAGCCCGCAGCGACGTGGTGTGCCAGGACATTCCAGAAAATGTGGCGGAGGCCATCCCGGGAGAGAAAAAACCTGGATCGGCGGTTTTCGTGGGCATTTTCGGCAACGATAAGGAAAGGCTGGGGACGCTGTGTCTGCTCCGGAAGCGAAAAGCGCTTGCGCCAGGTGAAAAGCGCTTGCTGCACGCTCTGGCGAGCCATGCCGCGTTATCCCTCGAAAATTTCCGACGATTCTCGCAACTGGAGCGCTCGAAACGCCAGTGGGTGGAAGATATTGACGCGATCAGCGATTACATCGTGGTTCACGATCGCGCCTGGAACATCGTACGAACGAACCGCTCACTGGCTTCTCACCTGGGAGTGCCGCCTGTGGCGCTGGTCGGCGAAGCAATGAGCAGTTTGCGGCAAATCGCGGAAACGGGAAGCGAATTGCCCTGCCCTTTCTGCCGGGATACCCAACGGGCGCGGGAGGAATACGTAGCCGCATCGGCGGAACGAATCTTTCTCGTGTCGAGTTCGCGGACGCCCGGCGTGTCCGACGACGACACGCGCACGATTCACGTGCTGAAAGATATTACGGACCGGCGTGAAGCAGAGCGGCGGTACCGCGAGTTGTTTGACAGCATTCAAGAAGGACTGTTTTTCGCGACACCGGACGGGCGCTTTCTGGATGTGAACGATGCGATGGTGCGCATGCTGGGGTACGCTTCGCGCGAAGAATTGCTGCGTGCCGACGTGAGCCCGCACTTGTATCCCGCACCGGAGGTGCGAGAGAAATTCCTGCGCGCGTTGAATGAGCGGGGCGTGCTGCGAAATTACGAAGAGACCTTGCGGCGGAAGGACGGGACGCTACTGCACACGTTGCAAAACATCACGGCCGTGCGCGATACGCGGGGGAAGATCGCGCAGATTCGCGGGCTAATGCTGGATGTGACGGAGCAGAAGACGTTTCAGTCGCAGTTGCAAAGGGAACGCGATTTCAATCAAAAAATCCTGAATACCACGCAAAGCATGATCCTGGTGCTGGACACGGCGGGATTGATCAGCTATGCGAACCGGCGATGCTATGAGGCCGGTTATCAGGAGCAGGAGTTGATCGGGCACCGGCTGGTGGATTGGGTGGAGGTTTCGCACCGGGAAGATTTTGACGCGGCGCTCGAGACCACCGCGAACGGACACCAGGTGGAAAACTTGGAGCTGCGCGTGCGCCGGAGCGACGGCTCGATGGGCCACTTCTCGATCAGCTTGAGCCCCATGAGGGACGAGCAGAATACCGTGAACAGCGTCGTTGTCGTGATGACGGATATTACGGACGCGGCCCTGCTGCAAGCAAAGCTCGCGCACAGCGAGAAGATGGCGACCATCGGGCGGCTGGTTTCCGGCGTGGCGCATGAAGTGAATAATCC
>Ga0187801_10000554_pt1 | contig 10480 bp, 9 predicted proteins | sample NC_wetland_sal_i_10_FD_132465 | JGI IMG/M metagenome (GOLD analysis project Ga0187801, IMG submission 132465) | Wetland sediment microbial communities from Neuse River Estuary, North Carolina, USA - Control_1 | ecosystem: Environmental > Aquatic > Freshwater > Wetlands > Sediment | place: USA...
CGCCGCTCGGTAAAGCCCGCCATGATCCACCCAATCCATAGCGGGATCAGCCTGGTAATGAGTTTCGCGAAGAAGCGCCCGCTGGCTCTCCCAAAAGAAATACGGTTCCCCGAAAGATCGGTGACGTACAGCCCGAGCATTTGTTTGCCCCAGGTCGCTTGCTTTTCGCCGCTTTCCAGATAAGCGTAATAGAGCCACTGAAGGATGAGGGCCACTCCAATAAGCGTAAACACCATTGTGAGGAGAGCCACAATCTGCCCGGGTTCCATGGGTTCGCCATGGTGGTGCGGAAGAGACTCCAGAATCGCCACTCCACCCATCATTAAGAAAAAAGGGATGAACAGGGCCATGGTGACAATTCCGAGGAGGAGGTTATCGACCAGATAGGCCACGAAGCGCAGCCAAAATCCAGCGTACGTGACGTTGGATGCGTACGCGATTGCACCGACGCCGGCATGAGGTGAAACACCCGCCGCGGGAGCACTCGCAACTACCGGCCGGGGGACTGGGGTTCCGCAGGTTTGGCAGAATGCCGAGTCTGCTGAGATCGCTGCACCGCATTTAGAACAGAACACAGTTGGCCTCCACACGTGTGTAGCTTTGGTTCTTCAGTTGCAGCTATTCTCTATCAAGTCTGCCGCGCAAGGGAAACAACTTATTCGCATCCTTCTCGCTCAAATTGCTGCAGTCGCTTCTGTGCAACAGCGCTGCCCTTTCGTGCAGCGGCGCTAAGTAAGAGGCGCGTTTGGTCGCAGTTTTTGACAACACCCTGTCCATGCCAGTACAAATCGGCGAGCTGAAGTTCGGCGCTGCTGTTTCCCTTTTCCACGGAAATCCAGAGGAGCCGCACTGCCTCGGATGTGTCTGCGCCTGCATCCTTGCCACGAAGAAGCTGCGCGGCCTGTTCGAACTCCGTTTGACCGGGTTCCTGGTCTCGGTTGGAAGAAGAAGGAGCAGAAATGCCCGAAAGCGGACTGACTGGCGGAAGAACATTTTTTGCCACGGTTGAAAGCGAAGCTTGAGGGTTGTTGCCCGGTGCCGGCGCGCCTGCCGCGTTTTGGCGGTTATTCGCAGCGGGTTCCCCGGAGGTGGTCTCCTGAGACGGGGACGCCCCTAAATTCGAGGAAGATTCAGCGGGGCTGCCGGTCGAATCTGCGGCGTTTGAGGCGGGCAATGGAGATTGGTTCGATACGGTGCCGCCCATCTGTTGGCCCAGCCAGATTAGACCTTGCCCCACTGCCCGGTGGAAAGCAGAAAATGCTACGACCAGTGTGATAAGGATCATGATCGCAACGGCACGTGACAGGGTAAATCGATCCGTCCAGCTTGTGCGGGGTGCCTCTGGCACCTGGTCCACATCAGGAAGGGGCCAGTGGCGGAAAGAATTCGGAGAATAGCTTGCTTGCCTTCCAGATGGCTGGATCAGAATCTCGGAAATATCCGGAAGCGCGGGATCAGCCTGGGACGGTTCCGCATCGCTCTCGGCGATTGCCGATGGCAGGATTAGTCTCGGAAGTTCTGCCTGAGGGAAAGGATCGTGGACGGAGGCCGGGCGAGGAGCGAACCATTCGGCGGAGTGGTCAATCTCGGCTGGCATCTGAGGCAGAGGCGGCAAAACAGGAGCTGAGGCTAAGTCAGGAGGAGTCTCCGTTATGGGTGCAACTGGAGTTTCGCCCAGCGCGGAAGGCTGTAGATCCGATAGTGCATTTTCGGGCGCAGGTGCGCTCGCGATGACCTCCGGCGCGATGGGAACTGTTTCCGGGGCCGGTGGAGGTGGCACAGCTTGAATGGCCTCGAGCGGTTTTTCTTCTACGACGACGGAGCGAATTTCCTCGCGAAGTTGATCGAGGGTAGGTGCAGCCGGAGCGACGGATTCCCTGGGGATTTCGTTGCGCTTCAGGGAATCTTCGGGCGCGCTGAGCCAATTCTGGATCTGCGTCCGAGCTGTGGAGGAAACTTGGGTGAACCGAACACCGGCGACGCGCCCATTTTCTTCGATCCACAGAATTTCGCCCTCGCCCTCAATACGGATGGATTCGTCCAGCGAAAATGAAAAAGAAATGTTCTCGCCAGCGCGGAGCGGCATCATGGCGCGGACAGCGAATCCTTCTTCGGAAAGATCGCGCATCATGCCGCCATTCCCGGAGGGGAGTTCCACGTAAACGAGGCTTGGCGGCCGCTTGCGGGATTTATTTCTCCGCTCGGTTTTGAGGCTGCTGGGCGGCATGAATGCCTGCATTTTAGCGCGTCGCCCGGCAGTTCGGTAGGTGCTGCTGTCTTAATTAGCCCAGGAGTTGCAAAGTGAAACAACTAACCGCGGAAACCACATCAGGAATTTGGTGGAAGTTTTTGCGGCCCCGGCACACCAGGATCGCGCATTTTCTCGATGGCTACCTTGGCGGCCTTTGCCTTCTCTGGATCGATCCAGGAATCCTGAGTCACAATCGTCGTCTGGCTGGGGAGCGCTACGACGGCTCCGGCCTTTTCCAGGGAATCCATTATCGCAAGTAGCAACGCCTCTTGCGTCGCCAGATACGCGGCGTAGTCACTTTCCAGGATGTAGCAAAAGATCTCGACTTCCAGAGCGTATTCCGCGAAACGGATAAAACGAGCGCGGGCGGAGGAGTCTTCAACTTTGGGATTCTCCCGCAGAAGTTCGCGAATTTCCTCTAAAACGAAGCGGACGTGGTCCGGAGAAAGATCGTAACGGAGACGAATCACCTGCTGGCACAGGAATTTGTCGCGAAACCGGAGATTTTCGACAGCCGCCGAAGCCATGATGCCGTTGGGAATCGAGAGTAGCGTTCGTTCGGGGGTACGTAAACGAGTGGACCGGAGGCCGATGTCTTCGACAACGCCGGTCTGATTGTTGACCTTGCAGGTGTCGCCAACCAGGATGACTTTGTCAAAAAGAACAGAGACCCCGCCGAACATGTTTTCGAAGGTTTTTTGGGCGCCGAGACCCAGCGCGAGGGTGCCGATTCCCACACCGGCCAAAGCAGTGGAAACATCGAAGCCCAGGCTATGCAGCACAAGTAGGGACACAACAATGAAGATGCTGACTTCCACAAAACGCCGCAGCAGTGAAACAATCGAACGCTCCGCGTACATCCCGCGGCTGGAAAGGCTATCTCCGATCCGCGAAGAAATGGCGCGGGTGATACGCGTGAGCAGCCAGTAAAAGGCGATCGCTAGAAAAATCCAAATCAACCGGCGGTAGTAGATGCGGTACAGCAGTGAAGTGCCGATGTAGCCGACAAATGCGTAATGAATCAGCAGGGCAATCACATAAGTGAGCGGACCAAGACTCATCACTGGCGCGATTGGAATTGGCGGCAGGTGGCGCGCCTTTCGCCAGTAGCGCAGTGCCAGTTCCAAAAGCTTCGTCAAACTGCGCGCAACAACCAACGCTAACGGGATGAAAAGAATGATGGCGAGCCACTGCCAATACGGCATGGACAGGAAGCGGTTTTCAATCAGGTATTGCGGCAACTCCTTTTCGAACTGTGGGAAGGTAAGGGTGTCGTAGAATTTTGGTACAAGAGCTAAAGTGGTGCGCGAAAAATACCAAAGTTTGCGGCCTTGTTCATCCTCGACACGGACCAGGAGAATGGGGAGAGTGTCATCCGTACCCAGGACACCACCGACTTTTTCCTGATCGGGGGGCAGTCCATCGTCGAGGCGTCCTTGCGGATCGCGGCTGATGAAGTCCAACGGACCGACAAATCTTCGATTCAGGATGGCTAGAAGCTGAGCGGCAAGTTCCTCATCATCCTCTTGCGAAGGACGCTTCCGGTTGGTGGAAGGTTGAAAATATTGGATAGCAAGAGGGTAGTTTTCGTCTTGCGCGGCCTTGATGAAGCCCATGACGCAGCCGCGCGGGTTGTCGCGCCCAAGCGGATCCGGAGGCACAACGGGTTGCGGCGACGCGGCAGGGGTTTGCGAGGCCCCGAGTCCTAGAATCTGCGAAGCGGCATGCCTGGGCGTGGCCAATAGCCCGCCCAGAACCATCAGAATAAGCAATCGACGTGATGGCATGAATCCGGCTCCGGAAAGCAGCATCATTCTATCTGCTGAGGGTGCGGGATAGAAGGGAGGGCAGCAGCCACGGGGCCGAAGTGCTCCTGGTGCTGGCGTAAGAGAAATTGGTCCGTCATGCCGGCGATATAGTCGCAGACAACCACGTGACGTGGAGTTTCCCGGGCCATCTCTTCGTGGGGCTCAGGCATGGAATGCGGCTGCTCCAGGTAATAACCGAAGAGCTCCTCCAGGCAACGAATGGATCGATCGCAGTCTTCCGTAATGAGTGGGTGATTATAAACATGGGTGAAAAGAAAGCTCTTGAGGAGTGCGTTTTCGGCGCGCGCGGAATCACTCAGACCTGCCAGGCGGGACGGCGCGCGGCGAATGTCATCCACGGACTGCACGCCGGAATCGTGAACCCAACGCTGAGTGTTTGAAATCAGGTCTGTGGCGAGCGAGTCCAGCACATGACGCAAGGCTTCGTTGAACTTGAGCGTTTTGCGGGATTCAGGGTTCTGCGCGTCCACCTTCGCATAGATCTCCCCGAAAAAGGGAGCCTCGTGACAAAGTGAATCAAGATTGAGCAGATTGGCTTCGAGGGCATCGTCGAGGTCGGCGGTGTTGTAGGCAATTTCGTCAACCCAATCGATGAGCTGGGCTTCGAGGGGCGGGCGAAGATCGAGGAGATACTCCGAGAGCTCTGGAAAATCGGCGGGATCATAATCCCGCGAATGCTTCACGATCCCTTCGCGCACCTCAAAGGTCAGATTGAGGCCATTGAATCCGACGTAACGGTGCTCGAACTGTTCGACGATCCGCAGAGCGTGAAGATTGTGATCGAAGCGGCCACCATGAACGCGCATCAATTGGTCGAGTTTCTTCTCGCCTGCGTGGCCGAAAGGAGGATGGCCGATGTCGTGAACGAGCGCGAGTGCTTCCACCAACTCCGAATTGAGCGCGAGTGCGCCGGCGACGGTTCGGGCAATCTGCGAAACTTCCAGTGTGTGGGTCAGGCGATTGCGGAAGTGGTCCGAGAACCGCGAGCTAAAGACCTGGGTTTTGGCTTCCAGGCGCCGAAAGGCTCGCGCGTGAATGATACGGTCGCGGTCCCGGGCATATTCACTACGGTAAGGATGCGGCTCCTCCGGGAAGCGCCGGCCACGAGAGTGCTCTACCCGCATGGCCCAGGGTGCGAAGGTGCGATACGTTTCGATAGCCGAAACCTCCGCCTGAATTTAGGGGGACAGCCGCCGGCTCAGGACTTCGGGGCGAGTAGTTCCAGGCCCCGGTCTGCCTGGTCTGCAACCGACGTATTCGGATAATCCTTCTTGAGTTGTTCGTACAACGTTGTTGCCTGCTTCGGATCGGATGGGCCCAAGAGGCCGGCAAGCTCGAGAAGAACCATTGGTTTCGGAACCAGCACCGAACCAGCGGTGGATAGCGCACGAAGGGTCTTGATCGCCTCGTCCGTCTTGCCGTTTCGCTCTGCAATCAGTGCGGTCTGATACTGCGCCAGGGCGGCGAGCTCTTTATCTGAACCAGCGTTTAGCTTCTTCAGTTCTTCTGACGCTTGATTCAGGCGATCCATGTCCATCAGGCAAAGAGCGGAATAGTAGCGCGCCAGTCTGCCGGGATTGGTCCGGGGATACTTCGAGGCCACCGCCGCGAATTTTGTTTGAGCATCCTGAGCCCGCTGGTTGGCATCAGCATAGCTGAGTTCACCCGGAAGTGCCGGCTGGCCAGGAACGGAGATGGCAGCGTTGAAGACCTTCATGGCGTCGTCGAGCGCAACCTGTGCCTGAGTGGTCTGGCGGTCGGAATAAAACTTCCAACCCAGGTATGCGGAGCCGGCAAGAATGAGGACAAGAAGGCCGATAGAAGCCAGCCGAGTGTGGGAGAGTACAGCCTCCGCGCCGTGTTCAATGGTTTCCCGGACCTTGTCCTGCTTGAGTTCCTTACGTGAAATATGTTCGGTCACGTGCGCTCTCCTGCATGAAATGCAATCTTTTATGCTAACACAAATGGGTTAGGAGCCGAGAAGGATAGGGCGCGTAGGCGGTGTGTCAGTTTCCGGTAAATGCGTTTTCGTCCTACTATCCTTTTCCCATGTAGTTTGCGACCACGTTGGCACAGGCTTCGACAAACTCCTGTTCCGATTTGGTGAACGTGTCCGCAAAATAGCTTTCGATATCGAGCTCAGCCGCAAGCTTCTTGTTCACGTGAATCGGGACAACGATTTCAGACTTCACCAAAGGCGACCCCGCAAGATAGCGTGGATCTTTGGAGACATCCTGCACGACTACGACCTGACCGCTGGTTGCCGCCGCACCGCAGAGTCCGGTGTGGAGGGGAAAACGAACGTTGGGCGTAAAGCTGCCGGCGAAAGGTCCAACGATCAGGTAGCCGGGGTCCGCCGGATCGACTAGATAAAAGCCTGCCCAGTTGTAGCGCGTCATCTTCTCGTGAAGGCGCTTGGCGATCCACTCCATGACGGACTGGGCCGTAGGAGCGGTCAGGGCATAGCTTTGAAGTTCATGGAGAAGCTCTTCATGCACTAGCGTCATGTTTTAGACCTCGTGTTGAGAGTCAGGAACCAGCCCAAACACCGGAGCGATTCCCATACTTGTAAAGAACCAGCCTGGCAAAATCTGACTCCAACGAAATAAGCGTAAGCTCTTTGCCAAGAAAACAAAATGATTGATCTTGGGGAGCTTGCCGTTAGGTTCAGCCCGCAGGACTCAGGTGCATTTCAAAACATGCCCGGTTTCGGCGTCGGCAAAACTCTGAAAACTTTTGACTTCGTGTGTAATCGCGCAATCGGAAACTGACACATTGCCGACGAGTAACGTTTCTTGCACGAAACCTGCGCACGAAAGATAGCTGAGCCACCTGGCGTGTTAAATTGGAACTATGCAAGCGGGCTGCGTGCATTGCGGACAACAACATCTGCTGGATGATGCCGTCTTGGCCAAGCACACAAAAGTGCAGTTTCGCTGCACAAAGTGTGGTCATACCACAATCGTGGAGGTAAGGCGGCGCGTGGACGAAACGGTGGTGATCTCGCCGATGCCGTCCTTTGCCCGGGCCGACGCTTCCACAGCGCGTCTGCGGCTCCCAGCCGTGGATGACGGCCTGCATCTACCCGCGGATGTCGAGATCGTCCTCACCGTTACCAACGGCCCGGAAAAGGGCTACTCCCTGATCCTCAACAAACCACGCATCGTGATCGGCCGGAAGGGAGCGGATTTCCCGCTGAATGACCCGGAGGTTTCGCGCCATCATTGCTTGCTGGAGGTGCGGGATCGTTTCGTGAATCTTAAGGATTTGGATTCCACCAACGGGACATTCCTTGAAGAGGAGCGGGTGCGCGCCGCAGTCCTGCAAAACGGCACAGAATTCCGGGTGGGTAGCAGCACCATCAGGCTGAGCTTTCAATCCAAATAATCCTGAAATCCGAAGTCGATACACAAGCACGTCTCGTTTCAGATCGGTCCATTGTCGCCGCAACATTCAACTCCGCCGAACTCGGATTCTCCCCCCATCCACCATCCACACTCGTCATTCCGAACGGAGTCCGCGGAGTGAGGAATCCCTCTTGCTCTTCGGATTCCAACATATTGTGCAACACAAGGGCAGACGCGATAACCGGGGAGAAGCCCGACCCGGTGGTGTGAGATACTGGCCCGGGTGTCGCAGCGTGGCGCAGAGATGAACCGCCTGAGCGTGTGCATCGTCGCACAGAACGAGCAGGAAAATTTGCCGCGGGTGCTGCAATCTGTGCAGGGGATTGCCGACGAAATCATCATGGTGGGCGGCGGCAGCACGGATCGCACACAGGAGATCGCGCGGGAAAACGGCGCCAGTGTATTTTTTCGGACCTTCACCAATCATGCCGACCAAAAAAATTATGCCGCCTCGCTGGCCTCGCATGACTGGATTTTCCTACTCGATGCCGACGAAGAGTTGAGCGAGAAACTGAAAGAATCGGTGCGCAAGTGGAAGGAACAACCGCCGGAGTTTGCTGTTTACGAGATGCCGCGGCTCACATGGTATCTGGGGGCTTGGATCCGCCACTCGCGATGGTACCCGGACTGGCAGAGCCGGATCTACCGCCGGGACAAAGCCAGCTTCCGTGGCGTGATCCATTCCGCTCTGTGGTATGAGGGCAGGATTGGACGATTGCGTGGCAACCTGCTGCATTACACGGTTCGCACATTTCCGGAGCACGAAGCGAAACTCGAGAAGTACACCACGACCATTGCCAAGGAGATGTTCGACCAAGGAAAGCGCAACTGGCGCGCCGCTCTGTGGCTGGCGACCCCCTGGAGTTGGATACACCATTTTTTCCTTGGCGCGGGATTTCTGGATGGCTACCGTGGGGCGTTGATCGCGCAAATGGCTGCGCGGGGCGTGCGGCTGAAGTTTCAGAAACTCGGGAAACTAATCGAAGCCGAAAAGCATTCCATGGACCGTGGGGCAGCGTGATTCCTCTCATCGTGGATCTCGAAATGGAATGGCGGGGCGGGCAAAATCAGGCGCTCCTCCTTTTGAGAGGTCTGTACGAGCGGGGCCACGCCGCGGAATTGGTGGCGGCGCATGGCTCCTCGTTGAGCCACCGCGCAAAGAAATTTGGCATTTATGTGCACAGCGTCTCACGGGGGCTATTTCGATTGCCCGCGGTGAAGGTGATCCGTTCGCTCCTCGCAGAGGGGCGATTCGAACTGGTGCACGCAAACGAAGCCCATGCGGTTACGGCGACATGGCTGGCGCTGGGCAAAAAGAATCTGCCCTTTGTAATCTCCCGGCGCGTGGGATATCCGATTGGTAAAAGCTGGATCGCGCAGGCACGATACCGCGGAGCGAATTGCATTGTCGCCAACTCCCAATGGGTGGCGGACCAGGCAGTGGCATCGGGGGCGCCCAAGGACAAAATCCGCATTGTCCATGAAGGCGCGGAGATTCCTGCGCAATTGAAGGTTACCCAGCGCGCTCAGGCACGCAAACGATGGGGAGTGGCGGAAGGCGCACCCCTTCTTGGCTGTGTGGGTGTGTTGCTGCCGGATAAAGGGCAGGAGTGGCTGATCCGCGCGCTCGCGGAACTGCGAAAGGATTTCCCAGAGGTCCGGCTAATCCTTGCCGGCGATGGTCCTTGCCGGAACGAATTGGAGAAGCTGGCGAAGGAATTGAATCTTTCGCCTGCCGTGATCTTCGCTGGTTTTGTCAAAGACATAGAATCCGTTTACGCGGCCCTCGATGTTTTTCTGCTGCCTTCGTTTTTCGAAGCGTTCAACAATTCCCTGCTGTCCGCCATGGCCTATCAGATTCCCTCGATCGCATTCCGGCTCGGGGCTCTGGCCGAAATTATCGAGGACGGCAAGAGCGGCCTATTGGTTTCCGGACCGGATGTCGACGAGATTTGTGGAGCCGTCAAACGGATACTCAGCGACCGGAATTTTGCTCGCATGCTGGGGGAAGCAGGTCGCACCCGCGTGGCAGAAAACTTCACGGCGGAACACATGGTAGAAGGGATGCTCAAGGTCTATGAGGAAGTCCTGGAGACTGGATAAGCGAAGGATCCAGGTCGGTCTTTCCCTCGAGTTTGTAGCTCACCTGAATTAGTGGTCTGGCCCGAACTGCGGCTGGGGTTTCTTCACTCAAAAAGCAGAAGCGCCGAACGGCTCCTTCTCGAACCGTGCGGCGCTATGCTTTTGCGCAAGTAACTGAACTTCCTTAAGAAATGTTCCAGCGATTCCCTCCTATCCGCTTGCCGAAATTCGTCAAGCTAATTTGCAGATTGAACTACCCATCGCCCTTCTGGTTCGAGGAACTCCACCCCAATGGCATAGCCGTCGCCATGCAATGGCTGGCAGTAAGCCACTCGAGCAGCGGAGCGAAACTCTCCCGTGCGCGAAGCAAAATTCAGTCGCGCACCTTTATCCCAGTGCCGGGTGCTGACGACTCGCGCACCCCGGGCACTCACGTTTTCCGTAAACGTGGTTTCCACGCCGGGAACCTGCCGATTGCCCTCGAGAACAACGGGGATCTCCATCGGAATGCGGTTCTCACTGCGCTGGAAGGAAAAACTATTTCTGCGAGGCATTGGTCATTTTCCTCACAGGCACGCGGCAATGCGCGTGATGGAATTGATCGTGCTCCCGCGATGCTTCATGCGGTAGAGCGCGCGGTCGGCAGCGCCCAGGAGTTTTTCCGCACTGTCGCCATCTTCCGGATACGCGGCGATACCGGCGCTAACGGAAAGTCTGGGTTCTTCCACTTCCATGGCAAGACGCTCGCGAATGCGGGCCGCCACGCGAGAGGCGATTTCCTTGGGCGCCTCTGGAAGGACGAGGGCGAACTCGTCGCCGCCGTAACGCGCGGGAGTATCGATTGCGCGCGAATGATTGCGAAGAATTTTCCCCAGTCGCACAAGGGAACGGCTGCCCACCAAGTGACCGTA
>Ga0187801_10000558_pt1 | contig 10454 bp, 5 predicted proteins | sample NC_wetland_sal_i_10_FD_132465 | JGI IMG/M metagenome (GOLD analysis project Ga0187801, IMG submission 132465) | Wetland sediment microbial communities from Neuse River Estuary, North Carolina, USA - Control_1 | ecosystem: Environmental > Aquatic > Freshwater > Wetlands > Sediment | place: USA...
AACGACCCTGGTTGTGGCGCGCACTTGGATGCAGCAAGCTTTGCCCACTACTTTTGGATTCATCGTCGCGGGCTGGCTGGATGCGGTCCTGCGCCACCGGCGTCGCTTGGCGGAAATCCGTCCACGTGTCTTGACGCTGCAATTTGGTGGAGCCGTCGGTACGTTGGCAGCGTTAGGAGGACACGGGCCGAAGGTGGCAAAGGCGCTCGCAGAGGAACTCCAACTGACGCTACCCGCTGCGCCGTGGCACGCGCACCGCGACCGGATGACTGAAGTCGCGACGTTTCTTGGCCTCCTCACCGGCACGCTAGGAAAAATCGCCCGTGATATTTCCTTGCACTCACAAACCGAGGTCGCGGAGTTGTTCGAGCCAACAGGCCAGGGCCGCGGCGGCTCCTCAACGTTGCCCCATAAACGCAATCCCGTGACCTGCGCCGTTGTTTTGTCGGCGTCGGCCCGCGTCCCCGGATTGGTCAGCACCCTGCTCTCCGCCATGCCTCAGGAGCAGCAGCGCGGACTCGGTGGCTGGCACACGGAATGGGAAACGCTTCCTGAAATTCTTCGCCTCGCTGGTGGCGCGCTACATCACCTGACGGATATGCTGCCAAACCTGGCAGTCGACCCAGAACGAATGCGCCAAAACCTTGAAGCCACGAAGGGCCTGATTTTTGCTGAAGCCGTCACGATGGCGCTGGCTGATCGCATGGGAAAAATGCCTGCCCACCTGCTGGTGGAAGCTGCATGCAAGAAGGCGCGCGCGGAGAACCGCCATCTGAAAGAAGTTCTGCGCGAAGAGCCGGGATTGCACGGCCATCTGACGCCCGCGGATTTGGAAAGCTTGTTCGACGCAAGAAATTATCTGGGAAGCGCAGGGGAATTCGTGGATCGTGCGCTCGCTGAGGCTCGCGAATTTTCATCTGCCTCTTGAAGAAGGCACAAAGGGATTCATTATGCCGCTCGCAAAATTGCCAGATGTGCAAATTCATTACGAATGGACAGGCGCCGGACATCTGCCTGTCCTGGTCTTCTCTAATTCCCTGGGTACGAACTTGCGGATGTGGGACTCCCAGGTGGAAGAATTCACGAAGCATTTTCGCCTTCTCCGCTACGACACACGCGGTCACGGCCAATCTCAGGTCACTCCCGGTCCTTACAGCATCGAGCAATTAAGCTGGGATGTGGTCCGCCTTCTGGATGCGCTACAACTGGACCGCGTTTATTTTTGCGGCCTGTCCATGGGAGGAATGACCGGCATGTTCCTGGGAGCGAACGCACCGAACAGATTTCACAAGCTTGTGCTTTGCAACACTGCCGCGAAGATCGGCACCGCGGAATCGTGGAACACTCGCATCCAGACGGTGCAGAGCGGGGGAATGAAAGCGGTGGCGGGTACGGTGATCGAGCGCTGGTTTACGCCTGGTTTCTGCTCCTCACATCCAGCAGAGACGCGCGCGGTGCTGGCCATGCTGGAGACGGCGAATCCACAAGGTTACATCGCGAACTGCGCCGCCGTTCGCGACATGGACCAACGGAAGTCTCTCGGCAATATTCGCGTGCCCTGTCTGGTCCTCACTGGCACGCACGACCCGGCCACAACACCTGCGGAAGCGCGCTTCCTAGTGGAATCCATTCCGGGCGCCACCTATGCCGAAGTTTCCGCGGCGCATCTCTCCAACATTGAGGCGCGCGGCGATTTTAATCGGCACGTATTGCAGTTTCTTTTGGCATAAAGGAGTTTTCAATGGATGACCGGAAACGCCACAAAAATGGGATGAAGGTGCGTCGCGCCGTATTGGGCAACGCCCATGTCGACCGTGCGCGCGCCAACGAAAATAGTTTTAACGCTCCTTTTCAGGACCTGATTACCCGCTACGCCTGGGGAGAGATTTGGACGCGGGCAGGCCTGCCCCGCAAGACGCGCAGCCTGGTTACCATCGGGATGATGGTGGCGATGAATCGCGCCGACGAACTGCGGTTGCATTTGCGCGCGGCAGCGAACAATGGCGTGACCCGCAAGGAGATTCAGGAAGTGCTGCTGCAAACGGCAATTTATTGCGGCGTTCCTGCCGCGAATACGGCGTTTCATATTGCCGAGGAAGTCTTTGCCGAAGCAGAGGAATAGTCGGCGCGGTCAAACTAGAACCGGGGCGTCGGCAAGGACTTCCGTGACCCAGCGTACCGACCGCAGGTAAAGATCCGGCAGGAAATGCTCGTGCAAGCCAATATGCCGCGCGGAGTGGGCCAACTGATCCCAGGTGCCGGATTCATAGTCCAGCACGACCTCGAAAATCGGCCGATACCGGCTCGGTTTCCCCAGCAGGGCTTTCTTGATGTCCTCGTTCACGGGAATTTCCGCCAGGACGTCGGCCATGCTCACATTCAACAGAGCATCCATCACCGATAGCAAGCCGAGCAGGAATAATTCATTTGTATCGCGAAGCATGCCGATTTTCTGGCCAATGAGTTCGCAAAACATGGCCCGCAGCAGCGGCAGCCGCAGAAGGCCACCGGCAACTTCGTCTCCAAGGCCCGCCACGCTGACCAGTGAAATCCACTTGCGCATTGCGCGTTCGCCTAAAAGCGCCAGGCCATGGGGAATCGAATGGATCTCTGCAGGGAAGGAAAACATCGCGGAATTGAGATACCGAAGCAGCCGGTAACTGAGCGAAACATCCCGGCGAAAGACCAGTGAAATTTTGCGAATGTCAAACACAGGCTCATTGGCCGCCTGTAATAGCTCCAGGTAGACCGTCTTGTTTGCCGGAACACCGCGGCGGGCGACAATCTGCGGACGGCAGAAAAAATATCCTTGGAAATAATCGTAGCCGATCTCGCTGCAGCGGCGGAACTGCTCATCCGTTTCCACCTTTTCTGCCACTACCGGAATTTTCCGCCGGTGACAGGCATCCACCACCCTCTCTTGCTCGGGAAATGTCGTGAGCAGCACATCGACCTTCACGAAATCCGCGACGGCGAGAAGCGGCCGCGTCTCGGGAACATCGCAATAATCGTCCAGCGCCAGCTGGTAGCCCTGGTTCTTTATCCGGTGACAAGCCTCCAGGACTTCTTCATCCGCCGGAACTGTTTCCAGAATCTCCCCGACGACCAGTTCCTTCGGCATCAGTGTGAGGTAGTCATTCAGCAAGAATTCGCGCGTGCAGTTTATGAATGCGGGCAACCCCTCAGTCATGGTGCGCACACCCATCAGGAACAGTTCATCCATCGCATTGATCGCCACGGGGCTTCCCGGTGCGGGACGACAGTAATTCTCTGGCCCGTACCGCGACAATATCTCATAGGCAAAAAACTTCCGGCCGCGAGTCAGAATGGGCTGGCGAGCCAAAAAACGATTGAATGTCCCGGTTGTGGGCATAGATCGCGCCAATGCCGGCTTGGCGTTGCAGCAGAGAATGGGGAGCACGAACTGTGCCATTCGGAGGGCTCGCGCTTGCTATCGGAGAATTGCCAAATAGGTCCGCAAGCCTTCCAAGATGCTGGCAGGCTGACAGTTTCCGAGAACAAGTGCAGCGCTTAGCTCTCTCGAAGAGAACGGGAACGATGTTCGGATGTGCGTCGAAGAGGAAGAACTGTTCGGCTCTGGAACAAAGTCTCGCGGCAGTTCCGTTTAGTCGTTGAATACGTTGGCGCGCAACGTGTATGAACTCAAAACCTTCATGTAGTTCCCGCGCTCAAACGCGGAGGGATCCGGTACCGCGCCATGGCTCATGCTGCCGCACATCTGCTGGACGGAGCTGTATTCATGTTCCTCCAGCCATCGATCCAACTCCGACAAAACATGTGCTGCGTGGTGGACACCATTGCGTAGCAGCGCCGAGGTCATGAACGCAACTCTCGCTCCCGCCAAAATGCACTTGATCACGTCCTTTGCGCCGTGGACTCCGCCGGTGATGCCGAGATCGGCCCGCACGTGCCCATAGAGAATTGCCGTCCAATGTAGGCGAACGAGCAACTCCTCGGGGCGGCTCAACGCCAGGCTTGGGGTTATCTCCAACTGCTCGATATCAAAATCCGGCTGGTAGAACCGGTTAAACAGCACAATCGCGTCGGCACGTGCTTCGTCGAGCCGCACGCCCATATTCGCCGGCGCGCTGAAGAACGGCGAAAGCTTCACCGCAACCGGGATGCGAACGCTGTGCTTCAGATGGCGCACAAGGTCGATATACCCTTGTTCGATTTCGGCGCCGCTGACTGCGGGGTCGGTGGCAATGGAATAGATGTTCAGCTCAATCGCGTCCGCGCCTGCCTCTTCCATGAGCTTGGCGTACTCCAGCCATCCCCCGCTCGAAATGCCATTAAGGCTCGCGATAATCGGGATATTCACGCTCTCCTTGGCGTGACGGATCAGTTCCAGATAGCCATCAGGCCCGAGATTGTAAGTATGCAGATCAGGAAAGAAGTTGGCGGATTCGGGAAAGCTTTCCGCACCACGGCTGAGATCGGAGTCGACGTTCATGCTTTCCAGTTCGAGTTGTTCTTCGAAGAGTGACGGCAATACCACTGCCGCGAGGTTATGGTCTTCCAGCCGTTTGATGTTGTCCACCGATTCGCAAAGTGGGGAAGCGGAGGCCAGCAGCGGCGATTTCAGGTTCAGGCCAAGGTACTTCGTCGAGAGGTCGCTCATTCGTCTTCCCCTCCCTTTTTCACGGGCTCGGGAGAAAATTCCGGTTCTTGTGGAGCAATGTGAGGAGTTTCCGAGCGGCCAGGCATGGCGGCGCGGTTGGAGTAGACGCGCCATTGCCGTTCCACGTCATCTTGCGCGAGTTTCAGCAATTCGCGGGCGGCCTCGGGGTCGCTGCGAACCAACATGGTGTAGCGAGCCTCTTGATAGGCATACTGCTTCAGCGGAATGCTGGGAGCCTTGGAATCGAGCAGGAACGGGTTCTTCCCTTGCTCGCGGAGCGCCGGATTGTAGCGCATCAACGGCCAGTACCCGCTCAACACCGCCTTTTTCTGCTGGTCCAGACCCATGGTCATGTCGTACCCATGCGCGATGCAGTGGCTGTAAGCAATGATCAGCGACGGCCCGTTGTGCGCTTCCGCTTCCAGAAATGCCTTCACCGTGTGCGTGTCGCTGGACCCCATCGCTACGCGGGCAACATAGACGGAGCCATAGCTTACTGCCTCCATAGCGAGATCTTTCTTGCTGGTACGTTTTCCACCCATGGCGAATTTCGCAACCGCGCCGCGCGGCGTGGATTTGGACATCTGCCCGCCGGTGTTGGAGTAAACTTCCGTGTCGAGAACCAGGACATTCACGTTCCGGCCGGACCCCAGTACATGGTCCAGCCCGCCAAACCCGATGTCGTAGGCCCAACCATCTCCGCCAATCAGCCAGACGCTTTTGCGTACGAGGGAGTCTGCCACGGACTGTAACGCGACGGCTTCCGGTACGTCTAAGCCCGCTAACTTCTCCTTGAGAGCGACAACACGCCGGCGTTGTTCTTCAATCCCCGTCTCCTTGGATTGATCCGCTTCGAGCAGTCCCTTCACCAGCGCATCGCCGAGCGGTCCGCTCAGCCGGGTCAGCAACTCCCGCGCATAATGATTCTGCTCATCCACGGCCAAGCGCATCCCGAGGCCAAACTCGGCGTTATCTTCAAACAACGAGTTGGACCAGGTGGGCCCACGTCCTTCCTTGTTCTTCGCGTAAGGAGTCGTCGGCAGGTTGCCGCCGTAGATGGAAGAGCAACCCGTGGCGTTGCCGATCATGAGGCGATCGCCAAACAATTGTGTCAACAGCTTGAGGTAGGGCGTCTCTCCGCAACCCGCGCACGCACCGGAGAACTCGAACAACGGCTCCAAGAGCTGCGAATCTTTCACCTGCGCATGCGACAAACGGTGGCGGTCAAATTCCGGCAGGGACAGGAAGTATTCCCAGTTCACGCTCTCCGGCTGGCGCAACGGGGCCTGCGGCTCCATGTTGATGGCCTTGTGCTTCACCTCGGTCTTGCTCTTCGCGGGGCAGATTTCCACGCACAGTTTGCAACCCGTGCAATCCTCGGGCGCCACCTGCAGCGTGTAACGCAAAGTCTCAAACTCACGCCAGCGTGGTTTGGAGGACTTGAACGTCTCGGGCTTATTGCTCAACAGAGATGAGTCATACACCTTCGCGCGGATCACGGCATGCGGGCAAACCAGCACGCACTTGCCGCACTGAATGCAGAGGTCCTCATCCCATACCGGGATTTCCTTGGCGATATTGCGCTTTTCCCACATCGCAGTGCCGGTGGGGAAGGTTCCATCGATCGGCATGGCACTGACGGGAAGCGAATCGCCGTTGCCCGTGATGATTATGCCGAGCACATCGCGCACAAACTGCGGTGCTTGCGGGGCTACGGCGGGCAACATATCAAACGTTGCGGTGACTTTGTCCGGCACTTTCACTTCATGCATGTGCGCCAGCGCCTGGTCCACCGCCGCGTAGTTCTTCTGCACCACCGCCTCGCCGCGCTTTCCGTAGGTATCCGAGATGGCCGCCTTGATGGCGGCGATGGCTTCCTCGCGCGGCAACACACCGCTGATGGCGAAGAAGCAGGTTTGCATGATGGTGTTGATGCGGCTGCCCATGCCCGCCGCGCGCGCCACCGTATAACCATCGATCACAAAGAAACGCAGCTTCTTCTTGATGATGGTTTCCTGTACCTGCCGCGGAATGTGCTGCCAGATTTCCTCCGGGCCAAAGGGGCTGTTCAAGAGGAACGTGGCGCCGGGTTCGGCGGCCGAGAGAACGTCGATGCGATCCAAGAACTGGAATTGATGACAGGCAACGAAGTTGGCCTTGGTGATGAGATAGGTGGAACGAATCGGGTCCGGCCCAAAGCGTAAGTGCGAGACGGTTACCGCACCGGCCTTCTTCGAGTCATAGACGAAGTAGCCTTGTGCGTGATTGTTGGTTCCCTTCCCGATAATCTTGATGGAATTCTTGTTGGCGCCAACCGTGCCATCGGACCCAAGGCCGTAGAAGAGAGCGCGCACCGTTCGCGGGTCTTCCGTAGAGAAATTCTCGTCGCAAGTCAGGCTCGTATGCGTGACGTCATCGACAATGCCGACCGTGAAGTGGTTCTTCGGCTCCGGCTTCTTCAATTCGTCGAAAACCGCCTTAACCATTGCCGGCGTAAACTCCTTCGACGACAATCCGTAGCGGCCGCCGATGATTCGCGGAATGCCTGCGGCCGGTTTCGCCGAGTAGCGCTCCATGTACGCCGTCAGAACATCTTGGTAGAGGGGCTCGCCGAGCGCGCCGGGCTCCTTTGTACGATCAAGGACGGCGATGGCCTTCACGCTCGCCGGGATCGCCTGCAAGAAAATATCGGCGGCGAACGGGCGGAACAATCGCACCTTCAGCAGCCCTACCTTTTCGCCTGATTTCTGCAATACATCCACCGCTTCTTCCGCGGCTCCCACGCCTGAGCCCATTAGGATCACAAGGCGCTCGGCATCCGCCGGACCGTAATAATCGAACAGCCGGTAGTTGCGGCCGGTACGCTTAGCGAAACGATCCATCACGTCCTGGACAATCGTCGGGCATGCACGATAAAACGGGTTGCACGCTTCACGTGCCTGGAAAAACACATCCGGGTTTTGCGCTGTCCCTCGCAGGATCGGACGGTCCGGAGACATGGCGCGCTCGCGGTGCTGCCGCACGAATTTGTCATCGACAATGGCGCGCAGGTCATCGTCACTCAGGGACTCAATCATGTTCACTTCGTGGGAAGTGCGGAAGCCATCGAAAAAGTGCAGGAACGGCACGCGCGATTCCAAAGTAGCAGCCTGCGCGATGCAGGCGAAGTCGCTCGCTTCCTGCACCGAATTGGAAGCAAACAGCGCAAAACCAGTCGAGCGCGTGGACATGGCGTCGCTGTGATCGCCAAAAATCGAAAGCGCGTGCGTGGCCAGCGTCCGTGCGGCCACGTGGATCACCGCAGCCGTCAGTTCGCCGGCGATCTTGTACATATTGGGGATCATCAGGAGCAAGCCCTGCGATGCGGTAAAAGTTGTGCCCAGGGCGCCAGCCTGCAACGCACCGTGGAGAGCACCGGCGGCCCCGCCTTCACTTTGCATTTCAATTACGTCGGGGATGGCTCCCCAAATGTTCGGCTTATGCTCCGAATTCCACTGATCCGACCACTCTCCCATGGGTGACGAGGGGGTGATCGGGTAAATCGCGATGACTTCGTTGAGGCGGTAAGCGACGGCGGCGGCAGCTTCGTTGCCGTCCACAATAGACATTTTTCGGGCCATGAGGGTCTCCGGCGATCAAGTTAGGTGTACAAGAAAATGGTAGGCTGAGGCGCAGGTGAAAGCAATGAAAACTCGCATAAAATAAGGGCAAACGCGACTTGCCCAGTCGCACATCGCCGGTGTGACGCGCGTCACTGCGGTTTGTTCACGTCCTCAGGTCGCTTCTTCTTACTCTGCGTCCGCCGGCGGCAATCTGCATCGCGCGACAGCGCGCTTCGTCACTGTCCGAGGCACATCGGCCAAGTTCTTAATCCTTAGCTCGATTCACAACACGCAATCGGAACGGCGCTACACGCCTTCATCAAAGCTTATCTCCGGTTCGGGAAGCTTGTCGCCGTCTCTGGAGACCCAGACGTATAGCGTCGGCAACAGAAATATGCTCATTACCAAGTCGGAGATGAGGCCTCCGACGATAACAATGGCGAAGGGGCGCTGCGAGTCGGAACCGATGGCGTGAGAAAGTGCCGCTGGCAATAATCCGAGAGTCGCCACAAGCATGGTCATCATGATAGGTCTAAGCCTGAGAACGGCGCCCTCGATGGCGGAGTCTTCGATCGAATGTCCTTGCGCCCGGAGCTGGTTGATGTATTCAAGCATGATCACTCCGGTTTGCACCGAAACCCCGAAAAGCGCCAGGAAGCCTACGCCAGAGGACACGCTGAAGTGCGTGTCGGCGATCAACAGGGCGAGCGTGCCGCCGATGGGCGCCAGTGCGACGTTAGCGAGAATAAGCAAAGCCCATTTGAAGGAACGAAACATGGAGTAAAGAATCACAAAAATCAGGAGGATGGTCAGTGGCACGATGACGAAAAGCCGCTTCCCAGCGCGCTTCTCACTCTCGTATTCGCCTTCCCAATCAATGTGGTACCCGCGTGGCAATTGAACCTGTGCGCTTACCTTCGTAATCGCTTCCTCGACAGCACCACCGAGGTCCCGCCCCCTCACGCTGTACTTGATGGCAATAAAGCGCTGGTTGCCTTCACGGTAGATTTCCGAACCGCCGTCCCGATGTTCGATTTTGCAAAGTTGTGCGAGAGACACTCGCTCACCGGATGGTGATAACAAGCGAATGTTCTCAATGGCTTCATTTGTGTTGCGGTACTGCGGCAAATAACGCAACACCAAGTCATAGCGCTGCTCACCCTGCAAGACTTGAGTAAGCGCGTTGCCACCCACAGCGGTCTGGATTGCATCTTGGACGTCAGCCACGTTGATCTGGTAGCGCGCCGCCTGCCGGCGGTCTACGGTTACATTCAAGTTGGGTTGGCCAAGGACTTGAAGAACTCCCAGGTCCTCGATTCCCCTTACGCCGCGCATGATGTTGACGATCTCATCCGCCTTCCCCTCAAGAACCTTCAAGTCGTCGCCATACACCTTCGTGGCAAGCTCACCCTTAACGCCACTGACCGCTTCTTCCATGTTGTCTTCGATGGGTTGCGAGAAGCCCCAGACCACCCCGGGTATTTTGTCCAGTTCGCGTTGCATTGCCGCGATCAGTCTGTCCTTATCTTCGCGGAATACTGGACGCCACTGTTCCTTTGGCTTCAAATCAACGAAGTACTCCGTATTGAAAAAGCCCGTCGTATCGGTTCCATCATCTGGACGTCCCACCTGACTAGTACATTGCGTAACCTCGGGAAAAGAGCAGAGCAAAATTCGCGTTTGGTCCGACAGCCGGGTGCCTTCTGTAGGTCCAGTGCTGGGAGCGAGGGTACCACGCACCCAGAGCGCACCTTCATCCAAGTGCGGAAGGAACTCGGAACCGATGGCGCCCCCAAACGAAAGATACATGGCGACAAGCAGACCGAACACCGCGACGCCTACGGTTATGAGGCGATGCTCGATGGCCCACTTCACCGCTTCGCGGTAAAGCCTGGTCAGGAATTCCATCACTGGGTTGTGCCACTCGCGTGCACCCTTGCGGAAGAAGAAACTTGAAAGCACCGGCGCGACGAGCATCGAGAAGAGCAAGGCACCGAGCAGGGCAAAGGCCACCGTCCAGGCCATCGGTTTGAACAAGCGCCCTTCGACGCGCTGCAACGTGAAAATCGGCAGGTATGCGGTGATAATAATGCCGATCGCGTAGAAGACAGGGCGTTGCACCTCGTGCGCCGCATCCCGAATGCGCTCCATCGGGGTCTTGAGGGAGTTTTCCTGGTGGCCCAGATGGCGGACGATGTTTTCCACCATCA
>Ga0187801_10000559_pt1 | contig 10440 bp, 5 predicted proteins | sample NC_wetland_sal_i_10_FD_132465 | JGI IMG/M metagenome (GOLD analysis project Ga0187801, IMG submission 132465) | Wetland sediment microbial communities from Neuse River Estuary, North Carolina, USA - Control_1 | ecosystem: Environmental > Aquatic > Freshwater > Wetlands > Sediment | place: USA...
GCTGCGTGGACATGCGTTCCTCGCCGACAATCGTTCCGACGCGCGAGGAGATGGAGGGAGGTTCATTCTCTTCGTGTTGGCGCATGACGGTGTCGCCGCGCAGCTCGATGAGGATCGCATCGACGCGTTTCTGCAGCGCGCGAGTCTGCTCGAGCAATGCGGCGTTCGGAGCGGGTGTGGCTACGAGCGCGTGTTCGAAATCGCCCAGCTTGGTTCGCGTCGAATTGGCCACGTCGAGCGCGCCGGTCACTGCTCCCTGCAGGCGCGCGACCTTACGCTGGAACTCCGTGAGCGCGGCGCGATCTGCCGGCGACATTTTTTCGGCGCCTTCCGCGACGACATTGAACGCAACCGGCCCGGCCATCTCCGTCGTCACGTCCGCGACGCGCTCGGCCATGGAGACTCTGTATTGGCCGGGCATGACGAGCGGCCCGGTCGGACCTCCGAAGCCTTCATCACCGCCGAATGCCGCGAAGGGATTCGGAGCGGGAAGCGTGGAAGCCGGATAGCGCATGTCCCACGTGACGCGATGAATCCCCGCGGTGGCCGGTCCTTCGACGCGGCGCACAACATTCCCGTCCGCGTCGGTCACCGTGAAGATCACCGTCGGCGATTCCTCTTCAGCTTCCGCGCGCAGATCGGCGTCGCTTGGATACGTGATGGGTTTGCCGGCGCGGTCGGCTTCGCGCTCGGCTTGCTCGCGGCGCTGCTTCTTGGTCTGCGCGGATTCCTTCAGATAATAGGTGAACGTCGCGCCATTCGGCGGATTCGGCGCTGCGTAGTAATTCGCGCCCTGACTGCCGATCACGGATTCGTTGACGAACAGCAGCGCATCACGCACCGCGAAAAGAGCGGCGGGCTTGGCCAGCGTCTCGGCGCTGACCGAGCGGAGCGGCGCGTAGTCATCGAGAATATAGAACCCGCGGCCGAAAGTGGCGAGAGCGAGATCGTTCATCTGACGCTGGATGGCCAGATCGCGCACCGCGATCGTCGGCAAGCCCCCGCGCAGGCGAATCCATTTCTGTCCGCCGTCCACGGAGAAGTACAGTCCGTACTCGGTCCCCACGAACAAAAGTTTCGCGTCGCCCGGATCCTCGGCAATGGACCAGACGGGCCCGCTGGCCGGCAAGTCGCCCGCAATAGAGGTCCAAGTCTTTCCGGCGTCGGTCGTCCTCAACAGATACGGCTTGAAATCACCATTTTGGTGATTTTCGTAGGCTGCGTATGCCGTGTTCGAATCGAGATTCGAAGCCAGAATATGCGCGACGTATGCGTCTTTCGGCACCCCCGCGACTCCGTCCACTTTCCGCCAGTGCCCGCCGCCGTCTTCGCTAACCTGGATCAGACCGTCGTCGGTGCCGATGTAAAGCAAGCCTTCCTTCTTCGGCGATTCCGTAATCGTGGTGATGTTTCCATAGAACGCCGTGGACTGATTCTTCGCCACCGCGTCGGGCCCCCAGATTTTTCCCATCACGGGGAGCAAGTTACGGTCGAGATGCCGCGTGAGATCTGGACTGATCGCGCGCCAGGAATCGCCGCGGTCGTCGCTGCGGAACAGCCGGTTGCTGCCGAAATAAAGCCGCGTGTGGGAATACGGGCTGATGATAAACGGCGCGTCCCAGTCCCAGCGCATGGGAGGCTCGCCGGCGCCCTCTTGGGGAACGATGCCGACGCGCTCGCCCGTGCGGTGGTCATCGCGCACCAGGTTGCCGCCCTGCAACTCGGCGTAAATCGTATTCGGGTCTTCCGGATCGGCCATGGCGTGGAAGCCGTCGCCGCCCTGCGTTTCGAACCAGTCGTGGTTGACGATGCCGTTCTGACGCCGCGTGCGCGAAGGACCGGCTATGTTGCCGTTGTCTTGCGCGCCGCCATAGACGGAATAGAACGGCGCGTTTGTATCCACGGTCACGTCGTAAAACTGCGTGACCGGCAGGTTGGCGTGGAACTCCCAGGTCGCACCTCGGTCAAAGCTCGTGTAGATGCCGCCGTCGCAGCCGACCAGGTAATAGTCGGTGTCCTGCGGATCGATGTAAATGATGTGATTGTCCACGTGCTTCATGCGCGTATTGAGCGGGCGGATGTTTTCACCGCCATCATCCGAGGTCATGATGATCGTGCCCATGGTGAAGATGCGATCGGGATTTTTCGGATCGGCGAAGATCGTTCCGTAATACATCGCGCCGTTGTCGTACGGATTTCGGCGCTCCCACGTGGCGCCGTAGTCGGTCGAGCGGTAGATGCCACCGCGATGATCCGCTGCTTCGATCTGCGCATAGACGATGCGCGGATCGGCCGGCGTGACGGCCAGGCCGATGCGGCCCATGTCCACCGTCGGCAAACCTCCGCGGAGCTTTGTCCACGTCGCACCCGCGTCGGTGGATTTGTAGATGGCCGACTCCGGGCCGCCGTCAATCAGCGTGTAGTAATGGCGCTCGCGCTGGTACGCAGCGGCGTAAAGCACATCGGGATTGTCGGGCTGGAAGACGACGTCGGTGACCCCGGTGTGCTCGCTGATGGTGAGCACGGCTTTCCACGTTTTGCCGCCGTCAATCGTTTTGTAAAGCCCGCGGTCACCGCCCGCGGCCCACAGCGGACCTTGCGCCGCGACGTACACCACATCGGAGTTGCGCGGATCGATCAGGATGCGCGCGATGTGCTCGGAATTCTTCAGGCCAAGGTTGCGCCAGGTTCGCCCGCCGTCGTCGGAGCGATAAACGCCGTCGCCGTAGCTGGCGCTGCGCTGGCTGTTGTTTTCGCCCGTGCCCACCCACACGGTCGAGAAATTCTTGGGATCGGCCGCGGCCGTGCCGATCGAGTAGGAGCCTTCGCCATCGAAAATCGGCGTGTACGAAACGCCCTCGTTCGTCGTCTTCCACACCCCGCCGGAAGCCGTCGCGACGTAATAATTCTTGCGATTCCCCGGGTCCACCGCGAACCACAACACGCGCCCTTCGGTCACCGCCGGACCGATCGAGCGCAGCGCCATCCCCATGAACGTCGGCGAGGACATCGGGTCGGAGGGTCCTCGGCGGCCTTCGCCTTGTCCCGCGCCCTGTCCTTGCCCGCGCATTTGCTGTTCCTGCGGCCCTGCCGCCGCCCCCGGCTGCTGCGCCTCGAGCGTCCAGGCTCCGACGATCAGAATCACTGCGAACGCGATAGCATTGCGGATGATTTTCACGAGAGACTCCTCTCCAGTATTGGACTCAGGCGAACCGAGGAACGGTTCCCGAGTGGACCACGAGATACTACCGCAGACGTAGGTCGCGCGCCTGCCGTTTCGTAACGGCCTCCGGAATCGAATTGGTGGAATAGCCTTCGATCCTGAGATCAGCTCCATTGACAATCCCCGCGCGGGTCGCACATGCTATGCAAACGGCGCGCGGCGCAAACTATGCACGCTCAAGCCGCACCGACCGCGCTCACGGGAGTCCGCCGAGATGCCCACGCCCAACGAAAAAAGTCTTTCCGCACTGCTCGATGAGCGGCGCTCATTCCCTCCGCCCGAAGAATTCCGCCGCCAGGCGACCTGGAACGACCCGGCCATTTACGAGCGCGCAACAAATGACCCGGAGGGCTTCTGGGCGAGCGAGGCGCGGCATCTGGATTATTTTCAGATGTGGCAGAAAGTGCTCGAATGGAACGCGCCGTGGGCCAAGTGGTTTGTGGGCGCGAAGCTGAACGTCGCGTACAACTGCGTGGACCGTCACGCGCATTCACCGCGGCGCAACAAGGCCGCCATCATCTGGGAAGGCGAGCCGGGCGATTCGCGCGTGCTGACGTTCGGGATGCTGGAGCGCGAAGTGAACCGCTTCGCCAACACGCTGAAATCGCTCGGCGTGAAAAAGGGCGATCGCGTGGCGATCTACATGGGCATGGTGCCCGAACTGCCCATCACGATGCTGGCCTGCGCGAAAATCGGCGCGCCCCATTCGGTCGTCTTCGGCGGATTTTCTGCCGAAGCGCTGCGCGAGCGCATCAACGACGCCAAGGCCAAGGCGGTGGTCACCTGCGACGGCGCGTGGCGCCGCGGCGGAGTCGTGCCGCTTAAGGCCAGCGTGGACGAAGCATTGAAGGAAACGCCAAGCATCGAAAAAGTCGTCGTCGTCGAGCGCGTCGGCAAGGCCGCGCAGATTTCAATGCAGCCCGGGCGCGACATCTGGTGGCACGAAGCCGTCGCCGCCGCCTCCGATGAATGCGACGCCGAGCCGATGGACGCCGAGGACATGCTCTTCATCCTTTACACCAGCGGCACGACGGGCAAGCCCAAGGGCGTCGTCCACACGACGGCCGGCTACTTGGTTGGCGCGTCCGCCACGCATCGCTACATCTTCGACATCAAGGAAGACGACGTTTACTGGTGCACGGCCGACATCGGATGGGTGACGGGCCATTCCTACATCGTCTACGGCCCGCTCGCGAACGGCTGCACGAGCCTTCTCTATGAAGGCACGCCCGATTTTCCCGATCGCGGGCGCTTCTGGTCCATCGTGGACAAATACGGCGTGAACATTCTTTACACGGCGCCGACCGCGATTCGCACGTTCATGCGCTGGGGCAAGGATTGGCCTGCAAAATATAAACTGAGTTCGCTTCGCCTGCTGGGCACCGTGGGCGAGCCGATCAATCCCGAAGCGTGGATGTGGTATCACGAAACGATTGGGAAGGGACGCTGCCCGATCGTGGACACGTGGTGGCAGACGGAAACCGGCTGCATCCTCATCACGCCGCTGCCGGGCATCACGGCTACCAAGCCCGGCTCGGCCACACGGCCGTTTCCGGGCATCTTCGCCGAAGTGGTGGACATCGAAGGCAAGACGGTCGGGCCGGGCGCGGGCGGCTACTTGGTGCTCAGCAAGCCGTGGCCCTCAATGCTGCGAACCGTGTACGGCGACCCGGACCGGTACGTGCAGAATTACTGGTCGCGCTATCCGGAGAAATATTTTACGGGTGACGGATGCAAAATGGACGCCGACGGTTATCTCTGGCTGCTCGGACGTGTGGACGACGTGATGAACGTCGCGGGCCACCGCATCTCGACTTATGAAGTGGAGAGCGCGCTAGTGGATCATGCGTCGGTCGCCGAGGCGGCAGTGATCGGTCGAACGCACGAGATCAAAGGCCAGGGGATCTCCGCGTTCGTCACATTGAAGGAAGGAATCGCGGCGAGCGACACGTTGAAGGAAGAATTGAAGCAGCACGTGGCGACAAAAATCGGCTCGATTGCCCGCCCCGACGATATTTTCTTCACTTCCGAGCTGCCGAAAACGCGCAGCGCGAAAATCATGCGGCGCCTGCTGCGCGACATCGCCGAAGGGCGCGTCATGGGCGACACGACGACGCTGGCCGATCCCGGCGTCATCTCCAAACTCAAAACGCAGTACGCCGACGAGGGATAAAGCCCCGGACTGCTAGACGACATTCGCCAAATCGCTCTGCAGTGACCGACATTCAGGTTGCGTCGCACCATGGACGAACCCCTTGCCGTCAAAACGACGACGCGCCGATCGCTAGCATGTCGCCCCCGCATGTCGTAGCCGTAGAGTTCGCACTAGCAATGCGGCCCCGCAGCCGCCTAGGTTGTCGCTCCGTGAATATCGGGCTTGTGTCGGCGGAGAAGAAGGAATGGGGGGCTGAGATCATGCCAGCTTCGGGCCTCTCGTTCCAGAGACCCATTCAGCCAAACTACGAGCTTCTCCAACGGAAGGCAGAGAACCCTACAACACTCTTCTGATTAACCGATTCACTGATTGTGGCAAGTTGTCTTGAGATATGAATATGTCCGACAACCGATCCCAGAGCATCGGTCAGGTATCGGTTGATTGAGATGCCGGGAGTCCAAGCTCCAGGCGCAGTTGCTCGTGAGATTCCTTTGGTTTCACGACTTTGCGATACGCTCGACTCATGAGCTTAGGAGCCTCCGGATGATCCGTGGCATGAATCATGTAATACATGATGATCTCGCTCCCGCGACGTTTGAAGATTGGCCATGGCACGACCGATTTGTAGCCGAGCTCGTCCTTGATCCGCGCCACGAAGCGGTCTCGGATCTGATACTGTTTAAGGCCTCGTAATTCGCGCCAATCTGTACGTCCCCACCAGCGATTGAGCCCCCGAGGATCTTTGGTCCCGGCGATCCCTCTGTGGATCCAACGAATCGCCAGAAAATAGAACAACTCGATCTTGTTTTCCGAACCGCGCTTGTATTGCGCAAGCTTGACGAGGGTGTTCCAGTGGCATTCGAAGGTCTGCTGGTCCAATAGGCAGAACGTAGCCTCTTGCTGACCAATTCGCTGAGAGCTCAGGAGTGTGCGCACCTTAGAGTTGAAATCCCCATGGTAGATGGTGATCTTGCGAGAAGGAGCTAAGCAGCGCTTATCCGCTTTGAGTCTTCTGAGTAGTTCAATCTTCTTCCTGTTTAAATCATACAAATAAAAGTGTCGCAGCCACCTCGGATTGCTCTTAAGGACGAGGCGCGCCGCCCAGAGCGCCGGCTTGCCGGGCCTTTGCGGTCCGGCAAAACCGTCAATGTAGGTCCCGTGATGTGTGATCATCACGAAATAATACAAATACCGTTCAATCAGTTTCGCTTTATACTCCGTCCATAGCGGCTGCTCAATTCGCGAGATTAGAGCCTCTGGATTCCTCTGTGGCAGATCCTTGAACAATTCCCCCTGACCCTCGTCAGGCGGAAGAGACTCATCATCGACTGTCATCATTTATAATGAAAATGAAGCGATGCGCACCAATTGTCCAATGCTACGAGATGCGTGCGTGAGATCGCGGGCAAGTTCGAGGCGCCTAGTTCTACTGGCTACTGGGCGCTTCTCTCGTCTTGGCAGTTCGTTGTAAGTACGACCGTTCAACTCCCGACCATGACGCTTTTTTTGCACTCCCCCCCATTGCTTGAAGAAGAAAGGAATTCCCACAGCGCGACACTGTCGTCGGATCGCTTCGACCCACTCACGCCGGATTGGACGAGCGCCGGGACCGCTTTCCCCTCCGACAATGACCCAGTTAATGTTTCGGAGATCAAGCGTCCCGAGATCTTCAAGGAGGGGCTCAATCGAAAGAAACCTCACTGCTGCGGGAGCCTTCTGTAGACCTGCTATTCTCGGGCACCCATGGCGCCGATCCTCGACACTTACGCCCCACCAAATGTGAGCAAGGCTAGAAGCAAAATCCAATTTCGTTTTCAGCAATTGTTGCATCCGGTCCGCACGCTTGGTGAGAACTTGAAATGTGTGCCAGCTCGCCACCTGCATCACTTTCGCCACCGCCAAAATAAAGTCATCTGAAACGCCATCTTGGAAAAGATCACTCATCGAATTCACAAATACCATTCGTGGGTCGGACCACGTCAGGGGCTCTGTGAGCTTTTGTGGCACCAACCTCAAATCAAAACCCTGCTCATATGGATGGCCGGGCACACCTCGGAACCGCTCCGCGAATGTCTCAGCATAGCAATGCTTGCAACCGGGGCTGACCTTCGTGCAGCCTCGGACTGGGTTCCAAGTGGTGTCTGTCCATTCAATTTTTGATCGGCCAGCCATCAGAGTGTCACGTTTGCTTGCGGATTCTAGGCTTTGAGGTACTATCAAGGCAACTAAAAGTTGCGATGCCCAGAGCGTCTTATGGGGTGGCATGATCGGTCTCCGGTCTCTAATCCCCCCTGTCTGGAGCTAGCCGATGACCAAGCAAGACCTTCTGGACTCGCTTGCACGGTATTTCCCGTCTTCCTTTTCAAGCTCGGCACAGTTTCCCCACTCTGAGGTTGGGTCCATTGTGATCGAGCGCCTCCTCAAGATGGAACCTAACCCGCTCACCTGCACCCACGTGAATCAGCTACTCCACATGACGCATGAAGTTGGCATGACCGACAACTTCTTCAATTATTACTTTCTTATCGAACCAAGTAATCATCCGTACGCGTGGAGATCTCTTCTCACAGAGCCTTTTGAAGCAAATGACGGTGGGATTCGCTCACTTCGACAGATTCGGTGGGGACTTCTCCGCTTCTTCACTGACGCGTTGCTATATTTCAGAAGCGTGCGCGATGCCTATGAAAAGTTAGGCAGATGGTCTACCGCTGACATCCTGGACTTTTTCGCGAAGAAATGCTTTGACCTCGAGGGGATGTCAACGCGCGGCGTGACTCTTCCATTTCACGCAATTCCGGTCGATGACCGCTACCTGATAGCGGAGTTGGCCTACAAGGCATACTCGCCACTGGAAAAAACTACAGAGTTGCTAATTGAATCTGTCTTGCTAAAGGCCTACCAAGACCGAGGAGCAGGAAAAGTAAAGGTTAAGGATCTCTTCGACAGCGAAAGCGCCTTGGCAAAATCGGACCCTCAGACGCAGATGATGCTTCAATTCACGACGGAAGAATTCGCCGATGAAATCGTTTCCTCTCAGAGCGAAATTCGTGAAAAGATACAAGCCGTCGCGAAGCGTTTTATCGAGGCCAGGCGTCTTGCAGTGCTAAACACTCGGCTGTACCTTTCGATCGTAAATGAGCTTGACGTATATGTAGCTACAAGCATGCGGAGGCGATCAGACTTTCGCGACATGAACAGAGATACCGCACGAATTTTCAGTCACCCGCCTCTGCGTCAAGTGCACATCCGCTATTTCGATCCAACAATTAGCGCTGCCGACGGGCACGAGGACAAGGGCCTGATTGAGTGCCTTATGGTCAAGTGCGCCAAAGCACTCATATATTTTGCCGGAGAGTCAGACAGCTTCGGCAAAGACGCTGAGGTCTCAATGGCCCTTAGCCTTGGAAAACCGGTGATCATCCTTTGTCCAGCCACCGAGAAAGGCGAACAGCGCATGAAATTCTTCCGAGACATACACCCCCTCAGTCGAATGATTCAGATGGAGACTGGAATACCAGTGGGCGCGATGATCACAAACGATCCGATTGTCGCCTCAAGATTGCTGGAGAGAATCTTGACGAATTCAATGGAATACGATTTAGTACAGACAAACGACGGGTATTTGCGTTTGAAGGAGCGGCTCACTCAAAGCGTGGTCCGGTTGCAGACGAACGACCAGATGCTCCGACAAAGCTTTTCACATTACTATCGTCGTGATTTCTAGCGATAAATGCACTCATTCGCGGGAGAGCCTACGCACATCGTCCCTTTGGCGAGGTTGAAATGCACTAGGCCGAAGCGGTGGGAAGAACCCGCCGCTCTGCCCGAGGCTCACTGCTGTGAGTAAGTCTGCGGCGTGCCGTAGCTCAGTCTGGTGTCGTTCACCTGGTCAAACAGCAACTTCACCCACTCGTTTTTCAGGAAATCCGACGCCTTTGTGTTCCCGCCCTTGCCAAAGACGTTCTGCACGTAGTCCGGGCCTTGAACCCACCAGGTGACCATCCATTTGGTCAGGTCCTTCTTGATCTGATCGTGAAATTTGACTTCAACTTTATTGTTCTTGAGGGCCGCGAATCCGTTTGCGATGCCCGGCGCGGGCTTGTCGCCTGTGATCTTTTGGAGCTTCCAGCCTGGAAATGACGAGGCCTGCAGATTGGCGGTGACTTGATCAAACAACTGGCTCACTTTGCCGTAGGCCGTCTTGTACGTCTTGGTTATTCCAGCCGCGAAATAGGTCTTGCGGGCGATCAAGTCAGTGACGCCCTCATCCCAGTGGAGTTTCGAATCTGCCTCGAGACTTTGAAGTCCTTCGGAGCCATGACTGAGGTAATGCATCATTTCATGGACGATGGTGGAAGCGATTTTATCCAGATCGGCATCCTGGGTGGTGTCGCCGCCGGCGTAGAAGTCCCGCATGCTGGCGTGGAAATAGACGCCCTTGGTGCTCGTCTTTGCGGGGATCGTCTTATAGACATCTTCGCCGTTGTCGGCCCATCCGGCCGATACTTTGGCCCAGCAGGGATCGCAGCAGACGAAGAGCGGGACCGTCTTTGCCTCCGCGGGCATCGCGCAGGTGCCGCCGGTGAGCTCCGCGACGACTTGTTTGGTCTTGTCATAGACTTTCCACGGAATATTGATCGTTTTCTCCATTTTTGATCCCGCGGCGGTGAACAGCAATTTGCTGACGTCGAACGTCCACCGGATATCCGAACGCTGCGCCTCGCCTTTCGGCGCGCAGTCTGGACCTGAGCATTTGTACATTCCCGCCTCCCTAAAACCGAATTCCTCGCCTCCAAGGGCGCTCAAAGAAAGCGAGTATACACTATGAGCGCGGCGGCTGGATTGACGCGGCGCCGCGCGCCGCTTAAGATGATCCGCAGCATCCATTACGATGACGCCGCCACCCAACGTGTCTTCGATTCCGGCCCCTGCCGACCAGTTCGGCCGGCCCATGCGCAGCCTGCGCATCTCGGTCATCTACCGCTGCAACTTGCGCTGCAGCTATTGCATGCCGCAGGAGGACTACGTCTGGCTGCCCCGCGAAGAAATCCTCACGTTTGAA
>Ga0187801_10000560_pt1 | contig 10431 bp, 12 predicted proteins | sample NC_wetland_sal_i_10_FD_132465 | JGI IMG/M metagenome (GOLD analysis project Ga0187801, IMG submission 132465) | Wetland sediment microbial communities from Neuse River Estuary, North Carolina, USA - Control_1 | ecosystem: Environmental > Aquatic > Freshwater > Wetlands > Sediment | place: USA...
CAACTGGCATAGTCACAGTCCAGCGCGAGCACCAAAAGCCTCGCTCTTGAGTAACAAACGTTTATGATGCGTGCTGTGACCCATATCACCGAACAGGGTGAGACGGCTCACGTACCACGCGGGAGGCGCCTGCAAAGCTGCGGGGCGTCGATCTCGAGTCGTCAAAACGAGGGATGCGAAATGTTGACCAACCGAAGGCACATCCAAATCGAGTGGGGCGATTGCGACGCCGCGGGAACAGTCTTTTTCCCGCGTTACTTCGAGTATGGGGACGCTTGCACGAACGCTTTATTCGCCAAGGCCGGACTCTTCAAGCCGGTGATGCTGAAAACCTACAACATCATCGGTCTTCCGGTTGTCGACTTGCGCGCGCGGTTCATCGTGCCTTCGGATTTCGGCGACGAGGTCGTTTATGAAACCTCCGTCACGGAGTGGGGACGCAGCAGCTTTCTAGTTCAACACAAAGTCTACAAGCCCGACGGCGCCCTCGGGCTCGAGATTTTTGAGAAGCGTGTCTGGGTGAGGCGTGTGAGCGAAGATCCGGTGAAGTTTCAGAGCGAGCCGATTCCCGAGGAAGTGAAGAGGCGATTTGCGAACGCCGCACCCGCCACGGGGTCTTGACCTGCGCGGATCTCGCAAACGTACGGCAGCCCGAGGATGTCTCCCGAAAGGACCAAGTGGCTGCATGCCAAGGAATCCATACAAACTGCGCGAATCCTCTGTGCTAACCGAAAACATAGGACTCCGGTTCCTTGATTCCGCCGAGCTTCTGCAAGCGCTGATAAGCTAGCAAAGCGGCACCAAGGGCGGCGACCGTGTCCGGTTCCTCACTGACATTCACTTGACGGTTGATCGTCTGCTTCAAAGCCTCCACCATTCCGGTCTGACGCGCCACACCGCCGACGAAAGTGACTTCGTCTTCAAGACCGACGCGGGAAAGCAGCGCCTTGGATCTCGACGCGAGCGAATTGTGGATTCCGCGGATGATGTTTTCCACGCTCTGCCCTTCGCTGACGTGATTGATGATTTCCGACTCGGCCAGCACGGCGCATACGCTGCTGATGGTGGTGGGTTTCTCGGCACCCATCGAAAGCGAACCGAGCTGCGTTAGAGGAATCTCCAAATAATGGGCTGCCCGTTCGAGGAATCCTCCCGAGCCAGCCGCACACTTATCATTGGACTTGAATTCCTTCACCTTGCCGCCTTCGCGTAGCCGGATGGCACGGGTGCTTTGTCCGCCCACATCGAGGACGCAAGCCGTATTGGGAAACAGGAATTCCGCTCCCCGCGCGGCGCAGGTGATGTCCGTGATCTGGATATCGCGGAACGGGACGTTGTACCGCCCAAGGCCCGTGGTCGCCACATACTTCACATCCTCCTTGTGGCCTCCAGCCTTGGCGAGCGCCTGATCCATCGCTTCTCGAGCAACGCCGGGAAAGTCCGGCCGCGTTTTGATGAGCGCGGTACCGCAGACGTGCCGCGACTCATCCAGCAGGACAGCTTTGGTGCTTCTGCATCCGATGTCGATTCCCGCTACGTAAGCCATAGAACACCTCTGTCACATTCGAATTGCTTCGAACATCTTCTACTGCGCGCTAGCGCTCGGCTGCGCTGACGGTGACGCCGGCGCGGCAACTTGGCCCAACTTGCCCGATCCCGCAGAAGCGTCCCCTCCCAGTGCCCGCTCCAACGCAAAGATCGCCGCGCCAATGGCACCTATGAAATGCGAGTCGTCGCAAACGTTAACGGGTAGCCCCAGCTTCTCCTCAAGCGCCTTCACCATCCCGATGTTCCGTGATACGCCGCCCGTGAAGGCGACCTCGGGTTCGATGCCCACACGGCGCACGAGGGCCACTGTGCGGGCCGCGATGGCGCTGTGGACGCCGCCCAGGATATCCGGCACCGTCTTTCCTTCAGCCAAGTACGACATGATGTCTGATTCCACGAATACGGCACACACCGTGCTTAGGCGCACCGCTTTTTTCGCTTCGAGAGAGACGGGACCGATCTTATCCAGGCTGAGCCCCACGGTCTCCGCGGCATTGGAAAGAAAGCGCCCCGTGCCAGCGGCGCATTTGTCGTTCATCACGAAGTCCTTGACGTCACCCTGTTCGCCGACGCGAATGCCCTTGGCATCCTGCCCTCCCATGTCGATGACCGTGCGAGTTTTTGGGAACAGAAAGTTGGCGCCGCGCGCATGACAGGAAATCTCCGTGATTTGAGCGTTTCCGAAATTCACCTTGTAGCGCCCATATCCCGTACCCACGACATAGGCGACGCTCTCGGGAGCGATTCCGGCGGAAGCGGCCGCTTCCCGGAACGACCGCTCGGCCGCCATCGAGACATTCGCACCGGTATTGATCAAACTACGACCCACAATCTTGCGGTCCTCCGAAAGGATGATCGCTTTCGTTTGCGTCGATCCGACGTCTACTCCGCCTCCGTAAGTCATTTCGCCCTGCCTTTCTCTGCGCTTCTTAAAACTCGATGCCATCGGCGACCGGTGCCCTATTTATTGACCAACATTCTCTGGTGCTCCAACGATTCAAAAAAAGCGTCCACACGATTTCGCAGCTGGGCCTCGGAAAAATATCGGGGGTCCTCCAAATCAGATTCGATCAAGAGAGTAGGAACATTGAGTTGCTTGGTGAAATATTCCCGCATGTCGCCCTGGCCCGCCGAAAACAGCCTGCAACTCTTCACAGAATGGATGACCAGAGCATCGGCGCCCCAATCCTTTACGTAGTCGTGGATCTGCCGGTATCGCTGGATGAAGTTGCGGTTCGTCAGATTCCATTGCAACATGTGCCGCGCGATGCTCTCGAGTGGCCGCTGAGGATCATGGCGGAATCCGAACTCCCAGATGCCCCCGACCGTAGAGTAGGTCGACGCCACGGCCACCGCGCCCCAACGGCTGAACATGTCGCGAAACTGTCGCAAATATGGCCACGGCGGAGGCCCTTCCATGACAACGCGGAACTTTTCCTCGGGCAGCGGCCCTTCGTGATTATCTGCCCGCTGTTTCATCTCCTTATACGCTTGCTGGAAAAATCGAAGTCCGTCCTCGGTGCCGCGCAGGCAGTAGAGGGGAGCCATCATCATGACCGAGTCAAAATAGGCGTCGAACGGAGTCGGACGCTGCTGCGCGAGCCTCTTGATGTCCGACCACAGCTCTCCCGTTTCGCCGGAAAGTTCCATGATGCGCTGCAGTTTCTTGTAGTCGAGCTTCTTGCCGCTCATACGCTCCAGAATTTCGATGAGCTCCTCCAACTGCTTGACCACGTAGTGGATGTCATCCTCGGAGGGATCGCTCGCGTTTGTGCGGAAGAATGGAACGTCCAGGTTATAAATCGGAGCCTTGGAGTACTCCTGCAAATGCTCGAACCACTGTAGGTACACGTTGCAGCCAACGTAGTTGCAAAGGATCAGATCGGGCTCCGGGATGGTGGCAAAGGGCGTCTTACGGCCTGCAAAGTACATTCCGACATCGGCCTTGACATACGCACAGTTGTCGGTCGAGTAGCCCATTTCCTCGGCTGCCAAAATGAGAGGCAACGACTGCTTTTTGGCTGCGAGTTGCAGGGCGTTGACCTCGGGATATACCGGGATCATGTCGAAGGCCTCGATCAGCTCCACGGGATTGCCGCTGATCAGCATGTAGATAGCCTTCTCTCCCTTGTTTTCCGCGGCAGCGGTCAGCCGGGAGTAATAGCGACCGATCATGTCCTTTTGAAGATTGTGGATGCGTCCCTGGTAGTCGGACTTTGCTGTGCCTTGCGCCATGGCCAAACTCCTTCACCGATCAATCTTTCAACTTCAGTCGAACAGTAGCGATTCCACAAACGTTTCCGCCTCGGAACGAGCGCGATCAAAACTCCACGTCTTTTCCTCGAATTCCAAAAGCAAATGAGGGATCTTCGCGTCCTCAAGAGCCTTGCGGTAGAGGGCGTAATCGAACAAGGCTGGTTCACAAAACTTGGCGGCCTGAAAAACAACGGCGTCTGCCTTCTTTTCCTTGAACAAGCGGATCAGATGTGCTGCCTTTGCCTCGCGCGAATCATGTTTGGTGCCAGAGTAACAGGCGCGCTCCGAATAGCTTTCCGCCAGAGCGGCCAGTGGGTTTTCTCGAATCGGCACATCCTCGGTGAACCATCTCCATCCCCGCAAAAAATCGTCATCCAGAATGTAGCAGCCCGCCTGTTCCAACGTTTCGATCAAACCTACGGGTGGCAGTTCACAGAATGAGCCCTCCAGAATCACGCGAATCCTGTCCTTGGGCCGAGTCGGTCGGCCCGGAAGATCCACAAGGACTCGTTCGAGCATCTTCAAAAAGTCTTCGGGAGCCATGAGTGTGCCCGCGCGCGTGAGCACGAACGACTCAGCAGCCGAAATTAAATGCGGGGTTTCTGTTCTGATCCGGTAGATTTCGCGCAAGGCAGCTCGAATACGGTTATATAGGCCAATGCTGCGATTCAGATCCTCGGCGGTAGGTGCGTGTCCCGATCGTTGCTCGAGACCATCCAGAATCCGCCGATACTCCGTCGCCAGATATTGTCTTGCCAGTGGTGATGCGAAATTCTGCGGGAAGTGAATATATTCCACAAACATGTCAGGGAAGTTCCGTTGGAAGACGCTCGAGAGATTCCTCGCCGGATCGCAGATCGAGTGGAACAACATCCCTTCCAAAAACTTGAGCCGGTTCGTCAGCCCCAATTCAAGGGTGCTCTTCACAATCGAGCAGACGAAGGACTGAAAGCGGGAATCGGCATATGTGACCTCGATTTGATTGCCCGCTCCGATGATGCCGAGAGGCAACATGCCCGATGCATGGATCAGTTCCACGGGGCAATAAATCGGGAAACAGCCAATTGCTTTCGTTCCGGGATGCTCCTCGAGCCAGCGCTTGGCGACGGCGAATTCCGGGTCCTCGGCAATCTCGCGGCAGGAAGCGAATAGGGAGTCGAGCTGTGGAAGATTCTGGACTAAAGTCGTAGCCACGTTTTCCTCCTCAACTGCGCCCACGCGCGTCTGCGGTGCCGGGGGCAAGATTGTGGCGTGCGAAGGTGAGAGCAGTGCACCCGCGGAGACCGCGTTTCCGTTGCGCTTCCGCGGCCTTCTGGTGCGGCAGGCCCGCCGGGCCGAGATTCGCGTCCATCCTGGGAAGCCTCTTCATAGCCCGCACTCTACGCCTACGCCAAATGCTTGTCAACACTATTTTGGTACCACAATACCATAATTAGCGACCGCGTTCCTGCGGCCCGCCAAGCTGCTTTAGACTCCCGTGGAAATCTCTTGCATACACAACGCCGGCATCAACGCCGTGATGCCGCCCTCCGAGCGAGTTTTGTTGCGGGCGCCGAGTTGACCCAGGGCTTGCGCGTCATCAACTTGAGCATCGTCGAAATCGTGATCGAGCGGAATGTGGCAAGAGTATGGTCGTCCAGCTCATCGAGGACAATGCGCAGTGCGCACCCTGCGTCGGTGACAAGTTCTGGATCGCCATTCGCCACGTTTTGTGGCCCAACTGGCTCAAAGATCTGGATGATGTCGAGCAGCGTCAGCCGTTTCGGATTGGCCGTGAGCCGGTACCCTCCGCCCACTCCGCGTGCCGCTTCCACGATTCCCGCACGTCCCAGATCCCGTAGTACTTTTGCGAGATGGTGGGCGGAAATGCCGTACTTCTCGGCAATTTCCGTGCCCGAGAGCGGATGAGTCGGATTCGCAGCAAGCTCAAGCACCGCATAGAGCGCAAATGAACTCGCCTTTTGAAGTTTCATGAAGCCTTTCCTTTGAGTTTGTTCAATTGAGCGCGATCTCGAGTTCGATGAACGGCCCCGCCATCATTCCCTGACTACGGAAAAAAGAGAGAACAAGATGGTTGTCGCGGGCCATCATCGTGCGCACACTCTCGACGCCAGCCCGTCGAAATGCAGCGCATAAAGCCTCAAAAAGACGTGTGCCGACACCACTCAAACGCGCCTTGGGACGTACCTGAACCGCAAAAATCCATCCGCAGGGTGGCTCACCAAATTCCCAAGCGCGTACTTCACCAACGATGAATCCCTCAATCCGGCCGTTGTCTTCGGCAACGAAAAAGAAGCGCGGTAACCGGCGTCGCGCACCATAACGCGCGAATGTCTCTTTCCAGTATTTGCGCTTGGCCAGGCCGGTAATTTCTTCGTCGAGCGCGGTCAGTGCCAGCAAGTCTGAATGGACAGCTGGCCGGATGCGCAGGGCGTCGGTATTCTTCACAGCCGGAGGCGATTTCATGATGGAAATGTGGCGTGGCATGTGCCCTTCCACCGTGCAATATCGTACTGCCTTATCGAAAAAGCAAAGCGAGCGGCTAGAATCCTTGTGGGCAGTTGCCGGCGCAATTCGGCGTTCGCCGCGAACGATCGCTTACCAGGGATGGTCCTGCATATGGCTGGTCCCCGGCTGCCCTAGGGAGACATGGTTGTGATAAAGCTTCCACGTTCCTTTGTCTCGTAAGAACACGTCTGTTCCGTAGCCTTCTCGCAGAAGGCGCGCGCCATTTAGTTTGGAACGGCCGTCAGTACGCCATTCATAGACGATCGTGGCGACATCGCCGAAAACCCTCGCCTTGCGCGGACCAAATTTCAGACTAACTTCTTCCAGGTTGTCAAAATATCCTTCTAACATCTGTTTTGCTGCTTCCCAGCCGTAGTAGGCGCCGCGCGAAGTGAAAAGAACAAAACCATCATTGTGCCAGTAGTGGCCAAATAATCCTGGTAGGTCCTTATCGCTCCACGCCTTTTCCATGGCATCCATGATGCGGAGGACCGCGTCTACGTTCGGTCCGACGACTTCTGGCTGTACCGCTTTTTCCTGTGCAGCTGCGTTTTCCATTTCATCTCTCCTGTGACGCCTGCTGTTCCCCCATCGATCCGGAACTGGACCAGAGTGGCCGTGTGCAACGTTTATCCCGAACGCCCGGACAGACTGTTTTCAAGTTCAATCGCCCGCGGAAACAGTATGTTGTTCTCGAGATGAATGTGTTGGTGCAAGTCCGCCGCGAAGGCGGGCAACGCCTGATAGAGGGCTTGATAACTGGTGCACGCATCCGATGGCACGGCGTAGTCCTTGGTCAGATCGCGGATCCTTTCCAGCGCCTGGCCAGAAGCCTCATGTTCCATGATCATTACCGCGACCGGATTCTGCACGGTCCCGAACATAGGCTCCGGCGGATGGCGCTTGATGCGGGCCGCTTCTTCCATCTGGCCGATGTAGGGAAACAGCATTCCCTCTTCCTTCCCCATGTGCTCGCGCAATTCCTCGGCGAGTCCCGCGAAAGTCATCTGCACGCGGGACAACTCCGGATGGCTCTGGCCATGCGCCGCGACGACTTTCGCAATGAGGCCGGCGATCCGAGTGATCTCCGCCCGCGTGAACGCGTGGTGTGTGTCTACAATGTGTTGCGCGAGTTCAGCGAGCGATGCATTTCGCCAGTCCGTTTCCGGAGGAGCCGCGTCGCATTTCTCAAGAGCCGCAGTTACCTCGTCGATCGGGCGGTTCACCGCCTGGCACGCCTCAGCAAGCGTCTGGGCGCCGCCGCAGCAGTAGTCAATTCCGAACGATTCAAACACGCGCGCCGATGCGGGCTTGTCCAAGACGAAATCGCGCACGGGCCTTGCAGCTCTCCTGGCTCGCTCTCCCAGGTTTTCCGTGATGCGTGCCGGTGTGCCCATAGGAACCTCCTGAATAAGCATTATGGTACTGTAATACCACATTTGAAATCAAGCGTTATTTTCCGTCGGAGGTTCCCACGAACGTAGCGCCGGAACCCCCTAACCATCACCGTGTTCTCCGTCGCACATCACCAGGAGGTCAGCAACGTTCCAATATCGTGGCAATCCCCTGGCCGACTCCGATACACATCGTGCAGAGTGCATAGCGCGCCTGCAGTTTTTGCAGTTGATATGTCGCAGTGGTAACCAGCCGGGCTCCACTGGCGCCCAGCGGATGACCGATCGCAATGGCTCCTCCATTCCGATTCACATGATCGGCGTCATCCGGCAGACCCAATTCACGCAATACAGCAAGCGCCTGAGCCGCGAATGCCTCGTTTAGCTCGATCACTTCCATTTTTGACAAAGGTAGCGCCGCCTTGGAAAGCGCCTTGCGAGTGGCGGGGACCGGTCCCATCCCCATGACGCGAGGCGCGACCCCCGCAACGGCCGTCACCAGGACGCGAACGCGGGGAGTGAGGCCGTACCTTTGCGCCGCAATTTCGGAAGCGAGAAGCAGCGCCGACGAACCATCATTAATCCCCGATGCGTTGCCGGCGGTGACCGTTCCATTTGCTTTCACGATGGGTTTCAATTTGGCAAGCGCCTCGAGAGTTGTGTCCGGCCGGGGATGCTCATCGACATCGAATACTCTCGGCTCGCCTTTCTTCTGAGAGATGCAAGCGGGAATAATTTCGGAACGGAAGAATCCGGCTGCCTGAGCGTTCACCCATCGTTGTTGGGTTCGCAACGCAAATGCATCCTGATCCGGGCGCGCGATATGGAATTCCTCCGCCACATTCTCGGCGGTTTCTGCCATGGAATCGATCCCGTACCTGCTTTTAATCACCGGATTGACGAAGCGCCATCCGATGGTTGTATCGAAAATCTCGGCATTTCGACTGAAAGGCGCATCGGCCTTCCCCATCACGAAGGGGGCGCGGGACATGCTCTCGACGCCACCCGCGATGATCAAGTCTGCCTCGCCGCTCTGGATGGCTCGGGCGGCAATTCCCACGGCATCCATGCTCGAGCCGCAAAGACGATTCACCGTTGTGCCCGGAACATCGGGCGGCAAACCCGCCAGCAAGGCAGCCATCCGCGCGACGTTGCGATTGTCTTCGCCGGCCTGATTCGCACAGCCGAAGATCACGTCGTCAACCGCTTGCCAATCGACCTGTGAATTGCGCTCCATCAGCGCCCGAATGGGAATCGCAGCAAGATCGTCGGTACGGATCGAGGATAGAGAGCCGCCGTAGCGGCCGAAGGGCGTGCGAACAGCGTCACAGATCACGGCATTATTCATAAACCGTCTCCAGTTGGATTGGTCTTGGCTTCACGGCACTATTCAGGCGAAGCGGCATCGTAAAGCTTCTTGCTGCTCTGCAGCCTGTCCCAGATTCACGAAGAGACACGCGAGTGCCCTGAGCCATGGTGAACTTTCTAACCCGTTTCCTCCTTTTTCAGGACCGCCGCAGTCTGGACTGGCTGGGAACAGACATCAGTGACGAACATCACAGCTTGTGATCAAGCGTATGTTTAATCTCGTCGAAGTATTTGCGCGTCGCGATGCGCTGCTTTGCAATACGCAAAATCGCGGAAGCAGTTCGCGAACAAGCCCATCGCCTCGCACCAGCTTGTGCAGGACAAACTCGCGTGGATGATCACCGAAATCTCCAAAGCGCAACTCTTGGCGCTGCACGTCGGGCGAGTGAAGGACCAGGATCGAATACACTCCTCGCACGTCTCGATGCTCAAGATGAACAACGTATGGATCGCGCGGGAAATCGCGCGAATGGCTCGTGAGCTTTTGGGAGCGAACGGCATCGTCGAGGACTACTGCGTCATGCGCCACATGAACAATCTCGAATCGGTGTATACGTATGAGGGCACCAACGATATTCAGCGGCTGATCATCGGTGAGTGCATCACGGGCATTCCAGCTTACGTGTGATAAATTACGCGGATCCTGACAATCTAGAGCCTTTTGGCGAGCGCGAATTTGAATTTATGGCGTAAGCTCGCCGCCGGCAATGACGATGTTTTGCCCTGTAACTGACGCGGCATTGTCACCACAGAGCCAAACCACTGCATCCGCCACCTCGGCGGGCTGAATCAATCGTCCCTGCGGATTCCTCGACACGAGGCTTGCCTCTGCTTCTTCGCGGCTGCGGCCGGTCTTTCGCATGATGTTCGTGATGCTCTGCGTGGTCATGTCGGTGTTCGTGTACCCCGGACACACTGCATTGACCGTAACGCCCTTGCTCGCTGTTTCTATCGCCAGAGCGCGTGTCAAACCGATCATGCCGTGCTTGGCCGCACAATACGTCGTGATGTAGGCGTATCCTGTGACGCCGGCCGTCGAAGCGATATTGATGATTCGCCCCCACTTGGATTCCAGCATGGCGGGCAGAACCGCTTGCGTGCAGTACACGGCCCCCAGCAGGTCAACATCGAGCACCTTCCGCCAGAACACAGCGTCCGACTTAAGAAACGGCGCTGACTCTGCAACGCCAGCGTTATTGACCAGAATAGTGGGCGCGCCGAGAACATCTCTAACATTAGCTATCGCCTTCTGGACCGCCGAATCGTCGGCTACATTGGCCGACGCCGTCGCGACCTTGACGCCATAGTCCTTGGTTATGCGATTCGCAGTCGCCTGCAACACTTCTGCGTTCCGTCC
>Ga0187801_10000561_pt1 | contig 10429 bp, 13 predicted proteins | sample NC_wetland_sal_i_10_FD_132465 | JGI IMG/M metagenome (GOLD analysis project Ga0187801, IMG submission 132465) | Wetland sediment microbial communities from Neuse River Estuary, North Carolina, USA - Control_1 | ecosystem: Environmental > Aquatic > Freshwater > Wetlands > Sediment | place: USA...
AGCGAGAAAGTGGACGCACTGTCCATCATCCTGCACCGCGCCAATAGCCAGTATCGCGGGCGGGAGGTGGCGGCCAGGATGCGCGAGATCATCCCGCGCCAGATGTATGATGTGGCGATCCAGGCGGCCATCGGCGCCAATATCATTGCGCGCGAGAACGTCAAGGCGCTGCGCAAGAACGTGCTGGCGAAGTGCTACGGGGGCGACATTTCACGCAAGAAGAAACTGCTGGAAAAGCAAAAAGCCGGCAAGAAACGCATGAAGCAGGTGGGTAGCGTGGAAATCCCGCAGGAGGCGTTTCTCGCCATCCTGCAGGTCGAGGAAAAATAATGAATCGGGCGATAAAATGAACATGGCATTGAACTTGGGGTTGCTGGCGGCTGCCATACTGGGCGCTATCCTGACATATCTTGGCGTGATCAGCATCGAGTTGTTCATGCTGCTACTGCTGGTGGTCAGCGGCATAGCCGCGCTGGTTGATCGTTATATGCTGCGCGCCAAGCGCCCGGCGGCGGAAAAGGAGCCGTTGTGGGTGGAGTATTCCAAGAGCTTTTTTCCGGTGATCCTGGTGGTCTTCCTGCTGCGCTCTTTCCTCGCCGAGCCTTTTCAGATACCTTCGGGCTCCATGATACCTACTTTGCAGGTGGGCGATTTCATACTGGTCAACAAATTCACCTACGGCATCAGGCTCCCGGTGGCTAACGTAAAAATCATGGATGTCAACACACCGCAGCGCGGCGATGTGATGGTGTTCCACTATCCGGTAAATCCGTCGCAGAATTTCGTCAAGCGGGTGGTGGGCGTGCCGGGAGACGTCATCGAATATCGCGGAAAGCAATTGACCATTAACGGCGTGGTGCAAAAACAACAGTTCGAGGACGAGTATAATTACCTGTCCCAGGACAGCAACGCGATGGTGTACACCAAAAGGTATACCGAAGACCTGAACGGACACGCTCACCCCGTGCTCATCAGGAATGACAAGCCGCTCTTGGAGTTGGCGGGAGTGAGAAATTTTAAATACCGCGACAATTGCACCTATACCGAACAAATGTTCCGCTGCACTGTCCCGCCAGGGAATTATTTCATGATGGGCGACAACCGCGACAACAGCAGCGACAGCCGTTACTGGGGTTTTGTGCAGGATAATCTGATTGTCGGCAAGGCGTTTGTTATCTGGTTTAACTGGGGTGACCCGAAGCGCATCGGTTCCACCGTCAATTGACAAGGAGAAGAGGATGAAGCTGATTCGAAACGGCGCAGAAAAGCAGCGCGGCCTGACATTTGCCAATTTTTTGCTGGGGGCGATTGTGGTCGTTTTCCTGGCGTTGGGCGTCATGAAAATCGTCCCGGCCTATGTCGAGAACAGGACCATAATCCATATCATGGAAACCGTTGCGCATGACCCGGATATGCAGAATGCAACGGTTGCCGACATTCGCGCCAAGTTCGGCACAAATGCCAGAATGAACAACATCACGGTGATCAATCCCGAGGATGTTCAGGTCGCAAAAAATGGCCCGGTCATGGTGCTGAGCGTCAAGTACAACGTGAAGATCCCCTTGGTCGGCAATGCCAGTCTTCTCCTGGAATTTGATTCCAGCAGCACCCCCTTCCGCTAAATGGACCGCGATGCGCTCTGCCGAAGGCTGGGCTACCAATTTTCCAGCCCGCCATTGCTAGCGCGCGCGCTGACGCATCGCAGTTACAGCCAAGCGCACAACGAGCGCCTGGAATTTCTCGGCGACAGCGTGTTGAATTGCGTAATCGCCAGCCACGTGTACGACGCCTACCCTGAGCTGCCAGAAGGCAATCTTTCGCGCCTGCGCTCCAACCTGGTGAATCAGCAGACGCTTCATACCCTGGCGCAGCAATTGAATCTCGGCGAATTCCTGTTGCTGGGCGAGGGCGAGCGCAAGAGCGCGGGCGCGAGCCGCCCCTCCATTCTGGCGGATGCGATGGAAGCCCTGGTCGGCGCGGTGTTCGTCGATGGCGGCTTCGCGGCGGCGCAAAAGGTCTTGCTGGACCTGTATGTGCCCCTGATTGCACAGACTGACGCCAATGCCTTCGGCAAGGACGCGAAGACCCAGTTGCAGGAATACCTGCAGGGCAAAAAGCTGCCATTGCCGCAGTATTCTGTCACCGCCATCCAAGGCGAGGCGCATGCGCAACTATTCAGGGTGGAATGCAAAATTCCCGACCTGAAAATTGCCGCGCAAGGGGAGGGCGTAAGCAGACGTGCTGCGGAACAAGCGGCCGCGGAAGCGGCTTACAGGAAGATTAACCCCTAAGCATACGAGCTACGGATTGACACGGATGATCACGGATAAGACCACAGCGTTTGCCTCCACAACCGGACGGACGGCCTCAAGATTTTTGTCTTGCCAGAGTTGTATCGGCGGCAATCCGTGCCCATCCGTAGCTAAAGGCTTTTTCAAAAATGGACGATAAAACCCCATTCCGCAGCGGTTACATCGCCATCGTCGGACGCCCCAATGTGGGGAAGTCCACGTTGCTGAATCACCTCATCGGTCAGAAAATCAGCATCACCTCGCGCAAGGCGCAGACGACGCGCCACCGTATCACCGGCATCCTGACTGACGAGCGCAGCCAGTTCGTGTTCGTGGATACGCCGGGCTTTCAAGTGCAGCATAAAAACGCACTCAACCGCGGCATGAACCGCACAGTGAGCGGTGTCCTGCGCGACGTGAATGCGGTGTTGTTCGTGGTCGAGGCACAGCACTATGATGAGCGCGACAGGATCGTATTGGACATGCTGCCGGAAGGAGTCCCCGTCATCCTGGTAATCAGCAAGATGGACTACTTTGCCGACAAGAACGAGGCCCTGCCGTTCATGGAAAAGTTGGCCAAGGAGCGTGAATTCGCCGCCATCGTGCCGGTGAGCGCCAAGCAGGGCAAGCAGATGGATACCTTGCTGGAGGCCATACGGCCGCTGTTGCCGGAGGGTGATCCCATCTACGCGGAGGATGAAATCACCGACCGCAACGAAAGATTTCTCGCTGCCGAACTGCTGCGCGAAAAGGTATTCCGCTATACCGGCGAAGAACTGCCTTATGCGGCTAGCGTAGTGATCGAGCAATTCAAGCAGGAAGGCAAGCTGCGTCGCATTCATGCCGCCATTCTGGTGGACAAGGAGGCGCACAAGGCCATGCTGATCGGCGCCAAGGGCGCCAAGCTCAAAGAGATCGCCACCCAGGCGCGCCTGGACATGGAAAAACTGTTCGACGGAAAAGTATTTCTCGAAGTGTTCGTCAAGGTGAAAAGCGGCTGGGCTGATGACGAGCGAGTTTTGAAATCCCTGGGTTATGAATGACCACGCATAAGAACCGGCTGGAAGACGAGCCTGCCTTTGTGCTGCACAGTTACCCGTTCCGCGAAACCAGCCTGTTGCTGGAAGTATTCAGCCGCAACCATGGCCGCCTGGCCCTGGTTGCACGCGGGGCGCGGCGGCCGCGTTCCGTGCTGCGCGGCGTGCTGATGAATTTCCAGCCCCTGCGCCTCTCCTGGTTCGGCAAGGGCGAAGTGCGCACCCTGCACGGCGCGGAATGGCAGGGCGGTCAGCCGCATTTGCAAGGCGCCGCCATGTTGTGCGGCTTTTACCTCAATGAACTGCTGCTCAATCTGCTGGCGCGGGACGATCCGCATGAAATCCTGTTCGATTATTACCAGCAAACCCTGCAACGGCTGGCGCGCGAACCGGACCATGCGGCGATCCTGCGCTGCTTTGAAAGGCACATGCTGCAGGAACTGGGCTACGCTCTGCTGCTGGACCAGGAGGCGGCAACTGGCCGGCCGGTGCAGGCCGCCCGCCGCTACCGCTATGTCATCGAGCGCGGCGTGCTGCCGGAAGGCGCGGACGTGCAGGAAGGGATGCCGGTCTCCGGAAAGACCCTCCTGGATATGGCGGCAGACGATTATCGCGACTCGTTCAGCGCGCAGCAAAGCAAGCAATTGATGCGCATGCTCATCAATCATTATCTCGCGGGCAAGACCCTGCATACACGCGAACTGATAAAGGACCTGCAGTCCGCAAAACTGCCGTAACTCCCGCAGTTAGCCGTATAATTCTGGCAATCAAACCCAGTGGCGCCACGGGAAATGCAAGGTTTTTCGGTATCTTCGGCGTACGCAACGGCTGGAAGGAAGCAAAAGAATGATCAAACTCGGATTGAACATAGACCATGTCGCCACCCTGCGCCAGGCGCGCGGAACGCGCTACCCCAATCTGGTACGTGCGGCGCTGGTGTGCGAGGAGGCGGGGGCGGATGCGATCACGCTGCACTTGCGCGAAGACCGCCGCCACATTCAGGATGAGGACGTAAAGATCCTGCGCGGCATGCTGCAGACGCGCATGAACCTGGAATGCGCAGTGACCGACGAGATGATAGAAAACGCGCTGCGCATCAAGCCGCACGACATCTGCCTGGTGCCCGAGCGGCGCGAGGAGTTGACCACTGAGGGCGGGCTGGACGTGGTGCGCCATTTCGATGCGGTGCAGCGCGCCACTGCGCGCTGCACCGAGGCCGGCATCCGCGTGTCGCTATTCATAGATGCGGACCAGCGGCAGTTGGACGCTGCCGGAAAACTCGGCGCGCCGGTGGTGGAAATCCACACCGGCAAATACGCAGATGCCGACAGCGTGCCAGAGCGCGAGCATGAACTGGAGCGCATCGGGAGCGCCGTCGCGCACGGGCATGCGCTGGGCCTGCAGGTAAATGCGGGGCACGGCCTGAATTACCACAATGTGCAGTCCATCGTCGCCATTCCGCACATCGCGGAGCTCAACATCGGCCACGCCATCATCGCCGAGGCGGTGTTCATCGGACTGGAGAAGGCGGTGCGGAAAATGAAAGCGCTGTTGGCCCCATGATTTACGGTATCGGCACCGACATCGTCTCCTATGCTCGCATCAAGTCCCTGTACGAAAAATACGGGGAGCGCGCTGCGGAGCGCATGCTGAGCGCGGCGGAACAGGCCGAATATGCGCTGTGCGCAGATCAGGCGCGTTACCTGATGAAGCGCTTTGCCGCCAAGGAGGCCTTCGCCAAGGCGATGGGAACCGGGCTGCGGGCAAGCGTCACCCTGCGCCGCATCACCGTCGGGCACGACGATCTGGGCAAGCCGCTATTGTTTTTCGACGAAGTGCTATCCGCTTATGTAGCGCGCACGGGTGTTACGCGGCATCATGTTTCCATCAGTGATGAGCGTGAGCACGCGGTGGCGTTCGTCGTGCTGGAACGGGAGTGAGACTGTGCTGCCTTACAGGTTTGCTGCTGGGCGGATTGCCCGCGCCGGGGCTGTCGAGACTGCGTCAAACGGATTCGGCTTTGCCCGCAATGGCTGAAATCTTGCTGAGCGTTTCGCGCAGCTCCTGTACCCTGCTTTCCTGAAGGGCATTGTTCCTGGCGAGTTCTGCCGTCCTGGCTTGCTCGTGCGTGAGACTTTCCCGCAGGCGCTCGATAGTCTTGTGCAATTCGAGCGATTTTTTCTTTTCCTCCTCAAGCTGGGTACTCTTGGCAGCCAACTCCAGGGCAAGCGCCTGCTCCTTGGTCAGGTTGTCCTGGGGAACGCCCTGCTTGCTTTCACCGGTATACGCCTGAATTTTTACGGTCCTGTCCATGTTAGCCTTGACTGCTTACAGTTGTAATATTACGCATATTATACAACTTGCCGAGGCCGTCAATCCTTTGTGTCAGGGATAGGCGTCCCGGATGGTTGCGCATTCACTGGTGGGTTTTCCTTGGGAGATTGGGCGTTGGGCGGTTCAGTCTCGGTTGCTGGCGCCGGATTCGCCGGCACAGGCTGCACAGCGGCTTTCCCTGCGTCCGGCTGCATTTCCTGAACGCCCTGTTTTCCTCGCATGCCCTGCTTGCCAGGGGGGGCAGCGTCGGCCGGACTTGGCGGTATCATGCCCGGATTCTCGGGGTTGGCATGCCTGGCTGGGGCATGCGTTCCGCGCGGCAGTTCGTGTTTCGCTCGCATTTCGGCGTCGGGTTGGGTGGGCTTGGCGGGTTCAGCCGCAGTCACCGGCACGGGAGCGGGATGAACATCGGGGAGGTTTTGCGCCGGAGCATCGTGCGTGGGTGCTGCCGGGACGGCGGCTGTCGGTGAAGCCAGTTGCCGGGGCTCCGGGCTGCCGGTTTCTGTTCCTGACAGCAACAGCCAAGCCATTGTGGCAGCGCCCAACACGACTGCTGTGGCCAACAGCCATGCCCAGCCCGATTTGTCCTGTTTGTTTACGACGCGAACCTTGGCTGTGCCCCAGACCGTGTTTACAATTTCGGCGTCGCCGAGGTCGCGGCCTTCCGCAAGCCCTTCATGGGTGAAAACCATTCTGTCGGCCGGCATCTCGTACAGGCTGATTTCATTCTGCATGGTCACCGCTCCTCTAGGGGATGGGGGCGCGTGGGTCGCCCCCCCAAAGCACATTATGAAGTATAAATGATATGACAGATTGCCATTCCGGCAAACCGCGGCGTGCAGCAATGCGTCGGCGTTTGATGCGGTTTTGCACTCCCCGCTCTGCCGCCCGGACATTTCCGGAGGGTATCGCGACATTCATTTGTGGCGTAATGTTGGGCCGTGGGGCAATTCATTTAGTGAAAATGCATATCAGGCACGTCTGCCAACGATTTCCACTTTTGACCACTTATGTTATTGTTATTTTGCAACCTGTTAGAAATGATAAGTTCGAGCCCACGCCGTCCAATTGCGGCATAAGCCGGCGAGATGCGGAATATAACGAAGTGAAATGCCGATCCGGGAGGTTTGAATATGATATTCAGCAAACTGGCTAACGTCATTCGGCCGTCTGTTTCTGCCATCGCCATCCTGATCCTGAATGCGTTTCTGATCGCCGCAATCTACTGGACCCTGTTCAGCCTCCCGTGGATGGCTTTCCTTAGCGGCGTGCTGGTGGCCGCGATTCTTGCCGAGGCAACACGCGTATCGCGCGCGGAATGGCGACTTTTGCGCCGCACGGCGCAACTGTCCGCGCTCAAGGATAAGTTCGATCAGGAGTCCCGGTTGCGGAAAAATGCCGAGGAGGTAGCCGCGGAAATCAGGCCGCGCGCGCACCTGATTGATGAAGTCATGCCTACCATGGTTGCCTTTGTGGATTCCGAGGGAAAATTCCGCTATCACAATCGCGCGTTCAGGAATTGGCTGCATTTGCGCGCCGAGCAAGTTGACGGCCGCCACGTCAATGAGATACTGGGCGAAAAGGTTTACCATGAGATTGCCGCCTACGTCCGTCAGGCCCTGGACGGGCACATGGTGAAATACGAGCGCACCCAGACCATGCCGAGCGGCGCGGTGTTCAAATTGGCCGTGGAGCATCTCCCGCAACTTGATGATGGCGGGCAAGCAGTCGGGTTTTACATGGTGAGCGACGACATCACCGCGCCCGACGATGTCATGGCCCATCCGGACGCTCATCCCGGAACCGCCAGCCAGGCATTGTTCGTGGATAGTTTCTCCGAGCACCTGACCGGACGGGAGGACGCCGGTGCCGAGATTGTGTCGGCGATCGAACAGAACAAGTTCCGCCTGTTCAGCCAGCAGATCGTGCCGCTTGCGGCAACCCGCGGCAGTGCGGACTGCCAGGAAGTCCTGGTGCGCCTGGCCGAGGAAGAAGAAGGCATGATGCCGCCGGGCGCATTTTTCCCGCTGGCTGAAAAACACGGGCTGATGGCGAAGCTGGACCGCTGGGTGGTGCAGCATGTGGCCGAGTGGGTTGCCCCGAAAGTCCAGAAAAATGATTGGCGCGGGGGCTCCGTCTTGTTCATCAATGTTTCGGAGGCCACCATCGAAGATCGCGGCTTCCCCGATTATCTGGAGGTGATCCTGCTTGAACATGGTGTTCCCGGCGCTCTGCTGTGTTTTGAAATATCGTGCTCCGATCTTACCGTGCAAGGGGGAAAGGCCGTCGAGTTTGCGCGGCGTGTCAAGCAGCAGGGCTGCCGGATCGCGCTAAGCGGTTTTGGGCGGGACAAGGTCATGTTTGACCAGATCCGCGGATTCCAGGCAGATTACCTGAAGATCGACGGCAACGTGATTCTCAACATCCTGCGCGATCCCGTGCAGCTTGCGAAAGTGGTCGCCATCAATGAGGTTGCCAAGAAAATCGGGGTGAAGACCATCGCCGAGTTCGTGGAAAACGATCAAATCAAGTCCAAGCTGGAAGAAGTGGGTACCGATTTCGCGCAGGGCTTCGGGGTCGCGTTGCCTGCACCTTTAGGAGTATAGGTTCACAAGACCAACCAGCGGCGCTTGCGCCTTCTGCCGATGGGCCGAAGGCGATACACATATTCCGGGCAGGCTGTGCTGCAATGATCGGCTAGGCACGCAAAAAAACACCCATCCGTTGAGGATGGGCGTAATACCGGCCAAACTGCTGGTTGGCCGGTGGAGTCGCCGGTTACAACCACCGGCAAGAACTGACTGCTTACGCCAAGACTATGACCCCTGCACGAAATCGGCCCTGCGGTTTTCCTTCCAGCATTTTTCCTCGTGACAGGTGAGCCTTGGCTTTTCCTTGCCCAGGCTCGCCGCCTTGATCTGATTTCCGGGTACGCCCGCCGCCACCAGCAATTTCTTTACCGCATCGGCGCGGCGCTGCCCCAAGCCCAAGTTATATTCGGCGCTGCCGCGCTCATCGCAGTTGCCTTCCACCGTCACAACCTTGCTCCTGTCGCCTTTGATGAGGTGAGCTTCACTCTGGATGGATTCGTGATATGCCGGAGCAACAACCGCTTTGGCATAGTCAAAATAGATGCTGTGGTCTTTTGCCAGGCCGTTGTCCTGGGTTTGGTTCTGGTTTGGGGAAGTCGAGGATGCAGTCCCGGCGTGGTTGGTTTCCGCCTGGGAGGTCTGGCTGTCATCTTTTTTTGGTGCGCTGTTGCAAGCGGCGATCATTACGGAAAACAGGATTACTGCAATCTTCTTCATGAACTATCTCCATCGTGAAAATCTGAAAAGGGCTGTGGACTATATTGCGCGCCTTGCGCAATAATTAGTACGGCACCAATTATATTGACATCAATATAAAATGCAATGAATTCCCGTAAAAGGGTCAGAACGCGGCGGAAACAAATTGGCGGGTTTAGAAGAGTTTGCTTATAATTAAAACATTAAATATTTTTTAAGATTGGGAATGCTTTGAGCAAGCGCAAGCAAAACCAGCTTTCTATTCAGGTCCTTAAAAAGTTTCGCATCATTTACGGTTCTGTTCGCCAGCATTTTCGAGATGTCGAAAAGACCTGCGGAGTGACCGGCTCGCAATTGTGGATACTCCAGGAAATCGGCAAGAATCCCGGCATCGGCGTGTCCGACCTCGCCGAGCGGCTCTCGGTCCATCAGTCCACCTGCAGCCTGCTGGTCGAAAAGCTGGCCGCCCGCAAGCTGGTGACCAAGGAGCGCAGCAAAGAAGACCAGCGCCGTGTCGGCTTGCGCCTGACCAGTGAAGCCGCGCTAATCCTGAAAAGTGCTCCGGGGCCGGCGGAGGGCATATTGCCCGAGGCGTTGCAGGCATTGCCGGAAAACGCCCTGGCCGCGCTGGATAAATCCCTGGTTGAGGTGATCGGCCAACTGCGCATCCGGGACGACAAGCTGGCCGATAAGCCATTGTCGGATTTGTAACCGCTCAGCGCAGCGCCGGACCTGCTCCGCCTGCGTCAGCGCGCGCAGTGTCATCCCTGGCTCAGTCGGACGCGAACTGCCTGATCAACTCGTAGAGCCCGATCGACACGATTGCCGTCAGGAGCATGATGGCCGCTGTTTTCCAGTTTCCCATCTTTCCGGCAGGTGCGGTCGCGTCTCCCAGGAAATAGTGGCGGTGGTGTTCAACGCCGGTTTGCGCTTCCAGCAGCATGCCACGACATAAACGCAGGTCATGTTCCAGGTCCGCCGGGGTCTGATAGCGGCCGGCCGGATTTTTTTCCAGGCAGCGTGCAACGATGTTGTCCAGCATTTCCGGAATATCGGGGTTAATTGAGCTGGGTTTGGGAGCGACGTCATTGACAATGCGGTACATGACTGACGCCGCGGAGTTGCCCGAGTACGGCGGCTGCCCTGTCAGCATTTCGTATAGCACGATCCCGAGCGAAAAGACGTCCGAACGGCGGTCTATCGCCGTGCTCTGCACTTGCTCCGGCGACATGTACAAGGGCGAGCCCAATATTACCCCGGTCCGCGTATGCAGCAGTGAGGAAGCCATTCTCGCTATGCCGAAGTCGCAGACTTTCACGTGGCGATTCTTCAGCAGCATGATATTGGAAGGTTTGATGTCCCGGTGCACCACGCCATTCTCATGCGCGAAATGCAGGCCGGCCGCCGCCTAGATTGCGATGTTCAGCGCTTCGTCCATCGTGAGGTGTTTTTCCTGTTCCAGGTCATGCCCGTCCAGGAG
>Ga0187801_10000562_pt1 | contig 10428 bp, 7 predicted proteins | sample NC_wetland_sal_i_10_FD_132465 | JGI IMG/M metagenome (GOLD analysis project Ga0187801, IMG submission 132465) | Wetland sediment microbial communities from Neuse River Estuary, North Carolina, USA - Control_1 | ecosystem: Environmental > Aquatic > Freshwater > Wetlands > Sediment | place: USA...
GATGCTGACCGCGAGATAGTCGCGGCTCGATCGTCGTAGACGAGTTATGAGTTTTGTCGATAGCGAACGATGACGATTCCCCCTGATCTTATTGCCTTCGCCGTGGCGCTGCTGGGCTCGCTCAGCCTGACCATTCCCATTCGCCATCTCGCGTTGCGTTATGGAATGGTGGACCACCCGGGTCCGCGGAAGGTCCACGTCCGGCCCATACCGCTTCTTGGCGGCATCGCAATCTATCTCGGGTTTGTGTTGGCAATCGTACTGGCACTCCATCGAGTGCCGCAGCAGCAGATCGCCGGGATCGTCGCGGGCGCCACGCTACTCGCGGTCGTTGGCTTCCTCGACGACGGCGGATTGCTCCATCATCAGGTGAATCTTTTCGTTGGCATGCCCATCGCCGCGCTCTTCCTCCTTGCGTCTGGAATTCGCGCGCAACTCTTCTCTTTGTTTCTTCCGGGGCTCGCCGGAGTAGTTCTTGATAGTTGTTTCACCATCTTGTGGGTTGTCGGCGTCACAGCTTCGTTCAGCATTCTCGATCACATGGACGGCCTATGTGCGGGCATCGCAGCAGTCGCGGCGGGATTCTTCACTCTCTCAGCCGCGCTGAGCGGCCAGACGCTCGTCCGAACGCTCGGTGCCGCCACGCTCGGTGCTGCGCTTGGCTTCCTGCGCTGGAACTTCAACCCCGCGAAAATCTTCATGGGCGATGGCGGCGCGATGTTTCTTGGCTTCCTGATGGCCACGCTCGGACTGAAAATACGCCCGGAGGGCGCCCAATTCCCAATCACATGGATCGTTCCGATTCTGATCCTTGGCGTTCCTGTTTTCGACACCATACTTGTATCCGTCTCGCGATCTCGTCGTGGATTGATTCCATTCACATCACCCGGGAAAGACCACACCGCGCACCGGCTGTCGAATCTTGGTCTCGGGCATCGCGGGGCGGTGCTCTCGCTATATTGCTTGGCGATTCTGTTTGGCGCCACGGCGGTGCTGATTCCTAGAGTATCGTCGGCGACGGCATATCTGGTGACCGGATTAGTTGCTGCTTGCGGATTGATCGCAGTGCTGCTCCTGGAAGGCGCTCCGTACGAACGCCAAGCGAAGCTTCCAAAATCGTCGCCCGTTTCTTGATTTCCGGAGCAAGTCATAATCGGGTGGTTCAGCTTTCGAACAGGGCTCCCGTTTTGTCGCCAGCGGTGTCTGGCAAGTGTGTTAGATTGACAAGTCTTCGCGAGTATAAAGATTCCGCATGAGGCGCGCTCCTCTCCGGCTCAGCAACTGGGTTCTGGCAATCCTGATTGCCATTCCTTTTTCAGCGCTCTCGTTGTCCCTACGTCCTGACGTCCTGCTGCAGACCATGCAACGCGAATTGCAACGAGCGACGACTTCGCTCGCAAAGTCGGACCCTGCACCCTACTACCTCAGCTACTCCGTTGTGGATAGCGATGGCCTCACTATCGCGGGCATGGACGGAAGCCTGGTCGGATCGGCGGGTTCTCACCGGCGCCAGGCGGACGTCATGATGCGCGTAGGAGCCACGACGCTCGATAACACACACGGTCCGAGCCGCCCCTCGGGAATTGTTTCTGGGGCTCTACCGCTACATGATGATGCCGATGCAATCGCTCGCGTCCTTTGGCAATTGACCAACCGCGAATACGAGCAGGCATCGGGCGCATTCCTGAGGGTGAAGACCACCGAAGCGGTGAGGTCGGAAGAAGAGGACCGATCGCCAGATTTCTCGCAAGAGAGCTCGCAAAGTCGTGTCAACGAGTCGTCTTCCGCGTTCGCATTGAACCAAAAGGCATGGGAGGATCGCATTCGGCGGATTTCGGCTCGCTTCCTGAAGTATCCCGACACGTACAACTCTTTGGTGCTATTGCAAGGCGGCACGACTCGTTCCTCCCTCGTGACGAGCGAAGGAACGGCGCTCGTGCAGCCTTCGTCGATTGTTCGACTCGTGATGGAGGCGTCGACGCGCGCCGACGACGGCATGGACCTCCTCCGCGTTGAAACCTTTCAAGCGGGATCGCCCGACGAACTCCCGTCGGAAACGGAGCTGATCGCCAAAGTCGACAAGATGAGCGCTGATTTGAAAGCTTTGCGTTCTGCGCCCAGTGCCGAGCCGTACGTCGGTCCGGCCCTGCTTTCCGGAAGAGCCGCCGCGGTATTTTTCCACGAGGTGCTTGGGCACAGGCTCGAAGGCCATCGGCAGCGCGACGAGCGCGAAGGCCAGACATTTACGAAAAAAGTGAACCAGCAGGTCTTGCCACCCTTCCTGACGGTCGTTGACGATCCAACGATGAAGGAGCTGAACGGCGTGAAGCTGGCCGGGCACTATGATTTCGACGATGAAGGTGTTCCGGCTCAGCGAGTCGAGGCTGTGGAACAGGGAATTCTCAAGAATTTTCTGATGTCGCGCATGCCGATCACGAACTTTAGCCATTCCAACGGGCATGGCCGTCGGCAGGCAGGCCTGATGCCGACGGGACGACAGGGCAACCTGATCGTCACATCCTCCAAGACGGTCAAGGATTCTGAGTTGCGCGCAAAGTTCATCGACGAGATCAAGAGGCAGGGAAAGCCGTACGGCCTCTATTTCGAAGATATTCAAGGCGGCTTCACGTTGACCACACGCGCGCTGCCACAGGCATTTCAAGTGATTCCTGTGATGGTTTGGCGTGTGTACCCAGATGGCCGGTCGGACGAACTCGTGCGCGGCGTGGATATCGTCGGGACACCGCTGCTTTCTCTCAACAACATCGTTCTGACTGGCGACACACTCCAAGTGTTCAACGGCATCTGCGGCGCTGAATCGGGGCAGGTGCCGGTTGCGGCCGCTGCGCCCGCGATGCTGTTTTCCGAGATTGAGGTGCAGAAGCGCGCAAAAGGAACCCAGAGGCCGCCTATTCTGCCTCCACCCGGATTCGAGGCGGTGCCATCCAGCGCCAAGATTGGCAGCTCGCAGAAGGTCGAGCCATGACGGCCCTTCCCCAGAAATCGCTGAACCCGGCGATCATCTTCTTGCTCGCGTGCTTCTGGACGCTTCCCGCGAGCGGGCAGCAACAAAAGCCAGCCACGAATTCGGCCTCTCCGTCTCCCGCATCCTCAGACCCGTTACTGCAGGCGATGCGCGTGGAGCTCGAGCGGTCCAAAGCGCAGCTCAAGATGGACAACGTCGCTGCGCCGTACTACATCGAGTACCACTTGTGGGACGTGGACGAATATGACGCTGAAGCCGCGTTCGGAGCGCTCCGTGAGGAGCAGCGCACGCACGCTCGTACGGTGCGCGTCGTCGTGCGTGTGGGCGATTACAAACAGGATAGCTCCGGTCCCGGCTTTGCGGGAGTGAGCCTCGCGCCGATCGACGACGATCCAGTTGCGTTGCGCTGGCAGCTATGGCTCGCGACAGATCAGGCGTACAAAGCCGCGAGCGAGGCGCTGGCAGCCAAGAAGGCGGCACTGCGCGAGTTCACGGCCGACCAGCCGTTCGACGACTTCGCCCACGCGCCCGCAGTGGAATCGATCGAGCCCGTGGCGAAACTTGATTTCGATCCGAAGCCTTGGAGAGACGCGCTTGAGAGGGCTACGGCCCTATTTCGCACCGATTCCCAAATCGAATCGCTCTCGGCGTCATTCCGTGCCAGGGCTGTGAATCATTATTTGGTGAACACCGAGGGAACCGTTACCCGTGACGGCTACTCAGTGTTTTACATCACGGCGCAGGGCACGACGCAGGCTGCTGATGGCATGCGTGTTGGGCGGTCTCCCTACCATTCCGCCGCAACGCTGCGCGAGCTTCCCGCGCCGGATGAATTTCTGGCGGACACGGCGAAGATGGTCCAGACGCTCAAGGACCTTCGGGAGGCGCCTATCGTCGACGAAGATTATCGGGGGCCCGTTCTGTTCTCGTCGGACGCCGCGAGCGACATCTTCAACGGAATGATCGGCGGAAACATCGCGGGCAAGAGGCCTGCGCCGGGACAATCGGCGCGCACCGTGGGTGATTACGCGTCTAACTACAAGAGCCGCGTTCTGCCAACGTTCTTGTCGATCGAAGATGACCCTACGACGAAAACATTTGGGGGGAAATCGCTGATCGGCAGCTACGATACCGATGACGAAGGCGTGCGCGCGGAAAAGGTTCCCGTCATCCAGGACGGAATGCTCGTCAACTACCTTCTCGGCCGCGAGCCAATTCGGGACTTTCCCGAATCGAACGGCCACGGGCGCGCCGCTCCCAACCAGGTTGCAGTTCCCAGCATCGGCAATCTGATCGTACAACCCAAGCAATCTTTTTCGCCAGGCGAGTTGAAACAGAAGCTGATCGACATTTGCCGTCAGGAAGGCAAAGACTACGGCTACCGCGTCGAGACGCTGGGCGGTTCGGATTACGAACCGCGCCTGCTCTACCGCGTATATCAAAAGGACGGTCGCGAAGAACTCGTCCGAGGCGCCGTCTTCGATGAACTCGATACTCGCACTTTGCGGAATGACTTGGTGGCCGCCGGCAACGATCCGATGGTGAGCAACCGAGAAAGTGCGGTTCCCACGACGGTCATCAGCCCGTCGATACTCTTCGACGATCTTGAAGTGAAGCGCACCGATTCGAAGAACGCGAAACTGCCGGAATACCCAGCCCCCGATCTGACTTCTTCCCACTGATGCGGAGCGCTGCCTAGCTCAGCCGTCGAATTGCGGATTTATTTCTTGGACGGAAAATTGAAACGTGCGCCCACGCGGCCCGCAATCGGCAGTCCTCTCTGCGGGGGAGAAAGCGATGTGGCCGCAGTGGAGACGTACTCCTCATTGAAAAGATTTTCGACCGCGCCAAATACCTCGAAGTCATGACTCACATTGCGCGTTGCCATCACATCAAGCACGAAGAAGTTGCCCATCGGCAGCTGGTTTGTATCGAATTGCATGCCCACCATGCGACCCTCGACGCTAAACGAAACGATCGAGGGATTCGTGTATCGCGCTTGAAACGTGAGGACATTGTGCGGGACTTGCGCCACCCAAGTGTCGACCAGGGATGGCTGCCCCGGCGCGCTGATGACCCGTGCATCCACATACTGATATCCGCCCGACAATTGAAATCGTTCGGTGATGCGCGCGATCCAATCGACCTCGAATCCCGGTGCGCTCGTCCGGCCCAGGTTGGCCCGCACGAACGTCAGAGTGTTCGCCGTTGGTGGCGGGCAGATCGCTGGAACTGGAGTTACTTGGCAATTCACGCTGGAGATGGGATCAATAATTTCATTGAAGAAAAACGACCCGCGAAATTGCAGCCGACCGTCTAGGCCCTGTGCCTCAACACCCGCGTCGCCCCCCGTGAGTCGCTCGGCGGTGAGGTTTGGATTCGCATCGGTCAGGTTATTGGCCTGCCGGAACGACCGATAGAGCTCGTTCAACGTCGGCGCACGAAACGCCCGGTATGCAGACGCCGACCAAGAAACATGCGAATCTATTTCGTGAACCAGGCTGGCTCTGGGACTGAACGCCGTATAGGAGCGGCTAGTATTGGGCACCGTCGTGGCAGGTCCCGGAGGTGTGATTGGTTCGGTGAACAGGAAGGCGTCGAAGTTGCGCCAATCATCGAACCGCACGCTCACGGCCAGCGTCCATCTCGGTGCGATTTGAATGATGTCCTCGCCGAATAAGCCGGCCGTCCTCTGATGTCCGCCAGTTGCGGTGTCTCTCAGATTGCTGCCTGTGGTCGACGAAAAAATCTGCTCGTTGCTATGGCCGAGCTCTTCGTGTTCGTCGAATCCTGCCAGCAGAGTTTGGCGCTTTCCCAGGTTTCGTGTCCAAAGTCCTGATCCGCCGATGCCCTGCGCCGGAACCGTTTGCAAATCTGTGAGGTGCTGGCTATTTTGATTGAGCGCCACCGAATAAAAGCTCTGATGATACGTCTCGAAATTCGCATACGAACGCAATTGCACGGTGCCGAAGGAACCTAGATCGAGACTCGCGCCCAGCGCTCCTCCCCCAAGACGAATGCTGTTGGTCTGCCCGACCGTGCCGTTGTTGCGCGAGTCGTCGAAATACCATCCACGTGCGAAGACGTCGCTATCGGTGCTGATCTTTCGAGCGATCGTCAAGTCGGCGGTCCCGTGCTGAGAATACGCGCTTGTGTCCACGCTACCTTGGTCCGCTGCTGGAACAAGGACGTAGCCGTCTGTGTGAAACGCTTCACCCGCGAATGTGGATTCCCACCGGCCGATGCCCCCGCTGGCCGCGAGTGAAACGTCCTGCGTGTTTTGATTGCCATACGAGGTTTCGAGCGATACCCCTCCGTACCTGGCGGGCCGCGTCAAAAATTGGACCACGCCGCCCAGCGCCTCGCTTCCATAAAGGCTCGATGCCCCTCCCTGCGTTACTTCGACGCTCGCTATCGACACGCTCGGAACGCGGTCCCAGTAAACCCACGAGCCGAATGGATCGTTGAGCGGGATGCCGTCCTCTAACACGAGGGCGCGGCTTGCACCGTTCGCGCCGAGCCCTCGGAGCGAAACTCCAAGCGTCGTCGGATTCGCAGTCCGGCTACTCGACCGGCGAAACAGGCTGAAGCCCGGGATCTGACGCAGCGAATCATCGATCGTGAGGGCTGGAGTCGCCTGAAGATCGTCGCGTGTCAATTGGATAGCGCTGAGAGGTGTTTCTTCGAGCGGCGTAGCTGTTCGTGCCGCTGTGACGATGACTTGTTGATGGATCGTCGATGGTTCGAGAGTCAAGCTCAGCTGCGCGATCCCGTTTGCAGCAGCCCACGGCTGCTGCACCACTTGAAAGCCCCTGGCACTGACCGCAATGGTTCCCGAGGTTGCCGGCACGTCCTCGAATGAGAACTTTCCTGACGCATCGGTGGAAGTCACTGCGGAATAACTGCCCGCTGCGAGCTTGACAGTTGCGGCTGGCACCGACCCTCCACTCGCGTCTCTTACCACGCCTTCCACTCGAGTGCCGTCTGCCTTGGCGAGCGGAGCGGAAGCGGTTGCCATGAGGACTAAGAGCGGGCCAGCGAAGAGCCTCGCTGCCAAGTAAGCCGGCCTCGTGCAACCCAGCGATATGAAGGATCGTTTTGGGCGCGTCAACTGAAGGTTGAGGGAATAAGGCCCGAGGCCGGATGGGATCATCGCGGGGCATTATATCCTGGTCCAAGGGCTAGGGGACGGCCCCGGTGGACCTTCCCTGGAGTCCGGCTGGGTCGAGTTTCTCTGTCGATGGAATCGCTCGGGAAGCGTTGCGGCACGGCTAACTCTTGACAAAAATGAGAGTTGCCGCATGTGTGCCAGCTACGCTATACTTGATTTGTTGCGCCCAAGTTGTTGGCGCAACCAGAGTCCGTACGGCTCTAATACGGGAGGAACGACCATGGAATGGACCACACCCCAGCACGAGGAAATCTGCCTCAGCTGCGAAGTTAGCTCGTACGCAAACGCCGAACTGTAGTTCTGAATGCGTGTTAAGGTCCTCGGCTCCGCCGCCGGCGGCGGTTTCCCGCAATGGAATTGCGGATGTTCGAACTGCAGCCGCTTGCGACAGGGTGTGCTAAAGGGCCAACCCCGCACGCAAACACAGGTTGCGGTTTCTGCATCTTCGACCACTTGGTTGCTTCTCAACGCCTCCCCTGATCTTCGCCAGCAACTCTTGAGCGATTCCGAGTTCGCTCCCACGGCAGCGCTTCGTAGTACCCCCATTGATGGCATCATGCTGACAAGTGCCGACACCGATTGTGTTTTGGGTTTGCTCCACATGCGGGAGTTTCAGCCGCTCCACATTTATTCGACTTCTGCCGTGCGGCGCATCCTCACCGAAGAGAACTCGCTGTTCAAAACACTCGAGCGATCAGTGCCGCCGGTGCATTGGGAGGTTCTTCCACTGGATCATCCGATACGATTTTCTGGGCCGGACGATTCCGGCAGTGGGAAAGGGCTCTGCTGCCGAGCTGTACCGCTCCACGGCGAATTCCCGGACTATGTGAGCGAGCATTTACTGCACTCCCTGCCGCCGAACGAAGCAGTCATTGGCCTCGAACTGATGCAAGGCGACATAAAATTCTTCTACGCGCCAACCCTGCCAGGGCGTGGCGAGGGGTGGAAGCGCGGCGTGGCGGAAAGCCAACTTGCAATGCTTGATGGCACGTTTTGGACTGACGACGAATTGATCGGCGTCCGGGGCAGCGGCAAAACTGCGCGACAGATTGGTCACCTGCCGCTCTCCGGCCCCGGTGGACTGCTTGATGAAATGACGGGCCTGGGAAAGGGCCGGCGTGTTCTCGTTCACCTGAACAATACGAATCCAGCTTTGGATGAAGAAAGCGATGCGAATCGCGCGCTGCGAGAGGCGGGTTGGGAAATTGCCCACGATGGAATGGAGTTCGAACTGTGAGCGAACCGCGTTCGGCAGCGCTGATTCCCGAAGCCGACTTTGTGGCGCAGTTCCGTGTGATCGGCAAGGAGCGTTATCACCACCAACATCCGTTTCATTTACTGATGCACGAGGGCAAGCTCACTCGCGGACAACTTCAGGCCTGGGCGCTAAATCGGTACGCGTATCAGAGCTGTATCCCGATTAAGGACGCCGCAATTCTCGCTCGCAGCGAAGATCCGGGTTTTCGCCGCGCTTGGCGCAAGCGAATCATCGATCACGATGGCGACGGCAAAACCCCTGGAGGGATCGAGAAATGGATCAGATTGGTCGAGGCGACGGGTCTTTCACGCGAGCAAGCCATTCGCGGAGACGGGATCCTGCCGGCGACGCGCTACGCCGTCGGCGCATACGTCGATTTCGTGAGTTCGCGGACGCATCTCGAAGCGGTTGCTTCATCGCTGACCGAACTCTTTTCGAAAGACCTGATCACGCTGCGCGTGGACCGATTGCGCGAGTACTACCCCTGGCTTTCGAGCGGCCTGGATTATTTTCAAGGGCGCATGACACAGGCGCCGGAAGATGCCACCTTCGCACTCGCCTGGGTCGTGAACCACGCGCGCACTCGAGAGGAGCAAGAGCTCGCGCTGAATGCCTTGCGCGCGAAGTGCGACATTCTCTGGGCGATGCTCGACGCACTTTACTTCGCGTACGTGAATCCGGGCTGGCCGCCGCCGGGAGCGTTCCGCCCAGCGGAGGGCGCTTGAGCACACCCGATTCAGAGAGCCGCCCGCGCCTCGCTCCAGGCTGCCGTCTCAATGAGAGAAGTCAACCGCAGCGCGTTCTGCTGATGCCGGAACGGGCGCTGCGCTTGAATGGGCCGAGCCTCGAGATCGTCGAGCGTTGCGACGGCAATCATACGGTTCGACAGATCATCACGGAGTTGCAAAAGATATACTCGAAGGCAGAGCCGCAGAAGGTCGAACAGGACATTCTTGGGTATCTCGCGCGCCTGAAGGAACAGCGCGCACTCGATTTTGAATGAAGATAGCGAAACCCTCTGGCGGCTCGTACGGAACTTGGCATGAGCAGCACGACCCCCAATCCGCTTGCCCTTGTCGCTGAACTCACCCATCGTTGTCCCCTTCACTGTGTGTACTGTTCGAATCCTCTGGAACTGACCAAGCGTGAGAACGAACTGCCGACTGCCGCGTGGGTCCGCGTTCTGCGAGAAGCGGCCGAGTTGGGCGTGCTCCAGGTCGACTTCACGGGAGGCGAACCGCTGGCGCGTCCGGACCTGACTGAACTCGTTCGCGCTGCGCGAGGCGCGGGACTCTATGCCAGTCTGATTACTTCGGGCCTTCCATTGGACGAAAAAAGACTGGACGAGTTGATTGCCGCGGGTCTCGATCATTTTCAGCTCAGTTTTCAAGGCGCGCGCGAAGAGAGCGCTGCTGAATTTTCGGGCACAAGCACGCACGCGCAAAAGCTTCGCGTGGCCCGTTGGGTGAAGCAGCGCCGCGTCGGCCTCACGTTCAACTTCGTCATTCACCGCCAGAACTTGGATGAACTCGAAGACATGGTTCTGTTGGCGGAAAAGATTGGAGCGGGCCGAGTCGAGTTCGCCCACGTGCAGTACTACGGCTGGGCATTTGAAAACCGCAAACGATTGCTCCCGACGCGCGAGCAACTGAATCGCTCGCTCGAGATCATCAAGAAAGCCGATGAGCGCCTGCGCGGACGCATTCGCGTGGAATACGTCGTGCCGGACTATTACGCGAAATATCCCAAAGCCTGCATGGGCGGCTGGGGACGGAAAGTCTTGCTCGTGAAGCCGGACGGAAATGTGCTGCCCTGTCATGCGGCCAACGTTTTGCCGGGGATGACGTTTGAGAACGTGCAGGCGAAGCCGCTGCGTGAGATATGGCAGGAATCAGATTCGTTCCAAAGATATCGCGGTGAGGAGTGGATGCCGGAACTTTGCCGCAATTGCGAACGCCGCACGCAGGATTTCGGAGGCTGCCGCTGCCAGGCGTTCCTGCTCGCCCACGACGC
>Ga0187801_10000563_pt1 | contig 10424 bp, 10 predicted proteins | sample NC_wetland_sal_i_10_FD_132465 | JGI IMG/M metagenome (GOLD analysis project Ga0187801, IMG submission 132465) | Wetland sediment microbial communities from Neuse River Estuary, North Carolina, USA - Control_1 | ecosystem: Environmental > Aquatic > Freshwater > Wetlands > Sediment | place: USA...
GCATCCGTTCGACCTGTGCCTGTTCCCGGCCAAGCAGGAGACCACGGTCATGGGCGTGATGCTCGACTGCCCGGACGCCAAGGAGCTGAGCACGTTCTACGCGGAACTCCTCGGCAAGCCCGTCACGTACGAGGGCGAGGGCGTGGCGATGATCGGCGAGGACGGAGCGCAGCCGGTGCTGTTCCAGCAGATCACCGAGTACCACGCGCCGCGGTGGCCCGACCCCGCGTACCCGCAGCAGTTCCATCTCGACGTCACGGTCGACGACGTCGACGCGGCCGAGGCGGCGGTGCTGAACCTCGGCGCCACCTCGTTGTCCCCCGGCGGGGAGAACTGGCGGGTCTACGCCGACCCGGCCGCCAAGCCGTTCTGCCTCTGCTGGGACTAGTCCTCCGAACCTCCGCCGCCTCGCTGGCCTGCGCCGAGGTCACCAGCCGATCGCCAGCACCCCCGACGGGGCCTTTGGGAGCCAGACCAGCTTGCCGCCGGAGATCCAGCTCCTACACTCCACGCCCCCGCGATCGGTTGCCTGAACTGATGTTAGGGCTCCGCAACCTCCTGGACGAGCCGCAGCACCAGCGCGAGCGGCGGCCACCCGGCGTGGCCGCTCCGCGTCACGGCGAAGGAGCGCAGGATCACATCAGGCTGGCGCAGCCGCCGCAGCGTGACCCCGCGGGCGGCCGGCCACGCGGCCGGGAGCAGCCCCACCCCAAGGCCGGCCATGATCATGTCTTGAACCAGGTCGAGGCTGTCCGCGCGGTGGGTGATGCGCGGCTCGAAGCCGGCCAGCGAGGCCACCACGCGGATCACCTCCTCATCGGCGGTGTTGCGCGAGTTCACGATCCAGTCCTGCTCCCGGTACCGGCCGAACACTTCCAGCGCGGTTCTGCCCCGGCGCCCGGGGGCGTATGGCGTGCCCAGCCCCCACGAGGTGCTGCCCAGCGGGTGGCTGCGCAGGCCGCGGCCGAATCTCACCGGCGCCAGGTTGTAGTCGTAGGTCAGCGCCAGGTCGACCTCGTCCGCGGCGAGCAGCTGCAGCGCTTCGGACGGCTCGTGCTCGAGGATGTGGACCCGGACGTCCGGCTGTCCGCCGGCCAGGGTCCGGGCCACCGGGAGCATAATCTGGCGGACCGCGGAGGCGAACGCGGCCACCCGCACCGTGCCGGTCGGCGCTGCCGCCGGGTCCAGGTCGCGGCGGGCGGCCTCGATCGCGGCCAGGATGGTGACCGCGTGGCCCGCCAGCCTCCGTCCGGCCGGGGTGAGCCGTACCCGCCGCCCGTCCGGCTCGATCAGCGGGGTACCCGCCTCCCGGGCCAGCGCCGCGATCTGCTGCGAGACGGTGGACGTGGTGACGTGCATCGCCTCGCCGACGTCCCTCATCGAGCCGAGACGGGACAGCTCGAGCAGCAGCTCGAGGCGGCGCGGATCCATGACCAAATCATTCATTATTCGTGAACGGTATGTCCATGAGTATCGCGTGGACACGGACGATCTGGCTCGTGTCTACTGGCGTTATGAAGCTCAGCGCGAGGGCGCCTGCGGCCCGGGTCGGCACCGCGATGGCGGTGGGCTCGATGGCCTGCGTGCAGGCGGGCCTGGCGCTGTCCGTGCCGCTGTTCGGCCAGATCGGTCCGCTGGGTGTGGTCTGGCTACGGCTGGCGTGGGCCGCGGTGATCCTGCCTGTCGCGATCCGGCCCCGGCCGTGGCGGTTCCGTCGCCCGATGCTGCTTGCGACGGTTGTCCTCGGCGCGGTGACCGCCGGGGTGACCATCCTGTTCATGGAGGCCGTGGCCCGGCTGCCGCTCGGCACGGCCACCGCCCTGGAGTTCCTGGGTCCGCTCGGCGTGGCCGTGGCCCGCGGCCGGGGAGGCTGGCGGCTGCTGTGGCCGGGCCTGGCCGCGGCCGGCGTGCTGCTGCTGACCCACCCGTGGCAGGGCGGCGCCGGCCTGCCCGGCATCGCGTTCGCGCTCGGCGCGGCGGTGTGCTGGGCCTGCTACATCCTGCTCACCCAGGTGGTCGGGGACGAGGTGGCGGGCCTGCAGGGGCTGGCGGTGTCCATCCCGGTGGCCGCCCTGGTGACCATTGCCGTGGCGGGACCGGCCATCGCCCCGGCGCTGACGCCGCACCTTCTGCTGGTCGGCCTCGGCCTGGCCCTGCTGGTGCCGGTGGTGCCGTTCAGCCTGGAGATGAGCGCGCTGCGGCGGCTGACCACCGCGGCGTTCGGCACCCTGATGTGCCTGGAGCCCGCCTTGGCCGTGCTCGCCGGGTTCGCGCTGCTCGGCCAGGTACCTGGGCCGTGGGCGCTGGCCGGGGTCGCGTTCGTGGTGGCCGCCGGCCTCGGCGCGGAGCGGACCGGTGCCAGGCGGGCCCCGGACCAAGCTGGCGCCGATCGGCACTCAAGGGCAGCCGGGCGTGAACCAGCCTGCCTTCTTCCGCATGACCGGGCGCGGGTATAGGGACCCGCAAGAGTCTTATGGTTAGTGAAATCGCCTGAGCGGGCAGGCGCGGACCCCGGAGAGCGGCCCAATGGATGAGGCGGTGAGCCGGTACCGCGACGAGATGGACGGCGAGTACCGGACGATGTTCGATCGCCTGCACCGGCTGATGGTGACGGCGTGTCCCGACGCCGAACTGGTGCTGTCCTACGGGATGCCGACCTTCCGGATCGGGCGCCGTCGCCTCAACGTCGGGGTCTGGCAGCACGGGCTCTCGCTCTACGTTTCGCCGAACCGCGACGGCGGCTTCTCGGCGCGTCATCCCGCGCTGGCCGCGGGAAAGAGCACCATCAAGCTCAGGCCGGCCGACGCCGCGGCCATCCCCGACGCCGAGTTCCAGGATCTGTTCCGCTCCGCGCTGCTCGCCTGACCATATGGTGTCGGCTCAGCGCGGGATCGGTGGGCGGCCCGGCCGCCTCGCCCTGATCGGCAGGGCCCAGTAGCCGCCCTGCGCGGCGGCGGCGATGGTGTCGAGGCCGACGATCGCGCAGGCGGTGAACAGCACCAGGTCGAACCGGCCCAGCACCTTCCGCAGCTTGGCCTTCTCCGCGCCGACGAGCGTGCCCTGCGCGGTCCCGGCCGCCTCTACCGCCGCCATCTGCGCCTCCTGGGATGTCGGCTGGGCTCCATCACGATGGTGCAACGGGTCCGGGTGATGTACAACCGTTCGTTCGGCAGATAGGTCTTCTATACCGAACGAGCGGTGAAGTGAGCCGACCAGGGGACGGGGTGGTCATGCCCGAGCCAGTCCGCGGCGGTCAGCGGTACATGCCCGGGCTCGACGGGCTCCGCGCCGTGGCCGTGCTCGCCGTCATCGCCTACCACCTGCAGTTGCCGTTCGCGCCGGGCGGGCTGCTGGGCGTCGGGGTGTTTTTCACGCTCAGCGGCTACCTGATCACCGACCTGCTGCTCGGCCAGCACGCGGTGTCGGGCCGGCTGGCTCTGGCTGACTTTTGGCTCCGCCGCGCCCGGCGGCTGCTGCCGGCGCTGTTCGTGATGCTGGCCGTGGTGGCGGTCTGGGTCGCGCTGCTGGACCGGGCGCAGTTGCCGGGGCTGCGGTCCGCGATGGCCGCCGCGGCCGGGTACGTGAGCAACTGGTGGCTGATCGCGCAGCACAGCTCGTACTTCGCCCGCTTCGGCCCGCCGTCGCCCCTGGGTCACCTGTGGTCGCTGGCGGTGGAGGAGCAGTTCTACCTGATCTGGCCGTGGCTCCTGCTGCTCGGCCTGCGCGCGGCGAGCCAGCACTGCCGGGGCCGGTACTGGCTTGCCGCCGCGGCGCTGGCGCTCGCGGCCGCCTCAGCGGCCGAGATGATCCTGCTCTACCACCCCGGGTACGACCCGACCCGCGTCTACGACGGCACCGACACCCGCGCGTTCGCGCTGATGATCGGCGCGGCGCTGGCGCTGCTGTGGCCGAGCCGCCTGCTGCGGGCGGACCCCGGATCCCGCGGCCGCTGGCTGCTGGACGGCGCCGGGGCCGCGGGGCTGATCGGAATCCTGCTGCTGGCCTGGCGGACCGGGCAGTACTCCCCGTTCCTGTACCGCGGCGGGATGGTGCTCCTGTCGGCGGGCACGGCGGCCGTCGTGGCCGCGTGCGCCTCGCCGGCGAGCCGCATCGGCCGGGCGCTCGGCTGGGGGCCGCTGCGCTGGCTCGGCGTTCGCTCCTACGGCATCTACCTGTGGCACTACCCGATCATCGTGCTGACCACCCCGGCCAACGGCGGCGAGAGCCCGGCCCGCGGCGCGGCGCAACTGGCCGCGAGCGTCGCCGTTGCGGCCCTGTCCTGGCGCTTCATCGAGGAGCCGGTCCGGCACGGGGCCATCGGCCGGTGCTGGGCGCGGCTGCGCGGCGGCGGCTGGCGGGCCGTCCAGGGCCGGGGCTGGGCCGCGCTGGGCGTGACCTCGGTCGCCGCGGTGGTCGCCGCCTGCGGGCTGGCCGGCCTGGTGCCCGCCGTATCACCCGGTACCCCGGTCGTATCGGCCACCAGCGCGAGCTCGCTGCTCGGCACGTCGGCCGACCAGACCGTCGATACGCCCCCCTCCGGACTGATCAGCTTCGGCCCGCCCGCTCCGCCGGCGGCGACCGGGTCCGGCGCCCGGCTGCTGACGTCGTGCCGCTCGGTCGTGCACATCGGAGACTCGACCTCCGACGGCCTGGTCCTGCCCGCCTACCAGCCCGATCCCGCGCTGCGGATCGCCGCGCAGTACCGGCGGGTGGGCGTCACCAGGTTCATCCCCGCGGTCTCGGGGGCCCGGTCGATCGTGGAGACCTGGCACGGCTTCCCCAACGGTTACACCGTCGCCCAGCAGCTGATCGCCGGCGGCTACGACGGCTGCTGGGTGATCGCGCTGGGCACCAACGACGCCGCGGACCTGGCGGTGGGCTCGAACGTGGGCCTGCCCGCCCGGATCCAGCGGATGATGTCGCTGATCGGCAACCAGCCCGTGATGTGGGTCAACGTCACGTCGCTGCTCGCTTCGGGCCCGTACGCGGACCGCAACATGCGGCAGTGGAACCGGGCGCTGCTGCAAGCCTGCCCGAGCTACCCGGACATGCGGGTCTACGACTGGGCCGCCGCGGCCAAGCCGGGCTGGTTCATCCCGGACGGCATCCACTACACCCCGCAGGGGTACGCCGACCGATCTCACCTGATCGCCGACGCCCTGGCCCGCGCCTTTCCCCAGAGCCAGCCCGGACGGCCGGACATGACGCGGATGCTGTCTCCCGCGGTGACCGGCGTGGCGTTCAACTCCCCGCCGAGCTGCCTCGTGCGTTGACGCCTGTGTGATCACGGAATATCCGCGGCAAATGTGCCTCAGGCGCCGATTTCCGCTAGCCGAGAAAGCCGCGCAGCTCGTCGCGGACCAGGTCCGGTGCCTCTTCGGGCAGGAAGTGACCACACGGCAGCGCGGTGCCGCGGACGTCGGTGGCGTACCGCTCCCAGACGCTTAGCGGCTCATACCCGCGGCCGACGAAGCCCTGCGTCCCCCACAGCACCAGGACCGGGCAGCCAATCCTCTGCCCGGCGGCGAAACTCTCCTCGTCGTGGACCAGGTCGATGCCCGCCCCGGCGCGGTAGTCCGCGCACGAGGCCGCGATCGTCCGCGGGTCGGCGAAACACCGGATGTAGTCGTCCATGACCTCGGGCTCGAGGCTCGCGCCCGCCCCGAGCAGCGGGCCCACCAGGGACCTGACCCAGTACTCGGGGTCCCCGGCGATCAGGTGCTCGGCGATGCGGTTCGGCGCGGTCAGGAAGAACCAGTGGTAGTACGCCGTGGCCATCTCCCGCGTCACGTGGCCCAGCACGTGCCGGGTCGGCACGATGTCCAGGACGGCCAGGCGGGTGACGGCGCCGGGATCGTCCAGCACCAGCCGGTGCGCGACCCTGGCCCCCCGGTCGTGCCCGATGAGCCCGAACCGCCCGAACCCGAGCTGCCGCATCAGCCCCACCTGGTCGCGGGCCATGGACCGCTTCGCGTACACCAGCCCGGCGGCGTCCGGCGCGGGCTTGCCGGAATCGCCGTACCCGCGCAGGTCGGCCAGGACGACCGTGTGGTCCTCGGCCAGGCCGGGGGCGACGTGCCGCCACATCCGGTGGTTCTGCGGGTACCCGTGCAGCAGCAGCAGCGGCGGACCCGACCCCGCGATCGCGTAGTTGATCGTGACGCCCTCGACGTCCGCGCGCCGGCGCTCAAACCCGGGCAGGCCAGGTCCGCTCATGATCGTCTCTCTCGTCCGCCCGGCCCCGTCAGATGCGGACCGTAGCACCACCGCCGTTCGGGATCATTGGATCGTCTTTTCCCGAACGCCGCGGCTCCTGATTATCGCAAAGCCGAGGGTTACCAGGCACGCGGCCGCGAGGAGCGAGTAAGGGACCAGGTCCGAGGTGGCCTGGGCCAGGGCCCCGCTGCCCCCGGCGGCTATGGCCTGTCCGCTGGCCCAGGCGAGGTTGCCCAGGCCGAACGCCAGCCCCTGGTCCAGCCGCTGGTGCTGAGCGCCCTCGCTCACCAGCGACATGGCCGGGGTGAACAGCGTTCCGAAGGAAGGCATGCCCACGATCAGCACGGGGATGACCACGCGCGCCGACGCCAGCGTGGGCGCCAGCAGGCTGATCGCCACCGCGCCGACCAGGGAGCAGCTGATCGGCACGATGGCCCCCCGCCGGTCGGCGGCCCGCCCCGCGACGGGTGACAGGATCGCCTCCAGCCCAGCCGAGGCCAGGAACGTCCCCGCGATGAGCAGGGCCGTGACCCCGAGGATGGCCAGCCGCAGCGGCGCGAGCACGTCGATGACCCCGAACGCCAGGCCCGCCAGCATCGTCAGCCACAGCCCGAAGCTCAGGCGCCGGTCACGCGCCGCGCGGAACGCCTCCCGCAGCCCCTGCGGGACCGCCTCACGGGGCGCCGGCACGCCGAGCGCCACCGCCATCAGCACCCCGCCCGCCACCGCGGCGCTGGCGAACGCGGGCCCGGTGCCGACCTCGTCGGCGATGGCCCCCACGACCGGCCCGAACAGCGCCCCGCCCACGGCCGCTCCCATGGCCGTCCCGATCATCTCGCCGCGCCGCTCCGGGGGCGCCTCGGTGGCCAGCCAGGCCATGCCCCCGGCCCAGGTGCACGCCCCGCCCAGGCCCTGCACGAACCGGGCCGAGTCGAGGACGGTCGCGACCGAAGCCCACCCGAAGACCAGCGTCGAGACCCCCATCAGCGCCAGCCCGAACAGGACCGTCCTCCGGTAGCCCAGGCGCCCGGTGAGCAGCCCGCCCGGCAGGGCCCCGACCAGGGTGCCCAGCGGGTAGCCCGCGACCAGCAGCCCCGCCCCGGCCTTGGACAGGTGAGCCGCGTGCACGTAGTGCGGCAGCAGCGGCGTCAGCGCCGTGAAGAACATCGTGTCGACCAGCACCAGCACGCACACGAACCACAGCAGCGCCCGCAACGACCGAGTCAGCGGCAAGTTTTCACACCGATCCCCACACGTCGCAGCGTAGCGGCGGGTGCGGTCAGGATCAGAACCAGTGCAGGATGGGGTGGCCGTCGTGCCAGAACGTCAGCACCACCTTGCCGATGATGCTCGAGCCCTCGATCGGCCCCCAGAACCGGCTGTCGCACGAGTCGGACCGGTTGTCGCCCAGCACGTAGAACTCCCCGGGCGGCACCCGGTAGGGGCGATGACGGCTCGCGTCCGGGATCGGCGGCCCGAGCGGATCGTAGGACGGCAGGTAGGGCTCGGCCAGCCGCCGCCCGTCGATGTAGATGCTGTTGCCCGACGAGTAGATCGTCTGCCCCGGCAGCGCGATGACGCGCTTGACCAGGTCGCCGCGCGGCCCCTGGCAGTCGTCGGACGGCGGCTCGCTGAACACCACGATGTCGCCCTCGCGCACGTCATGCCAGGTGAAGAACGCCTTCTGCACCAGGACCCGGTCGTACACGCCGAGGGTCGGCGTCATGGACGCGCTCGGGATCCAGAAGGGCTGGTACGCGAACGTCCGCACCAGGCCGACCACCAGCACCGTCACCACGATGGTGACGCCCAGCTCGGTCAGCGCCCGCCGCCACTTCCGCCGCCGCGGCCGCTCCCCGGCCGGGTCCGCCCCGGCGGGGTCCGCTCCGGTCGGCCCGGCCCCGGTGGCCTCGGCGTCAGCAGGCTCGGCCATGCCCGGTTTCCCAGCCGCTCACATGCGGGCCGCCCATGGCCGGGATCACGCCCGGCCCGGGCTCAGGCGGTCCGGGCCGGCAGTACGCGGGCCCGTGCGACTGGCCGGTGACGGCCGCCCGGGCTGGCGCCGTCGAGGGCAGCAGCCCCGCCGATACGCCCAGCGAGCCGGCCGCGACCAGCAGCGCGCAGGCCGCCAGGCGCAGACGCCGGCTGGGGCGCGGGGTGAGCCACTCCCGTGCCGCGCCAGCCAGATAACTCAAGGCAATCGAGCCCGCCGGGGTTCCGTCCCTGATGAGCAGCGCGGCCAGCTCGGCGGCCTCCTCCCCGTGCCGCCGCCGCCAGCGGGCCGGGTAGCACCGCAGCGCGGTCTCGATCAGCCGGGCCGCCCGGGGCTCGCCCATCAGATGCCGCCCAGCTGCAGCCGCAGCCGCCCGGCCGCGCTGACCCGCTCGAGCGACTCGAGGTGCACGCGCAGCGCCGCCGCCCCGGGCGCGGTGATGCGGTACGGGTGGCGCCGGTCGTCGGCGGGCAGCGGCTCGATCAAGCCGAGCCGCTCCAGCCGGTCCAGCGCGCCGTACAGCGTGCCGGGCCCGAGCTCGACCCCGGCGAGCTCCTTGATGTCCTGGATCAGCGCGTATCCGTGCTTGGGCCCGTCGGCCAGGCTGATCAGGATCAGCACCGACGCCTCGCCGACCCGGCGCAGCACGTCCTGTCCCGCCTCGCCGTCCCGTCCGCTCACGGCCACCCGCCCTTCTTGCTACGTCGACCAATATATCAGTCAACGTAGTAGTCGCGCGCTCCTTTCAGTCAACGAACGGCGGGCGCCGTCCCGGCGTCATCTAGGGGCCTACCATGCGAGATCTCCGCCGAATAGCCTCAATGGCTGCTTGATCGCGGTGGCCCGTCCCTCCCGGTGGTTCCCGTTGTTGCTCTAGGCACGCCGGTGGCCAAAGATGGTAATGCCTAGACGCGGAAGGCGGGTGCTGGCACATGCCGGATATGCGGCTGGCGCGCTTGCACCCGCTGCGGTGGCTAGGCCAGCGCGATCGCGGCTTCGCCGCACTGCGCCGTGCCACCCGGACGGCGATCATCATGCCGGCCATGTTTGCCCTGGGCGACAAGGTGATCGGCAACCCGCAGCTGGCGACGTTCGCGGCGTTCGGGTCGTTCGCGATGCTGCTCCTGGTCGACTTCGGCGGGCCCATGGCGGAACGGCTCCAGGCGCAGCTAGCGCTCGCCGTGACCGGCGGGGTGTTCGTCTGCCTGGCCACGCTGGCCTCGCAGACCGCGTGGCTCGCGGCCGTGGCGATGGCGGTGGCGGGGTTCGGCGTGATCTTTGCCGGCGTGGTCAGCTCGGTGCTGGCCGGGGCGACCACGGCGCTGCTGCTGGCCTTCACCTGGCCGGTGTCGCTGGCCACTCCGGCGTCGGCGGTGCCCGGCCGGCTGGCCGGCTGGGCGATGGCCGCAGGCGTCGCGCTGGCGGCGACGGCGCTGTTGTGGCCCGCGCCGGTGCGCGACCGGCTGCGTGGTGCCGCGGGCGCCGCCTGCCGGGCGCTGGCCGCCCGGCTGCGCGCCACGGTCGCGTATCTGCTCAGCGGCATGGACGAACAGTTCGCGCTGGATCGCGAGCACGCGGCTGAGCAGTCGGACCAGGCGGTCGAGGCGCTGCGCAGCGCCTTCCTGGCGACGCCCTACCGCCCGACCGGGTTGAGCACTCCCGCCCGGACGACCGTGCGCCTGGTCGACGAGCTGAGCTGGCTGAACAGCATCGTCATCCAGCCCGGGCAACACCGCCCCGGCGCCAGCCGCGCGGCGCTGAAGGTCAAGCAGGCCGCGGCCGCGGTTCTCGACCGTGCCGCGGATCTCCTCGACGCCCGGGGCGGAAGCAGCGCTGAGCTCGACGCCGCGCTGACCGAACTGGCCGATGCGCACGCGAAAATGCAGGAGAGCGTGACCGCGGACCTGCCGGTCCAGCCCCTGCCGCCGGCGGGCGACCCGGCCGCTGGCGGGGAGCCGGTCAGCGAGTTCATCACCTCCCTTGACCCCGCCTTCCGCACGGAAGAGCTGAGCTACGCGGTCTCGCTTATCGCGCGCAACGCCGCGCTGACCGCGGCCGCCGAGCGGCGGAGCTGGCAGGAGCGGTGGCTCGGCCGCCAGCCCGCGGGTGTGCCGGGGACGCTGTCCGCGGCGCGGGAACGGATCACGTCCTACCTCGAGCCGCACTCGGTCTGGCTGCACAACAGCCTGCGTGGTGCCGCCGGGCTCGGGCTGGC
>Ga0187801_10000565_pt1 | contig 10417 bp, 21 predicted proteins | sample NC_wetland_sal_i_10_FD_132465 | JGI IMG/M metagenome (GOLD analysis project Ga0187801, IMG submission 132465) | Wetland sediment microbial communities from Neuse River Estuary, North Carolina, USA - Control_1 | ecosystem: Environmental > Aquatic > Freshwater > Wetlands > Sediment | place: USA...
AAGATTATCGAGTAGTAAAAAAGTTACAGCAGGGCCTTGCCTTGCTGTATAATCGCGCGCTCTTTAGAACAGGCACTCGGATGACGGGTGCCACAAGGTGAAGTGAATATTATGCAAAGCCAGAAAATCCGCATCCGCCTCAAGGCGTTTGATTACCGACTGATAGACCAGTCGGCGTTGCAAATCGTGGATACCGCGAAGCGCACCGGTGCCGTGGTAAAGGGTCCCGTGCCGCTGCCGACCCGGATTGAGCGCTTTGACGTGCTGCGTTCGCCGCACGTGAACAAGACTTCACGCGACCAGTTCGAGATTCGCACCCATCTGCGCCTGATGGATATCGTTGATCCTACGGAAAAAACCGTGGATGCGCTGATGAAGCTGGATCTGCCTGCCGGGGTGGATGTGGAGATCAAGTTGCAGTAATTGTCGTAAGCAGCCCGGGCGGTAAAGGTTCGGGCTGTAAGCAGTTGAAATCGGCTGGCCAATTGAAGTCAGCCCCTTAAACAAAAGGAAAAGATAATGAGCTTAGGACTTGTCGGTCGCAAGATTGGCATGACTCGCATCTTTACCGACGACGGATCTTCGTTGCCGGTGACGGTGCTGGACGTGTCCAACAACCGGGTTGCCCAAATCAAAACCGCCGAAAGCGACGGTTATACCGCCGTGCAGGTGGCATTTGGCGCGCGCCGTCCCTCCCGTGTCAACAAAGCGTCGGCGGGTCACTTCGCCAAGGCGGGCGTGGAAGCGGGCAGCATCCTGAAAGAATTCACCATCTCCGCCGCTGAGGCTGCGAACCTGAAAACGGGCGCGGTAATCGGCGTGGATAACTTCAAGGTAGGGCAGAAGGTGGATGTCACCGGCGTGACCATCGGTAAGGGTTATGCCGGCGTTATCAAGCGCCATCACTTTAGCTCCAACCGTGCTTCGCACGGCAACTCCAAGTCGCATAATGTACCGGGCTCCATCGGTATGGCGCAGGATCCGGGCCGCGTGTTCCCCGGCAAGCGCATGACCGGCCACTTGGGCGACGACCAGCGTACCGTGCAAAATCTCGAAATCGTCCGTATCGACGCCGATCGCCAGTTGTTGCTGGTGATGGGCGCAGTTCCCGGTTCTAAGGGTGGCGACGTCGTCGTGCGCCCGGCAGTGAAGGCAGGTGCATGATGGAACTGAAAGTCATTAACGATAAAGGCCAGGCCGCCGCAAGCATGAATGCTTCCGACGAGTTCTTTGGTCGCGAATACAACGAAGCGCTGGTGCACCAGTTGGTCACCGCCTACCAGGCCAATGCCCGTTCCGCCAACAGCAAGCAGAAGGGGCGTAGCGAGATTGCCAAGAGCACGCGCAAGCCGTGGGCTCAAAAAGGCACCGGCCGTGCGCGCGCCGGTATGGCATCCAGCCCATTGTGGCGCGGGGGCGGCAAGATTTTCCCGAATTCCCCGGATGAAAACTTCACCCAGAAGGTCAACCGCAAGATGTACCGCGCTGGTCTGGCGTCGATTTTCTCGCAATTGGTGCGCGACGGCCGCCTGACTGTGGTGGACAACCTGACGGTGGATGCGCCCAAGACCAAATTGCTGGCGCAAAAGATCAAGAGCATGGGCCTGGGCCGCGTGCTGATCATTACCGACAGCATGGACGACAACCTGTACCTGTCTTCGCGCAACCTGCCGGACGTGCTGGTAGTTGAGGCGCATCAGGCTGACCCGGTCAGCCTGGTACGCTTCCCCAGCGTGCTGATGACGCGCGGTGCAGTTGCGAAAATTGAGGAGATGCTGGCATGAGCGCACAAAACTTTAGCCACGAGCGCCTGCTGAATGTGCTGGTCGCTCCGCAAATTTCCGAGAAGGCGACCTATGTGGCCGACAAGCATGAGCAAGTGATCTTCCGTGTGGCGTCCGACGCCACCAAGCCGGAAATCAAGGCCGCGGTTGAAATGATGTTCAAGGTGAACGTGAAGAGCGTGCAAGTGTCCTGTGTAAAGGGCAAGCAAAAGCGCTTTGGCCGTTACTCCGGGCGGCGCAACAACTGGAAGAAGGCTTACGTATGCCTCGCGCCCGGCCAGGAAATCAATTTTGCCGCTGGCGAGCAAGGATAAATCATGGCACTGATCAAACTCAAACCGACATCTCCAGGACGCCGCGCAGTTGTGCGCGTGGTCAATCCCGATTTGCACAAGGGCAAGCCGCATGCCGCGCTGCTGGAGAAGAAAAACCGTACCGCAGGCCGCAACCATAACGGCCATATAACCACCCGTCATATGGGCGGCGGTCACAAGAAGCATTATCGTGTGATCGACTTCAAGCGCAACAAGGACGGTGTACCGGCCAAGGTTGAACGGCTGGAATACGACCCGAACCGCAGCGCGCATCTTGCCCTGCTGTGCTACGCCGACGGCGAGCGCCGTTACGTTGTTGCTCCCAAGGGCGTTGCAGTTGGAGCGCAACTAGTGAATGGCCCTGAGGCGCCGATCAAGCCGGGCAATGCGCTGCCGTTGCGCAACATCCCGGTGGGCTCCACCATTCATTGCGTCGAGATGCTGCCCGGAAAGGGTGCGCAACTGGCGCGTTCCGCCGGCGCCTCCGTGCAATTGCTGGCCCGCGAAGGTTCATACGCGCAATTGCGTTTGCGTTCCGGTGAAATCCGCAAGGTGCACGTTGACTGCCGCGCCACGCTGGGCGAAGTCGGCAACGGCGAGCACCTGTTGCGCTCGATCGGCAAGGCGGGCGCCACGCGCTGGCGCGGCATCCGCCCGACCGTACGCGGTGTGGCGATGAACCCGATTGACCACCCGCACGGCGGCGGCGAAGGCAAGACCGCAGCGGGCCGTCATCCGGTCAGCCCGTGGGGCGTGCCTGCCAAAGGCTTCCGCACCCGTCGCAACAAGCGCACCAGCGGCATGATCGTTCGCCGCCGCTTCCAGAATTAAGGGGTAGATAGATATGGCACGTTCCGTTAAAAAAGGTCCGTTCGTTGATGCGCACCTGATGAAAAAAGTCGAGGCAGTCCGCGCGACCAATGACAAGCGCCCGGTCAAAACCTGGTCGCGCCGCTCCACCGTGCTGCCGGAGTTCGTCGGCTTGACCATCGCGGTGCACAACGGCAAGCAGCATATCCCGGTGTATATCTCCGAGAACATGGTCGGCCACAAGCTGGGCGAGTTCTCGCTGACCCGCACCTTCAAGGGGCACTCCGCCGATAAAAAGGCGGCGGTCAAGAAATAAGGAGATATGATGAACACAACAGCAGTAGTAAAGGGTGCCCGCATTTCGGCTCAGAAGGGACGCCTGGTGGCAGACCAGATTCGCGGCCTGCCGGTCGGTCAGGCGCTTAATATTCTGGCGTTCAGCCCGAAAAAAGGCGCGGTGATCATCAAGAAGGCGCTCGAATCCGCGATTGCCAATGCCGAGCACAATGACGGCGCGGACATCGACGAGTTGAAAGTGCGCACCATCTATGTGGACAAGGCTGCCTCGCTCAAGCGCATGATTGCGCGCGCCAAGGGCCGCGGCACCGGCATCGAGAAGCAGACCTGCCACATCACCATAACCGTCGGGAACTGAGGAAGATATGGGACAGAAAATTCATCCAACCGGTTTCCGGTTGAGCGTAACTAAAAACTGGTCGTCCAGGTGGTTCGCCAACACCAAGCATTTCGCCGAAATGCTGCAAAAGGATATTGAGGTTCGCGATTTCCTGAAAAAGAAGCTGGCCGGCGCCGGTGTGTCCAAGGTGATCATCGAGCGTCCTGCGAAGAATGCACGCATCACCATTTACACCGCACGTCCTGGAGTGGTCATCGGCAAGAAGGGCGAGGACATCGAGTCACTGCGCAATGAACTGAAAAAGCGCATGGGCCTGCCCGACGTGGCGCTGAATATCGAGGAAGTGCGCAAGCCGGAAGTGGATGCGCAACTGATCGCCGATTCCATAACCCAGCAACTGGAAAAGCGCATCATGTTCCGCCGTGCCATGAAGCGTGCGATGCAGAACGCGATGCGCCTGGGCGCGCAAGGCATCAAGATCATGAGCGCCGGTCGCCTGAACGGCATCGAAATCGCGCGCACCGAATGGTATCGCGAAGGCCGCGTGCCGTTGCATACCCTGCGTGCTGACATCGATTATGGCTTTTCCGAGGCGAAAACTACCTACGGCATAATCGGCGTCAAGGTGTGGGTATACAAGGGCGAGCAGACGGGTCAAGAGGAAGCGGCTGCGCCTGTGGCGGCCGAACCGGAAAAGAAAGCAAGAAAGTCGGGAGCAAAACATGCTGCAACCAGCTAGAAGGAAATACCGCAAGGAGCAGAAGGGCCGCAACACCGGCATCGCGACGCGCGGAAACAAGGTGAGCTTCGGTGAATTCGGCCTCAAGGCCATGGCACGCGGGCGCTTGACCGCACGCCAGATCGAGGCTGCGCGCCGTGCCATGACGCGCCACATCAAGCGCGGCGGACGCATCTGGATCCGGATTTTCCCGGACAAGCCTATTTCGAAGAAGCCGGCCGAAGTGCGTATGGGTAACGGCAAGGGCAGCCCCGAGTACTACGTCGCCGAGATCCAACCCGGCAAGATGTTGTATGAAATGGACGGAGTGGACGAAGTACTGGCGCGCGAGGCGTTCCGCCTGGCCTCGGCCAAGCTGCCGATAGCCACCGCGTTTGTTGTCAGGCAGATTGGAGCGTGATTATGAAGACAAGCATGAAAGCGAGCGAATTGAGGGCAAAGTCCGCTGCAGAGCTGCAAGAGGAACTGCTGGCGTTGCGCCGCGCGCAACTCGGCCTGCGCGTACAACTTGCCACGCAACAGCAAACCAACACCAGCCAACTGGGCAAAACGCGCCGTGACATTGCGCGCGTGAAAACCGTATTGAAAGAAAAGGGTGTGCAACAATGAGCGCAACGAGCTTGAAACGCACGCTGACCGGCACCGTGGTCAGCGACAAAATGAACAAGACCGTGACTGTCCTGGTCGAGCGCAAGGTCAAGCACCCCGTGCTGGGCAAGATTGTCAGCGTGTCGAAAAAATACCATGCGCATGACGAGAACGGCGAATTCCATCAGGGCGACGTGGTCTTGATCGAAGAATGCCGCCCGATCGCCAAAACCAAAGCCTGGCGCGTGACCAAGCTGGTTGAGAAGGCCGGCGCTGCATAAAGTAATTTACCCTTGTGCATTTAGCTGGGTTTGGCTATAATGCGCGGCTTCGTAATACACCGCCGTTGAGATAGCGGCGGCCTTGACCTAACGGGTTCCAAAACTGGCCCGAACGGGTTCCAAAACTAGCCGCCACAGGCGGAATAAGTTGGAGAGTAGAAAATGATACAAATGCAGTCTGTGTTGGAGGTGGCCGATAATACCGGCGCACGCTCCGTTATGTGCATCAAGGTGCTTGGCGGTTCCAAGCGCCGCTACGCGGCCATTGGCGACGTGATCAAGGTCAGCGTCAAGGATGCTGCGCCGCGCTCTCGCGTGAAAAAAGGCGAGGTGTACAGTGCCGTAGTGGTGCGTACCGCCAAGGGTGTGCGCCGTCCTGACGGTTCGCTGGTCAAATTCGACGGCAATGCGGCAGTGTTGCTGAACAACAAACTTGAGCCAATCGGCACCCGCATTTTCGGGCCGGTCACGCGCGAACTGCGCACCGAGCGATTCATGAAGATCGTGTCGCTCGCGCCGGAAGTGCTCTAAAGGCAGTCGGGGATAAACATGCGCAAGATCAGAAAAGAAGATGACGTCATCGTCATTACCGGAAAAGACAAGGGTAATCGCGGCAGCGTGCTGAGCGTGCTCGGTGATTACGTAGTGGTGGCCGGCATCAACAAGGTCAAGAAGCACCAGAAACCCAACCCGGTGAAAGGGGTTGAGGGCGGCATCGTGGAGATGGAAAAGCGGATCCATGTGTCCAACGTGGCGATTTATAACGCGGCGGCGAAAAAGGCTGATCGCGTAGGTACAAAAGTGCTGGAAGACGGCCGCAAGGTTCGTGTGTTCAAGTCCAGCGGCGAAGTGATTGACGTTTGAGGGGTGACGGAGCATGGCTCGTTTGTATGATTACTACAAGGACAAGGTGGCGCCTGAGCTGATGAAGCAGTTCGGCTACAAGTCCGTGATGGAAGTGCCGCGCATCGAAAAAATCACCCTGAACATGGGTGTGGGCGAGGCCGTGGCCGACAAGAAGGTGATGGAGCACGCGGTTGGCGACATGCAGAAGATCGCAGGCCAAAAGCCCGTGGTGACCAAGTCCAAAAAGTCCATTGCGGGCTTCAAGATTCGCGAAAACTATCCTGTCGGCTGCAAGGTGACCCTGCGCAAGGCGCGCATGTATGAATTCCTGGATCGCCTGGTGACGATAGCGATTCCGCGTATCCGCGATTTTCGCGGTATTTCCGGCAAGTCCTTTGATGGCCGTGGCAACTACAACATGGGCGTAAAGGAACAGATAATTTTCCCGGAAATCGAGTATGACAAGATTGACGCGTTGCGTGGGATGAACATTACCATCACCACCACCGCGAAAACCGATGCGGAAGCGAAGGCGCTTCTGACGGCGTTTAAATTCCCATTGAAGAACTGAGGGCGAAATGGCTAAGGTTGCATTGATTAACCGTGAGCAGAAGCGCCGCGATACAGTGAAGAAATTTGCTGCTAAGCGTGCCGAATTGTTGGCGACTATTTCCAACGTCAAGCTGAGTGATGAAGTGCGTTTCGAGGCGCGCCAAAAGCTGCAGGCATTGCCGCGCAATGCCAGCCCGGTGCGTTTGCGTAACCGTTGCGCACTGACCGGTCGTCCGCGCGGCGTTTTCCGCAAATTCGGGCTGGGCCGCAGCAAGCTGCGTGAGTACGCAATGCGCGGCGAAATCCCCGGTGTGATCAAGGCAAGCTGGTAAGGGTGAAACTATGAGCATGAGTGATCCGATCTCCGACATGTTGACGCGCATCCGTAATGCGCAGATGGCGGAAAAAACAACTGTTTCCATGCCTTCCTCCAAGCTCAAGGCTGCCATCGCCAAGGTGCTGCAGGACGAGGGTTATGTAGAAGGCTTCAAGGTCGTCAGCGACGGCGCCAAGGCGACGCTGGAAATCGGCCTGAAGTACTACGCCGACCGCCCAGTCATCGAAAAGATTCAGCGCGTCAGCCGTCCCGGTCTGCGCATCTACAAGGGCAGCGAGGATATTCCCAAGGTGATGAACGGGCTGGGTATTGCCATCGTCTCCACCTCCAAGGGCCTGATGACCGACCGCAAAGCGCGCGCCGATGGTATTGGCGGCGAAGTGCTGTGCATCGTCGCGTAAGGGGAAGCCATGTCTAGAGTTGCTAAAAATCCTATTGTGGTTCCGGCGGGCGTTGAAGTGACGCTGGGATCGGGCGAAATTTCCGTCAAGGGCCCGCTGGGTACGCTGAAGCAGGCCCTGGGGGCCGATGTCAAGGTCGACCGCGAGGGTGACCGCTTGCTATGCAAGGCCACCAGCGGTTCCCGTCAGTCCAATGCCATGTCCGGCACCATCCGTGCGCTGCTGGCTAACATGGTGCAAGGCGTGACCAAGGGTTATGAGCGCAAGCTGACACTGGTGGGCGTGGGTTACCGCGCACAGGCTGCCGGCGAGACGCTGAACCTGACGCTGGGCTACTCCCATCCGGTTGCCCACAAGATGCCGAAGGGCGTCAAGGTGGAAACACCTACCCAGACTGAGATCGTGTTGAAGGGTATTGATAAGCAGCAAATTGGTCAGGTAGCAGCCGAAGTCCGCGCCTACCGCGAGCCGGAGCCTTACAAGGGCAAGGGCGTGCGTTATGCGGATGAGAAGGTGACCCTGAAAGAAACCAAGAAGAAATAATCGAGGCGGATATGTCGAACAAGAATGAAGCGCGTCAGCGCAGGGCACGCAAAACCCGTGCACGCATTGCTGAGCAAAAAACCGTGCGGTTGGCGGTACACCGCACCAATCTGCACATTTACGCCCAGGTGATATCCGCCGACGGCGGCCAGGTGCTTGCCAGCGCATCCAGCGTTGAGGCAGACCTGCGCAAAGAGCTCTCCAACGGCGGCAACGCCAAGGCTGCTGCTGCGGTCGGGAAGCGTATCGCAGAAAAAGCCAAGAGCGCCGGGATCACCTCGGTTGCGTTTGACCGCGCCGGCTACAAATATCATGGCCGCATCAAGGCGCTGGCGGATGCCGCGCGTGAGCACGGCTTGAAGTTCTGATCGGAGTGAATGATGGCTAAGGCACAAGGAAAATCTCAGCAACAGCCGGAAGAGCGCGGCGACGGCCTGATCGAAAAAATGATTTCGGTCAACCGTGTGACCAAGGTGGTGAAAGGCGGACGTATCATGGGTTTCGCCGCACTTACCGTGGTTGGCGATGGCGATGGACGCGTCGGCATGGGCAAAGGCAAGTCCAAGGAAGTGCCGGTGGCCGTGCAGAAGGCGATGGATGAGTCGCGCCGCAAGATGATCAAGGTGAACCTGAAGAACGGCACCGTGCATCATGCAGTAATCGGCCGCCATGGCGCTGCCAAAGTTTACATGCAGCCTGCCTCCGAAGGTACCGGCATTATTGCGGGTGGTGCGATGCGCGCCGTGTTCGAAGCGGCCGGTGTACACAACATTTTGGCCAAGTGCATCGGATCGAGCAATCCATACAACGTGGTGCGCGCGACTCTGAACGGCCTGCAGGCGTTGAACTCTCCGGCCGAGATTGCGGCCAAACGCGGCAAGAGCATCGAAGAGATTACGGGGTAAGCCATGGCACAAACCAAGAAAATCAGAGTTACGCTGATCAAGAGCCCGATCGGCACCAAGGAGTCGCACCGTGCGTGCGTGCGCGGCCTCGGCCTGCGCCGCATGCACCATTCGGTCGAAGTGGAAGATACTCCGGCGGTGCGCGGCATGATTAACAAAGTGTATTACCTGGTCAAGTGCGAGGCGTAAATGCAACTCAATCAAATTAAACCGGCTGCGGGAGCCAAGCATGCCAAGCGCCGCGTGGGGCGCGGCATCGGATCCGGCCTGGGCAAGACTGCGGGCCGCGGCCACAAGGGACAGAAATCCCGTTCCGGCGGTTTTCACAAGGTCGGCTTCGAAGGCGGCCAGATGCCGCTGCAGCGCCGCCTGCCCAAACGCGGTTTTGTTTCGCTGACGCGCGGCGACACGGCGGAAGTTCGCTTGTCGGACCTGCAAAAAATGCCGGTTGATACGGTGGACCTGCTGGCATTGAAGCAGGCCGGCGTGGTGCCCGCCGCGGCGCTCAGCGCCAAGGTGGTGAAGTCGGGCGAATTGAAGCGTGCGGTCAAGCTGCAAGGCTTGCTGCTGACCAAAGGCGCGCGCGCGGCGGTGGAAGCGGCCGGCGGCAGCGTGGCGGAATAAGGTAAGCGGGCGATGGCACAGGCAACGGGCACTGCGAAATACGGCGATCTCAGCAAGCGGCTGTGGTTCCTGCTGGGCGCGCTGGTGGTGTTCCGCATCGGGTCGCACATCCCGGTGCCGGGCATCGATCCGGTGGCGCTGGCCAGCCTGCTGAAGCAGCAGGGAAAAGGCATGTTCGACATGCTCAACATGTTTTCGGGTGGCGCGCTTAAACGCGCCTCGATATTTACGCTGGGAATCATGCCGTACATTTCGGCCTCGATCATCATGCAGCTTGCCACCATAGCGGTGCCGCAACTGGAACAGCTGAAAAAAGAGGGTGAGGCCGGGCGCAGGAAGATCACGCAATATACGCGCTATGGCACATTGTTGCTGGCAATGTTCCAGTCGTTCGGTATCGCCGTGGCGCTTGAATCGCAGAAGGGTCTGGTGCTCGAGCCAGGCATGATGTTCCGCATGACCACGGTGGTGACTCTGGTGACCGGAACCATGTTCCTGATGTGGCTGGGCGAGCAGATCACCGAGCGCGGATTGGGCAATGGTATCTCGCTGATTATTTTCGCGGGTATCGCCGCCGGCATGCCGCTGGCAATCTTCAACACACTGCAGATGGTGCAGGACGGTTCCATCTCGATTCCGATCGGCTTGCTGTTGTTGTTGGGCGCTGCCGCGGTCACCGCGCTGGTAGTGTTCGTCGAACGGGGGCAGCGCAAGATATTGGTTAATTACGCCAAGCGCCAGGTCGGTAACAAGATATATGGCGGTCAAAGTTCGCACTTGCCGCTGAAGCTGAACATGGCCGGCGTAATTCCGCCGATCTTCGCCTCCAGCATCATTCTGTTCCCGGCAACGGTGGCGGGCTGGTTCGGCAACGGCCAGGGTATGGGTCGGCTTAAGGACATCAGCGAAAAGCTTGCGCCCGGAACGCCGATTTATGTCCTGCTGTACGCTTCGGCGATCGTGTTTTTCTGCTTTTTCTATACGGCGCTGGTTTTCAACCCGAAAGAAACTGCGGACAATTTGAAAAAGAGCGGCGCGTTCGTGCCCGGCATACGT
>Ga0187801_10000566_pt1 | contig 10401 bp, 11 predicted proteins | sample NC_wetland_sal_i_10_FD_132465 | JGI IMG/M metagenome (GOLD analysis project Ga0187801, IMG submission 132465) | Wetland sediment microbial communities from Neuse River Estuary, North Carolina, USA - Control_1 | ecosystem: Environmental > Aquatic > Freshwater > Wetlands > Sediment | place: USA...
CCAAGCTGCGGAAGGAACGTAAACGGACAAAAGCAACTTTCAGGACGTTGGCCACGAAATACGGCTTATCGGTGTGGTCGGTGCACAAACTGTGCAGCGCGGGACGAGATTAGAGCACCAAGAATGGGCACCCTCTACAAACGCCGTGGGAGCGGTAATTGGATGATGGCAGTGACCGTCAACGGTCGACAAGTGTGCAAGAGCACGCACACATCGAACAAACGGCTCGCCGATCAGATGCTTTCCCGATGGGAAACTGAGGTATTCGAAAATCGTTTTCATCTCCCGAAATCTGTTCCGCCAGCCTTCGCAAAGTGGGCGGACGACTTTCTCGAAAAAGTGGCGCACCCGAATACTCGTAAACGATACGGGTCTTCCCTTGGGAAGTTGAAAGCTGAATTCACTGGGGCGCGCTTGTCGGATATCTCCGCCGAGCGGATTGAGGGGTACAAAGATGCGCGGTTGGCCGAAGGTGTAGAACCAGCGACAATCAACCACGACCTCCGAGTGCTGAGGCGAATGATGCGACTTGCTGAGCGGAGACGCCTGATCTCTCGCAATCCCTTCCTTGAGGTGGACTTTTTAAAGGAGAGGCCCGTGCGCACGCCGCACATCGTCACTTTCGAAGAAGAAGAAAAAATCTTGGCTGTCGCGCCTGCGTTCATTCGCGCCCTCGTGGTTCTGATTCTTGAAACTGGAATGCGGTCCCACCGCGAAGCGTTGGCATTAATGTGGGACGCAATTGACTTCGAAAACGATTCGATCCGAGTCCGAGAATCTAAAACGCGAGCAGGCATCAGGAATATCCCGCTCTCGGGTAGGTGCAAAGCGGAGCTGTTGCGCTGGCGCGATATGTTTGGCCCAGAATTCTCCCGGTTTGTCTTTCCCAACTTGCGCACTCCCACCCAGCCATTGAGAGATGTTCGCCACAGTTGGGAAAAGACTCTCAAAGATGCGAGGCTCCCGAGATTCTTGCTGTACCACCTTCGCCACTCCTACGCCAGTCGCTTGAGCGCCGCTGGAGTATCCGACCCTTTCGTGGCCCAAATGATCGGTCACTCCTCACCGAGCATTTTGCAAACGTACGCCAAGGCAATTGACGAATATCGTCGCGATGCCGTCCGCAAACTTGAGCAAATGCGGGCTGCACACGTTACTTGGCGGCCCTCTTCCTCTGCATCCATTAACTGAAAGGTTTCTTTCCTGCGATCCCCATTGCCAAGTTCGTTCGCCACCACCTGTCAAAAAATTACTACAGTTTTACTACAGTGGGAGTTTTCAACAGGAAAATCAGTCCGGCGGGAAGACAGACAAAACCACGCAGGTGCATCAAAACAAACAGGAAATTTTGGTGCCGGGAGGGGGAGTCGAACCCCCAAGGGCCGAAGCCCGGCGGATTTTGAGTCCGCTGCGTCTGCCAGTTCCGCCATCCCGGCTTGTTGCGGAAACAGAAGAGGAGATTAGCTTAATTTACCCTCTGAGCCTTTGCAACTGGGACCGATTTCAGATCAAGTGTAAGCGAACTGTGGCTGGTAGCGGTTTCTGGATCGCCAAAAAACAGCGCCCCAGCGTCAAGAAGCGTTAACTTGCTTTTTGAATGGTTGAACTTTTATCGGTGTCCCTACCCGTGCCATCGCCTAATACCATGTTCTTCAGCGTTAGCGCGTTCTTGGCCGCGTAGCCAGCCTGATCGTTGTCGAAGTACACATAGATGGCCTTTTGTGTTCTAGCCCAGGTTTCAATCTGACCAGCCCACCGGCGTAGTCGATCTTGTTCGTAGCTGCCTTGGTACTTATTCGTCGTCGGCCCATGCAGACGAACGTAAGTGAAGTCGGCTGTCAGATTCAGCGGTGAGTGATATCCCGCCAGTTCATAAATGCAGAAGGCTGCATTGAACCGCTTCAGCACTTCAATCACATCAGAGTTCATCCAAGAAAGTTCGCGGAATTCAAAGGCATAACGAATTTCGTTGGGCAATGCGGACAGGAACGCCTGCAGTCGCGCAACATTCGCTTGCCATTTCGGCGGCAGTTGAAAGAGAATGGGACCCAGCTTCGGACCCCGGTGTGCCAGGCGAGGAAGCAAGTTCTCGAGCGCGTTTTCTGGGTCTTTCAATTTCTTGTTGTGAGTGATAAACCGGCTGGCCTTCACGGCGAAGACAAAGTCTGGTGGCGCCGCGTCGCGCCAGCGCTCCAAAGCGCTAACCAGAGGCAGACGATAGAAACTATTGTTCAACTCCACCGTGTCGAAGTGCTGCAGGTAAAACTTCAACATCTGGTCAGGGGGGATTTTGTCCGGGTAAAAACTGCCTCGCCAGTGTTTGTAATGGAATCCCGAAGTCCCGATGCGAATATCACAACCCATGTGAAATGAATGACCATTGCGCCGCTAATGTTGTCTGCCATGATTCCGGACTTTGTTTCACGTTGGGCACATTACTAATTGCTGTTTCAACCGGGCTCATCGCGCTGAGCTACCTTTCGTCCTACGCCTCGACTGCAGGTTCGCTCTGGACTGGAAGGTTTGCCTGCTGCCAGGCATCAAAGCCGCCAATCACGTTGACGACGTTTTGGAAACCAGCTCGCTGCAGCAAGCTGCACGCGATCATACTGCGATAACCGCTCTTACAATGGACCGCAATAGGCCGGTCGCCGTCGATTGCTGGCGGAGATATTTTGAAATTGTCTAGAGGCCACCATGCTGCATCTTCGATATGTCCAGCGTGCCACTCGGGTTCCCGCCGCACATCGAGCACTTGGGAAGCGCGAGCCTGCAGGCGATCGCGCAAAACTTGCACCGTGATCTGTGGCAGTTCAGCGAGCGTAAATCCCGCTTGTTTCCATGTTCCTATGCCACCATTCAAATATCCAAGGGCATCTTCAATGCCTACTCTCGCCAATCGAAGCCGCGCTTCAGACACTTGTTCAGGAGAATCGGCGATCAGCACAGGACTGGCGGACAAACCAAGAACCGTTCCCGCCCAGGAGGCGAACTGTCCCGACAGGGCAATGTTGATTGAGCCGGGTACATGCCCGTGGGCGAACTGGTCGCCGGGGCGAACGTCGAGTGCGACTATTCCCTCCCGCAGCATCAACTTCAGTTCACTTGCAGAAATTGGGGGCAGTTCGCGGAGGTCGGCGAGCGCGGCCGCTCCCTCGCGATTAATTTCTGCATCCTGCAGAAAGTACTCGGGACGGGTTGGCAAGTTGGCAGTCAACTGCCGAATGAATTCTTCCCTGCTCTTGATTTGCAGCGCATAGTTGGTGAGCCGTTCGGTACCGATGGTTGAGGAGCGCTCGGCTCGCATGTTGCGGCCGCACAGTGAACCGGCTCCGTGCGCCGGATAGACCAGCACGTCATCTTCAAGCGCGAGCAGTTTGTCATGCAGACTGTCATAGAGCATGCCTGCTAATTCCACGGGAGTGTGTGTCTTTGAAAGATCCGGACGTCCCACATCGCCGAGGAATAATGTGTCGCCGGTGAGAACCGCCCACGGTTTGGTTGATTTCTCTTTATCAGTGATTAGAAAGCAGAGGCTTTCGGGTGTATGTCCTGGCGTTTCCAGCACCGCGAGAACAATTTCTCCCACTTGCAGCTCGAAGCCATCCTGCACATCGATGTGGGGGAACCTGGCCCCGGCACGAGCTCCGATATAAATCTTTGCCCCGGTACGCGCGGCGAGTTCTTTATGTCCGGAAACAAAATCGGCATGCAGATGGGTCTCAAAGATATGACGGATCTCCACTCCGTGTTCGCGGGCGGCTTGCAAGTAAATATCCACATCCCGCTGCGGATCGACGACGACAGCGTCGCCCTGCGACGCGAGCATGTAGGAAGCATGCGCTAAACAACCTAGATAGAACTGTTCGAAATACATGATCGTTGCCTGGGCCGAAAATTTAGAAAACTGGAGAGAGTCAGCCCAAACCATCATAACCCCACATATCAAGGACTCGGGGCCCCTGGGCAGTTAATGGGAGCAAACTTTGTGTTTTTGAAGTGCCATTGGGAGAAAAAACTTGGTACTTTTCCACTCCGGTTTTTGCGTTACAATGCGGGTCTGACGCGCTGTTTGGCTCGACCAGGGCCATGAGCGAAACACGAAGATTGTATCCTGTTCCCCCCAGGAGGTAGTTTGATGTACCGGCCCCCCGTTAGCAGCGTCCCTGGATCCAATCCGCAGCCTGATGTCGAGTTGATTATTCGTGGACTCACCCAGGATTTCTGCACAGCATTTAACACTGGAAATTATGATCAGGCAGCGGCATTATTCGCTTCCGACGGCGTACTGATGATTTCTCATCGCGAGTCGTCCCAGGGACCGAAGGGGATCGAGCGTGTACTGCGGCAGTACGGAGACTTGGGGTACCAGAATCTGCGCTTTGAGACTACGCGCGTAGACTACTCGGGCGACATGGCTATTGAAATGGGGCGTTACACCGTTTCTATTGAACTGGGAAACACTGCCGCCGCTGACGCGGGAAAGTTCTTGCGAGCCTGGCACCGTCTCGGCGCGTGGCGGATCGTAGGAGACTCCTGGACCAGCAACTTGCCCATCGTCGATCAAGAAATCAAGTTCGGCGGGGGTACAAAAGTTGCTTAGCTCAGTTCCCACTGAGAATAACCTATGCGGGGACAGTTGGGGTTTCACTGTGGGCGCCGGGAATCGGGAATTGGAATTGCGCACCCCTGTTGTTGCTGATAAGTTTCGACAATTATGAATGTGCCCGTACCTGGCGTTTCCCAACCTGCCAAACCGAAGAACGATACTGCGGCTCGCGATTCCAGATTCGGCGTGGCGTTACTCTTCTGCCCAAATTGCTCGACGGGACTGCAGGAGAATCGATGCAAACTGAGTTGCCCGCGCTGCGGCTTTTATCTGAGCTGTTCCGACTTCTGCTGAGCGACCGGCGTTTCGCATTTAAAACGTGGCGTTTGTCATCCAAGATTGCACTTAAGGATCGAGGACGTTCAGTAGTCAAATACTAAGTACTTAATGCTAAGTGCTTCGACGACCTGACAGCTTCCCTCGCTTCCATCTACAATAGCTACGCACAGGTCTTCATAGGAGAAAAGCATGCAACGCAAGGCAAGCGCCGTCTGGAAGGGCGGACTGAAAGATGGTAAAGGCGCAGTATCGTCCTCCAGCGGCGTGTTAAACAACACTCCATATTCCTTTAGCACTCGATTCGAAAACACTCCCGGGACAAATCCTGAGGAATTGATTGCGGCGGCGCACGCTGGCTGCTTCTCCATGGCGCTTTCCGGCCAGTTGGGCGGCGCCAATCTGACCGCATCCAGCATCGAGACCACGGCCACACTGACCATGGAGAAACTTGATTCCGGTTGGACGATCACGGCGGTTCATCTGGATGTGGTGGGCCGCGTACCCAATGCCGATCAAGCTGCTTTCCAGAAGGCGGCCGAAAACGCTAAGAGCGGCTGTCCCGTGTCAAAGGTGCTCAAAGCGAATATTACGATGACTGCCAAGCTGGAAGGATGAGGGTTGAGGAGAGGCCTCAGGCTTCAGGCTCGCGGACTGAATTTACGCTCCGCGACTTAAGTAGAAGCTGGTGCGCGAACTTCGGACTCGCATAGTGAATCTTGAAAGCTGAAGCCTGACACTCAAGTTTGACAGTCGGCGGTGCGCCTGTAGAATATTGTTGTGGTTCTGTCCTGAAAGGTGGCTCGCAGGGGTCGCCCAGCAACCAGGTTACTATTGCCATCGTGGCGGAATTGGCAGACGCGCATGGTTCAGGTCCATGTACCCGCAAGGGTGTGGGGGTTCGAGTCCCTTCGATGGCACCAAGCTCTTCCTTTCCTTCGTTATGCGTCGATTCGTTTGGCATTTCTCTCGTTCTTGCAGAGGCGGGTCGGCGAGAAAATAACGACTATGCATTGAGAAGCCGCCTCAACATGCGCTCTCGGCATCCTAAATAATCTTTGTGACTTTTATTCACTTGCAACTAGCAGGTGTCCTGGTTATTGGAAATTTGTTGGCTTGCGGACGAGCATTCAACATTCCTCCGGCGCACTTCCCTCAGCGCCCTACCAAGCGATCACCGCTCGCCAGCGCGTCCACTGGATGATAGACAACACAATCGGCCCTGAAAACTCGCCGTAGGTCTGTTTAGCGCGAGCATCGGCACCGGGCGAGACACTCCTAAAGAATACGGACCGCATTGGGGAGGGTTCGGAGACCGGTATGGGATGCGGCTTACGGGCACCTCTACCGGCAATGTCATAGAGGCGGGACTCGGTGCTTTATGGGGAGAGGATCCTCGCTATAGTTATTTCCGGAACCCCAGTGATCCGCTTAAAGACCGCATACGACTCGTGGTAGTCATGACATTCGTGGCGCACGATCGTCGCGGTAATCTCATGCCCGCCTATGCCCGGTACATTGCCACACCCGGAAATAACTTCCTTTCTAATACCTGGCGGGCTGATAGTGAGGCGAACAATCGAGACGCCACATTGCGCACTGTCTGGGGTTCGCAGGACTCATGGGCAAAAACGCATTCACCGAATTTTGGCCCGACATTCGGCAATTGGTGTTTCGCAAGAAACGCTGAATAGATTTGAATCATAGTCGAACCGAATGTCTTTTGACCCTATGTTTGAGACCTGACGACAAGTGGTTCGACAGCCTTCCCGTATAATTGTTTCCATTCGTCATGCCCGCCAGCCTCGATGAAATCGTTGCCGCGACCCGCCGGAGAGTTGCTGAGAGTAAACCGGTGGTGGATCTGCGCCAGGTTGAACGGCAGGCCGGAAACCATGTCCCGCGCGGCTTTCGTCACAGCTTGGAATCAGGTAGCGCAAACGGTGTAGCCGTCATCGCGGAACTCAAACGAGCCTCGCCTTCGCGCGGGCTGATTCGTCCTGATTTCGATCCCGTCCGTCTGGCGGAAGAATTCGAGAGTTCGGGTGCGACCGCCTTGTCGGTGTTGACCGACGCGGAGTTCTTTCAAGGATCGTTGGAGAACCTGCGGCGTGCATCGGGCGCAACAAAGCTGCCTTGCCTGCGCAAGGATTTCATGGTCGATGAATTCCAGTTGCTGGAAGCGCGAGCTCACGGCGCAGACGCTGTATTACTGATTGTGGCCGCTTTGGCTCCGGCGGAATTGAAGCTGCTGGTCCGGCGCGCTAGCGAGTACAAGCTCGATGTTTTGTGCGAAGTGCACGACGAAATGGAATTACAACGTGCCGTCGACGCAGGGTGCACCCTGATTGGGGTGAACAGCCGCGATTTGCGGACTCTTAAAGTCGATCTCGAAACCTCATTTCGGCTGGCGAACTCGATTCCAAAGAATGCACTGCCTGTGGCCGAGAGTGGAATCCGCAGTGGAGCGGATATTGCCCGTCTGCGTGCGGTTGGCTATCAGGCATTTCTGATCGGCGAGTCGTTGATGAGAGCGAAATCTCCCGGAGAAGTACTGCAAGCGCTTCTGGCCGAAGCGCAGCGCGAGTCTCATGCGCTAGTCAGAAAATAAGCTCGATACAACCGGGAACTGGCAACTGAGGTCGCAGAACTGTTTTCATGACCTGGGTAAAAATTTGCGGTATCACGAATCTCGAGGACGCGTTGGCGGCAGTCGAAGCCGGCGCGGATGCGCTGGGATTTGTGTTTTACGAAAAGAGTCCTCGAAACGTGGCGCCAGAGACTGTACGCGAGATCGTGCGCCAACTCCCCGCGCATATCGAGAAGGTTGGGGTGTTCGTTGGCAATCATCCGAAGAACTTCCTCGAACTCGTGCATGGCTTGGGTTTGACCGGATCGCAGATTCACACCGGGCCGCACGTCGCCTCCGCAAATGAAACGACAGCATATGGTCCAGAGTGTTTTCCGCCGGGGTTCAAAATCTACCTTTCTATGCAGGCGGAATGGTTTATTGAGTCAGATGATCGTGCAGGAAGTTTTATCTCCAGTGCCGCGCGAGCCGCAGAGATTATGCGACCCCATCCGGGAGGAGACAAATTGGTAAACTTTTTCCAGACAATTTTTCTCGATTCCGGCAGTTTACAGCAACCTGGGGGAACCGGCACAGTATTCGATTGGCAGAAAGCTGCACCCATCGTGGAACGCATGAAACAAGTCGTGAGGGTTGTGATCGCTGGCGGCCTGAACCCCACGAATGTTAGTGAAGCGATCCATACACTGCATCCCTGGGGCGTTGATGTTTCGTCGGGCGTCGAATCAAAACCCGGAAAGAAAGATCCAGAAAAAGTTCGGGCGTTCCTCAGTGCTGTTCGTGAGGTGGAGAGGCTCGTATAGGAAGATGGCAACCGCGACTGTCAGCAAAGGCAATAAATTGACCAAAGCTTCGGTCAAGGGCCGCTTCGGCGTCTACGGAGGGCGTTACGTCCCCGAGATGCTGATGGCCGCGCTTGAGGAACTGGAGCACGAATACGATAAGGCGAAGCGCGACCGTGGGTTCCGGCGCCGTCTGGATGAACTCCTGCGGACCTACGCCGGTCGGCCGACGCCGCTGTTTTTCGCGCGGCGGCTCACCGAGAAATTTGGCGGCGCAAGAGTCTATCTCAAGCGCGAAGATCTTCTCCATACCGGCGCGCACAAAATTAATAACTGTCTGGGACAGGGACTTCTGGCCGAACGCATGGGCAAGCGCCGCATCATTGCCGAAACCGGCGCGGGACAGCACGGCGTGGCCACGGCCACTGTCTGCGCGCTGCTCGGCTTCGAATGCGTTGTGTACATGGGCACTGAGGACATGCGGCGTCAGGAACTCAACGTTTTTCGCATGCGGTTGCTGGGAGCGGAGGTGCGCGGCGTGGAGTCGGGTTCGCGCACGCTGAAAGACGCCATCAATGAGGCCATGCGCGATTGGGTGACCAACGTTCGCACCACTCATTATCTTCTGGGCAGCGTGCTCGGCGCTCATCCGTATCCCACGATGGTGCGCGATTTTCACAAGGTCATCGGTCGTGAGGCCCGCGCGCAGATCCTCAAGGCCGAGGGCAAGCTGCCGGCCGCGATTATCGCCTGTGTCGGGGGCGGCTCCAATTCCATTGGCATCTTCCACGAGTTCATCAAGGACAAGCGAGTGAACCTCATCGGCGTCGAAGCCGGCGGGCGCGGCGAGGGCTTAGGAGAGCATGCTGCACGTTTTCACGGTGGTTCGCCGGGTGTGTTGCAGGGAACCTATTCCTACTTGCTGCAGGATACGGCGGGGCAGGTGGCGAACACGCATTCGGTATCAGCGGGGTTGGACTATCCTTCGATCGGCCCGGAACATGCAGCGCTTTATGATTCCGGGCGCGCGGAGTACGTTTCCGCATCCGACGCGGAAGCGCTCGAGGCTTGCACACTGCTGGCTCGGACCGAAGGCATTATTCCAGCACTCGAGTCGGCGCACGCTGTTGCGGAAGTGATCAAGCGAGCTCCAGGAATGAAGAAATCAGAAATCGTGATCGTGAACATCTCCGGGAGAGGCGATAAAGATATCGGAATCCTACGGGAGAGTCTAAAACTCGACGGTTAGATCGTTTGCGACTTTCAATTTTCAATTGTCAATTTGTCGGCGATTCTTTGTACTACTAAGGCCATGCCTCTCTGTTTTCAAACTCGCCTTTCGCTGGTTGCTTACGTTACTTGCGGCGATCCCGATCTGGCAACTACGCGGGATGTCGTGCTGGCTGCAATCGAAGCGGGTGCCGGCGTGATCGAACTTGGCGTGCCGTTCAGTGATCCTGTGGCTGACGGTCCGGTGATCCAGCGCGCCAGCCAGCGAGCGCTCCAGAACGGAGTAACGCTGGCCGACGTGCTGAAACTGGCGGCGGAGGTGCGCCAGCATGCGCAGTCGACTGGGCTAATAATCTTCTCGTACTTAAATCCGATCCTGCGCATGGGATTGCAAAAGTTCTGCAAGGTCGCGCGCCATGCAGGTGTTGATGGAGCCCTGCTGACGGATTTACCAGTCGAGGAAGCGGGCGACTACCTGCGCGAGATGCGGCGAAATGAACTGGCGACCGTGTTTCTTGCGGCGCCCACCAGCACCGACGAGCGACTGAAGCGCATTGCGGCAGCTTCCACCGGGTTTGTTTACGCGGTCTCGCGGACGGGAGTGACTGGAGCCCGCCAACAGTTGCCTGAAGATGCGCAGAAACTGGTTCACCGTCTCCGCAAGTACACGAAGCTTCCCATCGCCGTCGGCTTCGGTATTTCCACCAGGGAGCAATTGGCGGCAGTGGGAAAATTTGCCGACGGGGCCGTAATCGGCAGCGCGATTGTCGAAACTATCGAACGCAATCCCGGCAAGGAAGCCGCGTCTGTGGCAGAATTTATAAAGCAGCTCTCAGCCATCAGCTCTCAGTTTTCAGCTTGCAAGCCGTGACTTATGGGGCCAGTCGCTGAACGGCACGGGGCCATCAACCTCG
>Ga0187801_10000567_pt1 | contig 10399 bp, 7 predicted proteins | sample NC_wetland_sal_i_10_FD_132465 | JGI IMG/M metagenome (GOLD analysis project Ga0187801, IMG submission 132465) | Wetland sediment microbial communities from Neuse River Estuary, North Carolina, USA - Control_1 | ecosystem: Environmental > Aquatic > Freshwater > Wetlands > Sediment | place: USA...
GCTGTACCTGTTCGGCAACACGGACGGCTCCACGTCCTGGAGCAGCACGCTGGTCGCCGGGCCGGGCACCGTATCAACCGATGCGTTCACCTCCTGGCCGGCGATCGTCCGCTACCCCAGTCACAGCGTCGGCCAGGCCGGCGGCACCGAGATCGCCGTCGTCGGACCGTCCGGCCCCTAGCGGCACCGGCCAGACCCGCCGCCGCCTTCCGCTAAAAGCGTATCGACGTACAAATCCTAAACGGCGCTTCCCGGCTCCGGTTTCCATCTCCGGAGCCAGGAAGTATTGCCGTTTTCTTACGGGGCGCTCCCCATCCGAACGTGCCCGGAAATCTGGCCGTGATCGGTTTTAGAGGGCCAGAGTCCCGCAGCCGCCTTCGGAGATCTAACGGCCATTCGGTTGAACGCTGACGATCACGATTATGCGCCCGGGCCCGGAACGACTAAGGGAGTGCCGTGAATTCAGCGCCTAAGCACCGCCGCCCGGCGAAGGTCAGGCGGACCGGCCGACACGCCGCGCCGAACCAGCTGGAAAAGGCGGCCGAGAAGGCAGGCAAGGCGGCTCCGGCGGCGGCGATCGCGGGCATACTCGTCGCCGGGCCGGCCCACGCCGCCGTGGCGGCCCCCGCCACGACCGTCGCGGTCGCCGAGCAGATCCACACCGACGCCTTGGTCACCCACCATCAGCAGGCCGGCCGCACCTACGTCGTCCAGCCGGGCGACACGCTCTCCTCGATCTCGCAGCGGATCTACGGCACTCCGGCCGACGCGCTCTGGATCTACAAGGTCAACATGTCCAAGATCCGCAACCCGAACCTGATCTACCCAGGTCAGGTGCTGAGCGTCCCCTACGATCCCCCGGCCGGCGCCGCCACCGCCGCTCCGGAGGTAGCCCACGAAGCGGTGGCGACCGCCTCCGTGGCCCTGAGCGGGACGCTGGGCTGCACCGGGCTCGAGGAGCTGTGGCAAGAGGCGGGCGGCTCGCCCGGCGAGGCCGTGATGGCCGCCTCGATCGCCATGGCCGAATCCAGCGGCCAGCAGTACGCCACCGGCGGGGTAGGCGAACGCGGCTACTGGCAGATCAACCCGAACCACGGCTCGCTGTCCACCTACGACCCGCTGGGCAACGCCAAGGCCGCCGTCATCATCTCCGCCGACGGCACCAACTGGACGCCCTGGACGACCTACACCAGCGGCGCCTACATCGGACGCTGCTGACCGAAGGGAGCGCCTGCCTCAGGGCCTCACGCCTTCTTCTGCGGCAGGGCCCGACAGGAGAGGTCGCTGCTGGTCGGCGAGGTCTTCCACTGGGTGACGCTGATCGTTCCTCCGCCGGTCAGCGGGGCCGCGCGGCAGTTCTTCTCGGCCTGCGAGAGCGTCTTGGCGCCCGGTATCCAATCGGGCAACCGGTACAGCGGGCTGGAGCGCGTGACGGTTCCCACGATCGGGTCCCACTGCTTGGCCGTCGAGTAAATGCCCACTCCAGCGCCGATGTGCCGGAGGTAGGAGGCCATGCCCTCCAGGTCAGCGCGGTTCTCGCGGGCGCTGGACTGCCAGGTGTTGACCGTCTCGACATCGAGCCACCACAGGTAGCCGCCGGGACTCGGCACCCCGCGCGTCTGCACATCAAGGTCGGCCAGGTCCCACCCGTACTGCCAGGCGCACGCCTGACTGTTCCCGCCCGTGCAGCTACCGTACGGATCAGCGATGCGGTCGCCGTTGAACGGGTCGTAGTCAGTCTGCGGCCAGTCGGTGACCCCCTGACTGCCCGGGTCCGCGGTGTTGACGTAGAGCGAGGCCCTCGGCTGCCGTGCGACACCAGTGGACGTCTGGGCCCAGGCTATTTCCGCGGCCAGGCAGGGGTTCGTCGTATTCGCCAGCCCGTCGTTCACCGCGACGATGCCGAACGCCTGGCCCGTCGGCAGCGTGATGCCGCACTGAGGATAGGAGACATCGTTTCCCGCCTCCACGCCGCCGCCCTGCTGCCCGTACGCGGCCACGGCCGACGTCAGGACGATCGCCAGCGTGGCGAGCGCCACCGTCGTGCCGACCTTCATGATCACCCCCGAGGAATCAGCCCCGATCCGGTCAGCCCCTCATGTTGACGGCGTTCACCCGCACGGGGCGGATGACGACCTTGACCCGCGACTGACCAGGCAGGTCGTGAGCCCGCGCATCCGCGCCGTACTTGGCGTGGAGCCGGTCGGCGAAGGAGTAATCGTCGTCCGGCCAGATCTGCGCATCGCCGCGGATCTCAAGGTAGCGGTACGGGACCACCAGGTCGAGCAGGAACAGGTTCGCGGCCGGGTTCGCCATCAGGTTCCTGGTCTTCTGCCTGCTCGTATTCAGCGACAGGCCGATCGTGTCATCCTCGGCCAGGAACCAGACCTCCGACAGCTGCGGGCGGCCGTCGGGGCCGACGGTGGCCAGCGTGGCGAACTGGCCGCCGAGCAAGTCACGGTGAGACGCGGGAATCTCGGGCATAAGGCTCCTTCCGCCCCCGGCAGCCTACCGGCCTCAAGCCCGCTAGCTTATGGAGATGCCATCAACCGACCAGATCGAGGCGTTCCTGGCCGAGCCGCGTAACGTCGTCGTCGCCGGGATCCGCCGCGACGGGCGCCCGCACCTCAGCCCTAACTGGTTCTACTGGGACGGTCAGCGCTTTTACGTCTCGACCACGCGAAGCCGGGTGAAGTACGCCATCTTCCGCCGGGATCCGCGCGCGCAATTGCTCGTGGACGATCCGGTCGGCTTCCGCGCCGTCCTGGTCCCCGCCACCGCCGAGATCCGCGAGGACATCGCCGCTGAGCTGCCCCGATTCCGCGCCATCCGGGAAAAGCACGGCCTGGTGGTCCCCGACGACGAGCAGCACCTGTCGGCCCTGGAGGCGGACGGGCGGGTGCTGCTGGCCTTCACGCCCGACGGGCCGCCCGCGAGCTGGACGACCTGGGGCCTGGACTGACCGTCGTCGGGCCGGCCCGCGGCACCATTACGCGGCCGACCTGCGTTATCTGCGCCAGCACCGCGTCCCTATGATGAGCTTCACACTGATTGGCGGGATCCCCAGGCGCAACTCAACCGCCGCGGGGAACCATAGGCTCGGAACGCACGCGGGCGGTGTCGCGGTGATTCAGACACGTCAGCGAGAATCCTTCAGAATTCCTTCAAGTTGAGTTGCGAAAGTACACAGGATGAGGACTGAGTGGCCGCTGGCGCTGGGCCGGGCAGCGGCTGAGGCACGCGACGCGGGGCCATCAGCGAGCCGGCGGGGCGACGTCGTATCCGTCGCCCTGCTCATCGCGCTGCCAGCCGTCATCTTCGGCGTCCCCGCGCTGCTCGGGCACCCTGTCCTGCTCGGCGACGACCTGACCCAGAACTTCCCGCTGCGCGTGCTGACCGGAGAGGAGATCCGGAGCGGGCAATTGCCGCTGTTTGACCCGTACATCTGGAGCGGCGCGCCGTTGCTGGCAGGCTGGAACGCGGGCGCCGCGTACCCGCTCACCTGGCTGTTCGCCATCTTGCCCGGAACCGCGGCGTGGACGCTCAACATGATCGCCACCTGGGCCACGGCGGGCCTGGGCTTGTTCTGGTTCCTGCGAGCCCTCCGGCTCGCCAGGCTGGCCAGTTTCCTCGGCGCCCTCTCGTTTGCCTTCGCCGGGGCCATGTCCGCGCAAGTGAGCCATTTCGGCCTGGTCGCCGGCCTGAGCTGGGTGCCGCTGCAGCTACTGGGGATCCTCAAGCTCTCCCAGGACCGTCCCGTCAGGTCCCGGCTCGGCTGGACCGCGGTCCTCGCCACGGCCACCGGCCTGGTCATCCTGGCGGGCGAGCCGCGGGCCATCGACGACTCCTGCGTGATCGTGCTGATCTACGCGGCCTGGCAGGTCGCCCGCCTGCGGCGCCGCGCGGGCCCCACCGCGGTCTCGGTCACCGCCGGCCTGGTCCTGGGCGCGTGCCTGGGAGCGATCCAGTGGCTGCCCGGCCTGGCGGCGATCGGAACGTCCCAGCGGGGGGTTAATTCGCTGCAGCTGTTCAACTCAGGCTCGCTCCCCGTCAGGTGGCTGCTGCTGACGCTGGTGCCGGATCTCCTCGGCGGCTCCGGCTCGTTCGGCCAGCCTAGTTTCCTGACCAACTACAACCTGACCGAGGTCACGAGCTACGTCGGCATCCTCCCGCTCGTCGCCGCGTTCGCGCTCCTCGGCCGCCTGCGTTTCCGTCCCCGGCTGCCGGAGTGGCTCGTCTGGCACGTCACGGCGCTGGTCGGTGTCGCGCTCGCGCTCGGGAGCAACATCCCCCTCGGGCGCCTGCTTTACCACGTGCCCCTGTTCGGTGACCAGCGACTGCAGAGCCGCAACATCCTCGTGCTGGACCTGGCCCTCGCCGTCCTGCTCGGCTACTGGGCCGACCAGTCGTTCGGCGCGGAACGGGATGAGGAGGCGGCGCGGGTCCGCGCCGGTCGCTTCACCCGCTTCCTCGCCCCCGGGACCGTCCTCGGCCTGGTCCCGGCGCTGGCGGCGGTCCTGGTCGTCGCGCTGGGCTTCACCTGGGGCGCAGGCCTGCTGCACTGGCTCGGGATGGGCCTCACCCAGAGCGCCAGCGTCATCGGCCGCCTGCGAACGTGGCTGATTCCCTACGCGGTGCTGGGCCTCGCCGCGGCCGCACTCGTGGTCTTCTCCAGGCGCCTCGGCCCGCGGCTGCGCTCGCGGCTGACTACCGCCTTCGTCGTGGTCGACCTGATCGTCTTCACCGTCCTCTGCGTGGTCGAGGTCGGGCCCGGGCTCTTCTCCGGATCCGACAGTTCCGCCGGTTCAAGCCAGGCGAGCAGTGCCAGGCACGTCAGTTCCGCGCACGCCATCTCCGCCGCGGCCAGCCAGCGCGTGGACCTCGCGCCCTCCCCGCGCCCGGTGGCGGCGCTGGGGTACCCGGGGCGCTTCGCGATCTACGACCCCGGCCTGCTGGATCCGGGTCAGCTGTCCGCCCTCGACCCGCCCGATGTCAATGCCACCGGCGGTCACGCGATGCCGTCCGTGCAGGGCTACTCGTCCATAGTCGACGGCCGGTACGCGGCTGCGACGGGATCGCACGGGGCCTCAGGCGACGGGCAGGACACGCTCGCCCCCAGCGCCGTCGCGGACGGGGTGCTCGATCAGCTCGACACGTCGGTCCTGCTGACGCTCTCCGGGTACCTCACCACCCGGGTCGGCGGGGGCGGGCCCGCCGCCGGGCCGCCGGGCACCGGTCAACGCAACCTGTCCGCGGAGCAGCGCGCCACCTGGTACCTGGGCACCCCGCTTGAGGTGACCAAGGTCGAGGTCCCCGACTCCGACGCCAGGCAGGACGCCGCCGCGGGGACCCAGATCGGGCTCATGGCGCCGGACGGCTCGACGAGCTGGTACCGGGCCCGCGCGCTCACCCCCTCCACGCTGGCCATCACCCTGCCCCAGCCGGTGGCGGGCATCGCGGTGCTGGGCCAGGCCCAGGGGGCGCCGTCTCCGCTCGGCGCTCCCTCGGTGGTCGTGGCGGACGGAAGCGTGTTCATAGCTGACGGGCAGCTGCAGAACGCGCTCGTGCCGTCGCACTGGGAGTTCGCGGGGTTTGACGGGCCGTTCGCGGTCTTCGCCAACCCCTCCGCCCAGGGGCCGCTGCACATCGAGGCGCTCCCCGGCCGGTCGGCCTCTGGTGCGTGGCTGACCGCCTCCGGCGGCGGGCCGGCCGAGCCCACGGCGGCCACGGTGTACTCCGCCCAGGGCGTCCGCGTCGTCCGCTCGGTGGCGGCCATCCCGGGCTGGACCGCCACCTGGCAGCCCCGGCAGGGCCCGGCGCAGGCGCTCGCCGTCCAGCGGGACGGTCTCGTCCAGGCCGTCGATGTGCCGCCCGGACTCGGGGTCGTGACCTGGAGGTATACGCCGCCGGGTTTCTCGGCCGGCCTGGTCCTCTCGCTCGCGGCGACGGTCCTGGTCCTGCTCTTCTTCCTGGCCGCCAACTGGGTCCGCAGGCCCGTGGCCCGGCCGGGCCTCCCGGTCACCGGCGTCGGCGAGGCGGGCTGATCCCGGCGCGAACCGGCCGCGCCCTGCTCACAGACCCGTGACCCCCACCGCGGCGTTGAGCGCGTCGATCGCCGATCCCTGCCGGGCCATGTCGGCCCGGTCGAACGGCCCGGTCCAGGCCACCCCGATCTGGTTCCGCTGGTTCCTGGCGTTGCGCCACAGGCTCCTCGCGTTGGCCATTATGAAGTCGCGGTATTCGGCGCGGGGACTGCGCAGGTACAGCTCGTACAGGTTCCGGACGAAGATGCCCTTGAACTGCGCGTAGTCGTGGTCACGGCCCCGCCGCGGCTGCTTGCCCGGCTCGGCTAGGATGCCCGGCGGTACCGTCAGGTCGCGCAGCGCGGCCGCCGCGATGGCCTCCGCCTGCGCGAGGTAGGCGCCATCGCCCGTGATGTCGTGCAGGACGGCGAGCCCGCCGACGATCACGCCCTGGTTGTAGGTCCAGGTCGTGCGGCCGTTGTTCGCGCAGTCGGCGGTCAGCCCGTCGTTGACCAGGCCCGCGGGGCCGATCATCCCGCTGCCCAGGAACCACTGCCACTCGCGCAGCGCCCAGTCCAGATAGCCGGCGTCGGACGGAGAGCGCTGGTGCAGCCGCCCCGCGATGAGCAGGAACAACTCGTTCGGTATCGCGTTCTTGTACGTCTGCTTGCGCGTCCACCACACGCCGCCGCCGCACACGTCGTCCCACCCGGCCGCCATCCCCGCGAACAGTCCGCGGGCCAGGTCGAGGTACCTCAAATCGCCAGTCAGATCGAACGCCGCGATCCAGGCCAGCGCCCACCAGCCGTCGTCGTCGTAATACAGGTTCGTGAACCCCGGGTTGACGCGCTGGGCCCGGCCGAACGTCGTCTCGATGACGTACCGGTACCTGCTCTCACCGGCCCGCTGGGCGTGGTGGATCACCACGGTCAGCGCGTTCGCGGAGTTCCACCAGCCCGCGCTCTTCCACAGCCCGGTCCGCGGGTTGTACCAGCGCTGCAGCGCGGCGACGGCCTCGCCGGCCCAGACCCGGTAGGCCCGGTAATCCTCAGGGTCCGGCTGCATGGCTACGGGGTCGGGGCGCCCGGGTGGTTGGCCGGCTGCCCGGCGCTGAAGTGCAGCAGCGCCAGCGCGGCGGTGGCCAGCGTGAGCCAGCGGGTCAGCGAGTTACGCGGGAGCAGCGCCAGCGCGGCCCACGCCAGCGCGGTGTACCACGCCAGCGACCACGGGGCCACCAGCACCCAGGCGAAGGTCAGCGCGCACGTCGCCGCGAGCACGGCCGGCACGTCGGGGGACAGGCGGTTGTACAGGTACCAGGCCAGCGCGAGCAGCAGCGGCGGCCACAGCGCGCCGATCACCGCCGAGACCGTGGACGCGTGCCCCGGGTCGAGGCGGTTGGCGACCCCCTGGATCAGCCCCCAGACCGACGGGGAGATCACCCGCGACGAGGCGGCCGGCAGCGGCCTGATCGCGGTCAGGCCGTAGCTGAAGAAGTACAGGCCGGACACGACCACCACCGAGACGGCGCCGGTCCGCAGCAGGCGGGCCCAGGCCCGTTCGCGGATCAGCGCCACCGCGATGCCCGCCCCGACGAGCACCGCGTTGACCTTGATCGCGCCGGCCACGCCGATCAGCATCCCGGCGGCCACGTCGTACCAGAGCGTCGTACCGCGGCGGGAGACCAGGATCGCCGCGATCCCGGCCAGCGCGACGTAGACGTCAAGCTGCGCCCCCATGACCAGCTGATCGATCAGCAGCGGGTTCGCGACCCAGATCAGGCAGGCGCGCACCGGGTTGGCCGCCGAGCGCAGCAGGATGTACCCGGCGACCACGAACGCGGCCCCGGTCATGATCATCAGCATCCAGATGGTCAGCCACGGCCTGCTTCCGCCGACCAGGGCCGCGGCCAGGTGCGTCCAGGTCGCCACCGGCCCGTACACCGAGGGGACCAGCCGCCACCGCGGATCCACCAGCGTGGTGTACGGATTGTGGGCGCCGCCGGGCAGGTTGACCGGCAGGAAGACGTACGGGTTATGCCCCAGCGCGGCGATCCGCCCGTACGTGGCGTAGCTCGCCGGATCCGACGTCCCCACCGGCGTGATGTTCACCACGAGCGCGACCACCGCCGCCCCGCAGCCGAATACCCACCGCGGGTCCGGCTGCCAGCCGCGGCTGTTGGCCCACAGCATCCCGGCCAGGCCCAGGGCGCACAGCGTGATCGCGGTGTACATCATGAGGCTGATCGTGAGACCGCCCAGCACCGGCGCACCCAGCCGGTGCGCCAGCGCGGTGAGCGGCAGCAGCACCGGCAGCGTTGCCTCGCTCGCGCCGGGCGCGGTCGCGCACAGCCCGGTGAACGCCACCAGTCCCAGCCCGACGGCGGACACGCACACCGCGGGCCGCGGCCGCGCGAGCGGGCTGGACTTGGCCACCCGGATGAGGACGCCCATCAGCGCCTCGACCCGGCCGCCAGGTATCGGCGGCTCGGCGAGCCTCGTGGCCTGCGGGACGGCGGGATCGTGCGCCGAGGTCACGTCCCGCGTCCCGGTGCCCGTGCGCTCGGTCTTCACGTCACACCGTGCGCGAGCATCCCAAGCCGCGTCGCCTCATCATTCCCAGTGCCCACCACAGTAAAGGAGGGTAGCGCGGTCACCTTCCAGGCGTCGGTGGTCGCCACCATACGGGTTGCCGTCGTCCCCGAGGCTACCCGACACCCGGGTCGTACCCGCCCGCCGCCGTCAACCGGAGTTGCGGCATCGGTGCCCATCCGGTGGCTGGTATGCGGTTAGCTGGACACCATGTCACCGCCCGGGTCCGACGCCGCCACGCCGGCGCGCGCCAGGTTCGGGCGGTTCGCCGCGCGGTGCGGGGGAGTGCTGCGCCGGCACTGGCTGTTCGCCGTCGTCGCCGGCTGCGCCACCGGGTTGCGCGTCGTGGTGCAACTGGCCTACCAACCTGCGCTGATCTTCCCGGACAGCGTGCGGTACCTGCAGTACGCCCACAACTTCGTCACGGGAGGCTGGGCCCCGGACTGGCTGCGCACCAGCGGCTACTCGCTCCTGCTCATCCCGGCGGTGCTGACCCACGACCTCGCGGTCGTGGCCGCCGTCCAGCACCTGCTCGGGCTGGCCACCGCCGTGCTGGTGTACGCGCTCCTGGTTCACTTCGGCACCCGGCGCTGGCTGGCCACGCTGGCGACCGTCCCCGTGCTGTTCGACCCCCTCGAGCTCAACATCGAGCAGTACATCCTGACCGACGTCAGCGCTACGTTCCTCCTCGTCGCGGCGCTCGCGGTACTGGTCTGGAAGCGCGATGCGATGGGCAGGAAGGCGCCCGTCCTGGCCGGGCTGCTGCTCGCCGCGGCCACGATCGTCAGGGAATCCGACCTGCTCGTGCTCATCCCGGCCGTCCTGTACCTGGCGGTCGTCTTCCGGCCCAGCCGCCGCCTGGCCGCCCGGGCGGTGGCGCTGCTGCTCCTCGGCTTCCTGCCCCCGGTGCTCGGTTACCTCGGCTGGGTCGACGTGTGGTACGGGCGGTTCGACTTCGTCAACTACGACAGCCAATTCCTCTACGGGCGGATCGCGCAGTTCATCGACTGCACCCACCTGACGCTGCCGTCCTACGAGCGGTCGCTGTGCCCGCAGCAGGCGCCGGCCCAGCGCGACCCGAACTTCTACATGTGGGACCCTCGGTCACCCCAGGTGGTCTTCCAGGCGCCGCCCGGGATGAACAAGGGCCGGATCATGCAGGACTTCGACCGGCGGATCCTCGAGCACCAGCCGCTGGCCTACCTGAAGGTCGTGGCCGGCGACGTCATCTACAGCTTCTCCCCGGTGCGGGGGGCCGGACCGGAGCACTACCCGGTCTTGTACCACCAGTTCCAGACGTTCTTCCCGGGTGACAAGGACCTGCCGGGCGGCGTCGACCTGCTGACGACCATCCCGGCCTACACGGGCCGCGGGCCGCACCTGGAGCCCGCGCTGGCCGATTTCCTCGCTCGCTACGGCCGCGACTTCTACGTGCCGGGCCCGCTGTTCGCCGCCGGGCTCCTGCTGGGCCTGGCCGGGATGGCCGGGATCGGCCGGGCGCGAGGCAGCCGGCTGCGCGCCCCCTGCCTGCTCTTCTCGCTCGGCGTCATCGCCGCCGTCGAGCCCCCGTTCCTGGTCGCCACCTTCGACTGGCGGTACGAACTGCCCCAGTTCTCCCTGATCCCGGTCGCCGCGGTCCTCGCCGTAACGGCCCTGACCCGCCGGCCCGGTGACCCGGCCCCGCCGCCGACGTCGGCCGGCCGCGACCTGCTAGTGCCTATATACGGAACGGCGAACCCGGTGCCCTCGGTCCGCTACGGGCCCGGTGAGGCCGCCGACCGGGCCGAC